>Ga0307278_10000099_pt1 | contig 41063 bp, 33 predicted proteins | sample ER_DNA_117_FD_194482 | JGI IMG/M metagenome (GOLD analysis project Ga0307278, IMG submission 194482) | Bulk soil microbial communities from the East River watershed near Crested Butte, Colorado, United States - ER_DNA_117 | ecosystem: Environmental > Terrestrial > Soil > Floodplain | place... | reverse complement strand
CCTGCGTGCCCCGGCGGCCCTCCACCACCAGCGCCTCAATGCTGACCGCCACCCGCACCCCGATCCAGATGCCCGGGATCACCAGCAGGATCAGCCCACCGATGATGGCCAGCCCGACCAGGACACTCACCAGCACCACCGACCCCAGCCGGACGAACCCGAAACGGTAGCTCTGCTCCACGCTGGGGTCCTCACCGACCACCTCCGCCGCCACCGCCCTGGTGATCGCCCCGGTCAGCACCAGGTACATCAGGATGCCGGCGAGCGCGGCCAGCAGGCCCGCGATCCCCACCGACCAGGTTGCGGTCTCCACCACCACCCCGTTGCTGGTGGTCTCGCCCTGGGTGCGCACCAGGTCGCCGAACAGGTACTGCAGCAGCGTGAGGGGGACGACGACCACCGCGGCGATCGCCAACAGTGTCCGCCAGTGCCGCCGGTAGAGCTGCAAGGCCGTGCGCAGGATCTCGCCGATGCCCATGGGGCGGGGCAGTGCCGCCTCGCCAGGTTGTCCGATCGCCTCGCTCATGTCCAAGCCTCCTGCTGGTGCTCCAGCGCACAGTCGAGTCCGAGGCTGCTGCTCGGCTGCTCGGCCAAGACGCATGCCAACCGCAGCGTCGTAGCACCAACGCTGGGAGCTGACAAGGGGCAATCAGGGCGAACCAACCGCCAGATCCGTCGTCTGGGGACGGCCGGAAAGCCAGCGTCATCCTGGAAAGGCAGCGCAGGTTAGGACGGGTCCGCCGTTAAGGCAGGCCCAGGTAGCGCAAGGTAGAACATTGACCGCGTCGTTGACCGAGCAGGGCAAGCTCAGAGCGTGAGAGCACCAGATCGAGATCTGGGGCTCTGTGGGGCTGGAGCTGGCGCTGAACCCGCCCACTGCCGGGAGGATCGATGTCCCTGCTGTCAGCGAGCTGGATCGCCTTGGTCCTGTGACCCCAGGGTGCGATAGGTCGCGGCAAGGGTCTGCTCGCGATGGGCCGCCTGGGCATCCAGCCGATCCCGCCACGACCTGGTGACCCGCCGCTCGGTCACCAGCAGCTGGAAGGGCTGCATGTCGTCGCTGTCGGTGGCCACCGTGTAGCCGGCCACCGACAGGATCTCGGCGATCGCGTCCTGCATCGCCTTAGCGGCCGTGCCGCAAAGCTGGATGCAGGGATCATCTGGACCGCGGCCCTCGCTGAGGGCATCCATGGCGGCAGCCACCAGCACCCAGTGCGCGCTCCAGGCGACGACGACCCCGCCGCCGCTCTCCTCGTCGAGCGGATCGACGTCCACGCTCGCGCCGACCGCGAACGTCGGGTCCACCTCCGGGGGTGCCAGCGGCAGTCCGGCGGCAGCCAGGTCGTCCCGAACGGCCCTGGCCAGCTCGGCACGTTTGGCCAGGACCTCAGGGTCAGCATCCGCTGGGCTGCATCCCATCTCCGACCACCCTCGGGAACCATCGGTTGACAGCGTGAGGATGCCAGGCCGGTCGGACATCCATGGCACCGAGCTTGCCAGCGAAGCAGCACGCGCCGAAGGCGCGTCCCACCACCGACCACGGCGGGTGGCCGGCCGGCGTAGCGCCGGGCAGGCCGTCAAGCGCGAATGGCTGCACCGTATGGAGCTGTGCTGCGACGGGGAGCCGGACATTCGCGCTTGACCGCCGGGCATCCCTGCCCCATCTGCACCACGAGCCTCGGGGCGATCCCTGTGGCCAGTATGCCGGGGTGGGAATGACAGCCGAGCAAGCAAGGCAAGGAGCGGATGGCCGTTGAGCTGGTGTTCTGTGGCGCCCCTGGCAGGACTCGAACCTGCAGCCTGCTGTTTAGAAGACAGCTGCTCTATCCGTTGAGCTACAGGGGCAGACGGCGTCGATCATACCGAAGGCCGGCGCGGCCCCCGGACGAGCGCGTTGTGCTCGCCATGTTTGAAGATGCCGGAATTAGGGATTATCCACCTGTTCGTACGTCTGCTCCAAAGGAGGAGTGCCATGAGGCGGAGGCTCGTCGTCGGGGGCATGCTCGCCGCCCTGCTCGTCTCGGTCCTGGCCGCCATGCCCACCGCCGCCGCGGCGCCGAGCGGCCGCATGGGCAGCTACATCGTCGTCCTCAAGGACGCCACCAACCCGAGCACGATGGCGAGGGCGCACGCCGACCAGTACGGGGCCAGGGTCGGCCATGTCTACCGGCACGCGCTGAAGGGCTACAGCGCCACGCTCTCCTCCGATCGGGTCGCCGCCCTCGAGGCCGACCCGAACGTCGTCGCGGTCGCGCCCGACCTGCCTGTGCACGCCTTCGTCCAGACGATGCCGACCGGCATCGACCGGATCGACGGCGAGCTGTCCAGCACCCAGTCCGGCAACGGCAGCGGCGACGTCAACGTCGACATCGCCATCATCGACACCGGCATCCAGCTCAACCATCCCGACCTGAACGCGCGCAACGGCACCAACTGCGTCACGCCCGGCGCCCAGGCCCAGGACGACCACGGCCACGGGACCCACGTCGCCGGCACCGCCGCCGCCAGGGACAACGCCGACGGCGTGGTCGGCGTGGCACCGGGGGCGCGGGTCTGGGCCGTCAAGGTCCTGAACGCCGCCGGCTCCGGGACCACCTCGCAGATCATCTGCGGCATCGACTGGGTGACCGCCAACGCCGGCACCATCGAGGTCGCCAACATGAGCCTCGGCGGCACCAGCTTCTTCGGCGCCTTCTCCGGCTGCAACTCCGGCTTCGACCCGATGCACCCGGCGATCTGCCGCTCCGTGCAGGCCGGTGTGACCTACGCCGTGGCGGCCGGGAACTCGGCGATGGATGCCAACACCTTCGTGCCGGCCACCTACTCCCAGGTGATCACGGTCTCGGCCCTGGCCGACTTCAACGGCCAGCCCGGCGGGGGCGCCGCGGCGACCTGCCGCGCCGACGAGGACGACACCTTCGCCAACTTCTCCAACTTCGGCGCGGACATCGACCTCATCGCCCCGGGGGTCTGCATCCTCTCGACCTACCTCAGCGGCAGCTACACCACCTTCAGTGGCACCTCGATGGCGAGCCCGCACGTGGCCGGCGCGGCCGCCCTCTACAAGTCCAACAACCCCGGCGCCACCGCGGCCCAGGTCAAGACCGCCCTGCAGAATGCCGGCAACCTGAACTGGAACGACGCCGACGACCCCGACCCGACCAAGGAGCGGCTCCTCAACGTCGACGCCATCTGAGCGCCGGCATCGCCGGTCGCGGGGCTCTCCGCTGTGGAGAGCCCCGCGGCGTTGTCGCCCCCGGCGCGTACGCTCGGCCAGACCGATCCGGCGAGCGGGAGGCGGCATGAGGACCAGCGGACGCGGTCGCGGCGCCACCGGCGGCCCGGCTCCCGAGCGCGAGCGGGCCGCGCTGCTCGCCGAGCACACCCCGCAGGTGGCCGCCGCGGCCGCCTGGCTGCGCGAGGTCGTGCTCGACGCCCTGCCCGACGCCCGCGAGGTCGTGTACCGCGGCTGGCACGGGCTCGGCTACCACCACCCGGATGCGGGCTACCTCTGCGCGTTGTTCCCGCGGGCCGACGACGTGCTGCTCGGCTTCGAGCGTGGGGTGCTGCTCGACGACCCGCACGGCCTGCTCAGCGGCGAGGGTCGCACGGTCCGCTACGTCCGGGTGGAGGCGCCCGGCGACCCGCCGGCCGAGCGGCTGGTCGAGCTGATCGACGCCGCCGTGCTGGTCGGCTCCCCTGGCCCGCCGGGACCCGCCGCGACCTCGGGCTAGGGCACCGGGCGGACGGCGCCGGCGTAGCTGCTGCGCCAGATCGACGACGTGCGCACGACCGCGCCGGTGTACGGCGCCTCCACCATCAGCCCGCGGCCGATGTACATGCCGACGTGGTGGATGGTGCTCGGGTCGCGCGGGTTGTCGGCGAAGAACACCAGGTCGCCGGCGACGAGCTGCATGCGGTCGACGGGCCGGACGCCCGCGTAGGCGGCGAACTGGGCGCGGGAGACGCGCGGGATGGTCACCCCGGCCTTGGCGTAGGCGAAGCTGGTCAGCCCCGAGCAGTCGAACTCGCTCGGCCCCTCGGCGCCCCAGCGGTAGGGCGCGCCCATCTGGGCCAGCGCGACCTGGACCGCCTTCAGAGGCGCCGCGGACGCCCGCCCGTCCTGCGCCGCCGCCAGGCCCTTGGCCCTGGCGGCGTCCATGAAGCGGGCGAACGAGGCGCGCTGCCGGGCCTCCTCGCGGCGACGCTGCTCCTCGATGAGGGCGCCCACCCGCCGGTCCATGGTGCGCAGCTCGCCGCCGATCTCGTCGGCGAGCTGCTCCGCCTCCACCCGCTTGGCGTCGAGGCCCGCCGCCGCCTGCGCCTGCTCGACCAGGCGGGCCGAGAGCTTCGCGCGGGTGTCGTCGAGCTTGGCCTTGGCCCGCTCGACGCGGTCCACAAGGGCCAGGTCGTCGTCGAGGATGGCGCGCTGCAGCGGTAGGCGGGCGAGGATGTCGGCCGGGTCGGCGGCGCCGATGAACCCGGACACGTAGTACCCGGGCCCGGCTATGTAGGCGCTGCGGGCGCGCTCGTTGAGCTCCGTCTGGGCGGCGGCCAGCTCGCGCACCGCGGCCAGGCGGCGGGCGTCGAGGCGGGAGGCGTCGGCGAGCAGCTTCACGCCGCGGGCGTAGGCCTCCTCCAGCTCCTCGGCCAGCACCTCGAGGCGCCGGTGCTGGGTGTCGAGCTTGGTCCGCAGGCGGGTCGCCTCGGCCCGCAGGGCGCCGAGGTCCCCCGCCGGCACGGCCTTGGCCTTGCGCTCGGCGGCCGGCGCGGCCGCGCGGACTGGGGCGCCCAGACCGGTAGGCGCCCCAGCTCCGAGCAGCGCGCCATCCGGGTTGGCGGGAACGGCCACCCAGGGACCGACCCGGGCGCCGCCAAGGTCGGCGGGGGCCGCGGAGGCGGGCGCGGCGAGCAGGATCGCGGCGAGCGCGGCGACCGTGACCGTCCGGCCGAGCCGGCGGGCGCGGGCGCCGAGCTGCTCGCTCCGTCGGGCTGGGGGCATGGTTCCTCCGGGGGGACGATCGTCGGCTCGCTTCGTCGGGGGTTCGGCCCAGCGGCGCCAGCGGATGGCGGCGTAGGAGAGAAGCCAGCCGCTTGCCGTAGCGGAACTACGCCACTCCGGGCCGACCGCTCGGACCGCCCGCCCGAACGTGGGATGAGAGCCCCCGACAGGAGGAGGAGCCTGTGCGAGGCGTCCTGAGAGCGTTCCTGACCGTCGCCCTGGCCGTCTGTGTCCTCGGCATGCCTCGCCTGGCCGCGCCGGCGCAGGCAGCGCCCGGCGACAAGGCGATGATCCGCATCGCCCACTTCTCACCCGACGCCTCGTACGTCGACGTCTACATGGTGAGCCTGAACCGCAAGCAGCTCTTCCCCAACGTCTTCTACAAGGGCGTGTCCGCCTACTGGAAGGTCGCCGCCGGGCCGTTCACCTACGAGGTGCGGCCGGCCGGCGCCACGCCCGAGTCGACCCCGGCGATCCGGGTCACGGGCAAGCTGGACGCCGGCAAGGCGTACACGGTCGCCGCGGTCGGCCCCAAGGCCCAGCTTCGGGGCGTGCTGTTCCGCGACGACATGTCGCCCTCGGCGCCAGGCAAGGCCAAGGTCCGCTTCCTCGACGCCGCGATCGACCTGCCCCAGGTCGACATCGCCCTCGCCGGCGGCCGGACCCTCTCCTCGGGGGTCTCGTTCCCGCAGCCGACCCGCTACGCCCAGCTCGCCTCCGGCAACTACAAGGTGGAGGTCCGCCGCACCGGCGCCGAGGCCGTGCTGGTCAAGGGCGACGTCGCCGTCGAGCAGGGCACGGTCACCTCGGTGGCGCTGCTCGGCGGGGCCGGCAAGCCACGCGAGCTGTTCGCCTTCGGCGACGCCACCGGGACCCGGGTGGCGCCGAGTGGCGGAATCCGTACCGGGGCGGGCGGCACAGCGCCCTCCTCCCGCGCGCCGGCCGCCCCGGTACTCCTCCTGGCCGTCGCCGCCGGCGCCGGTCTGCTGGCCGTGTCCACCCGCCGTCGCGTCCGCGCCTGACCGATGGCAGCCGTCCGCCGCACGCCCGCCCCGCCACCCGCCCGGCCGCGACGGGCCCTGAAGGCCCTGGGGGCGCTGGCCCTGATCCTCGCCCTCGGGAGCTGCGCGGTCCCGTCCGCGCAGCCGTCCGGCCCCGGCGCGATCGCCCCTGCGCCCGGGGGGGTCCGGGGGAGGGGGTCCCCCGGTGGATCGGGGCCGGCCCCCGCCGGGCCGCGGCCGGGGGGCTCCGGGGGACCTCGGGGGGGTCCCCCGGTGAGCCTGGGAGTCGACGTGCCGGCCACGCCGCCGGAGGCGCCCGGGTTCGAGGTCGCCGACGCGCCCCGCCAGGTGACCGTCCCCGGGCCGGCGTCCCCACCAGTCCGGCTCACCATCCCGGCCATCCGGGTGGCCGCCCCGCTGGTCCGCCTCGGCCGCGAGCACGACGGCAGCATGCAGGTCCCGGCCGACTTCGCCCGCGCCGGCTGGTTCGCCGAGGGGCTGACGCCCGGTCAGGTCGGTCCGGCGGTGATCGCCGGGCACGTCGACTCCAAGACCGGCCCCGCGGTGTTCTTCCGCCTGCGCGAGCTGCGCCCCGGCGACACCGTCCAGGTCGAGCGGGCCGACGGCGCCCGCCTCCGGTTCGTGGTCGAGCAGGCGCGCAGCTTCCCCAAGGCGACCTTCCCGACCGCCGAGGTGTTCGGCCCGGCCCCCTGGGCCGCCCTCCGCCTGGTGACCTGCGGCGGCGACTTCGACCGGGCCCGCGGCAGCTACCGCGACAACCTGGTGGTGTTCGCCCGCCTGGCGGACGCGTCGCGATAGCCGGCACCGCCCCGGACCCCCGAGAACTACGAGGACGGCACGGCGGCCAGGCCGAGGCGCGAGGCCATCGCGTCGGCCGGCAGGGGGCGCCCGAAGTAGTAGCCCTGGCCGATGTCGCAGCCGAGCTCCCGCAGGCGGGTGAGCTGCTCGGCGGTCTCCACCCCTTCGGCGACCGCGTTCAGCCCGAGGGTGTGGGCCAGGTTGATGACGGCGGTGACGATCGCCGAGTCCTCCTGGTCGGTCAGCAGCCCGGCCACGAACGCCCGGTCGACCTTGAGCTCGTCGACCGGGAAGCGCTTGAGGTAGGCCAGCGACGAGTAGCCGGTGCCGAAGTCGTCGACGGTCAGGCTGACCCCGAGGCTCTTCAGCTCGGCCAGGGCGGTGCTGGTCGACTCGACGTCCTCCATCAGCACCGTCTCGGTGATCTCCAGGTACACGGTGGCCGGGTCGATGCCGGTCTCGGCGAGGATCTCGGCCACCACCCCTGCGAGGTTGGGGTGGGCGAACTGGCGGCCGGACAGGTTCACCTTGATCCCGAGGCGCGAGCCGGTCGCCGCCCACGCCCGCGCCTGCCGGCAGGCCTCCCGCAGCACCTGGGTGCCGATCGGCACGATCAGGCCGGTCTCCTCGGCCAGGGCGATGAACTCCCCCGGCTCGATCAGGCCGCGGTCGGGGTGCTCCCAGCGGACCAGCGCCTCCGCTCCCAGCGGCCGGCCGCTGCCGAGGGCGTGGATTGGCTGGTACAGGACCCGGAACTCGCGGCGCTCGACGGCGCGGTACAGCGAGCTGTGCATGGCCAGCCGGCGCTTGGCCCGCGCCCGCATCGCCTGGTCGAACACCTCGCGCCGGTTGCCGCCGCGGGCCTTGGCCCGGTACATGGCGGCGTCGGCGTTCTCGACCAGCGACTCCGGCCGGGCGCGGCCGCCGGACGCCAGCGCGATGCCGATGCTCATGGTGACGAACACCTCGGCCTCGCCGAGCGCGAACGGCGCCGTCGCCACCTGCGCGACGCGCTCGGCGATGGCCAGCGCGTGGGCCTCGTCGGCGATGCCCTCGCAGAGGATGGTGAACTCGTCGCCGCCGAAGCGGGCCACGGTGTCGCCGGGGCGGATGACCTCCTGGAGGCGCTTGCCGAGCGCGACCAGCAGCCGGTCGCCGGCGTCGTGGCCGAGGGAGTCGTTGATGAACTTGAACCGGTCCAGGTCCAGGAACAGCACCGCCACCGAGGAGCGGCTGCGCTGGGTGCGGGCGAGCGCCAGCCCGATCCGGTCCAGGAAGAACACCCGGTTCGGCAGGCCGGTCAGGGCGTCGTGGGCGGCCTGGTGGGCGAGCTGGGCCTGGGCGTGGGTGCGCTCGATGGCGATGTCGGCGAGGTGGGCGGCCAGCTCGAGCAGCCCGCTCTCGGCCGGCGCCGGCCGCCGCGGCTCGTCGAAGTAGACGGTGAGGACGCCGAGGACCCGGTCGCCGTCGGCGGCGATGATGGGGGTGGACCACGCCGCCCGGATGCCTCTGGCCAGCGCCATCGGCTTGGAGTCGCGCCAGAGGGGGTCGCGGGCGACGTCGGTGGTGACGACCGCCTCGCGGCGGAACGCGGCCGTGCCGCTGACGCCGGCCTCCGGCCCCACCACCAGGCTGTCGGCCTCGTGCAGGCCGACGTCGATCAGGCTGGGGGCCGCGGCCACGGTGAGCGTCTCCGCGCCCTCGTCCAGCAGCAGCACGGCGCAACGGGCCCCGCTCGCCTCCGACTCGATCACCTTGGCGAGCACGTGCAGGATCTCCATGAGCGGGGCGTCGCGGGCGATCAGGTCCAGCACGTAGGCCTGGTCGGCCAGCAGCCCCTCGGCCCGCTTGCGCTCGGTCACGTCGCGGCAGTTGAAGACCACCCCGCCGACGGCTGGGTCGTCCAGGAGGTTGTTGGCGAGCGCCTCCATGTGCCGCCAGGAGCCGTCCGCGGCCAGGAAGCGGAACTCGAAGCTGGCACTGTGGGCCAGCCCGGCCAGGTGCTCGCCGAACCGGGCCCTGACACTGTGCACGTCGTCGGGGTGGACCAGCTCGAAGACGTTCTGCCCCACCCGGGCGTCCTCCCGGTAGCCGAGCATGCGCCGGAAGGCCGGGCTCGCGTAGGTGATCCCGCCGCCGGCGTCCAGCACGATCACCATGTGCGAGGAGTTCTGCACCAGCGCCCGGAAGCGGGCGGCCGAGTCCCGCAGCGTCTTCTCGGCCCGCTTGAGCTCGAGCTCCTTGGTGATGTCGCGGGAGGTGAGGATGAGCCGCCGCGGCCGCCCGTCGCCGGCGGGCACCCGCGTCCACGAGCAGGCGACCCAGCACGCCTCCCCGTTGGGGCGGAGCACCTCGACGACGGACGGCAGCGTGCCCTGGTCCTCGGCCCAGCGTTCGAGCTGCACCTCGCGCCCGGCGACGTCACGGGGGCGCAGCCGGGCCAGGCCCCGGGTGCCGACCACGTCGGCGGCCGGGTAGCCGGTGATCTCCTCGAAGCCGCGGTTCCAGCTCGACACGCTGCCGTCCGGGTCGAAGGCGGCGATCCCGTCGGAGGTGTGGTCGACGATCTCGGTGAGCTTGGTGCGCTCCTCCAGGATCGCCTCCAGCAGCTCGCCCTTCTCGATGGCAGCGCCGACCTCGGCGGCCAGCGCCTCCAGCACGGCCAGCTCACCCTCCTCGAAGCCCTCGAAGCCGGTCCGGTTGTAGGTGCAGAGCACGCCGATGACCTTGCCCTCGGCCCGCACCGGGGCGGCGATGCAGTCGCGCCAGCCCTCCTCCCGCAACCGCGCGGCCGCCGCCAGCCCGCCGCCAGCGGCGGCGCTCACCCTGACCGCCCTGCCGGCGCGCATCAGCTCGCCGGCCAGCGTCTCCTGGCCGGCCTCCTCGACGCGGCGCTCGGCGCCGGCCATCCCCTCGCGGCTGCGGTGCACCACCCGGCGCTTCTCGAACACCACCACCAGCTCGGCCACCTCGGACTCGAAGCAGCGGCGCACCTCGGCCAGGAAGTCCGGCACGGCGTCGCGCGGGTCGATCGGGACCCCGAGGGCGTGGGTGGCCCGCTGCATCCCGGCCAGCCGGGCCCGGTCGACCCGCAGGGCGGCGTCGCCGCGGGTCGCCCAGTGCAGCACCGCCAGCGGGACCAGGAACAGCACCGCCGTCCACGGCGTCCACAGGTAGGCGGCGAGGAAGAGCATGCCGAAGGCGAGGTTGATCCCGCCGCCGATGAGCCAGACGGGCACCACCAGCGGCCGGACCCCCGCCAGCACGCGACGCAGCGGCTGCGGGCCGGTCAGCCACAGCACCCCGATCAGCGCCAGGATGTTGACGGCCCTGGCCGCGGCCATGGCCGCGGCCAGGGCGAGCAGGTCGCGGGTGCTCGGCGGCCTGCCACCCTCCCGCAACGCGGCCAGCACCACGCTGCCGGCGGCGGCCGTGGCCATCCACTGGGCGACGTTGAAGCACGCCTTGACGGGGTGGATGCGCTGCAGGCCCTCCGACACCGCCAGGGCGACCCCGACCACCACCACCAGCACAAGGGGCGGCAGCACGAACATGGCCGGCGCGAGGATCGCCTCGAACAGGTCCTCCGCGTCCACGTCGTCGCGGTACTGGAACTGCAGCGTCGGGAAGCCGGCGGCGGTGAGCAGCACCAGGAACGACAGCACGGTCGGCCAGGACGCCGCCACCGCCGCCATCGGCAGGCTGTCCTGGGCGAGCAGCCCGCCGGCGACGCCGGCGACGCCAAGCGCCGCCGTGAGCAGCAGCACGACGGGGAAGGCGCCGTCCCGCGCCTTCCCCGTCGTGCCGCCGGCGAGCTGTTGCACGCCTACTCCCAGGCGCCGTACCAGGCCGACCCGGGCAAGGTCGACCCGTAGGTCTCGTCCTGCTCCTGGCCGTACCAGCTCGCGCCGTGCCACCTGCTCCCCGGCCAGTCGGACTCGTACCAGCCGAGGCGGAAGAAGCGGAACAACGCCCACGTCGACAGGTACCAGTCGGCCGGCCGCCAGTTGGCGTTGACGTACACGCCCGGGTTCCAGAGCAGGAGCTGGACGGTGAGGGTCGCGCCGAGGGCCGACCCGAGCACGGTGGCGAACGGGTCGTTGGCCTGGGTCTGCACCGAGCCGCGGCTGCCGCCGAGGCTGCCGAAGCCGTTGGAGCGGTCCAGACCCTGGTTGGCCTCGCCGGGCGGGGCCGAGAACGAGGCCCTGTAGGCGTCCACCACCCCGGCCCCGACGGCCAGCGGGTCGTCGGAGGCGGCGTCCCTGGCGGTGGCGGTGAGCGCGTACTTCACCCGGTTCGGAGTGGCGGTGGGGTTGGCCTGCAGCAGCAGCGCGACCGCGCCCGAGACCACCCCGGTCGCCATCGAGGTGCCGCTCCCCCGCCGATACGACCCGTCGACATACGAGGGATAGGCGTTGTCGACGGTGCTGCCCGGCGCGCGCAGCGAGATGATGTGGGCGCCGGGGGCGACGACGTCCGGCTTGGGAAGGAGGTCGGCGACGGTCGGCCCGCGCGCGGTGAAGTCGGGCAGGTAGTCGTCGCTCAGGGCCCTCGTGCCCCGGTCGTCGGTCGCGCCGACGGTGATCACCCACGGGTCGTCGCCCGGCTTGGCGATCGTCCCCGGGCCCGGGCCCCGGTTGCTGGCCGCCACGACCACCGCGATCCCGGCCTCCCAGGCCCGCTGGACCGCGTAGTTGAACGGGTCGGTCCGGTAGGTCTGCGCGGAGTCGGTACCGAGGCTGAGGTTGAGCACGCGGATGCCGTAGTCGTCCTTGAACGACACCACCCACTGGATCGCGGCCAGGACGTTGCTGACGTCGGCGGCGCCGTTGGCGCCGGCGATCTTGACCGACAGCACCCTGGCCGCGGGCGCGACGCCCTTCCACCTGCCGCCGGAGCTCGCCCCGTTGCCGGCGATGACGCCGGCGACGAAGGTGCCGTGGCCGTAGGCGTCGTCGCAGTCGAGCTCGCCCGAGAGGTTCTTGCACGGCTGGGGCGGGCCGAGTCCCTGCGTGACCTGGACGATCCGGCCGGCGAGGTCGGGCACGGCGGCGATGCCGGTGTCGACCACCGCCACGGTGATCCCCTGGCCGGTCACGCCGTTGCGCCAGGCGTCGTCGGCCCGCACGACCTTGGGGTAGACCGAGCGGATCTGGCCGCCTGTGGCCATGCCCTGGACGTGCACCTCGCGGTCGGGTGTGACGACCCGTACCCCGGGCACGCCGGCCAGGTCGGCGAGCGCCCGGCCCCCGGGGAGCGTGGCCGCGAACCCGGCCACGATCGGCAGCGCCCGGGTCACCCTGCCGCCCAGTCGCTGGACCGCGAGCTCCGGCCCGCGGTCGGCGGCCCACCACTTCTGCACGATCACCTTGACCGGTGCGGAGGGGCCCGTGGACGGGGACGCCCCGTCCGCGGGGGCGCCCGCAGCGAGCGCGACCACCAGCAGCCCCACCAACGCCACGGCCAGCGCCCTCCCGCGCTGAAGACCAAGAGAGCCAACGATCACCACTGCGCCTCCCTGTTGCTCGTCAAGCGGCGGGCGCCGCGACCGGACGCGGTCGCCCAAGGACAGCCTCGATGCCGACGGATGGGCCAGAAGCCCGGGGCGGGAGCGCACCCGCAGGCGCGCGGCCGGCCGCTCCGCCCCCCACAGGTCTCGCCCCGAGTCAGGGCCCGAGACGGGTCACGACCTCATCGGACTCGCATCCCCCCACAATCGTCCGGACATAGCACCCGGACAACCCACTGAACTTAAACATATTCAAGCAAATCTACGGTGAAATAGGCACATTAGTGACAAGCGTTCTCGCCGAACCGCTCACCAGCGCAGATCAGGGCGTTGCCCTAGGCTCGTCCCGCCATGACCATCGCCGACCCCACCAGCGCCGCCATGCGCCGGCGCGAGGACCCTCCCCTGCTCACGGGGGCCGCGCGCTACACCGACGACCTGGCGGCACCCGGGGCGCTGCAGGCCGCGTTCGTGCGGGCGCCGCTCGCCCACGGCCGGGTCCTGGCCGTCGAGGCGGCGGCGGCGGTCGCCATGCCGGCGGTCGTGGGGGTGTTCACCGCCGCCGACCTCGCGCTGCCGCCGATGCCGGCCGGGAGCGCGCCGGCCGCCTTCGCCCGGCCGGTGCTGGCCGAGGCCACCGTCCGCTTCCTCGGCGAGCCGGTGGCGGTGGTGGTCGCCGAGACCAGGGCGCAGGCGCTGGACGCCGTCGAGGCGGTGGCGGTCGACTACGAGCCGCTCCCGGTGGTCGTCGACCCGCTCGCGGCCGCCGGCGACCAGGCGCCGCTGCTGTTCCCCGAGGCCGGCAGCAACCTCGCCAAGCAGCGGGCCTGGCCGCGTCCGTCCACCGCCCTGGACGGGGCCGAGGTGGTGGTGACGGCCCGCTTCGTCAACCAGCGGCTGGCGGCCGTGCCGCTGGAGCCGAACGCGGCCCTGGCCGTCCCCGACCCGGAGCGGGACGCCGTGACCCTGTACGTCCCCTGCCAGGCGCCGTTCTGGGTGCGCGACACGGTGGCGGAGGCGCTCGGCCTGCCGGCCGAGCGGGTGCGGGTGGTCGCCCCCGCGGTCGGCGGCGCCTTCGGGGCGAGGATCGCCACCTACCCCGAGCAGGTGGTCGTCGCCGCCCTTGCCCGGCGCCTGGGCCGGCCGGTCCGCTACGTGGAGAGCCGCTCGGAGAGCATGGTGGCCATGACCCACGGCCGCGCCCAGGTCCAGGAGGTGGAGCTCGGCGCCACCCGGGACGGCACGCTCACCGGGCTGCGGGCGCGGGTGGTCGGCGACGGCGGCGCCTACCCCGGCGAGGCCGCGTACCTGCCCGCGTCCACCAGGCTGATGGCCTCCGGGGTCTACCGCATCCCCCGCATCGAGGTCGCCACCGCCTGCGTGGTCACCAACACCACCCCGGTGGCCGCCTACCGGGGGGCCGGCCGGCCGGAGGCCACCGCCATGCTCGAGCGGGCCGTCGACCTGCTCGCCGGCGAGCTCGGCATGGACCCGGCCGAGCTGCGCCGCCGCAACCTGCTCCGCGCCGACGAGCTCCCCTACGACACGCCCACCAAGGCCCGCTACGACTCCGGCGACTTCCCGGCCGCCCTCGAACGGGTCCTGGAGGCCGCCGGCTACCCCGCGCTCCGGGCCGAGCAGGCGGAGCGGCGCCGGCGGGGGGACCGCCGCCAGCTCGGCGTCGGCCTCTCGGTCTATGTGGAGGTGACCGGGTTCGGCTCCGAGCACGGCGCGGTCGCGGTCGAGCCGGACGGGCGCGTCACCGTCCGGACCGGCACCGCTCCCCATGGCCAGGGCCACGAGACCGCCTTCACCCAGCTCGTCGTCGCCATCCTCGGCGTCGACCCGGACGAGGTCACGGTCGTGCATTCGGACACCGCGCTGGTGCCCAGCGGCGACGGCACCATGGGGTCGCGCTCGCTCCAGGTCGGCGGCAGCGCGATCCTGCAGGCCGCCGAGCAGGTCCTCGACAAGGCCAGGACGCTGGCCGCGCACCTGCTGGAGGCGCGGTTCGAGGACATCGCCGTGTTCCCGGGCGAAGGGCTCAGGGTGGCCGGCGCCCCGAGCACCGCCCTGCCGTGGCGGGAGCTGGCCACCGCCGCCGCCGACCCGGCCAGGCGCCCGGCGGGCACGGCGCCGGGCCTGGACGCCGCCGTCGACTTCGAGCTGCCCGACGCCACCTACCCGTTCGGCGCCCACCTGGCCGTCTGCGAGGTCGACGTGGAGACCGGCCTGGCCCGTCTGCGCCGGTACCTGGCAGTCGACGACGCGGGCCGCATCCACAACCCGCTGCTCGCCGAGGGCCAGATCCACGGCGGCATCGCCCAAGGGGTCGCCCAGGCCCTGTACGAGGAGGTCCGCTACGACCAGCAGGGCAACTGCCTGACCGGGACCCTCGCCAGCTACGCGATGCCGAGCGCCGCCGACCTGCCGGCCTTCGAGACGATCCGCACCCAGACCCCGACCCCGCGGAACCCGCTCGGGGCCAAGGGGATCGGCGAGTCGGGCGCGGTCGGCGCCACCCCGGCGGTGCAGAACGCGGTGGTGGACGCCCTCCGCCACCTCGGGGTGACCCACGTCGACCTGCCGCTCACGCCCGAGCGGGTGTGGCGCGCCATCCGCGCCGCCGCCCCGCCGGGGACCTAGTTGCGAAGGCGGGCCGGCTCGGCCGTGGGGGTGCGCCTGGTGGCCAGCTCGTGCTGCATCGCGAAGGTGGCCGCCTCGAGCTTGGAGTGCATCTCCAGCTTCTGCAGGATGTTCTGGACGTGGGTGCGGACGGTGTGCGGGCTGATGTAGAGCTCACGGCCGATCTGCGCGTTGCTCCACCCGCGACCCAGCAGCGCCAGCACCTCCCGCTCCCGCGGCGACAGCCGGTTGAGGGGCGCGTCGGTGGACCGGTCGCCCATGTCCAGCAGCCGGCGGAAGAGCTGGGGAAGCATCGCCCTGGGCACCACGCCCTCGCCGTCGAGCACCGCCTGGACGGCCCGGAGCACCGTCTGGGTGCCGGACTTCTTGCCCACCACGCCGACCGCGCCGGCCCGGATGGCGTGCAGGAGCAGGTCGAGGTCGGTGTCCTGGGCGAGCAGGATGACCTTGCTGTCGGGCAGCTCGCTCAGGACCGTCTCGATCAAGGTGGGACGGATCCCGAGCGCGAGACCGGCGTCGATCACGAACAGGTCGGGCTTGAGCTGGCTGACCGAGCCGACGATCTGCGGCACCGTCGAGGCCTGGCCGACGACCTCGTTGGTGCCGTCACGGGTGATGAGCGCCTCGAGCGCCTCGTTGAACAGCGGCTGACAGTCGGCGAGGAACACGCGAGCCATCAATTCCTCCGGGTCCTTCGAATGCCGCGAGCCAACACGACGTCATCGACGTGGTCAACAGCTTGCCGCATGACCCCGAACAACGGATACGGGGATTACCGTGCCCAAGCTTACGGCGATTGGCGCAACTTCGCCTACGTTACACCCTGGCGGACCTGCTCGGCCCGGGCAAGCCGGGAAGTTCCCGGCGCATCGGGCGCCCCGACGGGGGAACCGACAGGCCAGCGACCCGCACCTGCGCGAGATCAGCTACCGCAGCTCCTCACTTCTCCGGATGAGCGGGCTGCGGCGACTACCGTACCCTTTGTGTCGTGGCCACGGCATGGCCACCCGTTCGTCCGCCGCTCGACCATCACGCGCCGGTCACAAGTCGGTCACGTCGAGGCACGGGCCGTATCTTTTCCCGGCCCCACGGCGCCTACCAAAAGGGTCGCAAAACGGGCTGAAGCGACCGATGGCGCGTCCTGGGAGGGCCAAGTGACGGTGACGAACATGATCGGGCTGGTGCTCGCGGACGACCATCGGGTATTCGCCGAAGGCCTCGGTGTGATGCTGGACGCCCAGGACGACCTGGCGGTGCTGGGCGTGGCGCACGACGCCCACCAGGCCGTCGAGCTCGCGGCCACCCACGAGCCGATGGTGCTCCTGCTCGACGCCCACATGCCAGGGGCCGACCTCGCCTCGACGCTGCGGGCCGTCAAGGCCGCCTCGCCCGCCAGCAAGGTGCTGATGCTCTCGGCCGACACCCGCAAGGAGACCATCGCGGAGGCGCTGCGGGCCGGCGCCGACGGGTTCCTCGCCAAGGACGCCTCCAGCCGGCAGGTGGCCGGCGCCATCCGCAGCCTGGTCGAGGGCCGCACCGGCATGGTGATCACCGCCGAGCCGGTCGCCCGGCCGACCCGCGACCCCAGCGTCGACCTGCGGGTGCGCACGCTGTCGGTGCGCGAGCGGGAGATCCTGGGCCTGCTGGCCAACGGCTGGTCCAACCGGCGCATCGCCGACGAGTGCTTCCTGTCCCTCAACACCGTTCGAACCCACGTCCAGAACGTCCTGGTCAAGCTCGGCGTGCACTCCAAGCTCGAGGCGGTGGCGTTCGCGCTCGAGCATCAGGTCGTGGGGACCAGAGCCTCGGCTTCCTGGGTAACGGGGCGCGCCTGACGCCCCCGTCCCGGGTAGTTGGGCCCCTGGGTACCCACCCAGGGGCCCATCCCATTGCATGGGTCTGCTTTGCGCGCAAAGCTTGAAGTGTTCAATCTTCTGTGCTTTTATCAATGCTACCGGCAAAAAGTATTGGAGGGTTGATGAGCGACGCTATTGTCACCGAGGGGTTGCGGCGGTCGTTCGGGGCGGTCAGGGCGGTGGACGGGGTCGACCTGGCCGCGCCGGCCGGGACCGTGCTGGGGTTGCTGGGGCCCAACGGGGCCGGCAAGACGACCATCGTGCGCATCCTCACCACGCTGCTGCCTCCCGACGCGGGCTCGGCCAGGGTGGCCGGCTACGACGTGGTCCGCGACGCGGCGGCGCTGCGCTCGGTCATCGGGCTGGCCGGCCAGTACGCGGCCGTCGACGAGAACCTCACCGGCCGCGAGAACCTCGAGCTGGTCGGCCGCCTGTACCACCTGCGCGGCGCCGAGGCGCGCCGGCGCGCCGACGAGATGCTCGAGCGGTTCGAGCTGACCGACGCCGACTCCAGGACCGTCAAGACCTACTCCGGTGGCATGCGCCGCCGCCTCGACCTCGGGGCGAGCCTGATCGGTCGTCCACAGGTGCTCTTCCTCGACGAGCCCACCACCGGCCTGGACCCGCGCAGCCGCTACGCCCTCTGGGACGTCATCCGGGAGTTGGTCAACGACGGCACCACCCTGCTGCTCACCACCCAGTACCTGGAGGAGGCCGACCGTCTGGCCGACCGCATCTGCGTGATCGACGTCGGCCGGGTGATCGCCGAGGGCACCACCGACGAGCTCAAGTCACGGGTCGGCGGGGACCTGCTGGCCCTGCGGGTCAGCGACCGGACGGCGGCGGGCGCGGCGGCCGAGGCCATCGCCGGGCTCGGCTCCGGCGCGCCGCAGGTCGTGCCCGAGTCCGGCGAGGTGTCCCTGCCCGTGGCCGAGGGCGCCTCGATCCTGGCCGAGGTGGTCCGCCGGCTCGACGCGGCCGGGGTGGACATCTCCGACCTGGCCTTGCGCCGGCCCACCCTCGACGACGTCTTCCTCGCCCTGACCGGCCATGCCGCCGAGGCGACCGAGGAGGACGGGCCCGACACCCCGGCGCGCGGGTCGGCGCGTCGCCGTCCAGCGAGGAGCCAGGCATGAGCGCCGCCAGCACCACCCTGCCCAACAGCCCGCTCCTCTGGACGGTCGCCGACGCGGCCGCGGTGACCAAGCGCAACCTGTACCGCTACATCCGCGTGCCGACCCTGCTGCTGTTCTCCACGATCCAGCCGGTCATGTTCGTGCTGTTGTTCACCTACGTGTTCGGCGGCTCGATCCGGGTGCCGGGCGTGGACCGCTATGTCGACTACCTGATCCCGGGGATCCTCGCCCAGACGGTGATCTTCGGCTCGACGCAGACCGGCGTCGGCCTGGCCGAGGACCTGTCCAGAGGGATGATCGACCGGTTCCGCTCGCTGCCCATGGCCCGCTCGGCCGTGCTCGCCGGGCGCACCCTCTCCGACACCGTCCGCAACCTGTTCGTGGTGCTGCTGATGGTGCTGGTCGGGACGCTGGTCGGCTTCCGCTTCCACGCCGGGGTGCTGCCGGCGCTCGGCGCGATCGTGCTGGCGGTCGCGTTCGGGCTGGCCTTCTCGTGGATCTCGGCGTTCATCGGCATGTCGGTCCGCGATGTCGAGTCGGCGCAGGCGGCCGGCTTCGTGTGGGTGTTCCCGCTGGTGTTCGCCAGCTCGGCCTTTGTCTCGGTGGCGAACATGCCGGGCTGGCTGCAGGCGTTCGCCAAGGCCAACCCGATCACCAACGTGGTCGACGCGCTGCGTGCGCTGTGCCTCGGCGGCCCCACCGCCATCCCGGTGCTCCGCTCGCTCGCCTGGATCGCCGGCATCCTGCTGGTGTTCGTGCCGCTGGCGGTCAGCCGCTACCGCCGGGCCGCCGGGTAGGCCGGGCGGCCCGCCGTAACGGTGCCGTAGCGCCGATCTGCCACCATCGGCCGGTAGCGGCCCAACCGACGGCCTGAGGAGCGGCGGTGCGCACGAACGCCAGGAGCAGGACCCTGCTCGCGTGGTCGCTGTGGCTGGTCGCCTTCGGCTGCTGCGTCGCCGGGCTGGTGGTCACCGTGGCGGTGACCCGGCCGCTGACGATCGGCGTGCTGGCGGCGGGGGCCGCCAGGGCGCTGGCCTTCCCGCTCGGCTTCGCCACCATCGGGCTGGTGTTGACCCTGCGGCGGCCGGCCAACCCGATCGGCTGGCTCTATGCCGCCGCCGGGCTGGCCTGGTCGCTGGCCATCCCCGTGGAGCCGTGGCTCCACCAGCTCGTCTCCGAGCACCGCCCGCTGCCGCTGGCCGCCCAGGCCGCCGCCGTGTACGGGGAGTTCAACTGGGCGCCGGCGACCGTCCTGGGCGTCACCCTGCCGGCGCTGCTGGTACCCGATGGGCGGCTGCGCTCACGCCGCTGGCGGGCGGTGGCGGCCACCGGCGTGGCCGCGGCCGCCCTGGTGCTGGTGGGCGACGGCCTGGCCCCGGCGCGGCTGGAGGACCTCCCGATCGCCAACCCGTTCGGGCTGACCGGGCCCGCTGGCGCCGTCGCCGCCATGGCGGCCGGCGCCGGTACCATCCTCTGGGTGGCCAGCATGGTGGCGTCGGTGGCCTGCGTGGTGCTGCGGTTCCGGGCCGCCCGCGGGGTCGAACGCCAGCAGATGCGCTGGGTCGCCGCCGGCGCCGCCGCCGCGGTGGCCGGGCTGCTGGCAGGGGCGGCCACACCCCAGAACCGTGTGGTCTCGTCCGTCCTGTACTCCATGGTGCTGTGCATCCCGCTGGGGGTCGCGGTGGCGGTGCTGCGCTACCGGTTGTGGGACCTGGACCGCCTGGTCAGCCGCACCGTCACCTACGCGCTGGTCACCGGGCTGCTGGTGCTGCCCTACCTGCTGATCCTCCCCGTCGTCACCCGCCTGGCCGGCGACGCCGGCGGCCTGGCGGTGGCCGCCACCACCCTGGCCGCGGTCGCCGCGTTCTCTCCGCTGCGCCGCCGGGTCCAGGACCTGGTGGACCGGCGCTTCAACCGCCGCCGCTATGACGCCGCCCGCACCGTGGAGGCGTTCGCGGCCCGGCTGCGCGAGCAGGTCGACCTGGACGCGCTGTCGGTGGAGCTGCTGGCGGTGGTCGAGCAGACCGTGCAGCCGACCCGGGCGTCGCTGTGGCTGCGCCCGCCGGCCCACCCGCGGCCGTAACGGCTCACCACTCGACCAGCTTCCAGATCTCCGGTTGCAGGCGGGCGGGCGCGCCGACCTCGGTGAAGATCGTCACCGCCTGCTTGAGGTGTCCCATGGCGTCCTCCGGCCGGCCCATCGCCTGGAGCAGGTCGGCCAGGTTGTTGTGCAGGGCCGCTTGCCGGTGCCGGTCGCCGTGCGAGGTGCACAGCGCCAGGGCGGTCTCGGCGAGCTCGAGGGCGCGCTCCAGCTCCCCCGCCGCCCGGTGCGCCAGGGCCAGGTTGTTCAGCGCCGCGACCCGGGAGCTGGGGTCGGCGAGGCCCTCGGCCAGGGACAGGCTGCGCTGGAGATGGCGCCGGGCGCCCGCGTGGTCGCCGAGGTGCCCGGTCAGGACGCCGAGGATGTTGTGCGCCTGGGCCAGCGCCTTGGTGTCCTCGGCCGCCTCGGCCAGCGCCAGCGCCTTGTCGGCCAGCTCGACCGCGTGGCGCTGGTCACCCCGGCGGTGGGCGGTGAGGCTCCAGTCCGCGTACAGCCGGGCCTCGCGCGCGTCGTCCTGGGATGCGGCCAGGGCGGCCTCGAAGTGGCTCGCCGCCGCCTGCCAGTCGCCCCGGCGATCGTGCACGCCGCCGAGCTTGTGCTCGAGGCTCGGCAGGGCCTCGGCGCTGGCGCTCGCCGCGGCCGCCTCGTAGCTGGCGAGCGCGTCGTCGTAGGCGCCCGCCAGCGTCTCGAGGTCGCCGATGGCCTCGTGCAACCCGGCGGCGTCGGGATGCCCGAGGGCGAGCGCGCTGCGGTAGTGGGCGAGGGCCTCGTGGTTGGCGTACAGGCCGCGGGCCTGGTCGCCGGCGGCCTTGAAGGCGGTCGCGGCCTCCGTCTCCTGGCCGGCGAGCTGGAGGTGCCGCGCGATCGACGCCGCCAGCGACTGGCCGTCGGCGCGCCCGGCGAGCGCCTCGGCGACCCGCCGGTGCAGCAGGCGGCGGCGGGCGAGGCTGGTCTGCTCGTAGACCAGCGCCCGCATCCGCTCGTGGCCGAAGTCGTAGGCCAGGAACGGCAGGTCGCCAGCCTCCCGCACCTCACGGACCAGGCCGCGCTCGGTCAGCTCCTCGAGCGCCGCCACCGTCTCCTCCTCGCTGCGGCCGCTGGCGCCCCGGACGGTGTCGAAGTCGAAGGAGCGGCCGATCACCGCCGCGGTGGCGAGGAGCTGGCGGCCGGCCTCGCTCACCTGGCCCAGCTTGGCCTGCAGCAGCTCGCGGACCCCGCCGGGCAGCGGCGCGTCGGGCGCGTCCTCCGGGGCGACGGCGAGGTACTCGGTCAGAAAGAACGGCAGGCCCTCGGTCTCCTGGTACAGCCAGGCCGCCTGGCCGGCCCGGGCCGGCGCCACCGCCAGGACCAGCTCGGCCACCTCGGGCTGGCTCAGGGGGGCCAGGCGCAGGACGGTGGCGCTGCCGGCCCGCTGCGCCTCGGCGGCCAGGCGGCGCAGGCGGTGCCCCCCGTGGACCTGTTCGCTCCGCCAGGTGACCACGATGCACAGCGGCTGTCCCGCATGCCTGCGGACCAGGTAGGTGAGGAGGTCGAGCGAGGCCTCGTCCGCCCAGTGCAGGTCGTCGAGCACCAGGACGCCGGGGACCGGCCCGCGCAGGGCGGTCAGCAGCACCTGGCTCAGGCCGGCGAGGAACCGGCTCTGGGCTCCCGGGCTGTCGAGCGGCGACACGGGCGCCAGGCCAGGGCGTAGGTCGACCAGCTCGGGCAGGAGCCGGCTCGCCTCGGCGAGCCACGGGGTCGGCACGGCCTGGAGCCAGGCGCTGTCGGCCTGTCCCGCGAGCGCGGCCCGCAGCCCCTCGACCAACGGTTGGTAGGCCAGGCCGGACTCGCCGTCGTAGCAGCGCCCGCCGATGGTGGTCGCGCCGGCGGCTATGGCGTGGGCGGCGAACTCCTCCGCAAGGCGGGTCTTGCCGATGCCGGCCTCGCCCTCGAGCACCACCAGGCGACCCTCGTGCCGGGCGGCCTCGTACGCCTCCAGGAGCGTGGACCACTCCGCCGACCGGCCGACCAACGGCGGCCGTGACAGCACCGCCGCGGCCGCGGGCGGTGGCGCGGGCCGCTCGCGCTCGGCGCGACCCTGCTTGATCGTCTGGTAGAGCGCGGTGGTCGCTTCCAGCGGCGCGACGCCCAACTCCTGGTCGAGCACCCGCACACACGCCCGATACTGGCGCAGCGCGGCGCCGCGCTGCCCGCTCCAGGCGTACAGCCGCATGAGCTGCCGGTGGGCGGGCTCGTGGAGGGGGTCGAGGGACAGCCACCGGTGGCCGTCCGCGATGGCGTCCTGCCAGCGGCCCGCGGCGGCCTGCACGTCCACCAGCCGCTCCAGTGCGCCGGCCAGCTCGCGCCGCAGGCTCTCGGCCTGGAGGCGCTGCCAGTCCTCGAAGCCGTCGGCGTCGCGCAGCGCGAAGCCGGCCAGGAAGTCGCCCCGGTGGAGCGCCGCCGCCTCGCGCAACGGCGCCAGGCAGGCGGGGCAGGCCTCGGCGGGCTGGTGGCCGTGCGCGCCGCACTCGTCCAGCAGCGCCTGGAAGCGCGCGAGGTCCAACCACAGGTCGGCGCGGTCCAGGGCGATGCTGGTGCGGTCGGTGGCCAACCAGCCACCGCGCAGCCCCTTGTTGAGCGCCGACAGCGTGCGGCGCAGCGCGGCTCGCGCATGCGCCTCGTCGTACTCGGGCCACAGCAGCCCGGCGAGCGCCTCGCGCCCGTGCCGCTCCCCGGTCACCGCGAGGTAGACGAGCAGGGCGATCGCCTTGCGGGTGTCGACCTCGACCGCGGCGCCGTCCAGCTCCAGGCGCGGCGGACCGAGCACGGCGAGTCGTAGCTCCGGCACGGCAGCCCCCCTCTCCTCGCGACCGGCCCGATCGACGCAACGAACCGTGGCGGGAGTTCCAGACCGTAACGGTAACCGTAACGATGCCCGGACGGCGAGTGCGAGACACTTGTGGGCGCGTCCGCGAGGGGGGGGTTGCATGCGCCGAGGAGCATCGGAGGGGCCCAGGTGGCCGGCGGTGCTGGCGTGGTGGCTGTGGGCGCTGACCATGCTCGGCCTGGCCGTGCTGCCCTGGCTGGACCGCCTGCTGCGCCGGGCCGGCAGACCCGAGCTCACCCCGCTGACCTCTGATGCCGTCGCCCTGGTGTTGGGGGTCGTGAGCGCGGCCACGGTCGGAGCGGTCCTGGCCAGCCGCCGTCCCCGCCACCCGGTCGGCTGGCTGCTGCTGACCCTCGGCCTGTCGCTGGCGGCGGCCGGAGCGGCCACCGGGTACGCGAACTACGGCGCGCTGGCCCGGCCCGGGGTCCTGCCGGCCGCCGACTATGCGGCCCTCTACCACGGCATCAGCATCCTGTACGTGGCCGCATGTCTTGGGTTCGTCCTGCTGCTCACCCCGACCGGGTCGCTGCCCTCGCCGCGCTGGCGCTGGTGGGCCAGGGTCGCGGCGGCCGCGCCGCTGCTGGCGTCGGTGTCCACGGCGCTGCTGCCGTTCGAGCCGCCCTACCAGTCGGTCGCCAACCCGCTCGCCGTCCCCGCCCTGGCCAGCCCACTGCGGGTCGTCGATACCGTGTTCTGGCTGGTCACCGCCGTTGCGATCGCGGTCGCGGCCGGGTCGCTGCTGGTGCGCTTCCGACGCGCTCGCGGGGTGGAGCGCCAGCAGCTTCGGTGGCTGGCGCTGGCGGCAAGCCTGACGGGGGCGATGCTGCTGGCCCTGGTGGCCCTGATACCGACGGGCAACGAGCTCCTGCTCGGCTGGCTGTCCGCGGTCTGCGTGGCGCTGCTGCCAGTTGCGACCGGCGCGGCGATCCTGCGCTACCGGCTGTACGACCTGGACCGCATCATCAGCCGCACGCTGGCCTACGGGCTGCTGACGCTGCTGCTGGGCCTTGGCTACGCCGGGGCGGTCCTGGGGCTCGGCCAGCTCCTTCCCCAGGACTCCAGCCTGGTGGTGGCCGGCGCGACCCTGGCGGTCGCCGGGGTGTTCCAGCCGGCCCGCCGCCGCCTCCAGCAGGCGATGGACCGGCGCTTCAACCGGGGCCGCTACGACGCCGCCAACACGATCGCGGCGTTCAGCGCCAGGCTCCGCCAGCAGATCGACCTGGACACCCTGACCGCGGAGCTGCTGGCCGTGGTCGACCAGACCATGCAACCGACCCGGGCGTCGCTGTGGCTTGCCCCCGGGGCACGAGGCAAGGAGCCGTAACGATGACGGGACGGAGCCGCGCTATAACCTGGCCAGAGGAGGTGCGATGAGTCGTCGATGGAACATCCGGCGGACCCTCGGGGGCCGCCAGCCGGCCCTGGCGGCAGCGGTCGAGGCGGCCGCCGGCGAGCCCGGTGTCGAGGCATCGCCGGTGGAGATCGCCCCCAACGACCCGCTGGTCGCCTACTTCCAGGGCACCACCGGGCCGGTCGACCTCGACTCGCTCGACCTGGACTCCCCCGCCGTGGCCGACCTGCGGGCGGCGGGCGCGCGCATGGTCGTGCCCCTGGTCAGCCAGGGCGAGCTGATCGGCCTGCTCAACCTCGGGCCAAGGCGCAGCGAGCAGGAGTACTCGGCGGACGACCGCAAGCTGCTGGCCGACCTCGCCGGGCATGCCGCTCCCGCGGTGCGGGTCGCCCAGCTCGTGCGCGAGCAGCAGGTGGAGATCCGCGAGCGCGAGCGCATGGAGGGGGAGCTCGAGGTCGCCCGGCTCATCCAGCAGCAGTTCCTGCCGCACGAGCTGCCGGAGCTGCCCGGCTGGCACGTGGCCGCCTACTACAAGCCGGCCAGGCAGGTCGGCGGCGACTTCTACGACTTCCTGGACCTGCCCGACGGCCAGATCGGCATCGTGGTCGGCGACGTCACCGACAAGGGCGTGCCGGCCGCGCTGGTGATGGCCACCACGCACTCGATCCTGCGGGCCGAGGCGCCACGCCTTGTCTCCCCGGGGGAGGTGCTCGGGCGGGTCAACGACCTGCTGGTGACCGAGATGCCGGCGCACATGTTCGTCACCTGCCTGTACGCGGTGCTCGACCCCACCAGCGGGCGGCTGCGCTATGCCAACGCCGGTCACAACCTGCCGTACCTGCGCACCGAGGACGGGGTCATCGAGCTGCGCGCCACCGGCATGCCGCTCGGGCTGCTCCCCGGGATGGACTACGAGGAGAAGGAGGCGACGCTCGCTCCGGGTGCTGACCTGCTGCTCCACTCCGACGGCCTGGCCGAGGCGCACGGGCCCGAGCGCCAGATGTTCGGCTTCCCGCGCCTGGCCAAGCTGGCCGCGGAGGGAAAGAGCGGCCAGGAGCTGATCGACCTGTTGCTGAACGAGCTCGCCAAGTTCACCGGACCAGGCTGGGAGCAGGAGGACGACATCACGCTGGTGACGCTGCGTCGGACCAGCAGCGAGTCGGTCGCCGGCTCCACCGCCGCGCTGACCGAGTTCGAGGTGGCCAGCGAGCCGGGCAACGAGCGCATCGCGATCGAGCGGGTGGCCGCGGCCGTCGGCGACCTTGACCTGCCGGCGGCCCGCCTGGAGCGGCTCAAGACCGCCGTCGGCGAGGCGGTCATGAACGCGATCGAGCACGGCAACCGCAACCGGCCGGAGCTGCCGGTCGGGGTGCTGGTTGCCGTCAGCGGGGCGGAGCTGTCGGTGCGGGTCACCGACCAGGGGGGCGACCGGCCCGCCCTCCAGCCGGAGCGGCCGGACCTGGAGGCGAAGCTGGCCGGCGAGCAGTCGCCGCGCGGCTGGGGGCTGTTCCTGATCGAGAGCATGGTGGACGAGCTGCGTACCTCGGCCGACGAGCGGCAGCACGCCGTCGAGCTGATCGTGCGCCTGGAGGGAGTGGAGGACCATGGCTGAGTTCCGGGCGGCCGTACGGCAGCGGGCCGGCGCCGTCGTCGTCGACCTGCACGGCCAGATCGACGTGGCGGCCGACGGACCGCTCGCGGCCGCCTACGCCGAGGCCGCGAGCCACGGGCCCGGCGCGATCGTGCTCAACTTCGAGGAGGTCGACTACATCAACTCGACCGGCATCGCCCTGATCGTCGGGCTGCTCGCCCGCGCCCGCAAGGAGCGCCGCGCGATCGGCGCCTGCGGCCTGACCGACCACTACCGGGAGATCTTCGAGATCACCCGGCTGTCGGACTTCATGGGGATCTACGCAGACGAGGACAGCGCCGCGGGCGCACCGGCCGCGGCCGGGAACACGGGGAGGCAGTGATGAGTGGGGGGACCGCCGCGATGGACGTGCGCGAGCTGAGCCCGCGCACCAGCGTGGTCGACATCAGCGGCGACGTCACCGCCGCCTCCGAGGGCGTGCTGATGGACGCCTACGGCAAGGCGAGCGGGCCGACCACCCGGACGCTGGTGCTCAACTTCAGCGGCCTGGAGTACATGAACAGCGGCGGCATCGGGATGCTGGTGACCTTGCTGGTCCGGGCCAACCGGCAGCGCCAGCAACTGCTCGCCTTCGGCCTGAACGAGCACTACCGGCAGATCTTCGAGCTGACCCGCCTGGACGAGGCGATCGGCATCTACGAGACCGAGGCCGATGCCCTCGCCGCCGCCGGCGAGCACTGAGCCTGGAGGGTGGACCAATGACCGACGCACCCGAGGACCCCACCGCACCGCGCGACGCCGCCTACTGGGCCAAGGGCATCTCCAAGCTGTCGCTGGGCGAGGTGCCCGCCGACGCCGTCAACCTCAACGTCACCGGACGCCGGGTGGTCGGCCCGGTCCAGGGCTTCGGCCGCTTGTGGCAGAAGACCTACCGGGTCGACCTGGCCGGGGCCAGCGTCACCCCCGCCGAGGTCATCGCGGCCTGGAAGGCCAACTTCCAGGATCTCTGGCCGGAGGGCAACCGCTTCTACGGGCCGCTCACCGGCATCGGCCCCGGCGACGTCGCGCTGCTGAACCTCGCCATGCCGGGGCGGCTGCGGCTGTCCACCGGCGTGCTGGTGCTGTACGCCGACGAGGAGTCCTTCACCTTCATGACCCCCGAAGGGCACATGTTCGCGGCCTGGATCACCTTCAGCGCCGCCGAGCAGGACGGTGGCACCAGCGCCCAGGCGCAGGTGCTGCTGCGCGCCAACGACCCGCTGTACGAGTTGGCGCTGGCGTTCGGCGGCCACCGCAAGGAGGACGCCTTCTGGCGGCACACGCTCGCCGCCCTGGCCGCCCACTTCGGGGTCGACTGCCCGGTGGAGACCACCGTGGTGTGCGTCGACCGCAGGCGCCAATGGGCCAACGCCCGCAACGTCTGGCACAACGCCGCCATCCGCTCGGCGCTCTACACCATGGCGGCGCCGCTGCGCGCGCTCCGCAGGAGCACGCGCGAGTGACACCTCGCGTCGCCCGCTGGCTCGCCTGGGCGCTGTGGCTGCTGGCGCTCGGGCTGCTCGCGGCCGGCGTGGCGATCGCCGTGCCCGACCTCGCCGCATCCTCCGAGGAGCTGGGCGTCGTGCTCGCCTTCGGGGCGGTGGGCGCGTTGCTGTTCGGGCCGGTGGGCGCGTTCCTGGCCGCGCGCCGTCCGCGCAACCCGGTCGGCTGGCTGCTCGCCGGCTACGGCGTGCTCATGGCGTTCCTCTGGTTCGCGATCGCCTACCTCGGTGAGCTGTTCGACTTCGCGCTCCGCCGGCCCGGATCCCTGCCCGGCGCCGACTGGGTCGCCTGGGCGTTCGCCGTGGTCTGGCATCCGGGCTACGGCCTGCTGTTCCTGCTGCTCATCCTGTTCCCCCACGGTCGCCTGCCGTCGCCGCGCTGGCGCCCGCTGGCCTGGGCCAGCGTGGCCTTCTACGCCGTCCTGGCCCTGTGCGCGGCCGTCTCGCCGGCGGTGACCCACGACTCCAGCCTCGCCGTGGCCGGCGCGACCCTGACAGTCGCCGGGGTGTTCCAGCCGGCCCGCCGCCGCGTCCAGCAGGCGGTCGACCGGCGCTTCAACCGGCGCCGCTACGACGCCGCCCACACGATCGCGGCGTTCAGCGCCCGGCTGCGCCAGCAGATCGACCTGGACACCCTGCATGCCGAGCTGCTGGCGGTGGTCGAGCAGACGATGCGGCCGACCCGGGTGTCGCTTTGGCTGCGGCCGCAGCAACGAGCCGCGGCGACGCCACCCGGGCCAACTCCAAGCCCCCTTTAGTAGGCTGCAGGGGTCAGGATTCCCGGCCGGGAGCGTGCCGCTGGTTTGCGGCGCGCCGTGCCGGTGAACGGGAGAGCACGACCCGCGACCCAAGGAGCGGCAAGATGAGAGGCAAGCTCGGCATCGCGGTCGGCCTGGCGGCCGGCTACGTGCTCGGTACCCGCGCAGGGCGCGAGCGCTACCAGCAGCTCACCGCGTCGGCCAAGCGGCTGGCGGACGACCCCAGCGTGCAGCGGCTCCAGGAGGAGCTGAACGGCCTGTTCGGGTCGGCGAGGCAGCGGGTGGCCGACACCGCCAGCACCACCGTCCACCGCGTCAGCGACCAGGCCGCCGACAAGGTGCAGCAGGCCAGGCAGCGCACCGGTCAGGGCTGAGCGGGGGTCGCCCCGGCTCGACCGCCCAACCCGGAGCGGTCGGGTAAGGTGGAGCGACCATGACGAACGGTGGGATATCGCGGCGCGAGCTGTTGCGCCTTGCCGGTGTGGGCGGCGGTGCGCTTGGTCTGGCGGCGCTGCTCGGGGCCTGCGACGGCGGCGGCGGGTCGGGGCCTGCCGCGCCGCCCGGCTCGCTCCAGGCGCTCCAGGCCAACGCCGTCCAGCTCTCCCTGCTCGGCGCCCAGAGCCAGCTCCAGGTGGGCGAGAGCCTGTTCACCTTCGGCCTGGCCACCGCCGACAACAAGCTGGTGGCCGGCGGGACGCCGGCGGTGTGGGCGGCGACCGACGACGCCAGCAAGGCCCTTGGGCCCTTCCCGACCCGCTGGTTCGAGCTCACCGCCTACGACAAGACCAACGACAGCTCGCCCCGCAGCGAGCTGACCGGCTTCTACGGCGCCCAGGTCGAGCTGCCCAAGGCGGCCAACTGGATGGTGGCCGCCAGCCTCCAGCTCGACGGCGGCCGCGCGGTCGGCCGCGGCGCGGTCCCGGTGGTCGACGACGCCCCGGCCGCGGTTGGCGGCAAGGCCCGCCCTGTGCGCACCCCGGTGGCGACCACCGCCGCCGGGCGCAAGAAGATCTGCACCCGCGAGCCCGTGGCCTGCCCGCTGCACGGCGTCTCCCTCGACGACGCGCTGCGTGCCGGCCGGCCGACCGTGGTCAACTTCGCCACGCCGCTGTTGTGCTCCAGCCGCATGTGCGGCCCGGTGGTCGACGAGCAGATGGTGGTGGCCGCCAAGCTCGGGCGCAAGGCGAGCTTCATCCACGTCGAGATCTACCCCGACCGCGACCCGGCCAAGCCGGCCCCCGCCCTCACCGCCTACGGCTTCACCACCGAGCCGTGGCTGCTGGTCGTGGACCGCAGCGGCGTGATCCGCGCCCGCTTCGAGGGTCCGGTCACGGCCGCCCAGATCGAGGCCGCCCTCCGTCCCCTCCTTGCCTAGTCGATCTGGCGACGTGGAGAGGTTCGACTGGGCGCAGGTGATGGCCTGGCGGCTCCGCCGCCACCAGCTCGACGAGCGCGCCCCCGCCGAGGCCATGCTCGAGGTGACCGCCAGGATCGCCGGCCTGCACGCCCAGGTCATGTCCTCGGCGGAGCTGACCCTGTGGGCCCGGCTCGACGGCGTCGAGCCCGACGCCGTGCGGCGGGCCCTCTGGGAGGAGCGCACCCTGGTCAAGACCTGGGCGATGCGCGGCACCCTGCACCTGCTGCCGGCGGCCGAGCTGCCGCTGTGGCAGGCGGCGCGGAGCACCACGCGCCTCTGGGAGGCGGCGAGCTGGCTGCGGGGCTTCGGCGTCACCCGCGAGGAGTTGGCGCAGCTCGTCGACGCCGTCGGCGAGGCGCTCGACGGCCGCATGCGTCGCCGCCACCCGGCAGGCCGACCACCTGACGCCTGGGCCGTTCAAGGGGCGGATCTACCGCCCGCAGGGCTGGCTGTCGCCGGTCCTGCTGGTCGGCGGCCGCATGGACGGGGTCTGGCGGCAGGAGGCCAAGGGCCGCCGCCTGCAGGTGACGATCGAGCCGTTCACGAAGCTGCCAGCCTGGGCGCGGCGCGCCGCCGAGGGCGAGGCCGAGCACCTGGCGGCCTGGAGCGGCCGCCAGCTCGAGCTCGACTGGGCCGGGGAGCGGTAGCTACCGCTGGTCGTCGTGGCCGGACCGTTGCGGCCGCACCGACGGCGTGAACGCACCGCCGCCGACCACCCGCCGGAACAGGCCTGGCAGCAGGGCGCGCGCCACCGGCACCAACGCGTACGGCCGCGGCACGTAGCGCTCGGCCCGCCGCCGCTTCCAGGCGTCCACGATCCCCTCCGCCACCTTGGCGTCCGTCGACACCATCCACCGGGTCAGCGGCCGGTCCACCAGCTTCTGCTGCGGGAAGCCCTCGGTCACCGCGAAGCCGGGCTGGACCAGCCCGACGTGCACCCCGTGGCGCCGCTCCTCCAGGTGCAGCGCCTCGGTCCAGCCGACGAGGGCGAACTTGCTGGCCGAGTAGGAGCCGGCGCCGGGCCGCGACACCCGGCTGGCCACGCTGCCCACGTTGAGGATCGCGCTCGGGGCGGAGCGACGCAGCAGCGGCAGCAACGCCTCGGTGAGCCGCACCTGGGCGTCGAAGTTGATCGCCATGGTCCGCTCCATCCCGGCCCAGCCGGTGTCGCCGAAGGCGCCCCGGCCGCCGATCCCGGCGTTGTTGACCAGCAGGTCGAGGCGGCCGTGCTCGGCCTCGACCCGCTCGGCGACCAGCGCCGGCGTCCCCGGGTCGAGGAGGTCGGCGGCGATCACCGTGGCGCCACCCAGCTCGGCCGCGAGCGCCTCCAGCCGCTCCCTGCGCCGGGCCAGCAGCACCAGGTGGGCGTCAGGCTCCTTGGCGAGCCGGCGGGCCGTTGCCGCCCCGATCCCACTGGAGGCCCCGGTGACCAGCGCGATCATCGCGCAGGCCCGCGGGCGTGGGTGCCGAGCGCCGCGGCGATCCGCTCGGTGACCTCGTCGACCTCGCAGGCGGCGTCGACCTGGACCAGCAGGCCCTGCCGCCGGTAGTAGGCGACCAGCGGGCGGCTCTCGCTGGCGAACAGCTCCAGGCGCTGGCGGATCGCCTGCTCGTCCTCGTCGTCGGCCCGGTCCTGCTCCCTGGCCCGCTCGGCCAGGCGCTGGCGCAGCTCGGCCTCGCCGACCTCCAGGCTGACGGTGGCGTCCAGCGGCCGGCCGAGCTCGCCGAGGCGCCGGTCCAGCGCCTCGGCCTGCGGCACGGTGCGCGGGAACCCGTCGAGCGCGAAGCCGTCGGCGCAGTCGGCCACGGCGACCCGGTCCAGCACCGTGTCGACCACGACCTCGTCGGGGACCAGCTCGCCCCGCTCCATGTAGGCTTTGGCCCTGCGGCCCAGCTCGGTGTCGCGCTCGGCGTTGGCGCGCAGGATGTCACCGGTGTCGATGTGGACGCCGCCGAAGCGGCCGGTGATCCGGCGAGCCTGGGTCCCCTTGCCGGCCGCCGGCGGGCCCAGCAGGACCACGCGCATGCTCGTACTCCCTTCGTGCCAGGGATCGCATGCAACCATGGGCGGCGCGGGCCCGGCAACGCGCCGGCCCCGTCAGGGCAGGCGGTAGAAGCGGAGCTGGTCGTTGTGGTCGACCAGCCGCATGCCGGCGCGCTCCATCACCCGCTGCGACGACAGGTTCGCGTGGGTGGTGTCGGCCTCCACCCGCACGACCTCGGGCTGCGCCAGCGCCCAGGCGACCAGCGCCCGCAGCGCCTCGGTGGCGTAGCCATGGCCGCGCGCGCTGGCCGCAAGGCCGTAGCCGACCGTCACCGACCCGTCCTGGTCGGGCGGGCCGTGGAAGCCGATGTCGCCGATCACCCGGCTGTCCACGGAGCGGACCAGTTGGTACACGCCGTACCGGCCCGGCTTGGCGCCGGCGTCGACGGCGCGCACGAACGCCTCGACCGCGATCAGCGTGCCCTGGATCGGATAATCGGCCACCCAGGGTCGCTCGGGGTCGGCCGTGCCCTGCAGCAGCCTTCGCGCCTCCTCCACCTCCAACTGGTGGAGGCGGAGGCGCTCGGTCTCGATCCGGTTGCTGGCCACGTCGCCGTCGACCCGGGTATCCTCTCCCTTGCTTGCCGTGGTGATCGTAGCTCAGTTGGTTAGAGCGTCGGGTTGTGGTCCCGAAGGTCGGGGGTTCGAGTCCCCTCGGTCACCCCACTGCCCCTGACCAGGCGGTTCGCGCTTCACCTCCCTTCGCCTCCCTTCACCTCCCTTCGCCTGCGCGGGACCCGAGGGCCGCGCCAGGTGTGCCGCGCATCTCCGGTTGGATGTGACGAATATCCCGTTGACCACAACCGATACCAAGCGGACCATGGTTGGTCAGCGAGGTTGGTTGGTAACGATCGGGCGGCTGACGGGTCCCGGCGTGCGGAAGGAAGGGTTCATGAGCGTCACCTCCAAGCAGCGACTCGCCATCGCGTTTGCGCTCGTGGTGCTGCTCGCCGCCGGGGGATGTGGGCGATCATCCGCCGCGGGCTCCGGTGGCGTCACCGAGTCGACTGCGTCGACGGTGACGAGCAGCAACACCGGCACCACGGGTGGCAACACCGCCACCACGGGCGGCAACACCGGCACCACGGGCGGCAACACCGGCACCACGGGCGGCGGTGGCGGCACCACGGGTGGCGGCACGACGACCACCACGCCCAAGACCGGCCGCGAGAACTCCGAGCCGTAGACACCGACGGCCGACATGAGCGAGCCCAGCATCCGCTCAACGGCCGGCCGCGACCGCCCGGGTTCCGGGCCGGCCAGGTGGGCCGCCCTCGTCGCTCTGGTGCTGGTTTGCGTCCCAGTTGGTGTCTGGAACACGCCCGTGCAGCCGAGTTGGAGCCTCGTCACCCCCGTACCCGACGCCGTGGTGGCGCCGGAACGCCTGGTTGCCCTCGGGCTGTCCAGACCTCCCGTGGATGCCAGGCGACCCCGCATCCTGCTGCTGGTGGGGAGCGACAGCCGCGCCCTGGTCCCCGAGCGGCTTCGGCGGCGGTTCGGTCACCTGACCGGTGAGCGCGCCGACTCGGTGATGCTCGTGGCGCTGGTCCCTGCCTTCCACCGTGTCCAGGTCCTGAGCCTCCCCCGCGAGCTGCAGGTCGAGGTCGAAGGTCACGGGCTCCAGAAGCTCAACTCGGCGCTCACCTACGGCGGCGCGCCCAGCATGATCGACGCGGTGCGGCGGCTCACACGGCTTCCCATCCATCACTACGTCGAGCTGGACTTCTCGGCGGTCGCCACGGTGGTCGACGCGCTGGGTGGCGTGACGGTCGACTTCGCCCACCCGGCCAGGGACCTCGTCACCGGGTTCCGGGCCCGGCAAGGGCCGCAACGCCTGGACGGCGGGATGGCGGTCGCCTACGCGCGGTCGCGGGAGTATGAGGAGCTCCGGGGCGGCGTCTGGGTCCGCAGCGACGCGAGCGACCTCGGCCGGATCCGGCGTCAGCAGCGGTTGCTGCTCGCCCTGCGGCAGCACCACCGGCCGCCGGGGATCCTCGGGCTGGCGCGGACATGGCTCCGGCTCCGCGGCCATGCGCGGTTCGACGGCCGGCTCTCGTTCGGGGAGGCCTGGCGCCTGCTCGGCGACGTGACGTCGTGGCCGGTCGACGAGCGCAACATCCGGACGCTTCCGACGCGGCCGGCGATCGCCGCGGCCTCGGCCGTCTCGCCGTTCCCACCGCCCCACCTCGGCGCCGTGGCCGTCGCGCATCCCGCGGAGCCGGCAGGCACCGCGGTGCTGGAGGCATTCGGCAGAGGCGACCTCCTGTTCCTACCACCCGACCGGGAGGCGGCGCCGCGCCATGACCGATGAGCAGACCCACTCGTTCGTCTATGACGCCTTCCTGAGCTACCGGCAGCAGGAGCCGGACCGGTCCTGGGTGCGCGGGACGCTCGAGCGCCGCCTCGTCGACGAGGGGCTACGTGTGTGCATCGACTACCGGTCCTTCCGGCTGGGGGCACCGATCGTGCTGGAGATGGCGCGTGCGGTCGAGCAGAGCCGCTACACCGTGGCGGTGCTGACCCCTGCCTACCTGGCCAGCAACTTCACCGAGTTGGAGAGCGTGCTGGCCGAGCACCTCGGGCTGGAGCAGCGCCAACGCCGGCTGCTGTTGCTCATGCGCGAGCCATGCAGGCCGCGCCTCGGTCTGCGCGCTCGCCTCTGGCTCGACGTGACCCACGACGGCGAGCAACTGGCTCGGCTGGTCGACGAGCTGCGGCAGGACCCGGATGCCTGAGGAGAGCGACGTCCCCGCGGCCGCGGCCGGCCGGGCCAGCGCGGCCGACTACGAGCTGTTCGTCTCCTACGCGGAGGCCGACCGGGCCTGGGTGAAGGGCTACCTGCTCGACGCGCTGGACAAGGCGGGGGTGCGCTACCTCGACGAGGGGGCCCTCCCCATCGGGCCACCGAAGATCGTCGAGCTCGAGCGCGCGATCCAGCGGAGCGGCCGCTCCCTGCTGGTCCTCTCGCCCGCCTACCTCGCCGACGCCTTCGGTCAGGTCGCCGAGCTGCTCGCCCAGACCTACGGATTCGAGACGTCGACGTGGCCGGTGATCCCGCTGCGCCTGGAGCCGGTCGAGCTGCCGCTGCGGCTGGCCGTCCTGAGCCGTCTGGAGGCGCGAACCCCCGACGAATGGGGCCCGGCGGTCGACCGGCTGTGTGCCGAGCTGCGCCGGCCCGTGCCGACCGTGTCCACCGCGCCCTCCTGCCCGTATCCCGGGATGGCGCCATTCCGGGAGGACCAGCAAGACCAGTTCTTCGGGCGCGAGCCGGAGCAAGAGGAGCTGCTGCAGCGCCTGCGGTTGGAGCGCTTCCTGGCCGTGATCGGCCCATCCGGCAGCGGCAAGTCGTCGCTGGTGCAGGCCGGCCTGATCCCTGCGCTCAGACAGAGCCGGCTGTTCGGGCCGGGCGAGTGGGTCACCCGCGTCATCCGCCCGGGCGAGGCGCCACACGACGCGCTCCTGACGGCGCTGGATGGGCGGCCGGGCCAGCCCATCGGCGCGGCGACCCAGCTACTGGCACGGCACGGCGCGGATGCGCGGCTGCTGCTCGTCGTCGACCAGCTCGAGGAGCTCTTCACCACCGCGGTCGGGGAGACGGAAACCTTCCAGGAGGCACTCCTCAGCCTCGCCGAGGTGCCCGGCTGCCATGTGGTCCTGACCATGCGGGCCGACTTCTATCCCGAGCTGATGGTCGCGCCGCTGTGGCGGGCCGTGCAGGAGCACCGGGTGGAGGTCGTCCCGCTCCAGGGCCCGGCGCTGCGCCGGGCGATCGTGCTCCCGGCAGAGCGCGGCGACGTCTTCGTCGAGCCGGCGTTGGTCGAGCGGCTGCTCGCCGACGCTGCGGGGGAGCCGGGCGCGCTGCCGCTCATCCAGGAGACGCTGGTGCTGCTATGGGAACGGCTGGAGCGGCGGCTGCTGCCCCTGCGTGCCTACGACGCGCTCGTCCTTCCCCGTAGCGCCTACGGCCACCCGCCACGGACGGGGTTCCAGGTGGCGATCGCGCGCCAGGCCGACGCCACCATGGCCGAGCTGCCCGAGGAGCGGCGTGCCATCGCTCGCCGCATCCTCCTGCGGCTGGTCCAGTTCGGCGAGGGACGCGAGGACGTCCGCCGCCAGCAGCCGGTCTCGGCGCTCTCGAGCATCACCGACGAGCGCGTCGACTTCGACCAGACGCTGCGACACCTGATCGCTCGCCGCCTGGTGACCGTGACCGGCGAGCCCGACGCCGACGACAGCCGGGTCGACCTCTGCCACGAGGCGCTGATCGCCGGTTGGCCGACCTTCCAGGCGTGGGTGACCGAGCGGCGGAGCGCGGAGCAGACCCGCCGGCGCCTCGAGGAGCAGGCGGACGGCTGGGTGCGCCGCGGCAGGGCGGACCGAGGGCTGCTCGACGACCTCGAGGTGCTGGAAGCGGAGCGCTGGCTGGCCAGCCCCGACGCGAAGGAGCTGGGCATCGACGACACCGTGGTCGCCCTGGCGGAGAGGAGCCGGGCAGCGCTGGAGCAGGAGCGCGTCCGGGAGGAGGAGGCGCGCCAGCGGGACCTGGCCCAGGCCCAGGCATTGGCGCGTGCGCAGGCCAACCGGGCCCGGCTGCTGCGCCGCGCACTGGCCGCGGTCACCCTCGCCACCGTCCTGGCGGTGGCCGCGGCCGGGGTCGCGACGGTGGAGCGCCGCAAAGCAGACGACAAGGCCAGGCTCGCGCTCTCGCGGCAGCTCGCCACCCAGTCGCAGTTACTCGCCGGCACGCGGCTCGACCTGGCGTTGCTGCTGGCCGTCAGGGCCAACCAGACGAGCACGATCCCGGCGGCCCGCAGCAGCCTGCTCGGCGCCCTGGAGGTCGACCCTCACCTCGAGTCGGTCCTGCACGGCCACACCGACCAGGTCAACAGCGTCGCCTTCAGTCCCGACGGCACGGTGGTCGCCGCGGCAAGCGACGACCGCACCATCCGGCGCTGGGACCCGCGCACCGGACGGCAGCTCGGAGCCCCCCTGATCGGCCACACCGACAAGGTCCGCACGGTCGCCTTCAGTCCCGACGGCGACGTGCTGGCCTCCGGCAGCGTGGACCGCACGATCATCCTCTGGGACCCGCACACCGGCCGGCAGCTCGGCCAGCCGCTGCGCGGCCACACCGACGTGGTACGCAGCGTCGCCTTCAGTCCCGACGGCGACGTGCTGGCCTCCGGCAGCGTGGACCGCACGATCATCCTCTGGGACCCGCACACCGGCCGGCAGCTCGGCCAGCCGCTGCGCGGCCACACCGATTGGGTCAACAGCGTCGCCTTCGGCTCGACCTGGCTGCTGGCCTCCACCGGCGGACGGGCCGACGACACGGGACAGTTCGGCACCGGCCCCAAGGACACTCGCATCCTGCTCTGGGACGTGCGCACCGGGAAACGGGTCGGCCGGCCGCTGGTCGGGCACACCGACGCGGTGCGCAGCCTCGCCTTCAGCCCGGACGGGAGGATCCTCGCCTCCGCCGGGCAGGACCGGCGCATCCTGCTCTGGGACATGCGCACCGGCAAGCGGCTGGGCCGGCCGCTGGTCGGGTACCGCAACCGGATCTTCGCCCTCGCCTTCAGCCAGGACGGAGCGGTCCTCGCCTCCGGCGACCGCGACCACAGGATCGTGCTGTGGGACGTTCGCAGCCACCGCCGTAGCGGCCGGCCGCTGGTCGGCCACTGGGAGGCGGTGCGGAGCGTGGCGTTCGCGCGGGACGGCACGCTCGCCTCGGCCGGCAACGACAACAAGGTGATCCTGTGGAACCCCGGCCACAACCAGCGGCTCGGCCAGGCCCTCCCTGCCAACGTGGGCGGGGTGCAGAGCATCGCCTTCAGCCACGATGGCCGGGTCCTGGCCGCCGGCGGCGACCGCCGCCCCGACATCGTCCTGTGGGATGCGCGCACCCGAGAGCGGCTCGGCCGGCCGCTGGTCGGGCACAGCGGCCGCATCGGCGGCCTGGCGTTCAGCCCGGACAGCCGGACGCTGGCGTCGGCGAGCTGGGACCAGACCCTGATCATGTGGGACGTCGCCACGGGACGGCCCCGCCGTCCCCCGCTGACCGGGCACACCGACGCGGTCATCAGCGTCGCCTACAGCCCGGACGGCCGGCTGCTCGCCTCGGGCAGTGCCGACCAGACCGTGCGGGTCTGGGACGCGGCCACCGGCGAGCCCGTGGGCCAGCCGCTGCGGGGCCACCGCAACTGGGTGAACTCCGTCGCCTTCAGCCCGGACAGCCGGACGCTGGCCTCGGCCGGCCAGGACGGCAACGTCATGCTCTGGCAGCTATCCAACCCCACCCATCGCGGCGAGCCGGTCAACGAGACGACCACCGCCCTGTCCGGCCTGGCCTTCAGCCCGAAGCGTCGGCTGCTCGCCACCGGCAGCATCGAGAATTTCGTCGACGTCTGGGACCTCGATGCGGCCAGGCCGATCCGCCGACCGCTGGCCCTCGTCGGGCATCCCGGCGCAGTACACAGCGTCGCGTTCAGCGAGGACGGGAACTGGCTCGTGTCGGGCGCCGCCGGCGGCACGGTGATGCTGTGGGACGCCAACGTCCTCGAGCCCATCGGCCACCTGCTCACCGGGCACGCCGGTGACGTCTGGGGGGTGGCGTTCAGCCCCGACGGCAACACGGTCGCATCGGGCAGCGAGGACGACTCGGTCATCCTCTGGGACACCAGGTTGGACTCCTGGATGACCGCTGCCTGCCGGACCGCCAACCGCAACCTCTCCCCCGCCGAGTGGCGACGCTACGTCGGGCCCGGCATCCGCCAGCGGCCCATCTGTCCCGACCTCCCGCCCGGCGATGATGCGTGGAACTGACCGGTGGCGCCGGACGGGGGGACCGGCGGGGGCCGCGCTGGGGGTGATGGTCCTGCTCACCGTGCTGGCCCTGCGCGCCTCGCCCCTGCCTGGGGTGGACGTCCTGCGGGATCTTCCCTACACGAGCAGCACGACCCTGGACGTCTACGCCCCGACCCGCGGCCACGGGCGGCCCGTGCTGGTGCTGCTGCACGGCTGCTGCGGCGCCAAGGAGGACCTCTCGCAGCTCGCTTGGGAGGCGGCGGCCGACGGCGCCGTCGTCTACAACGCCACCTGGCTGAACATGCTCAGCGGCGGTCACTTCCCGACCGCCTACCAGCAGGCGGCCTGCGCGGTCCGCTTCGCCCGGGCCACGGCCGCACGATACGGCGGCGCCGCTGGTCGGGTGACGCTGCTCGGCTGGTCCGACGGCGCCATGCTGGCCGCGGTCGTCGCCAACGCCGGGGACGACTTCTCCGCGGATTGCCTGGCACACGGGCATTCGGCGCTGCCCGACGCCGTCATCGGCGTCGGCGGCTTCTATGGCTGGCCGGTGGAACCAGGCGGCGGTGTCGATGCCCGCTACGTCACACCCAGGACCGTCCGGTTCTTCGGTGGTTCCCCGGGCCGGGCCCCCGCGGCCTGGGCCGCCGGCAATCCCTACACCCAGCTCGGACGCAACCACCGGGTCGGAGTCGCGCTGATCGTCGACGCCACCGACCCGCTCCTCGACGACAACCGGCGGTTCCTGGCCGCGCTCCACGCCGCCGGCTACCGCGCGACGCTCACGGTCGTGGCCGGTGGCAACCCGCTGACGCTCATCTCGCCCCGCACCGACCAGGGCCGCGCCACGCTCCAAGAGGCACTCCGGGTCGCGCGTGGAGGTTAAGGTCATCGTGCCCTCAACTGGAGGTGTGAAGATGCGGCGCGTCGCCGTTGTTCTCGTGCTCATCGTGGTCGCCGGTGTCCTGGCGGTCGCAACCGGAGTCGCCCCCAGCACCATGGCCGTGCAGGCCGCGCCCGTCGCGAGCCTTCGGGCCGACTTCAACAACGACGGCGCCGACGATCTGGCCATCGGGGTGCCATTCGAGTTCGTCGGCCCCATCCAGGATGCCGGGGCGGTGAACGTGCTGTACGGCTCGGCGGATGGGCTCACCGGTACCGGCAGTCAGCTGTTCACTATGGACAGCCCTGGGGTGCCCGGCACCGCCGACCCGCAGGACAACTTCGGCCACGGGCTGGCGACCGCCGACTTCGACCATGACGGCTTCGCCGACCTGGCAATCGGCGTTCCCGGCGAGGACATCGGCATGATCGCGTCGGCCGGTGCGGTGATCGCGCTGTATGGCTCGGCGAGCGGCCTGACCACAACCGGCGCGCAGCTCCTGGCCCAGGCCGGCGGGGCCACTGAGCCCAACGACGCCTTCGGCGTGCGACTGGCGGCCGGCGACTTCAACCACGACGGCTTCGCTGATCTGGCGGGCGGAATCCCCAGTGAGGATGTTGACGGCGTCGAGGACGCTGGGGCGGTAAGCGTGCTGCCCGGCTCCGCGGATGGGCTGACCCGCGTCGGGGGGCGCCTCTTCACCCAGGTCGCCGGCACCGCCGAGGCCGGCGACGAGTTCGGCAGAGCGCTCGCGGCGGGAGATTTCAACCATGACGGCTTCGCCGACCTGAGCGTCGGTGCCTCGTTGGAGGATGTCGGGAGTGCGGAGGACGCTGGCGCGGTGAGCGTGCTCTATGGCTCCTCGGGCGGGCTGAGCAGAGCCGGTGGGCAGCTGTTCACCCAGGTCGGCGGCACCGTCGAGACCCGCGACCGGTTCGGCGGCGCATTGGCGGCCGGCGACTTCGACCAGGACGGCTTCGCGGACCTGGCCGCCGGCGCCCTGTCCGAGGCAGTTGGGAACACGCTGAACGCCGGCGCGGTCAGCGCCCTGTACGGTTCCAGCGGAGGGCTGAGCAGGGCCGGTGGACAGCTATTCACCCAGGTCGGCGGCGCCGTGGAGGCGGATGACGCCTTCGGCGCCGCGCTGGCCGCCGCCGACTTCGACGACGACGGCTTTGCTGACCTGGCCGCCGGCGCCCCCGGCGAGGACGTCGGCAGCGGGCCGCGCGCTGGGGCGGTCAGCGCGCTGTTCGGTACCTCGGCCGGGCTGACGAGGGTCGGTGGGCAGTTGTTCAGCCAGGTCGGCAGCGCCCCCGAAACCAACGACGCGTTCGCTGCGACGTTGGCGGCCGCCGACTTCGACCAGGACGGCTTCGCGGACCTGGCCGCCGGCGCCCCCTTCGAAGCCGTTGGGAACACGCTGGACGCCGGGGCGGTCAGCGCCCTGTACGGTTCCAGCGGAGGGCTGAGCAGGGCCGGCGGACAGCTGTTCACCCAGAACAGCCCCGGGGTCGGCGGCGGTGCCGAGGCCTTGGACAACTTCGGCTTTGCCCTGGCCGCCGGTATTCCGGGTCCGTGATGGCGTCGGCCCGGTCAGGTGTCCGGGGCGTGCTCGCGCCGACGGGAGACGTAGCCGCCCCGGACCCGGCCGAAGGCTAGGGGACGGAGCTGGCGCTCGAGCTGCATGAGGCTCCAGACCTTGGTGCCGTCCACCCGCACATAGGGCTCGACGCCG
>Ga0307278_10000098_pt1 | contig 41627 bp, 38 predicted proteins | sample ER_DNA_117_FD_194482 | JGI IMG/M metagenome (GOLD analysis project Ga0307278, IMG submission 194482) | Bulk soil microbial communities from the East River watershed near Crested Butte, Colorado, United States - ER_DNA_117 | ecosystem: Environmental > Terrestrial > Soil > Floodplain | place... | reverse complement strand
GTTGTCCTTTCCGAACGGCTACAGTTCGGCTACCGCGGAAAGGAGGTGGTCCGGCTTGACAGATTCCAGTACGGGCAGTGGAGGTACCAGCGGGTAAGGGCGTGTCCCCGGGACCTACGGGGAATCGTCTAGCCAGCGTAGGGGACTCGCGCTACGCGCCGCCGGTTCGCTAGCTAACCGGTCGGGAGCGCCCTTACCAATTCAACGCTGGTCTACCGGACTGGGGGTCGGTTTTTACCGACCCCCTTTCTTTTTCAGGCAGCGCGGCGGAGTTGCTCGTCGAGCGCGACGAGCGGTAGCTGGAACGTCTGTAGGGCGTCGTCGCTCGTGACGACGTTGTCGCCGTGCTCGAGCATCTTCAGGAGGTCACGCGTCAGCGGGATGTTGCCCGGCAACCGCTCGGTGAGAAGCGCGTTCACCTTCATGAGGCTGACCGGCACGTGCACGCTCGGACGCCGCACGCCGAGCGCGCGCTTCAACCGCTCCCAGAGCTCGTTCCAGGTCACGACGTCGGGCCCGCCGAGCTCAAATGTCCGGTTCGTCGCCGCCTCCAGGTCGATCGCCTGTTCGAAATACGCCGCCACGTCGTCGACCCAGATTGGCTGGATCCGCTGCTTCCCGGAGCCGGTGATCGGCGTCACGGGCGTGAGCTTGGCCAGCTTGCGGAACGTCGGGAGAATGCCGCCGTCGCGTCCGAAGACGAAGCTTGGCCGGAAGATCACGTACGGGAATCCAGAGCGTTGGACGTCCTGTTCCATCTGCCACTTCGCCCCGTAGTAAGGCACGAGGTCCTTCGTCTCCTCGGTCGTCCCGAGTGCGCTCATCTGCACCCATCGCTTGGCTCCGCCCTCCTTGGCGAGCTTCAGGAGATCGCGGGTGCCACCGACCATGACCCGCTGGAACTGCTCTCGCTTCCCCTGCCGGATGGCGACGAGGTGGACGACGACGTCCACGCCCTCGACCGCGCTGCGCAAGGTGGCCGGATCGGTCACGTCGCCTTCGGCCAACTCGCAACCCAGGGCCGCGAGCTTGCCCGCTTTGCCCGGGTTGCGGACGAGACACCGGACAGGCTTACCCGCTTGCCGCAACGCGTGCACGACGTGGCCGCCGACGAACCCCGTCCCGCCGGTGACGAGAATCACTTGGCAGGCTCGCGCTCGAAGTTCTGCCAGTAGCGGCTCGGCGTCGGGCCCTGCTGGCCCTGGTACTTCGAGCCAAGCTCGCCGGATCCGTAGGGCGTCTCCGCCGGCTCGGTCAGCTGCACGAAGGAGAGCTGGCCGATCTTCATCCCGAAGTAGATCGTGATCGGGAGGTTGGCCACGTTCGAGAGCTCGAGCGTCACGTGGCCGTCCCAGCCGGGGTCGATGAACCCGGCGGTCGAGTGGATGAGCAGGCCCAGTCTCCCGAGACTTGACTTCCCCTCTAATCGTGCCACTAGGTCGTCGGGGAGCCGGATGCGTTCGAGCGTCGACCCGAGCACGAACTCGCCTGGGTGGAGGATGAACGGCCGTTCCTCGTCGATCTCGACGAGCTCGGTCAGGTCCTCCTGCTGCTCCTTGACGTCGATGAACGCATAGCGCGCGTTGTGAAAGACGCGGAAGAAGCGGTCGACGCGGACGTCCACGCTCGACGGCTGAAGCAGCGTCGGGTCGTACGGATCGATCTCGATGCGCCCTTCCTCGAGGAGCCGCGCGATGGTTCGATCGGAGAGAACCACGCCCGCGATTCTATGGTTCACTTCGTGGCGCTCTACGACGCTGTCGCCGATCTACCGGTCGAGATCGACTCTTACGAGCTCGAGCGCCGCGAGTTCGTCGTCTCGCCCGAGTTCACCCGGGTCACTACTCTGATCCACCTTCGGGGCGGCGGTGAGGAGGGCATCGGCGAGGACGTGACCTACACAGCCGAGGATCATCCACCGCCGGCCGATCTGCCCATCGCTGGATCGCACGCACTGGACTCGTTCTCGCAGCTCCTCGAAAGGCTCACGCTCTTCCCGAGCGAGCCGCAGATGGAGGCCTCGCGGGATTACCGCCGTTGGGCCTTCGAGAGTGCGGCCCTCGATCTCGCACTGCGCCAGGCGGGCGGGCCGCTCGCCGAGGCAGTGAGGCGCGAGCCCAGTCCCGTCACGTTCGTCTCCTCGAAGCGCCTCGCCGACCCGCAGTCGGCCGACCAGATCCGTTCGTGGCTCGACCTCTACCCGGGACTGCGCTTCAAGCTCGACCCCACGAGCACCTGGGACGACCGGCTCATCGCCGACCTCGCCGCGACCGGAGCAGTCGACTCCGTCGACCTCAAGGGCGCCTACAAGGGGACCGCTGTCGACCTGCCGCCCGACCCGGATCTCTATCGCCGCGTCATCGAAGGGTTCCCCGAGGCGTGGATCGAAGATCCAGCGGTCACGGACGAGACGAGGCCGATCCTCGAGCCGCACGCGGGGCGGGTGACGTGGGATGCGCCGATCCACTCCGTCGAGGACATCGAGAGCGCTCCCTGGCCGCCGCGCTCGATCAACATTAAGCCGTCGCGGTTCGGGAGCGTCAAGCGCCTGTTCGAGGCCTACGACTACTGCGCGGCCCACGACATCGCCGCCTACGGGGGCGGGCAGTGGGAGCTGGGGCCCGGCCGCGGGCACATCCAGTACCTCGCCTCGCTCTTCCATCCAGATACCCCAAATGATGTTGCCCCCGGAGGCTACAACGCTCGCGAGCCGCAGCCGGGCCTTCCGGAGAGCCCGCTCGAGCCTGCGCCTGCCGCTACGGGCTTCCGATGGGCGGGTTAACGTAGGCGCCGCGAATCGGCTATCGAAAGGAGCGGCCCCTTCCATGAAGGCTTTTCGGGCGATCTATCGCTTTTGGGTCTCGCTGTTGACGCTCGCAGTCGTCGTCCAGATCGGATTTGCCGGCTACGGCGCGTTCGACACTGCCGACAAGGTGGATGGCGGGACCGTCGACGAGGACTCGTTCGAGAACTCATTCGACCCCCACATCGCATTGGGATACTTCATCTTTCTCGGCTCTCTCGTTCTGTTGCTCCTCTCGTTCGGCGCCCGTGGACGACAGCGAATCCTCCGCTCGGTCGGGGTGGTCGTGCTGCTGGTGATCCAGATTCTGCTGGCCTGGACCGGCGCTTCCGCACCGTATGCCGCCGGTGCGCTCCACCCGCTCAACGCGTTCCTCATCCTTGGGCTGCTGGGATCGATCACCTACCGCGAGTGGAAGGGCGAGCGGATGGCTCCTCGCGAGCCCGCCGCAGCGGTTCCTCCCGCGTAGCGCTCGAGTCACTCCGGGTCGTTGTGGGCCGCGTTGCCGGCTCGATACGGCGTCATGAGCCCGTCGTACATGACGTGCATCGTCAACCCGTCGGCGGCGTGCCCAAGATTGTGGCAGTGGAGCATCCAGAGGCCCGGGTTGTCGGCTCGAAAGGCGACCTCGTAGCGCTCGTGCGCAAGCATGTTGAGCGTATCGGTCGACCACGGCCGCACCGCCTTCCCGGCACGGGTGAGGACGAGGAAGTGGTGGCCGTGCAGATGCATCGGATGCACGTTTCCCGAGTCGTTCACGAGCACGATGCGAACGAGATCGCCTCTAGCGACCATGAACATCGGCGTCCGGGGGTAGAGCTCCCCGTTGATCGCCCAGTGGTGGCCGGGTCTCCCGTCGAGGAACCCCGGCTTCTTGCTGATCTTGAGCAGGAAGGTCCGATCGAACCGGTCTAGCCGGGCCGGGATCGCCGCCCTCCGGGAGGCCGGATCGAAGACCGGCCGCGAGGGCGCGGCGGCCGGCTCGCCCTTTCCGTCCGGGCTGAGCACGAGTGCTGCCTTCGAGCTCGCCACCTCGGCGCTGACAACCGCTGGAGGCATCGAGAAGACGACGTCGTAGCGCCCGCCGGCGCCGACCTCGATCGCCTCGCCGTCAGGCACGGGAGCGGGCTCGATGTCGGCTCCGTCGATCGCGGCCACGGACGCCCTGATGCCAGCGAGGCGAATTCGCGTGGACGAGCTGTCCGTATTCACGAACCGGAGCCGGATCGGCGTTCCCGGCCGTACGGCTCGGTGTTGGACTCCATCGTTGGTGCCGATGGCCGTTCGGCCTATGAACGTGTGCACCGGTAGCGTCAGATCGAGCCTCTCCCGCAGCGGCTTCCGCGGAAGGATGACGAGCACGCCGTAGAGGCCCAGCTTCACCCCTTTCGATGCGTCCTGATGCGTGTGGTACCAGAACGTGCCCACCTGCTCGGGTCGGAAGCGGTAGACGTACCTCTCTCCAGGTGCGACCGAGTCCTGCGTGACACCTGCGACGCCGTCCTCGGCGTTCGGCACGTCGACTCCGTGCCAGTGGATCGTCACTCCGTCGCCGATGTCCCGGTTTACGAGCGTGACTTCGACGAGATCGCCCTGGTGAACTCGAAGCTCAGGTCCAGGCGCCCGTCCGTCGAAGGTCCACGCATCGACCTTCGTGCCCGAGGTGAGCCGCATCGAGGCCTTCTCGGCGGTCAGCGTCACGCGGTAATCGGGCCTCCCAGTTGGGCCCTTGAGGCCGGCGACGCTGAGCTCGCGACCGGAAGCTCCCGGACCACCCCCGAGGTCGGCCTCTCCATACGCCGTTACGTCGTACCTGCCGGGGAGCCGGCTCTGCCACCAGGCCCAGCCGAGCCAGCCCAGAAGAGCAAGGCCCGCGAGCAGTGCGAATGCTGTGAGCAGGGTGCCGAGATGTGCGCGCATCGAGGCCGAGGACGTTAGACCAGCGCCAGCTGACGATGCGGCTCGAAGCCCGAGACGCCCACTCCGACGAGCCGCAGCGCGCCTGGCCGGTCGTCGAGCGCACGGTCGAGGAGCGAGCACGCGAGCTCCGCGATCCGCTCGGGGTCGTCGGTGCCGACGGGGATGCTCGCCGAGCGGCTCCGGATCGAGAAGTCCGGGTAGCGCACCTTCGTCGTCACGGTGCGCGCGGTCTCGCGGGAGAGCTGGAGATGTTCAGCGAGACGCGCCGACATCCGCCGTAGCTCGTCCTTCAGCTGCTCTCGGTCGGCGATGTCCCGTTCGAAGGTCTCCTCGGTGCTGATCGAGACGCGCTCCGAGGTCGTCTCGATCGTTCGAGGATCGATGCCCCGGGCTCGGTCGCGGAGGAGTGCCCCGACCTTGCCGGGCAGGAGGCGCTTGAGCTCGCTGTCGTCCAGAGCTGCGAGGGCGCCGATTGTCTCCAGCCCCGCGGCGCGCAGCCGTGCCTCCGAGCGCGGGCCGACCCCGGGCAGCCGCCGGATGTCGAACGGCGCCAGGAAGGACGCCTCGCGCCCGAGTGGCACGACCGTCAGGCCGCCGGGCTTCCGCTGGTCGCTCGCGATCTTGGCGACGACCTTGCACGACGCGACTCCGATCGCCGCCGTGAGGCTGATCGCCCCGCGCACGGACGTCTGAACCGCCTCAGCCAGCGCCCGCGCGTCGCCGAAGTTTCGGGCCACCTCGCCGAGGTCGAGATAGCCCTCGTCCATGCCCGTTCGCTCGACCGTAGGGACCACCTCGCGGATCGCACTCCAGACCGCCCGTGAGTACTCCTTGTAGACGCCGTGGCGCGAGCGCACGAACACCGCGTGCGGGCAACGGCGCAGCGCCTCGGCGCACGACATCGCCGAGTGGATCCCGAACTTGCGCGCCTCGTAGTTCGCGGTCGCGACGACGCCGCGCCCGCGCGGGTCGCCGCCGACGACGAGCGGCTTCGAGCGCAGCTCGGGGTTCTCGAGCTCCTCAACGGCTGCGAAGAAGGCGTCGAGGTCGAGGTGGCCGAGGATCACGTCTGAAACCGTACTCAGGGGTTCAGCCGTTCGATCAGCCAGTCGTTCCCATCGCGGCGATAGCGCAAGCGGTCGTGCAGGCGATTGTCCCGATGCTGCCAGAACTCGTACGTCTCCGGCTTGAGCCGGAAGCCGCCCCAGTGCGGCGGCCTGGGGACGTCGTCGGGATGAGCCGCGTCGAGCTCGGCAAATCGGGCTTCGAGGGCCTCCCGCGATTCCAGAGGCTCGCTCTGGCGTGAGGCATTGGCCGCGAGTTGCGCCCCGCGCGGCCGCGTCGCGAAATAGGTGTCGGACTCGGCGCCGCTGACGCGCTCGACGGGCCCCTCCACTCGCACCTGTCGACCGAGCTCGGGCCAGTAGAAGAGGAGCGCCGCCTGCGGGTTCTCGGCCAGCTCCCGGCCCTTCCGACTCTCGTGGTTCGTGACGAAGACGAAACCGCGCTCGTCCACGCTCTTCAGCAGCAGCATCCGCACGGATGGGGCTCCGTCGCTCGTCGCCGTCGCCAACGCGACAGCCTCCCCGGGGCCTTGCTCGAACCACGAGCGGAACAGCTCCAGAGGATCCTGTGAATAACCGTTATTCATCTATGCAGAGGGCCGGTTCCTGCTGTATCTTCACTGCCATGGCCGTCACGCGCTCAATCGAGATTCGCACGGAAGTTCCGGGACCTCGCTCCCGTGAGATCGGCGAGCGCAAGGAGCGCGTCGTCGCAGCGCCGCTCTCGCTCGTCCACCCGATTGTCGTGGCCGAAGCACGAGGGGTGACCCTGACCGATGTGGACGGCAATACGTTCATCGACTTCACGGGCGGCGTCGGCTGTCTCAACGTCGGTCACTCCCACCCGCGCCTCGTCGAGGCCGTGCAGGAGCAGCTCGCACGTTTCAGCCACACCGACTTCACGATCGTCCCCTACGAGGTGTACGTCGAGCTCGCCGAGCGGCTGATCGCGGTCTCGCCGTTCAGCGGCCCTGCGAAGGCGGCGTTCTTCAACGCCGGCACCGAGGCGATCGAGAACTCGATCAAGTTCGCCCGCTCGTACACGAAGCGGCCGGCGGTCGTCGTCTTCGAAGGCGCCTTCCACGGGCGCACGATGCTCTCGATGACGATGACCTCGAAGACGCACCCGTACAAGGCGGGCCTCGGCCCCTTCGCGCCGGAGGTCTACCGCGTCCCCTTTCCGCACGAGTACCGCGGCCTCGACGTCGACACGGCGCTGAAGGCGCTCAGGCGGGCCTTCGTCACTCAGGTCGCCGCGGAGAGCGTGGCCGCGATCGTGATGGAGCCGATCCTGGGCGAGGGCGGCTTCGTCGTCGCTCCGACCGAGTTCGTCCAGGGCCTGCGTGAGATCTGCGACGAGCACGGGATCGTCTTCGTCGCGGACGAGGTGCAGACCGGGTTCGGGCGCACAGGGAAGATGTGGGGCATCGAGCACCACGGCGTCGAGCCCGACCTAATGGTGATTGCGAAGTCGATCGCGGGCGGGCTCCCTCTGTCGGGAGTCGTGGGGCGGGCCGAGATCATGGACGCTCCGCCCGACTCGTCGATCGGCGGGACGTACGTCGGCAACCCCGTCGCTCAGGCGGCGGCGATCGCGGTGCTCGACGTCTTCGAGGACGAGGGGCTGGTCGACAGAGCGGCTGCGATCGGAGAGACGATTCGTGACCGGATGCTCGCCTGGCAGGAACGTTGGGACAAGATCGGAGACGTGCGCGGGCTCGGTGCCATGCTCGCGATCGAGCTCGTCGAGGATCCCGAGACGAAGGAACCGGCGGCGGACCAGGCGACCGCGGTCATCGAGGAAGCCGCGCGCAACGGGCTCCTGCTGATCAAGTCGGGGACCGACGGCAACTGCATCCGGGTGCTGACGCCGCTCGTCATCACCGACGCCGAGCTCGACGAGGCTCTGGGCGTCTGGGAAGAAGCGCTGGCGACCGTACTCTCGGCCTAATTACGCTCTCCTCAGGGAAACTGCAGACCGTGGTCGGTGAGTTGATCGCTGGCCGCTACGAGCTGGAGAAGCTGGTCGGCTCGGGCGGCATGTCCAACGTCTTCCGGGCGCACGACCGTCTGCTCGAGCGAACGGTCGCGCTCAAGATCCTCCACGAGCAGTACACGCGTGACGACGACTACGTCGAGCGCTTTCGCCGGGAGGCCCGCGCAGTCGCACAGCTCGCGCACCCGAACATCGTCACGGTCATCGATCGCGGAGAGCAGGACGGGCGCCAGTACATCGTCTTCGAGTTCATCGAGGGCGAAAACCTGAAGGAGCTCCTCGCCCACGGGGCCTTGTCGGTGCATGAGGCTGTCGGGCTCGCGCTCCAGGTCGCCCGGGCACTGTCCTTTGCCCACGCGCGCGGCCTCGTCCACCGCGACGTGAAGCCGCAGAACGTGCTGCTGAACGACGACGGGCAGGCCAAGGTGACCGACTTCGGCATCGCCCGCTCGCTCGACGTCCACGGCGTTACCCAGACGGGCACGGTGCTCGGGACGAGCGATTACATCGCGCCGGAGCAGGCTCGCGGGCAGAAGGTCAATCCGAAGACGGACATCTACTCCCTCGGCGCAGTCCTCTACGAGCTCTTGACGGGCGACGTGCCGTTCGCCGGCGACAACTTCGTCGCCGTGGCGATGCGGCATGTGAACGAGCCCGCGCCCAGCGTGCTCGAGCATCGCCCCGATTGCCCCCTGCGCCTCGACTTGGCAATCCAGCGCGCGATGGCGAAGGATCCCGCCGACCGCTTCGAGTCGATGGACGATTTCGTCATCGAGCTCGAGGCGTGCCTCGCCGAGGTGGATGGTCGCAGCGACGAGGGCGCGACGATGATCGTGCCCCCAGCGCGTCCGCGCAGGCGCAGTGCTCCACGCGCCCGACGAGCTCCGGGCGCGGCCACGCTCCTGCTCGTCGGGCTGATCGCTGCGGCGATCGCCGTCGGTGGCTTCCTGCTCCTGCGCGATGGCGGAACCCCGAGCATCCTGCCGGGTAAGCACACTTCGAAGCCGGTCAGGCTCCTCGGCGTCGCGGGCTACGACCCGCAGGGGAACAACGGCGATGAGCACAGCGAAGACGCGAGTGAGGCGACCGACGGCGATCTCGGCACAGCCTGGAAGACAGAGAGCTATCACCCGGGAGGATTCACCAAGGACGGTGTGGGCCTCGTCCTGCAAGCGCCCCGTCGGCTTGCACTCTCGAAGCTGATCGTTGAGGGAAGTGGGACCCCGTTCAGCGCGATGATCCAGGCAAGCAACGCTTCCGGCGGCCCCTTCGTCAATGTTTCCGATCGAGAGGACGTTGCCGGGACGACGACGTTCTCGATCGACACACACGGCAAGGGCTACGGGTACTACATGGTGTGGCTGAAATTGCCGACCGGCGAGGGGCAGGCCGAGATCGAAGAGGTGCGGGCTAGAACTTGAGCCGCGCGCGCCGCTGGTGCCGCTCGAGCGCCAGCTGGACGAGCCGCTCGAGCAGCTCCTCGTACGGGATCCCCGAGGCCTCGAAGAGCTTCGCGTAGACGCTCGTCGCCGTGAACCCGGGGATCGTGTTCAGCTCGTTGATCAGCACCTCGCCGTCCTCGCGTACGAAGCAATCGGCGCGAGCCATCCCCTCGCACTCGGTGGCGCGGAACGCCTGGACGGAGAGCTCCTGCACGCGCTCGATCGCCTCCTCGGACACGCGTGGCGGGATCACGAGGTCCATGCCACCCTCGTCGTACTTGGCCGAGAAGTCGTACCAGTCGGCGTTGGCCACGATCTCGCCCGGGATCGAGGCGATCGGCTCTTCGTTGCCCAGCACGCTGCATTCGACCTCGACCCCGCTCACGAACTCCTCGACGAGCACCTTCTCGTCGTGGCGGAAGGCGAGCTCGAGGCCGGCCCGCAGCTCGTCCGGACCCCTGACCTTGCTGATCCCGACCGAGGAGCCGAGCCGAGCCGGCTTGACGAAGACCGGGAAGCCGAACGGGCTCTCGAAGCCGTTCGCGCTTCGACGAAGGGTGACGCTGCGCGTGACCGGGATCGCGTGGTCGCGCAGCACCGACTTGAAGAGGTCCTTGTCCATGCAGAGCGCGGAGGCCGTGACTCCTGCACCGACGTAAGGCACGTTGGCCAGCTCGAGCAGGCCCTGGACGGTGCCGTCCTCGCCGAAGGGACCGTGGAGGACGGGGAAGACGACGTCCACCTCCCCCAGCGTGGCCGGTACGCGCGAGGTCGGCACGGGAAGCGTCTCGGCGACGGAGCGGCCGTCGCGCTCCAGCTCCGCCCGCGAGCCGGAGCCGAGCTCCCAGCGGCCGTCGCGGCCGATCTCGACCGTGACCGTCTCGTAGCGCGCCGGATCGAGCGACTCGAGTACGGAGCGCGCGGAGGCGAGCGAGATCTCATGCTCGCTCGAGCGGCCTCCCATGACGACAGCGACGCGGAGCCTCGGCATCAGGGCGTCGTGATCAGGCGGCCGACGACGATCGTGACAGTGCTTCCGGGCTTGGCCCGGGTGTTCCCCGAGGGATCCTGGGAGAGAACGAGCCCATCCTGTTGCGGGTCGGTCGTCTCCTGGTCCTGGACGTCGACCACGAAGCCCGATCGCTCCAGGGTCTGGGTCGCGGTGTCCTCGTCCTGGCTCGTCACGTCGGGAATGGTCGAGAACTTGGGGCCCTTGGAGACATAGAGGATGACCGTCCCGCCGCGTGCGAGCGATGCGCCACCCTTCGGCTGCTGGTCGATGACGACGCCCTTCGGCTGGCTCGATTCGACGTCGCGCCTCGCGACCGCGAAGTTGCCCGCCGCCTGGAGCTGGCCGGCTGCGTTGTCGTATGGCTGTCCGACGACGCTGGGCACCGTGATCGGCTTCACCCCTCGCGAGATGTTGATCCGCACCTTCGTGCCCTTGACCACGCTCTCACCTCCCACCGGGAACTGCGCGATGACCTTGCCCGGCTCCACGGAGGAGAAGACCTCGACGACGTTTGGTTTCAGCCCTGCCTCGGTGAGCGTTCCGACGGCGTCGTCTCGGGACTTGCCCTTCACGTCGGGGACGTCCACCTTCGGCGGCCCCGTGGAGACGGAGATGTCGACGAATGTGCCCTCGTCCTTCCGAACGCCCGCCTCTGGGCGCTGATCGAAGACATCGCCGATCTTGTACGTCTCATTCGGTTCGCGGTGCACCTGCGCCTTGAGGCCCTTCCGCTCGATGTTGGCGACCGCGTTGTCTTCGCGCTGGCCTACGACGTACGGCACCGAGACCGTTCCGGAGCCGCTCAGCGAGTCCTGGATCTTCCCGTAAGCGAACCAGCCCGCGACACCGGCGAGCACGACGAAGAGCAGCGCGAGGAGCCACGGCCAGAAAGGCCGCTTTCGGGGCGGTGGCTCTGCGTATCGGTACGAGGGGCGGGCTGCAGGAGGCGGCCTCCGGGGCGGTGTGATCGCGGTCGGCGCGGTAGCGATGGCAGTTCCTGACAAGACCGCGGTCGCGGCGTCGGCGGTCTCCGTCGTCACCCCCGCTCCCTGGGCGACGCGCTCGAGCTCGGCATCCATCTCCGCCGCCGTCTGGAAGCGGTCGTCCGGGTTCTTCGCCAGGGCTCGGAGCACGATCATGTCCAGGTCGGGCGGGATCTCCGGTCGCTTGATCGACGGCGGCTGCGGTGTGTCGGAGAGGTGGCGCATCGCGATCTCGACCGGCGTCTCACCGTTGAAGGGCACGGTGCCCGTCAGCAGCTCGTAGAGGACGATCCCGACGGAATAGAGATCGGAGCGCTGGTCGACGGCGGCGCCGCGCGCCTGCTCGGGTGAGAGGTACTGCGCGGTGCCGATGATCGAGCCTGCCTCCGTCATTTGGCTCGCGCCGGCGCGGGCGATGCCGAAGTCCGTGACCTTGAGGCGCCCGTCGGCGTCGGCCATGACGTTGTGCGGCTTGATGTCGCGGTGGACGACGCCTTTGCGGTGGGCGAAACGGAGCGCGCTCAGCACCTCGCGCGTGGCGGTGATCGCATCGCTGATCGGCAGGGGGCCGCGGGCGACGACGAGCTCCTTCAGGCTCCGCCCGTCGAGGTATTCCATGGCGATGTAGTACGTCCCCTCCGCCTCGCCGCGGTCGTAGATGGAGACGATGTTCGGATGCGAGAGCCCTGCCGCGTTCTTCGCCTCGCGGCGGAACCGCTCCACGAACTGCTCGTCGTTCGCGTGCCGCTCGTTCAGGATCTTGATCGCAACTCGCCGGCCGAGCTCCTCGTCCTCGGCGAGGTACACGTCGGCCATCCCGCCGGAGCCGAGCTTCCGGACGACGCGGTAGCGCCCGTCGAAGAGCATGTTGATCAGCGTGTCGGTGAAAGCCATGGATCCAAGTTGTTACAGGTTCGCCGTCGCGGGGGAACCTCCCGGTTCCCCCGAGCCCCCTCCACCGGTCTGCGGTGCCTGCGGCATCGCAGACCGGCGCGTTGCGCCGGTCCGACGCTCATCCGATCAGCGCCTCCATGATCGCTTTCGCGATCGGTGCCGCCGTCGTGCCACCGGTGCCGCTCTGGCGCTCGAGGACGACCGCAACGGCAACCCTCGGGTTGTCCACCGGCGCGAAGCAGATGAACCAGGTCGTGTTCACGTGACTCGCTCCGGTCTCGGCGGTGCCCGTCTTGCCGGCCACGCGGATCCCAGGGAGCGCCGCAGCCGTGCCGGTTCCGCCGCGCACCACCTGCTCCATCATTCCGGCGACGTCGGAGGCCGTGTTCTCCTTGATCGCGCGGCCGAGCGACTCGGAGTTCGTCTTCGTCACGACCGATCCGTCCGGAGCGACCACTCGCTCGACGACGTAGGGACGCATGACGAGGCCACCGTTGGCGATCGTCGCCGTGACCATCGCCATCTGGATCGGCGTCACCTGGAGGCGCTCCTGCCCGAACGCGAGCCGGCCGGGATCGACCTGGAAGTCGTTCTTCGGGAAGAACAGCTTGCCTTTGTCGTAGAGGCCACTGATCGCCCGCTCGTTGACCGGCGTCTCGAGCGGCGGCACCGAGTAGAAGCCGAAGTCCTTCGCGGTGTCGAGGATGCGCCGGCCGCCGAGCGCCTTCCCGATCTCGCAGAAGACGGCGTTGATCGAGTGCGTGAGCGCCTGCGTGAAGTCGACGGAGCCGAACACCTCCGGGCCGCTCTGGTCGGCGAAGTTGTACACCGGCTTTCCGTACTCCGTGCAGTAGCCCGGGTCGTTGAACCGTGAGTCGAGCGTGAACTTGCCGCTGTCGAGCGCCGCGGAGGCGGTCACGACCTTGAACGCCGAGCCCGGGATGTAGAGGCCGGCCTCGGCCCGGTTGAAGAGCGGCGAGCACCCGAACTTCGGCCTCGTTGCGAGGTTGTACCGGCTCTCGATCAGGTTCGGGTCGTAGGTGGGGCTCGAGGCGCTCACCAGCATTCGGCCGGTCCGCGGCTCGATCGCCACCGCGGCGCCGCACTTCCCCCCGAGGGCGTTGAGGGCAATTTTCTGCGCGCCGGGGCGGATCGTGAGCAGGAGATCGTTGCCCTTGACGGTCGTGCCCTTGAGCTTGTCGAAGGTCGTGTCGAGGACCGTGCTCAGGTTCGTGTTCGATCCGGTCAGGAAGTCGTTCTCCGAGGCCTCGAGCCCCGCCCGGGAGCGCACCTGAGTCGAGTAGCCGACAATGTGGGCTGCGAGGCCACGCTGCGGGTACTTGCGGAAGTAGAGCGTTTGCCCGCCGACCTTGCGCTTCACGTTGTCGGCCAGGACGGTCTTCCCGTCGGCCGCGTAGATCTTCCCGCGCTTGACGGAGAACTCGGCCACCCGCTGGAGCTGATTGTCCTGTCGGTCGGCGAGGCCGCTCGCGGCCCAGGCCTGCCAGTACGTCGTCCCGACGATGAGTGCGGCCAGGAGAACGACAGCGGCAACTGCCACGCGCGTGATCTGGCGGTTCACGGTCGGCCCTCCATCGGAATCTGGGCGATCGAGTTCGCCCGATGCGAGACGAGCAGCAGGCCGGCGAGCAGGATGAAGTTCGCGACCACGCTAGAGCCGCCGTAGCTGACGAACGGCAGCGTGATGCCGGTCAGCGGGATCAGCCGCAAGACTCCTCCGACGATGATGAACGCCTGAAGAGCGAAGCCGAACGTCAGGCCGACTGCGAGCAGCTTCGAGAAGCCGTCCTGGGCGATGAGCGCGATGCGGAAGCCGCGCAGGCAGAAGAGCATGAAGACGAGCAGGAACGCGGCGACTCCGACCAGGCCGAGCTCTTGCGCGAGCGCGGCATAGATGAAGTCGCTGCTGACGTCCGGTATCAGGTGGATCCCTGCCGTCGTGGTGAAGGTGCCCTTCCCCAGCCCTGTGCCGCCGAAGTGGCCGTTGGCGATCGAGTAGAGGGCCTGGATCGGCTGGTACCCGTTGCCGTGAGCGTCGCTCCAGGGATCGAGCCAGATGTGGACGCGGTCCTGGACTCGCGAGATGAAGTGGTAGACCACGGCCGCTCCAGCCACGAAGAGGGCGGCGCCGCCCGCCACGAAGGTGAGGCGCGCAGTGGCGACGTACAGCATCGACAGGAAGATCCCGAAGTAAAGGAGGCTTCCGCCGAGATCGTTCGTCTGCACGAGGACGAGCATCGCGCCGCCCCAGATCGCGAGCAGGGGCCCGAGCTCCTTCAATCGGCCCTGCGCGAGGACCTCGCGCTTCTCCCGCAGGTACCCGGCGAGGAAGACGATCAGCATGACCTTCGCGAGCTCGCCGGGCTGGAACTGAAACGAGCCCACCCCGACCCAGAGGTGCGCACCGTTCACGGTCTTGCCGAGCAGGGGCAGCGCGGGGAGCACGAGCAGCCCGATCGCGGTCAGCCCGAAGAGGTACTTGTAGCTCTCCAGCCGCCGGTAGTCGTGGCGGAGCCCGAGAAGCGTGGCGGCGAAGGCGGCGACGCCGACCACGATCCAGAGCCCTTGCCGGAATGCGTTGTCGGGGTTGAGTCGGTAAATCTCGGTGACGCCGACCGCTGTCAGGAGCGCCGCCATCGGGAGCAGGTAGGGATCGGCCTGCGGCACGGTCAGCCGGGCGATCACGTGCGCGGTCAAGTAGAGCGCGAAGAAGAAGAGGGCGTAGGAAAGGGAGCCGGTCGAGACCACGTCCTGGCGTGCGATGTAGACGCTGGCAAAGCCGAGCCCGGTGATGATCGCGACGACGAAGAGATTCGCGAGCTCGCGGTTGCGGTAGGTCATCTCACTGGCTCTGACCGAAGAGCCAGATGACGAGCAGCACGAGCGCGGCGACGATCGCGAGCGCGATCACTAGGCGTGCCGCGAGGACGCCGAAGTGTTGTTTCTCCGGCTCTGGCTCCTCTTGCTGGGCCGCCGCCCGGGCTTGCTCGGGCGGGACGACGATCGTGTCGACGGCTGGAACGCCTTCGAGCCCCGAGAGCGTGTCTTCGTCGGCCTCGGTCGGCGGAGTCTCGATTGCCGGCATCGGCTTCGTTTCCGCCGGAGGCTCCGGCGGCTCCTCGGCGATCTCGAAGAAGACGACGGTGATGTTGTCTTCACCCCCGCTCCGGTTCGCGGCGGCGACGAGCTCCTTTGCCGCCTCTTCGAGGTCGCTCCGGTGCCGCTCGACGGCTTCGAGGATCGTCTGGTCGTCGACCATGCTCGTCAGCCCGTCCGAGCAGATGAGGAAGACGTCGCCGGGTTTCCCTTCGATCGAGAACGAGTCGACGTCGACGTCGGGATCCGTGCCGAGCGCGCGCGTGATCACGGAGCGCTGCGGATGCGTCTCGGCTTCCTCGGGAGACAGGCGGCCGCTGCGGACGAGCTCCGCGACCAGCGAGTGGTCCTCGGTCAGCTGCTCGAGCTTTCCGTCCCGGATCAGATAGGCCCGCGAGTCGCCCACGTGGCCGATCGCGATCGTTCCGTCCTCGACGAGCGCGACGGTCATGGTCGTGCCCATCCCCGACGCGTCGGAGTCCTCGTTGGCCCGCTCGAAAACCTGCCGGTTCGCCTCCTGGATGAGCGCGATCACGCGCTCCTCCCCGCTGCCGTTGACCTCTTCGCCGAGCGCGGTTGCCGCCACGCGCGAGGCGATCTCGCCGCCGCGGGCGCCACCCATCCCGTCGGCGACCGCGAAGAGTGGCGGCGCGCAAACCCAGGCATCCTCGTTGTGCCGGCGCTTGCGGCCGGGATGCGAAAGGCCGGTGCTGCGCCCGATCACGGTCATTCCTCGAACCTGAGGTCGGTCTCGCCCACGCGGACGAGATCGCCGATTGCGAGCTTACGGGGTCGCGTGAGCCGCATGCCGTTGACGAAGGTCCCGTTCGTCGACCCGATGTCCTCGATCCAGACTCCGTCGCGGCGGGGCTCGACCCGCGCGTGCTGGGCCGAGGCAAACTCGTCTCCGTCGAGCCGGACCTCGTTCGGCCCGCCGCGGCCGATCGAGATTCCCGCCGAATCGAGCACGAACTCGGTGTTCTCGTCGAGCGCGCTGCTCTTCAGCACGACCAGCCGTCCCATCGACGGCTGGGGTTGTTCCCGGAGACCTACCGCCGCGGCCTGCTGCGGTCCGAGGACGAAACTCTCCTGGGGCAGGCGCAGGTCGCGGCTCGCTGTCCGCACGATGCGCCAGATGAACAGGTAGAGGAGGACGAGGAAGCAGGCCTTGAGGAGGAGCAGGACGCCCTCCACGTCGACCGAGGTCGCAATCATGGGTTCCGGCGGCGAAAGACGAGGTCGGTCGAGCCGACTGTGATGCGGTCCTCGTGCTCGAGCTTCGCGCGCTGCTGTCGGCGCCCGTTGACGGTGGTGCCGTTCGTGGAGCCGAGGTCCTGGACCCAGTAGGCGGTTCCTTCCTGGCGGATTTCGGCATGACGGCGGGAGACGTTGGGATCGGCGACGCGGATGTCGCAGTCCTTCGAGCGGCCGATGACGACGTTGCGCTTGTCGATCGTATGCCGGGTCCCGTCGACATCGAGCGTGACCACCTCCGGCTCCATCCCCAGCTCTTCCGGTGTCGCCGCCTGGGTTGGGGGCCCTGCCTTCGGCTTGTAGACCATCGTCGCGCCGGGCGTGGCCTCAGGCTCCTCGACCGGCCCCTGGCCCGGCTCGGGTTGCACCATGCGGGTCGCGATCCCGAACTCCCCGACCTCGAGATCGTCGTCGGTGTGCATGAGGATGCTCGGCGAGCTGAGCAGGACGTACGACTCGCGGCGCGCGTGCTCGCCGAGATACTCCTGGAGCTCGCTGACCAGGGACTCCTCGTAGCTCTCGAACTGCTCTCGGTCTTTGGGGGAGAGGTAGACGGAATACTCGTTCGGCGCGTACACGCGCGAGACCGAGACCATGCGGTGGTCGTCCATTTCCTTGGCCAGCTTCCGCGCCAGCTCGACCGGCTGGACGTTGGTTCGAAACGCGCGGCCGAAGACGCCTTCGAACAGCGCCTCGATCTTCGACTCGATGTTGCGGAGCACTGTCACGGGCGACGGGGTGCTACCCCCGGGAAACGAGTCTATCGGCGGGCATGCCCGATCCGGGGGGCCCACCGCTGGGGCCACCCCAGTCCACCACCCGCTCTGAGCCTATCGCCGAGATTCGCACGTGTCTGTGCCAGAAACGTGCCGAAACTGCGCTCCGATACGGGCTCCTCAACCCTGCGGCGCGACCGGGCGGCGAGGTAGACGCACGTTGCCCAGCCGGTGACGACGAACGGCAGCGCCGGCGCCCGGGGAGCCGCCAGGAGCGTCGCCGCCAGCAATCCGCCGCCGAAGCCCGCGATCGTCAGGTCGCTTCTCCGCGCGACGACCGGAAGAGCCGCGGCGGCCGCTGCGAGAATGAGCGCTTCGAGGCCAAGCGCCGGCGTCTGCACGAGCCATTGCCAGACAGCGTGCAGGACGGCGATGGGATGCTCGCTCCCATCGACGCGAAGCTGTGCGGCCGGTCCGGCCCCGAAGGGCAACGGCGAGCCGTGAATGCCGGCGACGAGCCCTGCGAGCAGCACCGCTGCGAGCACCTGTAGCGCGCGGCGCGCCACGCCTCGAGCGCCCGTGGCGGCAAGCGGCATGAGCCCGAGGAGCCCGAGCGGCGCCAGCAAGGGCCCGACCGCCCACAGCAAGCCACGTCGCGGATCTCCCCACGTGAGCGCTAGCCACAAAGCGGCGAGGCCGGCGTAGGCGAGCGCAAGGCCGAGCGAGATGTTCCCCAACGGGAGCACCGGCACGGCGAGGGTGAACGCTAGTCCCAGGCGCGCCCGCGCCGCCGTGAGGCAGGCCGCCATCAGCCCAACGCCCAGAGGCCAGCTCGCAGGGAAGAACGGAAGCGCAGCGGTTGTCCAACCCGCTACTAGCGCTGCCAGAACAGGGGCTCCGGCACGGGCCACGAGCGACCGCGAGTCGATCCGGAACGAGACCGCCGGCTTTCGCCTCGGCGCGCGCTCCCGTCGTACTCCGCGCAGCGCTTTGGCGAGCGTGGCTGCGGTCGGCCTACCCGCAGGATCGACGCAGAGGGCGTGGTCAACGGCCTGGACGATCCCGTCGGGAAGGTCGGGCCGCGCCTCGCGGATCGAAGGCGCTCCGGCCTTGATCACCTCTCCCGTCTCGAGTGGCGAAGCCCGCCAGAAGGGGTGGTGACCCGCGAGCGCCTCCCAGAGCAGCACTCCGACCGCCCAGACGTCTGCCGGCGGCCCCGCGGTCTGGCCCTCCAGGCGCTCGGGCGGGATGTAGGCGAGCGTCCCCGGCACGTCGCCGGCGGCAGTGAGCGTCTCGGCGTCGGCGAGCTGCGCGAGCCCGAAGTCGAACAGGCGCACGGAGACGTTCTTGTCCTCGGTCAAGAGGACGTTCGCCGGCTTCACGTCACGGTGGACGATCCCGCGCGCGTGTGCGAAGGCGAGGCCCTCGAGCACCTGCGCTGCAGCCTCGACGGCACCCTGGTCGCCCAGCTCGCCTGCGCGCATCGCCTGTCGCAGCGTCGACCCCGGGACGTACTCGTACGCGATGTAAAGATGCTTGTCGTCGGCCTCCAGCCCATAGGCGCGCAGGCAGTGCGGATGACGGAGCCTCGTCGCCGCCTCCGCCTCGCGCTCGGCGCGCGGCGCCGCCTTTCCCTCCTTGGCGATGATCTTGAGGGCGACCTCGATCCCCGAGGTCTCGTCCCGTGCTAGCCACACCGAGCCCGAGCCGCCGGTCCCCAGAGGGCGCAGCGGTCGATAGCGGCCGAGGACAAGGCCGCTCGAAGGCACCGGTTCGAGGGCGCTCGGCAACGCGGGTCCGTCTTGGCCGTCGTCGGCAAAACTCCTGCACCAGCCGTGCAAGCCGATACAGTGACCCGCTCTGGCGCTGCCGACCCCGTCATGAGCGACCGAGAAAGCGACATCGAGTTCGACTTCTTCGAGGAGTCGGACACCCGAGAAGCAGCGGCCGAGGAGCGGACTCGGCGGCGCGGTCCGCGTCCCCCAGCGCGCCCGCCGACCGGTCTCACCCCGCTACTGCGCCTCGTCGGGCTGATCAGCTTCGCGATTCTGATCGTTCTGCTGCTTGTGCTGTGGGTGAACGGCTGCCGCGAGGACCAGCGGAAGAACTCCTACAAGAACTACGTCGAGAAGGTCTCCGACTTCGCGAGTCAGTCGGACGGCCTCGGCAAACAACTCAACAGCCTGCTCACCAAGCGCGGCGTGAAGGAGTCCGCAGTCGAGCAGGAGCTCGCCGGGCTCGCCGAGACGCAGTCGCAGCTGGCCGCCGAGGCGCGGAACCTCGACCCCCCGGGGCATTTGCGGAAACAGAACGAACACGTGATCGAGACCTTTGATCTCCGGTTCAACGGCCTCAACGGCATGGCGGAGGCGTTCAAGAGCACGGCCTCATCGAAGAACGCCACCGCTGCCGGGGCGGCGATCGCGAGACAGATGGAGCGGCTCGTCGCGAGCGACATCATCTGGGCGGACTTCTTCAAAGAGCCGACGAAGGACGAGCTCCGTCGTCTGAGCATCACGGGCGTCGCGGTGCCGGACTCGATCTTCGTGCCCAACCCCGACATTGTCACCACGGGCTCGATGAAGCAGGTCTGGCAGCGGATCCACGGAGCCTCGACCGGTGGGTCGTGCAGCCCGCGGGGCACGATGATCGTCTCTGTGAAAGCGCTCCCCGCAGACCAGGAGCTAACCGGGGAGCTGAATACGATCAAGCAGTCGACGGATCTCGCCTTCGCTGTCACGGTCGAGAACTCAGGCTGTGCCCAGGAGGTGCGAATTCCGGTCAGGATCACGATCCAGCAGAGCCCCAAGCCGCTTACCGGCCGGCAGACGATCGACCTGATCAACCCGCAGCAGCAGAAGACGGTCGTCTTCCGGGACCTCGGACTGCCGAAATTCGACCAGCAGACGTCGCTGACGGTCGAGGTCGAGCCGGTGCCGAACGAGGCGAAGACCGACAACAACACCGCGAGCTACCCGGTGCAGTTCTCGGTCGGCTAGGCCAAGGCACCGCTTGCGGTGCCGACCTCAGGACGCCGGGCTCTGCCCGGTGTCCGTCTGAACTGACCGGTCGACGCGATCGAACCATCCCGCGACCGCTCTAAAGGCACCGCTTGCGGTGCCGACCTCAGGACGCCGGGCTCCGCCCGGTGTCCGTCTGAACTGACCGGTCGATGCGATCGAACCATCCCGCGACCGCTCTAAAGGCACCGCTTGCGGTGCCGACCTCAGGACGCCGGGCTCTGCCCGGTGTCCGTCTGAACTGACCGGTCGACGCGATCGAACCATCCCGCGACCGCTCTAAGCACCGGCCATCGCCTTCTCGACGGCTTCCTGCTCCTCCGGCGAGAGGGCGACGTTCGGCCGTCCTCGGTCGAGCTCCTTCACGTAGATCCGCGCGTAGTCACGGCCCTGAATGGCGCTGACGACGATCCCCGAGCGGCCCGCGTCGAGGAAGGCGAGCGAGGCCGACTGGTGCCCTCCGGCGCCTTCATAGGCGTCGTAGCGGACGAGTGACGTGTTCGTGATCGAGCCGTCGACGCGGCGGTCGACCCGGGCGAGCGCGGCTGCGACCTCGTCGACGGCTCCGTGCAGGTCGTCCATTCGCCCCTGGAGCGAGACCGCGAAGTCGACGAGATCGCCCTTTCCGCCTCCGAGGAGCACGAGCTGGCTCGCGCGCACTCGCCGAAGCTGAAAGAAGAGGTACGCGCCCAGCCCGAGCGCGGCTGCTGCCGCGCAGGCCGCGCCGATGCCGATCCACGCAGCCGCGGAGAGGCCCATGGGAGGGAGATCCTAGAGCCGTGCCGCGATCGAGGCGAAATGACCGATCGAACCTATCCGCCGTAATCCACAACGGCTCTAAGCGCTACATTTTCTCCGTCGTGACTCAGGTCCTGGTGCTGAATGCGAGCTACGAGCCGCTGAACGTCACATCGGTTAGACGTGCGCATGTGCTCGTCTTCAAAGGGAAGGCCGAAGTGCTCGAGGAGCTCGATCAGCCGCTGCGCTCGGCCAGCGACACCTTCGCCTGGCCGCACGTGATCAGACTTGTCCAGTACGTGAGAGTGCCGCGCGCCGTCCAGCGCAAGATCTCGCGCCGGGCGCTCTTCGCGCGCGACGACTGGCGTTGCGTCTACTGCGGCTCGAGCTCCGGCCGGCTCACGCTCGATCACGTGGTGCCGCGTAGCCGAGGAGGAGACTCCGTCTGGGAGAACGTCGTCACCTCGTGCGCGCCGTGCAACTTACGCAAGGGCGACCGTTCGCTCGAGGAGGCGCGGATGACGCTTCACCGGCCCCCGCGTCCGCCTCAGCCCGTGCTCTTCATCCGCCTCGCCGCTCCGAAGATCCCGAACGGCTGGCGCCAGTACCTGCCGGACCTCGAAGGCTCGACGGCGGCCTAGGGCGTCTTCTCCTAACGGACGCAGGGTCGACCGGTCGGTTCAGACGGACGCGCGGTCGAGCCCGCGCGTCCTGATTGCGGCCGCCGCAAGCGGCGGCCTAAGGGCGCCTTAGCCTTTTTCGGGGCGCCTTAGCCTTTTCGAGCGGCAGGCCCAGGCCCTCCCACTCGCTCCACGATCCGGGGTAGAGTCGCGCGTCGGGGCGGCCGGCTTCGGCGAGCGCGAGCAGCGGCACGCACGAGGTGACGCCTGAGCCGCAGTAGACGGCGATCTCCTTGGCCGCCAGCACGTCTTCCGGGATCGGCTCCTCCGACGTGAACGGCAAGTTGCGCGAGCCTGGGATGCGCCCCGGCACCCGGTCGATCGGATTCGGCTCGCCGCGGAAGCGGTTGGGCACTCTCGTGTCGAGGACGAGCAGGTCCGGATCATCGAGCCGGGCAGCCAGCTCCTCGGCCTCGATCATGTCGCCTGCGCGGGGTCGAGGCTCGAAGCGGGCAGGCTCGATCTCGTCCTCGCCTGTTCGGAGGGGCCCGCGCCAGCTCTCGATGCCTGCGCGCAGAACGGCGACCTGGTCGTGGCCGAAGTGCCGGAGGAGCCACCAGAGACGCTCGGCGCCGCCCGTCAGCCCGTAGGCGACGACAAAGATGCCGTCGCCGATGCCGGCCTGCGAGGCGGCTGCAGCGAAGGCATCTGCCTCGGGAAGCGGATGGCGCCCGCCATCTCCCGGTGGTGCGGCCAGGTCCTCGTCGACGTCGAGGAATGAAGCACCGGGGATGTGGCCCGCGAGGTAGAGCTCCCGCCCCCGATCCGGGTTCCCCAGCTCCCAGCGGCAGTCGACGAATTGGTAGCGCACGGCGGAAGTGTGACGCGGCGGGCCTCCGGCGGCGTATGAGATCGAACCCGAAAGGAGAGGCCGTGAAACCGATTCGCATCGCAATCGCCGTGCTCCTCGGAGCAGCCGTCGTCGCGCTGGCCGGGGTCGGTCGGCCCGAGTCCGCCGCCGGAGGCGCCGACAAGCCGTCCGGAGGCATCACGGTCACCGGAACCGGGAAGGTGAAGGCTGTGCCCGACGAGGCCGAGTTCTCGCTCGGCGTCCAGTCGGAGGGGCGGACGGCGCGTGAGGCGCTGGCCGCGAACTCCCAGCGTATGAGGCACGTGCTGGCCGCGCTCAGAGCAGCCGGGGTTGCCAAGGAGGACATTCAGACTCAAGACGTCTCCGTCTCTCCGTCCTACGAGGACAGGGGGCAGATCAGCGGCTACACCACGCGCAACGCGGTCTCGGTGCGGATCCGCAATCTCGCTCGAGCCGGCGCCGTCCTGGACGCCGCCACCAATGCCGGCGCCAACGACGTCTACGGGCCGAGCCTCAGCCGCTCCGACCGCGACGCGCTCCAGGCCAAGGCGCTCCGCTCGGCGGTCGCCGACGCCCGCGCCAAGGCCGCGGCGCTCGCCGACGCGGCAGAGGTGCAGCTCGGCTCCGTCACGGCGATCGAAGAAGGGTCCGAGGGCGGCTACGAGCCGTACTTCGCCGCCACTCTCCACGCTAGAGCAGCAGACGCGCCGATCGAGCCGGGCAAACAGGAGATCCAGGCCAGGGTGACTGTCACTTTCGCGATCGGCTAGGAAGGTTTGCGAACGGCCTGTTCGGTGCTACGTTCAGTCCGCTGTGAGGGAACGGCTCGCCGTCGCCATCTCCGCCGCCGCGCTCTTCGTCGCGCTGCTCGGCACGACGTCGCTCGGGGAGGCGGCTCGAGACGTAGCCAGGTCCGGCGCGAACGTGGCGAAGAAGGCCACTGGCCAAAAGGCCTCCGCTCGCGGGCGCCGAGGGCCGCGCGGCCCACGAGGGCCGAGAGGGCCACGCGGCTTCCTAGGCGCGCCGGGCGAGAAGGGGGAGCAGGGCGAGCCTTCGCCCGATGCTTACGAAGCGCGCACCAGCACCGCCGTTCAGATCACCGGAACCAGTCCCGAGACCGAGAGCGTCGTTCTGAGCAGCCCGGCTCTTCCCGTCAGCAAATATGCGGTCGCGGTCCAGATCGTCCTCGAGGGCATCGGCTCCGGCACTGTCTCCTGTCAGGGTCGGGGACCCGGTCCGACCGGTCCGCGCCTGGGGCTGCCCGGGAAGCTCCATGTAGGGACGGGTAGCGATTCCATTCGCGTCGGGACGCTGAGTCTCAATTTCGGAGCAGTGTTCGGAACGATCGGCGTCGTGCAAATCGGCTGCTGGGACGACAATCCCCTTGGCCCGAACCCGTCCGCAACCGCCTCGAATCTCGTTGCAGTAAGAGTTGGAAATCTGACCCAGAGCGGCAGCTAGGCGGCTTCTCCTCGTGGCGCATTAGGCAGCAGGTCGCGCGGCTGCCTCTGTTTCGACCACCGGCAGCGGGTCCGGCTCCGGTCGATGTGGGTGACCGATCAGGTGCGAGTGCGACTCGGTTCCGTAGCCGCCGGGGACCGGGATGTAGAACTCCGGGTAGCCCCACATGCCGTGTTCGGCGACGTCCAGGCCCGCCGTTTCGACGTGCTCCTCGACTCGGATGCCCCACAGCTTGTTCAGGGTCCAGAGGCAGCCGAAGGAGGCCGTGAAGGTGAAACCGCCGACGGCGACGAGGCCGAGGGCCTGTACGCCGAGCTGGTGGAAGCTTCCCGTGTAGACGAGCCCGCCGGTACCGGTGGCGAGGTTCGACGCCAGCGACGGAACCGCGAAGAGCCCCGTCGCGAGCGTGCCCCAGACTCCGGCCATGCCGTGCACAGCGACGGCTCCGATCGGGTCGTCGATCCCGATCCGCTCGATCCAGAGCACGCCGACGACCGCGATCGTCCCGGCCGCGGCGCCGATTACGACGGCGGCCCACGGCGCGACGAAGCCCGAGGCGGCAGTGATCGCGACGAGCGCGGCGATGACTCCGTTCAGCATCATCGAGACGTCGGGCTTGCGAAGCACGAGCCAGGCCGCGCCGATTCCGCCGAGCGCGCCCGCGGCCGCCGCGATGTTCGTGGTCAGCGCGACGTAGCCGAAATAGCCGATCCGATCGCCGGTGACGACGCCCAGCGTCGAGCCCGGGTTGAAGCCGAACCACCCGAACCAGAGGATCAATGTCCCGAGCACGGCGTAGGGCATGTTGTGCCCGGGGATCGGGTTCGCCCGCCCGTCGTGGCCGAACTTGCCGATGCGCGGCCCGAGCAGGAGCGCACCCGCCAGCGCGGCGAGCGCGCCCTGGTAGTGGACGACAGTCGAGCCGGCGAAGTCCTGCATTCCCCTGGAGAAGAGCCAACCGCCCGAGTGCCAGATCCAGTGTGAGACGACGGAGTAGAGGACGGTGAAGAAGGCGCCGAAGACGAAGTAGACCCACAGCTTCGCCCGCTCGGCCATTGCGCCCCAGACGATCGCGAGCGAGACGCCCGCGAAGACGACCTCGAACAGGTAGCCCGCCGAGCCCGGGATGCCCGAGAAGAAGCTGAACGGCGCCGCGCCGATCGAGAGGAAGGCCTCAGTCGACGGGAAGAAGCCGCTCGTCCCGATGAGCGCGTTGCCGTCTCCGAAGGCAAGACCGAAGCCGACCGCCCAGTAGACGATCGAGCAGACGCCGAAGATGAGCACGTTCTTGCCGGCGATGTGCGCCGCGTTCTTCATCCGCGTCAGCCCCGCTTCGAGGAAAGCGAAGCCGGCCTGCATGAACATGACGAGGACGGCCGCGAGGACGACCCAAACGGTGTTGACGGCGATGACGAGGTCGGCGGTCTTCATGCGACTTCGACCTCTCCCAGCGCCAGCCCCGTTCGGTTGTGGCGGACGTTCTCGATCGGGCTCGTCCAGACGATCCCGTCGCCCGATTCGTGCCCGGACCGGGCAGCGTCCGTGATCGCAGCGACGACGGCCGGTGCGATCGAGTCCTCGACGATGAACATGAGGAGAGCCTTCGGGAGAAAGCGCGACTCGAACACGCGCCCGCGGTACTCGTGCGTGACGCCGCGCTGGCGCCCGTGCCCGATCGCCTCGACGACGGTCACGCCCACGTGGCCGGTCTCGGCTTCGACGGCGTCGATGACCGTCTCGACCCGTTCCCGGGTGACCACTGCCTCCACCTTCGTCATGTCAGATCTCCTTGCTTCGTCGTTCGACAACCACGACGTCGCGCCAGACGCCGTCGAGCTGTCCGAGCCGTTCCTGCGTCCCGACGACGCGGAAACCGCACTTCACGTGCAGGGCAACGCTCGCTTCGTTCTCCGGGAAGATCCCGGTCTGGATCGTCCAGATGTCGGCCCGCTCCGTGTCCGCGATCAGCCGCTCGAGCAGGGCTCGCCCGATTCCCTTCCCTTGCGCATCGGTGTCGACGTAGACGCTGTGCTCTACGACGCCCGAGTAGCAGGGTCGCGGCGACACCGCATGCACCGCGACCCAGCCCACCACCCGACCGTCCTCGACGGCCACCAGCCGATGGCGGTCGAGCTGCGAGCGGTTCCACGCGTCCCAGTCGGGAGCCTCGGTCTCGAAGGTCGCGTTCCGGCCGGCGATGCCCTGCTCGTAGATCGCGCGCACCGCCGGCCAGTCCTCCTTCTTCAGCTCCCTGATTACCACTTACGCGTCGAAGTAGAGGGCGAACTCCGCTGGATGTGGCCGGAGCGCCACCATGTCGACCTCGTGCTCCCGCTTCCAGTCGATCCAGGTCCGGATCAGCTCCTCTGAGAAGACGCCGCCGCGAGTCAGGAACTCGTGGTCGGCCTCGAGTGCGTCGAGCGCCTCGGCGAGCGACCCAGGCACCTGGGCGATCGGTCCGCGCTCCTCCTCGAAGAGGTCGTAGTCGGCGGGCTCGCCCGGCTCGAGGCCGCGTTGGACGCCGTCGATCCCGGCCATCAGCATCGCCGCGAACGCGAGGTACGGATTCGCCGCCGCGTCCGGGCAGCGGAACTCGATCCGCTTCGCCTTCGGCGACTCGGAATACATCGGGATTCGGATGCACGCCGAGCGGTTGCGCTGCGAGTAGACGAGATTGACCGGTGCCTCGTAGCCCGGCACTAGCCGGCGGTACGAGTTCGTCGTCGGCGCGCAGAACGCGAGCAGCGCCGGTGCGTGGTCGAGCAGCCCGGCCAGATAGGAGCGGGCGAGCTGCGAGAGCCCGGCGTAGCCCGACCTGTCGGCCATCAGCGGCGTGCCCTCCTTCCAGAGGGACTGATGCGTGTGCATGCCCGAGCCGTTGTCGCCGAAGAGTGGCTTCGGCATGAACGTGACGCACTTGCCGGCCGCGCGCGCGACGTTCTTGACCACGTACTTGTAGGTCATGACCTGGTCGGCCATACGGGTCAGCGTCTGGTAGCGGAGGTCGATCTCGCACTGCCCGCCGGAGGCGACCTCGTGGTGGTGGAACTCGCACGGGATGCCGAGCCGCTCGAGGGTGAGCACCATCGCCGAGCGTAGGTCGTGGAGCGTGTCGTGCGGCGCGGGCGGGAAGTAGCCCTCCTTCTCGCGGATCGTGTTCCCGAGTCCGGGCTTGCCCGAGTTCCAGTGGCCCTCGGCCGAGTCGAACGCGTAGTGTGAGTGGTTCGGGCCCAGGTCGTAGCTGACCTCGTCGAAGACGAAGAACTCGCACTCCGGCCCGAAGTAGGACGTGTCGGCGATGCCGGTCTCGGCCAGATAGGCCTCGGCGCGCCTGGCGACGACGCGTGGGTCGCGGGCGTAGCGCTCGCCCGTCACCGGGTCGGCGATCTCGCAGAGCAGCGAGAGCGTCGGCGCTTCGGTGAACGGGTCGAGGATCGCGCTCGCGGGATCGGGCATGAGCAGCATGTCCGACTCCGAGATGCCCTGCCAGCCCCGAATCGAGGAGCCGTCGAAGCCGAGTCCCTCGTCGAAGGCCGACTCGTCGAAGGCCGTGAGCGGCAGCGTCATGTGCTGCCAGCGCCCGAGCAGGTCGCAGAACTTGAGGTCGACGAGCCGCGCCTGTGTTGCACCGGCCCACTCGAGCGCCTCGCGCGCGACGGGAGCTTCCTCGCTTCCGTTCCTGATGTAGTGCTTGGTGTCCGTCTCGGTCATCCCATCCTCCTGACCTAGAAATGCAAAAAGCCCCGGGACAGCCGAGTGTCCCGAGGCTCCATAGCCTCAGCGCCCGCCTTCGCCGGCGAGCACTTACCCGCACTGTACGGGACCCAGCGGACGAATGGAACCCCTGAATCGTGAGCGGCGTACTTTCAGTGCATGCGAGTCCTCGGAGCCTTGACGACGGTGAGCCTGCTCCTCTCCGCCGCTGCTTGGGCGAAGGAGATCCGGCCGGGCGAGCTGCGGATCTGCGGTGCGAGACAGTGCCACGCAGTAAATGAGCCTGCCCAGGCTCGAGCGTTCAGCTCCTTGCTGTGGGGCCTGAGCCGGATTCCCCGGGCGCCGACACCGGCGGTGGGGTCGCCTGTGTTCCAGCTTCGGTTCAAGGACGGGCCGGCGGGGGCACTCATCAACGCGACGGCAATCCGCGTCCACGGTCTCAACTGCGGGCGCTTCCAGCGCGGCAAGTGGTATCGGCTTCCCGCGAGGCTGAGAGGCCTGACGGCCGGACTGCAGCCGAGATCCCTCAGGGCGAGGGTGCCGCACTCCTGCTGATTTCACCCTTGCCGCCGTCGCACGCGGTGGCTAAGGTGAGGGCGCGATGTTGCGCCTCGGCTGAACCCGGTTTTTGCGCGCACTGCCCGCGATGCGGGTCGGTGCGCCTCTTCCGTGTCCCTTCGAGCCGAATCTGGAGCAGCACGTGCCCGCAGTCGAAGTTCAAAACTTGCGCAAGGAGTTCGTCCGCAGCAACGGACGCCGCTCCGGCCTGCTCCGGCGCAATCGCAAGCGCGTCGAGGCGCTGAAGGGCGTCTCCTTCGAGATCGCTCGCGGCGAGTGCGTCGCCATCCTCGGCCAGAACGGGTCGGGGAAGTCGACCCTGGTCCGGCTGCTCGCGACCCTGCTCCTGCACGATGGCGGCAGCGCGACCATCTTCGGGCACGACGTCTTCAGAGAGACGCGGGCGGTGCGGCGGCTCGTAAACCGCGTGTCGGTCGAGGCCTCGTTCTTCAAGAAGATGTCGTCGACGGAGAACCTGTCGTACGCGGCGCGCTTCTATGGGATGACTCCTGGTGAGACGCGCGACGAGATTCCGCGGATCCTCGAGAAGGTCGGCTTCCCCGCCGATCGGCGCGGCGAGGCGATGGAGGGCCTCTCGCGCGGCATGCAGCAGAAGGTCGCGCTCGCCCGGGCCCTACTGACGCAGCCCGTGCTGCTCCTGCTCGACGAGCCGACGACCGGTCTTGATCCGCGCTCGAAGCTCGAGGTCCAGGACTTCATCCGCGAGGTCCGGCAGATCCACGACGCGACGATCCTGCTCTGCACGCACGACCTCGACGAGGCCGAGGCTCTCGCCGAGCGCATCGGCATCCTCGACGACGGCGACCTCATCTGCCTCGACACCGTCGACGGGATCAAGCGCAAGTACCACTCCGGCACTCTCGAGGAGGCCTTCTTCGCCGCAACCGGCCACGGCCTCGAAGACGTGAAGGAGGACGAGTAGTGCCCGGGGCGGCTGCAGCGCTCCGCCACGAGCTGATCGGCCTCGCCGGTGTCTTCGAGCGCAACGTCTACCTCGTCAAGCGCTACATCTGGTGGGACGTCGCCTTCTTCGTGTGGACGGTCGCGAACACGCTGACGATCGTCTTCATCGCGAAGGGAATCGAGGCCGGCGGCGGCACGATCGACGTTCCACGCGTGACGACGATCCTGCTCGTGGGCGCCGTCGTCTGGGCCTACCTCGGAATCATCTTCGAGATCCTCACGGAGACGGTGGCCTGGGAGCGCTGGGAAGGGACGATCGAGTACACGTTCATGGCGCCACTCTCGCGGCCGATCCACCTCTTCGGGATGGGGGCGTTCGCCATCGTCTACGGCGTCGTTCGCGCGGTGCTGCTCTTCGGCGTGGTTGCCGTCTTCTTCAGCCTTCAGCTCTCGCACGCGAACTTCCCGGCCGCGCTGCTCGTGCTCATCGTCGCCTCGATCCCATTCATCGGGATCGGGATGATGACCGCCGTCCTGCCGCTGATCTCGCCCGAGAAGGGGACGCAGCTGGGCTTCATCGCCCAGGGGATCCTGCTCGTCGTCTCTGGCGTCTACTACCCCGTCAGCGTACTGCCGGAGTGGATGCAATGGATCTCGGTCATCTCGCCCGCGACCTATGCGCTCGACGGGATGCGGGATGCGATCATCAACGGCGCCGGCATAACGGCGATGTGGGAGCACATCTGGCCGCTGATCATCATCGGGATCGTCTCCATCCCGCTCGGCCTCGAGGTCTTCCGTCGCGGCGAGCGCTACGCGAAGAAGCACGGCAAGCTCAAGAGGTCGGGATGACCGTCGAGGTCCTGGCATGAGGCGACCTTCGGCGACGACCGTCTTCTACGCGCTCGAGTTCCTGCTCACTGCGCCGGCGTGGGTTGTGGTCGCGATCTACCTCGTCCGCGACCTTCACCTTTCGCCGCTCCAGCTCGTGCTGATGGGAACCGCGATGGAGGTCGCGGTGTTCCTGTTCGAGGTCCCGACCGGAATCGTCGCCGACACGTATGGGCGAAAGCTCTCGCAGGTCATCGGTTACACCGGAATGGGGCTCGCCTGGCTGCTCGTCGGCGTCTTCTCGGCTCCGTGGCTGATCATCGGGCTCTGGGCGCTGTGGGGGATCTCGTACACCTTCACGAGCGGAGCCTACGAAGCCTGGATCACCGACGAGATTGGGATCGAGCGCGTCCCGAAGGTCTTCCTGCGCGGGGCGCGCTTCTCCTACGCCGGCGCGCTCACGGGGCTCGTCATCCTGGTCGCAATCGGGACGGAGTCGCTCCGCGCGGCCGTGATCGGCGGCGGCGCGATCTCGATCGTCTGCGGCATCGCATGCATCTTCCTGATGCCCGAGACTGGATTCACTCGGCGTCCCGTTGCTGAGCGCCTCAGCCCGGTCGGGGAGCTGAGGAGGACTGCGGGCGACGCGGGCCGCTTCGTACGTGCGAAACCGAATCTGTTGATCGTCATCGCGATCGCGCTCTTCGTCGGGCTCTCCGCCGAGGCGTTCGATCGCCTCAAGGAGGCGCACTTCATCCGGGACATCGGGCTTCCGTCTGTCGGGGGCATCGATGATGTCGTCTGGTTCGGCGGGTTTGCGGTCGTCGCGATGGCGTTCGGCTTCTTTGTCGTCGGTGCCCTGCAGCGCCGCTTCGAGCGCTCGGGGACCGAGCGGATCGCAGCACTGCTCTTCGCGTTCACGGGTCTGCTCCTCGTCGCAGAGCTCGCCTACGCGCTGGCGGGGAGTGCAGGCCTAGCGATCGCGGCCATCCTCGTCGTGTTGTTGGCGCGTGATTTGCTGTCGCCGCTCTGGATGACGTGGGTGAATCAGCAGGTGACCGACTCGAGCGTGCGTGCGACAGTGATCTCGATGACGGGCCAGGCGGACGCGGTCGGCCAGGCGGCGGCCGGTCCGATTCTCGGCGTGGTCGGCAGCACTTTCGGCATTCCCACCGCGTTGGCCGTCGGTGCGCTCCTCCTCGCACCGGCGCTTCTCCTCTACGGCCGCTCCCTGGGCCGCGGGGGCCGTGAGCCTGAGCTGGAGGATCTGCCCGCGCCCGCTGAAGCGTGATCCGTCGGCTCAGGATCCTCGAGCCCCTCCGCGAGCGGGACTTCGCCCTCTTCTGGACGGGCTGGACCGTGTCCCTCGTCGGGGACGGTTTCTTCCTCGTCGCGATCGCTTGGCAGGTCTACGACCTCTGGAACGTGCCGACAGCACTCGGGATCGTCGGCGCGGCCGAGACCCTGCCGCTTGTCGCCTTCGTCCTGGTCGGCGGGGTCGTCACCGATCGCTTCGAGCGCCGCCTCGTCCTGATCGCCTCGAGCGCCCTCCGCGGCATCTGTGTCGCGGCGCTCGGCGTGCTTGCCCTCGCGCACGTGATCGAGTTGTGGCACATCTTCGTGATCGCCGCCGTCTACGGCGCGGGACAGGCGTTCCAGGGCCCGGCGGCGGGGGCGATCGTGCCCGACCTCGTGCCCGCCCGGCTCCTCGTTCAGGCGAACTCGCTCTCCCAGGTCGTCCGGCAGCTCGCCTTCGCGTTCGTCGGCCCGGCCGTCGGTGGGCTCGTCGCCCACGGCCTCGGCACAGGCACCGCGTTCCTCTTCGATGCGGCCAGCTTCGGATTCGCGATCGTCCTCCTCTCGGCGCTCCGCTCCCGGCCGCCTGCGGCGCTGCGCGGCGGCGAGCCAGCCTCGATGGGGCGCGACATCGTCGAAGGGCTTCGCTTCGTCCGGAAGCACGTCTGGCTCTGGGGAACGCTCGGCTGGGCGTTCGTCGGCCTCTTCCTCGTCTTCGGCCCGTTCGAGATCCTCATGCCCTATCTCGTCCGCAACGAGCTCGGCGGAGACGCCGCCGATCTCGGGCTCGTGTTTGCGAGCGGCGGCCTCGGCGCGATTCTGCTCTCGGTCGCGATCGGGCAGATCGGGCTCCCGAAGAGGCACATCACGTTCATGTACGCGGCCTGGGTCATCGCCTGCCTCCAGATCGCCGCATACGCGGTCGCCCAGGCTCCCTGGCAGGCGATGGTGGTCTCTCTCTTCGGCGAAGCGCTCTGGGCGGCTGGCCTTCTTGTCTGGATCTCGCTCATGCAGCGCGTCGTGCCGACCGAGCTGCTCGGACGGGTCAAAAGCCTCGACTGGCTGATCTCGACCGGCCTCGTCCCGGTCTCGTATGCGGTCACGGGGCCGGTCGCGACAGTGCTCGGAGTGAAGACGGTGCTGTTCGGGGCGGGGATCAGTGCGAGCGTCCTGACCGCGCTCTTCTACTTCCTGCCGGGGATGCGCGACACCGAGCTTCCCGGCCATCGCGACCACGTTGTCCTCAGCGAGGCGCCGGTCGAAGCCGTCGACGTCCTTCGCACGGAGCCGGCCGAAGTTCGGTAACCTGAGCCGGTCGTATGGGGCGACGAGGCCTCGGGCAAGCGCCCGGGGCTTTTTCCGTTAAGTAGGACGGCCGCGCCGGCAAAAGCCGGCACGGCCTTCATGGTCGGCGCCGCCGAGTCGGCGCCTAGGGAGGCTTTCGCAATGGCGCAGCAGGTCGAGTCGAAGAACCGGGCGACGTCGAGCGAGGAAGCTCGCAAGGACGCGCTCGAGAAGATCAAGGCGGACGGGGTCGAGTTTCTGCTCCTCTGGTTCACCGACCTCGAGGGACACCTGAAGAGCTTCGCGGTCACGCCGAGCGAGATCGAGGGGGCGCTCGACGACGGCATGGGCTTCGACGGCTCGTCGATCACCGGCTTCAACGCGATCGAGGAGTCGGACATGGTCGCGATCCCCGCTCCCGGCACCTACCGGATGATGCCGTGGAAGGAAGGGGAGACGAAGGTCGGCCGGATGATCTGCGACGTCGTCACGCCCGACGGCCAGCCGTACGAGGGCGACCCTCGTTACGTCCTGCGCCGAGCGCTCGACCGCATGCAGTCGATGGGCTTCGACACCTTCAACGTCGGCCCCGAGCTCGAGTACTTCCTCTTCAAGGACGACCGGGGCACGGAGACGCTCGACGAGGGCGGCTACTTCGCGATGACGACGATGGACGCGGCCAGCGAGCTGCGGCACGAGACCGTTCGCGGGCTGGAGCAGATGGGGATTCCCGTCGAGTACGTCCACCACGAGGTCGGCCCGTCGCAGCACGAGATCGACATGCGCTTCGCCCCGGCGCTCGAGATGGCCGACCACACGCTCACCTATCGGCTGATCGTGAAGGAGATCGCCAAGAAGGCCGGCTATCACGCGACCTTCATGCCGAAGCCGATCTTCGGCGAGAACGGCTCAGGGATGCACACCCATCAGTCGCTCTTCACCGATGGGCGGAACAGCTTCTTCGAGGCCGACGATCAGTGGAATCTGTCCGCTGCCGGGAAGGCCTTCATCGCCGGCCAGCTGCGTCATGCTCGGGAGATCTCGGCGATCTTCGCGCAGTGGGTGAACTCGTACAAGCGGCTCGTGCCCGGCTACGAGGCGCCGGTCTACGTCGCCTGGTCGCGACGCAACCGCTCCGCCCTGATCCGGATTCCGCTCTACAAGCCCGGCTCGGAGCAGGGAACGCGCGCCGAGATCCGCTGCCCCGATCCGGCCTGCAATCCCTATCTGACGTTCGCCGCGCTGCTGCACGCGGGCCTCGAGGGCATCGAGAAGGGCTACGAGCTTCCGGAGCCGATGGAGACCAACCTCTACCACCTGACCGCGGAGCAGCGAAAGGAGCGGGGCATCGTCTCGCTGCCGGAGACGCTCGGAGAGGCGATCGACGCGCTGTCGGAGTCGGACCTGGCCCGCAAGGCGCTCGGCCCGCACATCTTCGATCGCTACGTCGAGCTCAAGCGCAAGGAGTGGGACGAGTACCGGGTGCAGCTCACCGACTGGGAGCGCGACCGGTACTTGGCAGTGCTCTGAGCTGGCACAGCGGATAGCGCCGTCGGGCGGAGCCGAGCTTTGCTCGAGCGCAGCCCACGTTCTGTCGGCGCGCAAGGCAGGCGTAAAGGAGGGGGCTCACGGGGGGAACCATGGGTTCGCCCCGTGTGCTCACGCTACTTGCCGGTGCTCTGAGAAAGTAGGAGAATCGAAGACACATCACGGTCTGCCGCTTGGCGGGCGGCAAGACCGCTGACGGCCGACTGCGGGCTGCTTCTACGAGCAGCTCGTAGTCGTTAAGAGGTCAGTCTCAGGAACGCGAGGTGAGACGGCAACAAGCTCGACCGTGGCATGGGCGGGCCCGTTGAGATGCAATTCCTTGGCAGGTGTGCTTTTAGTCGCGGAAAGTGCGAAGCACTTTGCGCGAGTCCCGGGCCCGTGGCCCGGGACCTAAAGAAAACAGAGGATTGCGTCGCGGTCGACGCTGAGGCCGATCACGCCGCTACGGCCGTCGATCTCCGAGATCGCGTCTGCGGGAACGAGCCGGCGGCGGCGGGAGAAGAAGCCGGAGCGGACGGCGATCGCATCGGGAACGTCGGCTACCGTCCCATACATCGGGCCTTCGACCGTACCGATCACGCGGCCGTTCGAGTCGGCGACGAGAAAGCCGGTCGTTCGTAGGAGCTCGGGTCGGGCCACGCTCATGGAGCGGAACTTACCGGGGGCGTGTGACGGAAACTCGGAGTCGACGTAAGGCTTTTGTTAAGCATCCTTCCCTGCGTTTTGGCGGCTCGGACGCGACCCCCTCCTACAATCGGTAGATGGACGTCTCGGCTCGACACCTGCGTCTCCTGACGGAGACAATCGCGGCCGTCAACTCGACGCTCGACCTCGAGGAAGTGCTCGGCCTCGTCGCCCGCAAGGTCGCCGAGGCGCTCGACGCCGACGCCTGCTTCGTCTACCTCTACGACGACCATGCCGACGAGCTCGTTCTGCGCGCGACGCACGGGACCCGGGTCGAAGAGATGACCCGCACGCCCCGGATGAAGCCCGGCGAGGGGATCACCGGCACGGCTGCGGCAGAGCGGCAGCCGATCATGATCCCTGCGCAGGCGCATCTCGACCCACGGTTCAAGGCTTTTCCGAATCTGCCGGAAGACCAGTACGAGTCGATCCTCGCGGTGCCGATCCTGGCCCGGGAGAAGCTCGCGGGAGCCCTCAACGTACGGACAATCGACCCACGCGAGTTCTCCGGCGCGGAGATCGATCTCCTCGTCGCGATCGCGGCTCAGGTCGCGCAGACGATCGAACACGCGAAGCTCTACGCCGACGCCCAGGTCCGGGTCTCGGAGCTCGAAGCCCTGGCGAAGATCTCAGAGGCCGTCTCCGAGTCGCTCTACCTCGAGGAGTCGCTCGAGGCAATCGTGCAGACGACAATGGAGGCGGTCGGTGCGACCGGCGCTGCGCTCGTGCTCGAGGACGGGAACATCGCCTGGCCCGAGGGTCGTCCCGGAACGCATGCGATCCGGCTGCCCCTGCGCTGGAAGCGCCGGGCGATCGGCGAGCTCGTCTGCGACCGCGACACGCCTTTCACCGAGCAGGAGCGCGCGCTGCTGACGTCGATCGCGCACCATGCCGCCGTGGCGCTCGAGCACGGACGCGCCGTCATGCGCGGCGTGCTCGCCCAGGAGATCCATCACCGGGTCAAGAACAACCTGCAGACGGTCGCCTCGCTCCTGCGCCTGCAGGCGCGCCTGGACGACGTCGATCCGCGCAAGGCGCTCGAAGACTCCGTGAACCGGGTGCTCGCGATCGCAGCTGTGCACGAGGTGCTGACGCAGCGCCGCGACGAGGAGGTCGATCTCGAGGAGCTGCTCGACCGCCTCCGCTCGATGCTCATGCAGGGCCTTGGCGCCGAGAAGACAGTGGAGGCGAAGCTGGAGCCGATCTCGCTCGCCGGCGACCGGGCGACGGCGCTCGCGCTCGTCTTCAGCGAGCTGCTACAGAACGCGCTCGAGCACGGAGGGACCTCGGTGCGCGTCGAGTTGGCACAGCGAAACGGCCAGGTCGTGCTCGCGATCGCCGACGACGGCGCCGGGATCACCGGTGAGGAGCCCGGCACGGGCCTCTCGATTGTGCGTGCTCTCGTCCGCGACGAGCTGCGGGGCACGCTCGACTTCCATTCGAACGGCGGCCTGCGCGCCGAGGTCGTCTTCCCCGCATGACTTGCAGGGGTCCCGGGCCACGGGCCCGGGACTAAGAGCATGCCTGCCGAGGTACGGCTGATCGACGAGCCCGCCCAGGGGCCAAGAATGCGGCCGCCATAGCTCCTAGACTCAGCCTCGTGCGAGTGCTGATCGCCGAGGACGAGACGATCATCCGCCTCGACTTGAAGACACTGCTCGAACGGGCCGGGCACGAGGTGTGTGCCGAGGCTCGAGACGGCGAGGAGGCGGTGGAGCTCGCGCGCTCGACGGAGCCTGACGTGGCCGTGCTCGACGTGAAGATGCCGCGCGTGGACGGGATCGAGGCCGCCCGGCGGATCCTCGACGAGCGCCCGATTCCGATCGTCATGCTGACGGCCTACGGCCAGGACGAGCTGGTCTCGCGGGCAGTCGAAGCAGGCGTGTTCGGCTACCTCGTGAAGCCGTTTCGGGAGCAGGATCTACTGCCGGCGATCCAGACGGCCCGCGCCCGCCACGAGGAGCTCGCCGCGCTGCGCGAGGAAGCCGACTCCCTGGCGGAGGCGCTCGAGGCGCGCAAGGTGATCGAACGGGCGAAGGGGCTGCTCATGACCAAGGAGAACCTGTCCGAAGAGGAGGCATTCGCCCGGCTGAGAAAGGCGAGCCAGGTCTCGGGCCGGCCGCTCAAGGTCGTCGCGGAGGCCGTCGTCGCGACCCTCGGCGAGAGCTGACTCCTAAGCCTGGGAGCGCTCGAAGAGCTGCTCCCACCGGCTGATTAGCGCTCGGAGCTCGTCTCGCGCACGGCGATGAGCGGACACGACGTCGACGTTTGCCCAGTCGTCGGCCAACCGGCCCTCCAGCTCCGTGATTTCGGCCTCCCGGCCGGCGATCTCGGCTTCGAGAAGCTCGAGCTCGGTCGGGTCCAGGGGCTTCGGCGCTCGAGGCTTCGCCTTCTTCGCCTTCGGCGGTGTTGGCTGGGCGACCTCCTCGCGGCCCTCACGCTTGGCCACGTACTCGGCCCACCCGCCCTCGTAGGAGCGAATCGTGCCGTCTTCGATCGCGAGCGTGCGGTCGGCGATGCCGTCGAGCAGGGCTCGATCGTGGGAGACGAGCAGGACCGTGCCCGGAAACGCGTCGAGTGCCGCTTCGAGCGCCTCCCGGCTCTCGAGGTCGAGATGATTCGTCGGCTCGTCGAGGAGCAGCAGGTTGGCGCCCGAGGCGACGACGAGCGCCAGCGCGAGCCGACGCCGCTCGCCTCCGGAAAGCGCGGATACGGAGCGCTCGTGCATCTCCCAGCCGGTGAAGAGGAAGCGCCCGAGGAGGTTCTGGGCTTCAGGACGGCGGAGCCCGGTTTCGTTCAGCGCACATGCAAGGACCGATCGGCTCTCGTCGAGCTCGATCTCGTGCTGGGAGAAGTAGGCAGGCTCAACGCCGTGCCCGAGCTTGAGCTTTCCGGCGGCCGGCTCGCGGCGGCCGAGCAGGGTCTCGAGGAGGGTCGTCTTGCCAGAGCCGTTCGGGCCGACGAGCGCGACGTGCTCACCGCGCTCGACCGCCAACGAGACGCCTGAGAGCAGAGCCTTGTCGCCCGCGGCGAGGGCGGCGTCGGTGACCTCGACGACGGTCCGGCCGCTGCGCTTCGGCTGCAGGAACTCGAAGCCCAGGCTCTTCGCGCGTCGAGTGAGGAGCGAGATCTCGCCCTTGACCTGGGCCCGCTCCTGCTCGAGACGTCCGATCTGGGTCAGCTTGGCCTGGGCTCGCTTGGCGAGGCTCTTCTTGTAACGGAACCGCTCGACGAACCGCTCGAGCCGCGCGATGTCGACGTCGTAGCGCTTCGCGGCGGTGCTCGCCGCCGACAGGCGAGCGGCCTTCTCACGGCGCCAGTTGTGCCAGGGGCCGGCGAAGTAGGTCGAGCGCCCGGCTTCGAGCTCGAGCACCGCTGTCGTGACGGCTTCCAGGAACCAGCGATCGTGCGCGACGAGGATGACCGCTGCGTCGATCGATTGCAGCTCCCGCTCCAGCCACTCGAGGCTCGCGACGTCGAGATGGTTCGTCGGCTCGTCGAGGAGCAGTAGATCGGGGTCGCCGCCGAGAGCACGGGCGAGCGAGGCCCGGGTGAGCTCTCCGCCGGAGAAGGTTGCGAGCGGCCGCTCGAGGTCGGCCGACGAGAAGCCCAGGTTGCGCGTCACCGAGTCGAGCCGTTCGCGCCAGGCGTAGCCGCCCGCGTGCTCGAGCCGGGCCTGGCTCTCAGCGTAGCGCCGCAGCGTGGCCGCCTCGTGATCGCCTGCGGCCATCGCCTGCTCGAGCCGGCGGAGCTCCAGTTCTGCGGCGCTTAGATCGGACGCGCCGGAGAGGACGTAGTCGCGCAGGGAGGCGTGGCTCTCGGCGGGCGGTCGCTGATCATGCAGGGCGATGCGTGTTCCTTTGGCGATGGAGAGCTTTCCGCCGTGGAGCTCAGTCTCGCCGTTGAGGATCCGGAGCAGGGTCGTCTTGCCCGCCCCGTTGGGGCCGGAGAGCGAGACTCGGTCGCGCCGCTCGACCTTGAACGAGACGTCGTCGAACAGCGGGTCGCCGGAGAGCTCCTTGCGGAGGCTTGTAGCCGTCACCACAGCCATAGCTCTAAGCGTAGAGGCGCCGAGGCGTGGCGCAGGTGGGGGACAAGGTGCGCTCTCGTCCGCCGAACGGGGGACAGAAGCGGCCGCTGCGCCGGAAAACAGGGGACATTGACGCGGCTGCCGCGGGCGAGAACTAAAGCATGGCTCGCGTAATCAAGACCGCTCTCGTCACGGCCGCTGCCGCCCTCGCCCTCACGGGCCAGGCGCAGGCCCGTGGCGGCAACTACGTCTTCGACGGCGGCAGCGCGAAGCAGCGCACTCAGGTTCGCTCAGCGCTGAACGCAAGCTCCTTCGACTGGAGCCTCGTGCCGGCGCAGATCAAGATCCATATCGCGCCGGTCGGCCAGTCGTCTGCAACCCGCGGCGAGATCTGGCTCGACGCGCGACTGCTCAATGCCGGGCGCTTCTCATGGGCGATGGTGCAGGACGAGTACGCGCACCAGGTGGACTTCTACCTCTTCGATGCGGCGACCAGGGCCAGGCTGAACGCGCTGCTCGGCGGCAAGGACTGGTGCTACGGCGTCTCCGGCCTCAGCCATCACGAGTACGGCTGCGAGCGTTTCGCATCCACGCTCGTCTGGTCGTACTGGCCCACTCGCAACAATGCGTATCGGCCTGGCTCCAAGAATGCGGAGTCGGCGGCCATGGCGCCCGCGAGGTTCCGGGCCCTGATGCAGGAGATCGCCGGGGCGTGACGCGCGCTCAAGCTCCGTCCTACGAGGCCGATACGAGTGGCAAGGCCCAGTCAACTAAGGGATTGCCATGCTGCCCAAGGTTCTCGTCTGCGACAACGAAGAAGCACTGCGTGCGCTCGTCAGAGGAGCGCTCGAGCTCGGCGACTACGAGATCGTCGAGGCCCATGACGGAGACCAGTCCGTGGAGCTGGCCCGCGCATGCGATCCGGATCTGATCGTCCTCGACATGATGATGCCGGGCCGCACCGGGCTGGAGGTACTCGCGGAGCTGCGGGCGGAGGATCGCTTTGCGGAGACGCCCGTGATCATGCTCACCGCTCGGGCCCAAGCTCAGGATCGCCTGGCGGCCGTCGAGGCGGGCGTCAACCGTTTCCTCCCCAAGCCATTCAGTCCGCTCGAGCTCGCCTCCGTCGTCGAAGAGCTTCTGGACGGGCATCGATGAGGCCGTCGAGCCGGCTCTTGAAGCTTTCTGCCCTTCAACTCGGCGCGATCTTTGCGCTGGTCAGCATCGTTCCGCTCGTACTCCTGACGTACTTCAGCATCTCGCTCGCCAGCGATGCGGTCAAGAAGGACGCCAAGGAGCGCATGAGCCTGACGGCGGCACTGAGTGCGGACGGTGTCCGCCAGGAGATGGACGGCCTGAAGGCGATTGTCGAGTCATATGCGGCGCGGCCTTCGCTTGTGGCCGCGCTGCAGGGCAACAGGCGCACCCCGCGCGAGGCCTCCGTGTTGCGCCGCCATCTCCAAGAGCTGGCCGGCGCGCAAGAGGGCATCTACACGACCTTCCTCGCCGAGCCCGACGGCACGTTGCTCGACATTGTCCCCACAACGCCGTCGATCGTCGGCAAGAACTTCAGCTTCCGAGATTGGTACACGGGCCTCGAGAGAACTGGGAACTCGTATGTCTCGCAGGCCTACCGAACCCAAGCGACTGGGAACAAGCTGGTCGTCGCGGTCGCCACCTATGTTCGGGATAGCTCCGCCAGGCAGATCGGAATCCTCGTCGCGGCCTACAGCCTCGACCACCTGCAGGATCTCTCGCAGCTCGCCGGCAGTCAAAACGTGGCGTTTACCCTCACAGACCAGCGGGGCGTGGTTCTTGCGGCACCGGGCGCGGCGCCGACGACGCTCGTCTCACAGCGAACCGATCCCCGAGTCGCAGCCGCGCTCGCGGGCTGGACGGGAACCGCAGAGCTCGACACAGCGGAGGGGCGCCGGCTTTCCGCCTACGCGCCGGTCGTCCCAGACATCGGCTGGACCGTGACTGCATCAGTCCCGGCGACCTCGGCCTTCGCTGCGGTGGGCACGCTGCGGTCGACGGTGCTCACGATCGCCGGAGTGCTGGCCTTGGTTCTTCTCGGTGCGCTGCTGCTGCTAGTCCGCATCCTGCACGAGCGGCAGAAGTCCAGGGAAGAGGCCCAGCGCATAGCCAATATCAACCGTGCCGTGCTCGACGCGGCGCCGGACTCGATCTTCCTGGCCGATTCGCACGGCAAGCTACTCCTCAAGAACGCCGCTCTCGACCGGATGTCCGAGGGTCGCGCAGAGGGGTGGGTCAACGGCACGGTGTACGAGCACCTGCTCGAGGCCAGCGACCGGATGATCAACGCGGCGGAATGGAGCGATGCGGTCGAAGAGATGGCCGCCGACCCGGATCTCGAGACGCAGGTCGAGGCGAAGCGCTCGGATGGCAGCATCTTCCACATGTACACCGCTCCCGTCCACGACGGCGTGGGCGGCGTCACGGGGCGGATCTTCGTCAGTCGCGACAAGACCGCCGAGCACGAAGCTGAACGCCTCAAGTCCGAGCTCGTCGCCACGGTCTCGCACGAGCTCCGGACGCCGCTTGCGAGCATCGTCGGCTTCGCGGAGCTCCTCGTCGATCGTGATGTCGACCGGGAAACGCGCGACCGGTACGTGGGGACGATCCACGGCGAAGCGAAGCGCCTGACCGACCTCATCAACGACTTTCTCGACCTGCAACGGATCGAAGAAGGAGACTTCACGCTTGCGCTCGAGCCCTTCGAACTGGTCGAGGTTCTCCGCGCAGAGGTCGAGCTCTTCTCTATCCAGAGCGAAGCACACGAGATCGAGCTGCGCGTCCCCGACGAGGAGCTCGATCTGCTCGGAG
>Ga0307278_10000097_pt1 | contig 41835 bp, 36 predicted proteins | sample ER_DNA_117_FD_194482 | JGI IMG/M metagenome (GOLD analysis project Ga0307278, IMG submission 194482) | Bulk soil microbial communities from the East River watershed near Crested Butte, Colorado, United States - ER_DNA_117 | ecosystem: Environmental > Terrestrial > Soil > Floodplain | place... | reverse complement strand
CTCACGCCGGGACCGTCCTGCCGAGCAGGCCGGTGGGGCGGAACGCGAGGACGGCCAGGAACACCAGGTGGCCCGCGAGCACGCCCCAACCGGGGGAGACCTGCGCCCCGAGCGTCTGCGCGACCCCGAGCACCAGCCCACCGACCAGGGTGCCCCAGATCGAGCCCAGCCCGCCGATGACCACGGCCTCGAAGGCGAAGATCAGCCGGGTCGGGCCGACGCTCGGGGTGAAGGTGGTGCGGATGCCGAGGAAGATGCCGGCGATGGCCACGGTGGCCAGCGCGATCCCGGTGGCCACGGCGTAGACGTTGCGGTCGTCGATACCCACGAGGTTCGCCGTCTCCTGGTCGTCGGAGGTGGCCCGGAAGGCCCGGCCCAGCCGGGTGCGGCTGATGACGAGCTGCAGGCCGGCCAGCACCGCGATCCCGACCACCAGGGTGAGCAGCGGGAACCAGCCGACCGCCAGCCGGTCGCTGATGCGGATGCTGGCGTCCTCGATGCGGCCGGCGTCCAGGCCCTGGGAGTCGGCCGAGAACACCTCCAGCAGCAGGTTCTGGAGGATGATCGAGAGCCCGAAGGTGACCAGCACCGGTGGGAGCGGGTCGCCGCCACGCAGCGTGAAGTTGAGCATTCCCCGCTGCAGCAGGTAGCCGACGCCGAACATCAGCGGCACGACCACCAGCACGGTCCACAACGGGTTGACGGGAACGGCGTCGACGATCGCCAGGGCGACGAACGCGGCCACGATCGACAGGTCGCCGTGGGCCAGGTTGACCAGCCGCATCACGCCGAACATCAACGACAGCCCGGTGGCGAACAGCGCATACAGGCCGCCGAGCAGCAGCCCCTGGACGACGTCGTTCACCCAGGTCATGCCGACCGCATCCCGAAGTAGGCGTCGGTGATCTGCTGCCTGGTCAGTCCCCCCGACGGCCCGTGCAGGGCGACCCGGCCCTCCAGCAGGCAGTAGGCGCGGTCGGCGGCTCGCAGGGCCTGGCCGATGTCCTGCTCGACCAGGACCACGGTGGCGCCGTTGCCGACCACCTCGGGCAGGGTCTCGTAGATGCGCCTGACCACCACGGGGGCCAGGCCGAGCGAGACCTCGTCCAGCAGCAGCAGGCGCGGGTTGGCCATCAGCGCGCGGCCGATGGCGAGCATCTGCTGCTCGCCGCCCGACAGCCGGCTCCCCGGCCTGCCGCGCTTGTCGGCGAGGGCGGGGAACAGCTCGAGCACCCGGCGGACGCTCCACGGGCCCGGGCGCAGCCGATGTGCACCAACCAGCAGGTTCTCCTCGACGGTGAGGCTTGGGAAGATCCGCCGCCCCTCGGGGACCATGGCGATGCCCAGGCCGAGCCGCCGGTGGGTCGGCATGCCGTCCAGTGGCCGGCCGTCGAAGGCGACCGTCCCGGTCGTGCGGGCCATGAGCCCGGCCACGGTCTTGAGCAGGGTCGACTTCCCGGCCCCGTTGGCCCCGATGATGGCCACCGTCTCCCCCTCGGCGACCTGGACGGACACGTCGAACAGCGCCTGGAAGTCGCCGTAGAAGCCGGCCACCCGCTCGACCTGGAGCAGCATCAACAGGACCCGCCCGCCACCGAGTGGCTCATCCGGATCCCTCTGGCACCACGGGGTTTCCGGTGGCGGGCGGGTCCTGTTGGAGGCCCGCCTCGCTGCCCAGGTAGACGTCGCGGACCTCCGGGCTGGCCATGACCATGCGCGGCTCGCCCTCGATCAGCTTGCGGCCGAAGTTGATGGCCACGATGCGGTCGACCACCGACAGCAGCGCGTGCACGATGTGCTCGATCCACACGATCGAGACGCCAGCCCCGCGCAGCCGCCTGATGGTCGCGACGAGCTGATGCACCTCGGCCTCGGTGAGGCCGCCGGCGATCTCGTCGAGCAGCAGCACGCGTGGGCCGGTCGCCAGCGCCCTGGCCAGCTCGAGCCGCTTCAGCTCCAGCAGCGGCAGGGTGCCGGCCAGGCGGTTGGCCCTGCCGGTGAGCTCGACCGCCTCCAGCGCGGCCAGGCTCGCCTGGTGGGGGTCGCCATCCCCCCGGACCCCCACGGTGCGCCCGAAGGTGGCGCCGACCAGCACGTTCTCGTAGACGGTCATGCCGACGAACGGGCGGGGGACCTGGTGGGTGAAGGCCATGCCGAGCTGGCAGCGGGTCCGCGTCGGCAGGTCGGTGACGTCCCGACCCTCCAGGCGCACCCGTCCGGCGTCGGGGCGGAGCATCCCCGCCGCAAGCTGCAGCATGGTCGTCTTCCCGGCCCCGTTGGGGCCGACCACGCCGAGCGCCTCGCCGGCGTCGAGCCGCACGCTCAGGTCGTCGATGACCTTGAGCGCCCCATACGCCTTGGAGACACCCTCCAGCTCCAGGAACGCCATGTCAGTCCCAGCCTGCCCGCCGACCATGGCACAGGCGCTCTTGGGGGGCCGTGGGGGGAGCGAGCTCCCCCCACATGGAACGGGGACTGCCTCTGGTCACGCTGCCAGCCACGTCCGACGGTCCTACGCGTAGGGAACGGTCTGCAGCTCACCCGCCGACGGGATGTCCGGGTGGTCCTTGTTGGAGACGATCACCAGGTCGAACTTGACGTTGCCGCTGCCCTTGCGCCACTGGCCGCCGACCAGCGGGGTCTTGGCCACATTGGGGAACGGCTGCCCGGTCCACTGGATGTGGCCGACGATCGTGTCCAGGTTGCTCGCCTTGATGGCGCCCACGATCGCTTCGCGGTCGTCGGGGTTGCCGGCCCGCTTGAGCGAGTCGGCGGCGACCTCGAACAGGGCGTGCACGAAGCCGATCGGCTGGGTCCACTGCTTGCCGGTCTTGGCGGTGTAGTCGTCGGCGAGCTGCTTGGCGGTCACGCCGGTCAACGACGACTTGAACGGGTGGTTCGGGCTCCACCACACCTCGGTGGACATGCCCTCGCCGATGTCGCCGAGCGCCTCCACCGAGGCCGGGAACAGCAGCGCCTTGCCGACCGAGGCGATCTTCGGCTTGAAGCCCTGCTGGGAGGCCTGCTTCCAGAAGTTGGTGAAGTCGGGCGGCAGCGGCACGCCGGTCATGATCTCGGCGCCTGCCTGCTTGTACTCCGAGATCTGCGAGGAGAAGTCCTCGGTCAGGTTCTGGTAGCGGCCGGGGTCGACGATCTTGTAGCCCTTCGGCTCGAAATAGGAGGGGAAGCCCAGCTTGGGGTCGCCCCAGGCGTTGCCGTCGCCGTCGTTGGGGAACAGCCCGGCCACCACCTTGTTGTTGGGGACCTGGCTCCACATGTCGGCGAACACCGCCTCGATGTCCTCCAGGCCCCAGAAGAAGTGGTAGGCCCACTTGAACGGCTTGGGGTTGGCCGGGTCCTGCTGCTGGCCGAGGAACCACGGCTGCCACGGCGCCACCGTGGAGATGCAGGGCACGCCGTTGGCCTCGCACTGGCCGGTCACCGGGTTGGTCGTCTCCGGGGTCGACGACACCAGCACGATGTCGACCTTGTCGGTGTTGATCAGGTCGCCGGCGACGGTGGCGGCGCGGTTGGGGTCGGACTGGGTGTCCTTGGGCACGATCTGGATCGGGTAGGACGTGCCGCCGATCTGCAGGCCGCCCCTGAAGATCTCCTGCATCGAGCCGAGGACGTAGTCGTCGGCCTCGCCGAAGCCGGCCAGCGAGCCGGTCTTGGGCGTGACGTAGCCGAGCTTGATGGTGCGCGCGGCTTCCCCGCCGCCGCCACCGGACTCCCTGCAGCCGGCGAGCGCGGCGGCGCCGGACAGCCCGGCGAGCTGCATGAACCGGCGGCGGTCGATGCCCTTGCTCACGGGTACCTCCTGTGGTCGGCAGCCGCTCAGGCGATCGGCTGCAGGGTGCCGGTGGCCGGGATCTCCGGATTGGTCGCGTTGGAGACGATCTCCAGCTCGAACGGCCAGGTCGTGCCGGGCCGCCACTGGCCGCCGACCAGCGGTGTCCTGGCGACGTTGGGGAAGTCGGCCCGCTTGCTGGTCCAGTCGACGCTGCCGACGACGGTGTCCAGGCGGGTGGCCTTGATCGCGTCGGTGATCGCCTGGGGGTCGGCGGCGTCGCCGGCCTGCCGCACCACGTGGGCGGCGAGCTCGAACAGGGCGTGCGCGAAGCCGATCGGCTGCGTCCACTGCCGCCCGGTGGCGGTGGTGAACGCCTCGGCGAGGGCGGCCGAGCTCTCCCCTGTGAGCGAGGAGCTGAACGGGTGCATGGGGCTCCACGACACCGAGGTGGAGACCCCGGCGGCGGTCCCCATCGCCTCCATGAAGGCGGGGAACAGCGCGGCCTTGGCGACCGTGGTGATCTTGGGCCTGTAGCCCTGCTCGCCGGCCTGCTTCCAGAAGGTGGCGAAGTCGGGCGGGGTCGGCACGCCGGTGACGATGTCGGCCTCGGCGTCCTTGAACCGCTGGATCTCGGCCTCGAAGCTGTCGGTGTTGCCCTGGTAGCGGCCCGGGTCGACGATCTCGTAGCCCTGCGGCCGCAGGGCGGCGGGGAAGCTCCTGGCGGCGAACTCGCCGTCGTCGTCCTTCGGCCACAGGCCCCCGAGGACCTGGTTGTTCTCGACCTGCCCCCACATGTCGGCGAACACGCTGATGAGGTCCTCCAGGCCCCAGTAGAAATGCCAGGTCCACTGGTAGGGCTTGGGGTCCCGCGGGTCGGGGGCCGGGTCGCGGACCAGGAACCACGGCTGGTAGGGGGTGACCGTCGAGATGCAGGGCACGCCCGCCCGCTCGCAGGCGTCGGCCACCGGGTTGGTGGTCTCCGGCGCGCTGCTCACCAGCATCAGATGGACCTGCTCGTCGATCAGCTGCCTGGCGACCTCGCCGGCGCGCACGGGGTCGGACTGGCTGTCCCTGGCCAGGATCTCTACCGGGTAGGCGCGGCGGCCGATCTGCAGGCCGTCCTTGAAGGCCTCCTGCGCCCGCCCGATCACGAAGTTGTCGGCCTCGCCGAAGATGGACAGCGGCCCGCTCTGGGGGGTCACGTAGCCCAGCCGGATCGGCTGGCGGTTGGCGAGCGGGTCGGAGGTGCGGCAGCCAGCCAGCAGGGCCGCGCCCGAGAGCGCGGCGAGCTGTACGAACCGCCGGCGGTCCACGCCCGGCGTCTCGGTGGTGTTGGCGTCCAGTGCGAACCTCCCTTCAGGCCGGGGACGGCCGGCGGCCCCGCCAGGCGTCGTGCAGCAGCGCCCGCAGCTCCGCGAAGCCGGCTGGCCGCGGCGCCTGGGCGACCTTGGCCGCCGCCAAGCGGGCCGCGCGGTCCAGCTCGGCCTCTGCCAGGCCCAGCTCGGCAAGGCCGGCGGGCGCGCCGAGCCGCCTGGCCAGGTCCCACAGCCCGCCGGCGGCGTCGTCGACCCCGAGCGCGCGCGCCAGCCTCGTCACCGGCTCGGGGGCTGCCGGCGCGACGAAGCGGACGGTGTGGGGCAGCAGCACGGTGTGCAGCTCGGCGTGGGGCAGCCCGTAGGTGCCGCCGAGCAGGTGGCAGAGCTGGTGGTGGATGCCGACCCCGGCGGCGAGCGCCGCCCCGGCCAGCCAGGCGCCGAGCAGCGCGTCCGAGCGGCCGGCCAGGTCCGCCGGCGCGGCGACCGCCAGCGGCAGGCCGCGGTGCAGCGTCCTGGCGCCCTCCTCGGCCAGCAGGGAGGTGACCGGGGTGGCGCCCGGTGCGTACAGCGCCTCCGCGCAGTGGGCGAGCGCGTTCATCCCGCTCGGCCCCGTCACCTCGGCGGGCAAGCCGACCGTCAACGCCGGGTCGTACAGCACCACCCGCGGGAGCGCGCGCGGGTCGCGGCCGGTCCGCTTGCCGTCCGGCCCCGTCAGCCCCCAGATGGGCGTCACCTCCGAGCCCGAGTAGGTGGTCGGGACGCAGACGATCGGCGCCCGGTGCCGCAGCGCCACCGCCTTGGCGAGCCCGGTGGCCGACCCGCCGCCGGTGGCGACCAGGCAGTCGGCATCCAGCTCGCGGGCGACGGCCGTCGCCCGCTCGGCGAGCTCCACCGGCACATGCTGCTGGACGTCGGTGAAGACGCCGGCGCAGCGGTCGCCGAGCCGCTCCACCAGGCCATCGACGGACCGTTTGCCCGCCAGCGCCAGCGCGCGGCGGGCGCCGAGCCGCTCGACCTCCTCGCCGAGCCGTTCCACCGAGCCGACGCCGAAGACGACCCGGCCGGGCAGCGCGTCGTGGGTGAAGGATGGCAGCGGGGAGCCGGACATCAGCGCGGGTACCAGACCGGCAGGTCCGCGTCGACGTTGATCCAGACCGACTTGGGCTCGGTGTAGCCGTGCATCGCCTCGAAGCCCATCTCGCGGCCGTAGCCGGAGTCGCCAACCCCGCCGAACGGGGACCCGGGGCTGACCCGCTTGTAGCTGTTGACCCAGACCATGCCGGAACGGATGGCGCCGGCGACCCGGTGGGCCCGTGCCAGGTCGCGGGTCCACAGCCCGCCCCCGAGCCCGTAGTCGACGGAGTTGGCCAGCGCCAGCGCCTCCCGCTCGCCAGAGAAGGTGCTGATGGTCACGAACGGCCCGAAGACCTCCTCGCGGTTGACCCGGCAGCGCGGGTCGTCGGTCCGGACCACGGTCGGCTCGACGTAGCAGCCGCGGGCCAGCGCCGGGTCGTCGGGCGCGCGCCCGCCGCAGAGGACCTCGCCGCCCTCGTCGCGGGCGACCTTGACGTAGCTGAGCACCCGGTCGCGGTGCTCCGGGGAGGTCAGCGGGCCCATCTCGGTCGCCGGGTCCAGCGGGTCGCCGAGCCGGATGGAGGCCGCCAGCGCCAGGAAGCGCTCCTGGAACTCGGCCGCGATCGGCTCCTCCAGCAGCAGCCGGGAGCCGGCGATGCAGGCCTGGCCCTGGTTGTGGAAGATCGCGAAGGCGGAGCCGTTCAGGGCGGCGTCCAGGTCGGCGTCGGCGAAGACGATGTTGGCGCCCTTGCCGCCCAGCTCGAGGTGGAGGCGCTTGAGGTTGCCGGCCGACGCCTGGACGACCCGCCGGCCGACCTCGGTGGAGCCGGTGAAGGAGAGCTTCTGCACGCCCGGGTGGGCGGCCAGGTGCGCGCCGGCGGTGTGCCCGAAGCCGGGCACGACGTTGACGACGCCGGGCGGGAAGCCGACCTCGGCCATCAGCTCGGCGACGCGCAGCGACGACAACGGGGTCAGCTCGGCCGGCTTGAGGACGACGGTGTTGCCGGCGGCCAGCGCCGGCCCCATCTTCCAGCTACAGAACATCAGCGGGAAGTTCCAGGGGACGATCTGGCCGACCACCCCCACCGGCTGGCGCAGCACATAGTTGAGGAAGCCGGGCTCGACCGGCACCACGGCCCCCTCGAACTTGTCGGCCATGCCGCCGAAGTAGCGGAAGGTGGCGGCCGTCCGGGGCACGTCCAGCCGGGTCGAGTCGCGGATCGGGTGGCCGGTGTCGGTGGACTCCAGCCTTGCCAGCTCCGCGGCGTTGGCCTCGATCGCGTCCGCCAGCCGCAGCAGCAGCCGGCCCCGCTCGGCGGCGGCGGTGGCGCTCCAGGCGGGGAAGGCCGACCGGGCGGCCGCCACCGCCCGGTCGACGTCCTCCGCCCTTGCCTCGGCGACGTCGGTGAGGTGGCTGCCGTCGTGCGGGTTGGCGACCGCGAAGGTCGCCCCGTCGGCCGCGTCGACGAGCTCGCCGCCGATGAACAGCCGGGTCGGCGCGCCCACCTCGGCCATCGGCCGCCCTAGAGGTCCACCGGGTTGGTGGGCAGCTTGCCGCTGGAGATCAGGCCCGGCAGCTCGCCGTCGGCGTTCTCCCACACCAGCAGCATCGACCGCTTGGGCGCATAGCCCTGGTGGCGGATGTCGGCCGGCATGGCGGCCACGTCGCCCGGCTTCATGACCACCTTGGAGCGGATCTGGCCGGTGTCGCGGTCCTCGACCTCCCAGTAGATCTCGTCGGAGAGCTGCACGAACCACTCGACCCGGTCGTTGCCGTGGATGATCGGCAGGATGTACTCCTCGGTGGTCGGGCAGAACAGGCTGTCCTTGCAGGCCGAGACCACCGACGGGTTCCAGGTGACGTCGGAGCGCGACAGGTAGGCGAACAGGTTGAAGGCGCAGACCTCGCCCTCGAAGCCCGGCTCGGCGCGGAGCTCGGGCTCGTCCTGGGGCACGTCGGTGAACTGCCGGTTGACGGGGAAGCCGTTGTCGTCGGTGCGCACTCCCTCGTCGCCGGGGACGCCGACCATCCGCTGGGCGGTGACGCGGTGGCGGGTGATGGCCTTGCGGTTGTCGCCGCTCTTGGGGCCGAACGCCGACCCGGTCTCGTCCGGGCTGGCGAACGGGTCGAAGGACGCGTTGGTCCAGTCGTCCAGCATCGCCTTGAAGGTCTCGCGGATGATCGGGCTCGGCATGTTCTCCAGGTGGTCCAGCTCGGCCTTGCGGTAGCCGTCGTTGTAGCGGCCGGCGAACAGGTCGACCGTGCCGTAGTGGTTGACGGTGCCGATGACGCCGTCGAAGTTCACGATGCCGTAGAAGAAGTCCCAGGCCACGTCGCGCTGCAGCGCCTTGAGGAAGGCGTCGGCGCTCATCACGTGGCTGCCGGTCGGCCACTCGATGTAGACGAAGTAGTCGTCGCGCCGGAACTTGAACTCGCCGAGCCGGAAGGGACGGTAGCCCTGGGCGTTGGGGTCGCCGGAGTGGACCTCGACGGTGGGCTCGGCCTCGATGGTCGCCATGGCGGATGCCTCCTTTAGAGCGTCCGTCGAGTATCGGGGTAGCCCGCTGGTTCTCTCCCTGGCGGGTGCGTGTCGACCTGCATTGCTCTCACCTCTGCATGGATACTCGACGGACGCTCTAAGTGGTCGTCTGGACGATCTCCGCCCACTTGTAGACGGTGTCGCGGCCCTCGATGGTCTGCAACAGGATCACGCCTGGCCGGTCGGCATGGAAGCGGTAGGCGGCGCCGTGGGGGAGCAGCGCCATGTGCCCGCGGCGGGCGACGATCTCGCCCATCGGCGGGCCCGCCGGCTCGCCCTCCAGGGCGATCGAGCCCTCCAGCTCCGGGTCGGGCTGCTGCCCGTCGCCGAGCTTGGCCAGCTCGACGCGGATCTCGCCGTCCATCACCAGGGCGAACTCGTCGTGCGAGCAGGTGCGCCACTCCGAGGTGCCTTCGGCGCGGATCGCCTCCAGCACGTACTGGCGGTTCTTGCCGACGGCGATCTTCTCGTAGGGCCTGGCGCGCGAGGCGACCTCGTAGACGTTGGAGAAGGCGTAGTGGTGGGGCTCGTCGTCGATGATCTCGAGGTGCCCGCGCTCGTAGTCCTCCAGCGAGCCGAACCTGGTGGTGAACCGAGACAAGCGGGACCACTCCCTCCGAGACCCTCGACCCGAGATCCTCGACACCTGTGTGCGCATATCGTACAGTTGTGCGCTCTAGGAACAGGTTCTCACCGGGGTCGTTGCCATGTCAACCAGGCCAGACGGGGCTGAACGAGATTTTATCCACAGCTTGGAGCGAGGGTTGGCAGTGCTCCAGGTGTTCTCCCGCGAGCACCCGTCGGTGACGCTGAGCGAGGCGGCCGGCCTCACCGGCCTGACCCGCGCCACCGCCCGGCGCATCCTGCTGACCCTGCAGGACCTCGGCTACGTGCGGACCGAGGGCCGCCGCTTCCTGCCGACGCCGCGGGTGCTCGCCATCGGCTACGCCTACCTGTCGTCGATGGACACCTGGCAGGTCGCGCAGCCCCACCTCGTCGAGCTGGCCGACCTGAGCCAGGAGTCGTGCTCGGCCGCCACCCTGGACGGCACCGAGGCGGTGTACGTCGCGCGGGTGGCGAGCCGCCGGGTCATGGCGGTCAACCTCAGCGTGGGCGCGCGGGTGCCCGCCTACGCGACCTCGATGGGCCGCGTCCTGCTCGCCGGGCTGGACGCCGGCCGGCTCGACCGCTACTTCGGGGCCGTCCGGCTGACGCCGCTCACCGACAGCACCGTCACCGACGAGGCGGCGCTGCGCGGGATCGTCGCCGAGGTCCGCGACCAGGGCTGGTGCGCGGTCGACCAGGAGCTGGAGGCCGGGCTGTCCTCGATCGCCGCACCCATCCACGACCGCGACGGCGAGGTCGTCGCCGCGCTCACCATCTGCAGCCACGCCGGCCGGGTCGGCGTGGAGCAGTTGCGCGAGGAGTTCCTCCCCCCGTTGCTGCACGCGGCCAAACAGGTCAGCGACCAGGTCCAGCGCCAGTAGGGGGTGGGGGAGAGCCGCCCGGGAACCGGGGGCGGCCGCCCCAGCCCTCGGGGGGCGGCGGCGCCGGGGAGCGGGGCGCGCCCGGGGCCAGCTTGTCGACCGTGCCGACGGTCATGGCCGTCACCTGCGCGATCACGTCGTGGACGTCGGCGGCGTTGGGCAGCACGCAGCGCAGGTCGGTGACGCCGGCGTGCGCGAACGCGATCACCCGCTGGTGGCACTGCTCGAGCGTGCCGTAGACGCCCACCTGCTCGGGCGGGCCCAGCTCGGCGAAGGCCGGCTCCGCGTCCCAGCGGGCCCTGGCCTCGGTGACGGTCCGCCCCACCGAGACCGGCAGCCGCACCGCCACCCCGAGCGACTCCGGCTCCCGCCCGGCCAGCGCGCAGGCCGCCCGCAGCTCCCTGGCCGTCTCGGCGACGCGGTCCACGTCGGCGGCCATCACCAGCACGTCGTCGGCGACGCCGACGAGCCAGTCGAGGCCCTCCCGGTCCAGCTTCTCCGGGTCGCCGACCTCCACCGCCACCGTGGGCCGGCCCGGCATGCCCAGCTCGGCGAGCAGCGCGTCCGCGTACGGCCGCACCGGCGCCAGCGCCTGGCCGAGCAGCGACACCTCCACGCGGTCGCCGGCCAGGGTGGCCAGGGTGGCGGCCATCTCCGCGAGCAGCGGGGCCGGGCGCCGGCCGGCCAGCAGCATCGCCCCCAGCCGCACCCGGGTGGTGGCCGGGGCCAGCGCCGCCAGCGCCGTCCACGCGTCGAGCTCCTTCGCTGGTGGCGGGCCGGGCCGGGCGCTATCGTCGACCCAGACCGCGCCGATCCCGACGCGGTCGCACATCCGGGCCACCTCGGCGAGCCGCCCGGCCGGGTTCCGCGCGTCCAGGACCACGCCGAGACGGACCAGGCGACCGGGCGGTGGCAGGGTCGGTCGGAAGGCTGGCATGGGGGAGATTGTAGGCACGCAGGGATGGGGGCCGCCCCGCTCGCTGGAGGCCGCGCTGCTCGGGTTCTTCCGGCGCCTGCGCGACGCCCGCGTCCCCGTCTCCATGGTCGAGGTGCTCGACGCCTTCGAGTGCCTGCGCCACGTCGACCTGGCCGACCGCACCCAGTTCCGCGCCGCCCTGTTCACCACCCTCGTCAAGCGCCCCGAGGACCAGCAGGCGTTCCACGTGCTGTTCGACGTGTGCTTCCCGCTCACCCGCGCGCCGGGCGCCGCCGCGTCCGGGCCCGCCGGCGGCAACGGCCACGCCCACGCCGAGCCGGGCCAGCCCGGGACGCCGGCGGAGGCCGAGGCGCCGGAGCCGCCCTCCGACGAGCTGCTCCGCGCCCTGCTCGACGCCCTCAGGCACGACGACGAGGCCGCCATGCGGACCCTCGCCGGACTGGCCGTGGACCGCTTCGGCGGGCTGGAGGCGCAGCCGGAGGCCTCGGAGCGCTACTACATGTACCGGATCCTGCGGCAGGTGGAGCTGTACCGGCTGCTGGCGATGGCCCTCGGCGACGAGGAGGACCCCGACGGCGCCGCGCGGCACGGCCGCGAGGAGCTGGCCAGGCGCATCGAGGAGTTCCGTCGCCTGCTCGCCGAGCAGGTCCGTCACCGGCTGTCGGCCACGGTCGGCGCCGAGCAGGCCGCCGAGCTGTACCGCGAGCGGCAGCTCGAGGACGTCGACTTCCTCGGCGCCAACGCCGGCCAGCTCCGCGAGCTGCGCCAGGCCGTCCGCCCGCTCGCCCGCAAGCTGGTCGCCCGCGCCGCGCAGAAGCGGCGCCTCAAGCGACGGGGACGGCTCGACGTGCGCCGCACCGTGCGGCGGTCGCTGTCGTCGGGCGGCGTGCCGGTCGACCCCGCCTTCCGGGCGGTGCGCGCCTCCAAGCCCGACCTGTACGTGCTCGCCGACGTGTCCGGCTCGGTGATCGAGTTCGCCAAGTTCACCCTGTCGCTGCTGCACGCCATGAACGAGGAGTTCGCCAAGATGCGCAGCTTCGCGTTCGTGGACGGCATCGACGAGGTGACCGGCATCCTCGACGAGGGCGGCCACCGCATGGACCTGCGCGGCGCCTTCGCCAGGGCCAGGGTGGTCGCCGCGGACGGGCACTCCGACTACGGCAGCGTGTTGGGGGGGTTCGCCGAGCGCTACGGCGCCGACATCGACGCCCGCAGCACCCTGATCGTCATGGGCGACGCCCGCAACAACTACCGCGAGCCCGGCCTGGAGACGCTGAAGGGCCTGCGCGAGCGCGCCCGCCGCCTCTACTGGCTGAACCCGGAGCCCCGCGCGGACTGGGACACCACCGACTCCATCATGGGCGTCTACGCGCCCTGGTGCGACCGCGTGTTCGAGGTCCGCAACCTCCGCCAGCTCACCGCCTGCGTCGACGAGATCACCTGAGCTCCCGCCACCTGGCCATCACCTTGGGGGCCTCGTGGCGGAGGAACTCGAAGTAGCGGCGGTTCTCCTCCAGCCGGGCGCCGGCCGGCGTGTCCGGCCCGACGGCCTTGATGCCGTCCTGCAGGTCCTGCTCCCAGCGGGCGAGGAGCTGGTCGCGCCTGGCGACCACCTCATACCACATGTCGCTGGAGACCTGGTAGTGGTCGCGGCGCTCGCCCGGCTCGCGGCCACGCGACACCATCCGAAGCTGCGTCAGGTAGCGCACCGCGCCGGAGATCGCCGCCGGGCTGACCTGCAGCAGCTCGGCCAGCTCGGCCGCGGTGAGCCGGCCGTCGTCGTCGGCGAGGAGCGCGGCGAACACCCGCGCGGGCATGCGCGCCATGCCCGACTCCGCCAGGTCCAGCGCGAACCGTTCGATGAACCGCCGCACGGCCTCCTCGTCACGCCCCACGCCCGCCGCCTCTCTGTCGACCGCGCTTCGAGATTTCTACAGGTTCTTAACTTCACACTTCTGTGAAGCGAGTGTAGCATGTGAACACTATGACTGCTACCGCCATTGCAGTGTCCGGCCTGGTCAAGACCTTCGGCCCGACACGCGCGCTCGACGGTCTGGACCTGACCGTCAACACCGGCGAGGTGCATGGCTTCCTGGGCCCCAACGGTGCCGGGAAGACCACCACCCTCCGCATCCTGCTCGGCCTTTTGCGCGCCAACGCCGGGACGGCCCGGCTGCTCGGGGGCGACCCCTGGAAGGACGCGGTCGCCCTCCACCGCCGCCTCGCCTACGTCCCCGGCGAGGTCAACCTCTGGCCCAACCTCTCCGGCGGGGAGGTCATCGACCTGCTCGGCCGCCTCCGCGGCGGCCTGGACCCCCGCCGCCGCGCCGACCTGCTGGAGCGCTTCCAGCTCGATCCCCGCAAGAAGGGCCGCGCCTACTCCAAGGGCAACCGGCAGAAGGTCGCCCTGGTCGCCGCGCTCGCCTCCGACGTGGAGCTGCTGGTGCTGGACGAGCCGACCTCGGGGCTGGACCCGCTGATGGAGACCGTCTTCCAGGACTGCATGGAGGAGGAGCGCACCGCCGGCCGCACCGTGCTGCTGTCCAGCCACATCCTGGCGGAGGCCGAGAAGCTGTGCGACCGGCTCAGCATCATCCGCGAGGGACGGGTGGTGGAGACCGGCACCCTGGCGGAGATGCGGCACCTCACCCGCACCCTGGTCCATGCCGACCTGGAGCGGCCGGCGGCCGGTCTCGACAAGCTGCCCGGCGTCCACGACCTGCAGGTCAACGGCACCGACGGGACCCGCGTGAGCTGCCAGGTCGACACCGCCGAGCTGGGCGGGTTCCTGCGCCGCCTGACCGACTACGGGGTCCGCGACCTGGTCAGCCAGCCGCCGACGCTGGAGGAGCTGTTCCTGCGCCACTACGAGGCCGCGACCCCGGGCGGGAACGGGCAGGCCACGCGGGAGGGGGCGCGGCGATGAGGGAGTTCGCCGGTACCGGCAAGCTCTTCCGGCTCGCGCTGCGCCGCGACCGGATCGTGGCGACCGTCTGGGTCCTGGGCCTGTTCCTGTATGCCTACAGCCAGGCCGCGAGCATCATCGCGCTGTACCCCACGCAGGCGGACCTGGACCAGCTCGCCAGGACCGCCGCGGGCGTCGGGGCCAACCCGGCGGTGGTGGCCATCCAGGGCCCCGCCTACGACGCCAGCACCTACGGTGGGGCCACCGCCTGGCAGCTGGTCACCCCGTGGGTCTTCCTCATCGGCCTGATGAGCATGTTCCTGGTGACCCGGCACACCCGGCAGGAGGAGGAGACCGGCCGGGCCGAGCTGGTGAGCGCCGGCGTTGTCGGCAGGTACGCCTGGCTGGCCGCGGGCCTGCTGTTCGTCCTGGCGGTCAACGCCGTGCTGGTCGCGATCACCGCGCTCGCGTTCATCGCCATGGGCCTCCCCGCCGCCGGGTCGGTCGCGCTGGTCGTCGCCTGCGGCCTCAACGGCCTGGTGTTCGCCGGCGTCGCGGCGATCACCGTCCAGGTGACCCAGTACGCGCGGCCCGCCAACGGGATGGCCTTCGCGGTCCTGGGCGCGGCGTTCCTGCTCCGCGCCATCGGCGACTCTGCCGCCGAGCTGTCCTGGCTGTCGTGGCTGTCGCCCATCGGCTGGGCCGAGCGGTTCCGGCCGTTCGCCGGCGAGCAATGGTGGGTCCTGCTGCTGCCGCTGGCGCTGATCCTGGTCCTGCTGGTGGCCGTCGCGGCGCTGCTGGTCCGGCGCGACCAGGGTGCTGGGGTGCTGCCGGTGCGGCTGGGGCCGTCCGCCGCGTCGCCCCGGCTGCGCAGCCCGCTCGCCCTGGCGTGGCGGCTCCAGCGCGGCGCCCTGCTCGGCTGGACCATCGGGGTGGCCATCGCGGGCCTGTCCTTCGGCGCGATCGCCCAGGACATGGTGCAGGCCGCCAACGAGGACCCCGAGACCGCCAAGATGTTCGCCCGGCTCGGCGGGACCGGCAGCATCGCCGACATCTTCCTGGCCGCGATCCTCTCCTGGATCGGCATGCTCGCCGCCGCCTACGCCGTCCAGGCGATCCTACGGCTGCGCTCCGAGGAGACCGAGCTCCGGGCCGAGCCGGTGCTCTCGACCTCGGTGCCCCGGATCGGGTGGGCCGGCAGCCATCTGCTGGTGGCCGCCGTGGGCTCGGCGGTCCTGCTCGCCACCGGGGGGCTGGTGGCCGGGGTCGCCCACGGCCTCCGCGCCGGCGACCTGGGCGGCGAGCTGCCGAGGGTGCTGGGCGGCGCGCTGGTGCAGCTCCCGGCGGTCTGGGTCATGGCCGGGATCGGGGCGGCGCTGTTCGGGCTGCTGCCGCGGCTGGTGGTCGGCGGCACCTGGGCGGTCCTGGGGATCGTGCTGTCCATCACGACGTTCGGGGAGCTGCTCCGGCTCGACCAGTGGGCGCTCGACCTGTCGCCGTTCGCCCACCTGCCGAGGGTGCCGGCCGCCGAGTTCACGGCGACGCCGCTGGCGTGGCTGGCCGTGGTCGCCCTGGCGCTGGGCGCCGCCGGCCTGGCCGGGTTCCGCCGCCGCGACCTCGTCAGCGGCGCCTGACCGCGCGCGGTCAGGCGCCGGTGGTGGCGGCAGCGGCAGCGGCGGCGGTGGGGCGGACGGCGCCGATGAAGTCGCCGCGCAGGAACGGGGTGACGCGCACGAACGCGCCGGTGTAGGGGGCGTCGATCATGTTGCCGGCGCCGATGTAGATGCCGACGTGGTGGATGGTCGACGGGTCGGCCAGGTTGTAGGCGTAGAACACCAGGTCGCCGGGCTGCATGTCGCCGACGTTCCAGACCCTGGCGCCCTGGAACCACTGCTCGCGCGAGGTGCGGGGAAGCTCCACCCCGCCCGCCCGGTAGGCCTGCAGCATCAGCCCAGAGCAGTCGTAGAAGCCCAGCTGGCCGGTCGCGCCCCACTGGTACGGCCTGCCGAGCTGGCTGTAGGCGAACTGCACCGCCGCGGCGGCGACGTCCTCGGCCGGCGCGCCGGGCGGCAAGCCCTGGGTGGCGGCGTAGCCGGAGGCGATGGCCAGCACCTTGGTGACGTACCAGTCGGCGTGGTTGTAGGCGAACACCGCCTTGGCCACGTCGGCGCCCCTGGCGGCGCCGTTGCGGCAGAGGTAGTTGGCGGCGGTGAAGACGGCGTCGGGGGGGTTGTAGACGTCGGCCCCGCCGCCGTCGGCGTCCACGGCGTAGCCGGCGAAGGTGTTGCCAGCCTTGCCGCCGATGCCGAGCTGCATCGGCCCCGCCGCGCCGGCGAAGTTCGCCCCCGAGGTCACCCCGGGGGCGGTGGAGCGGCCGTGGTCGGATTCGACCTTGCCGATCGCGGCCAGCACCGACCAGGGCAGCCCGGGGCAGGAATCGGCCCCGGCCTGGTACAGCGGCAGGTAGGCGGCGGGGATGTCGCGCTGGGCCTGCGTGCTCGGCGGGCCGCCACCGATCAGCGACGTCGACAGGCCCAGGGCCATCAGGCCGAGGACCAGGAAGACGGTCACGAGGACGCCCAGCAGCAGCTTGCCCATCACCGATGCCTTGACGTGGTCGAGCGGGTCGCCGGGAGAGCCGCAGCGTGCTCCGCCCGTCTAATGAGCCGGTCACGGCGGACAGGGGTCATTGCACGCCAGTGTAATCGGCCGGTTCGGGCGCGGACAGCACCACGGCAGGCGCGTTCGATGGTATTTTTAGGTTGGTCGAGTGGCTTGACAGGATAGCGCGGGGAGGTCTTCGTCCGTCGACGCGGCCAGCCGGCCGCCGATCAGCCCGGGACGGCCGTCGTCCAGCGAGGGCTCAAGGTCCGATCTTCGCTGGTCGACTGGCTTGGTGTCATTGCACATCAGTGTAATCTGTTGGTGTCCGTACGCGGACAGATCCCACCAAAAACGCCGAGCCGAAGACCGGGAACCTGGAGACCAACCGGGAGTCGTTGTGAGTCAGCAACCAAGGCCCGCGTGGACCGGGGGTTCCGAGGAGGCCCTGGTCCCGCTGGACAGTGGCGACGAAGGCTCGAGTCACGCCGAGGACGAGCGCGCGCCTCGCGACCGCGCCGCCGGGCGCGGCGGCGTCACCACCCCGGCCAGCGGCCGGTCGACGGCCACCGCCGCCGACTTCACCGCCGAGCGCTACCTGCGCCGGGAGTCCATCGCGCCGCGCGACGGCTGGCGCCGCCTCGTCTACTGGCTGAGCGGCGGGCGCGTCAACTTCGGCCCCAGCCCCGCCGAGGTCGCCGAGCGGGCGCTGATCGCCCGCGCCAAGGGGCGGGTGGCCGGCTGCCGCTCGATCGCGGTGATCAGCCGCAAGGGCGGCGTCGGCAAGACCACCACCACGCTGATGCTTGGCCACACCTTCGCGTCGTTGCGCGGCGACCGGGTGGTGGCGCTGGACGGTAACCCCGACGCCGGCTCGCTCGGCTACCGGGTCCGCAAGGAGACCGCGGCGACCGTGACCAACCTGCTCGCCGACGAGCAGGAGATCATCCGCTACGCCGACATCCGCGCCTACACCAACCAGGCCTCGACCCGCCTGGAGGTGGTCGCCTCCGACGACGACCCGCGCATCACCACCGCGCTGGGCGAGGAGGACTACCGGCGGGCGATCGCGCTGCTGGAGCGGCACTACAACCTGATCCTGCTGGACACCGGCACCGGCGTGCTCGAGTCGGCCACCAAGGGGATCCTGCAGCTCGCCGACCAGATCGTGGTGGTGATGTCGCCGAGCCTGGACTCGGCCAGGGCGGCCTCCTCGACGCTGGACTGGCTCAACGAGAACGGCCATCCCGAGCTGGTCCGCAACGCGGTGGCGGTGATCAACGCCGTCCGCGAGGAGGGCCTGGTCGAGGTGGGCAAGATCGAGGACCACTTCCATGGGCGCTGCCGCGCCGTTGTCCAGGTGCCATGGGATGCCCACCTGTCCGCCGGCGCCGAGACGCAGGTGGAGCGTTTGCGTCCCGTTACCCGACGCGCGTACTTGGAGGTAGCCGCCGCCGTGGCCGATGGATTCACGGCATGACCATCGGAGGGAACCACCGATGCTGCGCCATCTGATCGCACAGACGAGAGTCAACTTCACACCCGACTTCAACGCCATCCCCGGCGCCGGCCCGGTCCAGCAGATCATCAACGGCGTCGGGGCCTTCGCGCTGCTGCTGGCGCTGGTCGGGATCATCATCGGCGGCGCCATGTGGGGCGTCGGCTCGCTCAGCTCGAACTACCACCAGGCCGCCGTCGGCAAGCGGGCGACCCTGTACTCGGTGGTCGGCGCCGTCATCGTCGGCGCGGCCGCGGCGCTGGTGAACTGGGCGTTCTCCCTCGGGCAGTCGGCCTAGACGACATGGACCGCTCCCCACGCCGCTGGGGGTCCGGCCGCCGCGCCGGGCCTCGTTCGTCCTTGGCATCCAGGGCGAGGGGATGATCCGCGTGGCCGTCGGTGACCACAGCCGCGCCCGGGTGCTGTACCGGCTCCCCGAGCAGCGGCGCCTCGGAGTCGGCGGCATGCCGAGCATGCTGGCCACCGTGCTGCTGGCGCTGGTGCTGTTCCTCGGCGGCCTGCTGGTCGGCCGCGTCACCACCGGCGGCGGCACGGCCGCCCCTCCCGTTGACGCGCCGGCCACCTCCGCCGCCGCCGCAACCGACGAGACCGCACCGCGCGTCGCCGCCACCACCCCGCAGGCGCAGGCGGGTCAGGCGGCGGCCAGCCGGGTCGGGCCCCGCGAGGTGGTGAGCGGCGTGCCCGTCGGCTACCAGCACAGCGAGCAGGGCGCGGTCGCGGCCGCCGCCAACTACGCCACGGTGCTGTCCAGCACCCTGATCCTCGACCAGCCCAGGCGGCGGGCGGCGATCGAGGCCCTCGCGGCCCCCGAGACGCTCGGCCGCCAGCAACGCGCCTTCGACCAGGCGGTCGCCTCGCTCCGCAAGGGCCTCGGCGTGACCGACGGGAGCGCCCTGGACGGCACCGTGCTGCTGCGCGCCGTCCCGGTCGGCTGGCGGCTGAAGGAGTACACCGGCGACCGGGCCACCGTCGCCATCTGGGTCACCAGCGTCCTCGGCGCGCTCGGCACGCCGCCGGACGGCGTGCCGGTCCGTGAGGCCTGGGGCACCACCACGGTCAAGCTGCGCTGGGTCGACGGCGACTGGAAGCAGCTCCAGACCACCACCACCGACGGGCCGGTGCCGATCGCCGACACGGCCACCCCGACCGCGGCCTCCCAGCTCATCCCCGAGGCCCAACAGTTCAAGGAGTTCAACTATGCACCAGGATCGTAGGCGCGCCTGGGCCCGCGCGGTCCTGGCGCTCGTGGCCCTGCTCGCCCTGCTGGTCGTGCTCGCCCCCGCCGCCATTGCCCAGGCCCAGCCGGGCCCGACCACCACCACCCAGCCGCCGGTCAGCCAGGGCCAGGAGCGCTGCGACACCATCCCCAACCCGGTCGCCCGCAACGTCTGCCAGCTCGGCACCAACCCGGGCCAGGCGGTCACCGGCGCGGTCACCGGCGCCGCCCAGAACGTGGTCCAGACCGCCGGCGACAGCGCCCTGCGCAGCTTCACCGCCGCGGTCGCCTCCGCCGGCAAGTTCTTCCTCGAGCGCATCGGCGCGCTGGTCACCACCACCACCAGCCCCAACGTGGTCAGCCCCGCCTGGTTCACCTCCCAGTACCGGGTGATGCTCGCCCTGGCGGTGGTGATCGCCCTGCCGATCCTGCTGGTGTCGGTCGCCCAGTCGATCGTGCGGGCGGACGGCATGCAGGCGATCCGCTCCGCCTTCGTGTACCTGCCGATCGCCGCCATCCTCTCGGCCGTCGGCCCGGCCATGGCCCAGATCCTCATCGACGTCAGCGACTGGATGAGCGCGGCGCTCAGCAACAACGCCTCTGCCGACGCGCAGAAGTTCATGGCCGACGCGGGCAGCTCGCTGGCGGCGTTGGGGGCCGGGACCCTCAACCCGGCCGCGCCGGTGTTCGGGGTGCTGCTGGGGGCGTTGATCGTCGTGCTCGGCGCGCTGTCGATCTGGCTGGAGCTGCTGCTGCGGGCCGCGGCGATCTACATCTCGGTGCTGTTCCTGCCGCTGGCGCTGGCGGCGATGATCTGGCCGGCCGGCTGGAAGTGGTGCCGGCGGCTGATCGAGTTCCTCATCGCGATCATCTTCGCCAAGGTGTTCATCGTGGCGATCGTCAACCTGGCCGCGGCCGGTCTGGCCCGAGGCGGGCTCGGCGACAAGTTCGAGGGCGTGCTGGCCGGCGGCGCGCTGCTGCTGATGGCGGCGTTCACCCCGATCGCGCTGCTCAAGCTCATCCCGCTCGCCGAGGCCGCGGTGGTCACCGCCGGCCACCAGCGCGCCGCGCTCCGGCAGGCCACCGCGGGCGCCACCGCGCTCACCACCAGCTCCTCGGTGGTCTCCTCGATGATCCAGACCCGCTTCCGCAGCGGCGCGGCGACCGCCGCCGCCCCGGCCGCCGGCTGGGCCGCCCCGGCCGCGGCCGCCGTCGGCGCCGTCGGCGCCGCCCGCAACCGCGCCACCTCCAGCTTCGCGGCGATGAGCTCGGTCGGCGACGCCGGCGGGGAGTCGGCACCGCCGGCCTCCGGCCGGACCGCGGTGCGGCCGGGAGCGGTCAACGCCGGCGGCAGTGCCGGCGGGACCCGCCCGCTGAAGCTGCCAGAGCTCGAGCGAGCACCGGATGCGTAGCCCGCTGGAGGTCCGCTACCGCTTCGGGCCGCTGGAGCGCCGCGGCCTGATCGGTAGCCTGCGCCCCGGGCAGCTCATGGTGCTCGGCGCCGCCGTGTTCCTCACCATCGTGGTCGTCCAGGCACTCAAGAGCGGCCTCGGGCTGGTCCTCGCGGCGCTGATGCTGAGCCTGGGCGGTCTTGGTACCTTCGTGCCGCTGCATGGCCGTACCCTCAACGAATGGGTGCCCGTGATCGGAATCTTCCTGTCCCGCAAGGCGACCGGGCGCAGCCGCTACCGCTCGGCGGCCCCCGAGACCGGCACCCACTTCGCCGGTGGTGACCAGCCCGTCCGGCTGCCCGACTCCATCGGCAAGGTCGAGCTGCTCGCCTTCCCGTTCCGCGGCGTCGAGCTCGGCGTGCTCGCCGACCGGGCCGCCGGCACCTTCTCGGCCGTCATCCAGGCACGCGCCCGCTCGTTCGTGCTGCTGGACCCCGTCGACAAGGCGCACCGGCTGGCCGGCTGGGCCGGGGTGATCGCCGGCCTGGCCCGCGAGGGCAGCCCCATCAGCCGGGTCCAGTGGATCGAGCGGACCGCCCCCGACGACCCCGACGCGCTCAGCCGTTATCTCAAGGAGGCGATCGACCCGTCGATCGGGCTGGACGCCCTGCCGCTGCAGAGCTACCTGCGCCTCACCCACGCCGCCGCGCCCGTGACCGAGCAGCACGAGCTGTTCATCGTGCTGCAGGTCAACGCGGGCAAGGCGGGCCGGGCGATCAAGCAGGCGGGCGGCAAGGACACCGGCGCCTGCCTGGTGCTCGCCCGCGAGCTGGAGACGATGGCCAGGCGGTTGGAGTCGGCCGAGGTCGAGGTGCTGCACGCGCTCGGACCGCGGCGGCTGGCCGCCACCATCCGGCTGTCCTACGACCCGCACGCCCGCGCCAACCTGGCCAGGCTGGCCAGCGTCGACCCCGACCGCCAGGACGGCGTCGCGCCCCGCAACGCCTGGCCGATGCGCACCGAGGAGCGCTGGGGGTGGTACCGCACCAACGACGTCGTCCACGCCACCTACTGGATCGCCGAGTGGCCGCGGATCGACGTCGGGCCGGACTTCCTCGCGCCGCTGCTGGTGCAGACGCGGTCGATGCGCACCGTGGCGGTCACCATGGAGCCGGTGCCGCCGCTCAAGGCGATGCGGGCGGTCGGGTTCGCCAAGACCGCCGACGTCGCCGACGAGGAGCTGCGCCAGAAGCTCGGCTTCCTCGGCACCGCCAAGCGCCGCAACCAGGCCGACGCCGTGGACAGGCGCGAGCAGGAGCTGGCCGACGGCCACGCCGACGTCCGCTTCTCCGGCTACATCACCGTCACCGCCGACAGCCCCGAGTCCCTCGCCGAGGCCAGCGGCGAGGTCGAGCACGCCGCCGGCCAGGCCCGCCTGGAGCTCCAGCGCTGCGACGGCGAGCAGGAATTGTGCTTCTCCTACACCCTGCCCATGGGTCGGGGGCTCAAGTGAGGATCAAGCCGCGCCGCCACGCGCACCGGGTGACCACGGCCCATCTCCAGGCCGCCTACCCGTTCATCTCCGAGGGCGGCCTCGGCAGCGAGGGCGTCTATATCGGGCGGGACGTCTTCGGCGGCTCGTTCTGCTACGACGCCTGGACGCTGTACGGCAAGGAGATCACCGGTCCGAACATGCTCGTGATCGGGCAGATCGGTTACGCGAAGAGTTCCCTTGTCAAGACGTTCCTTTGGCGACAGTTGCTGTTCGGGCGGACGGCGTGGGTGATCGACCCGAAGGGGGAGTACGAGCAGCTCGCCGCCATGTGCGGGGTGGAGCCGATCCGGTTCGCGAGCGGGGGGGCGCTGCGGCTGAACCCGCTGGACCCGATGATCGGGGGGGACGCACAGCTCGCCCTGCTCCGGTCGATCGCCGAGGTCATGCTCGGGCGCAACCTCCGGCCGGAGGAGGACGCCTGCCTGGAGCGGGCCCACCACGAGGCGGTGGTGGAGGCCAACAACCGCAACTCCCAGCCGATCATCCCGCAGGTGGTCGGGCGGCTGCTGGAGCCCTCCGACGCCACCGCCTACGAGCTGCGCACCTCGACCGCGCGGCTGGCCGAGGACGGCCGCCAGCTCGCGCTGTCGCTGCGGCGCATGGGCGCCGGCGACCTGCGCGGCATGTTCGACGGCCCGACCTCGCCGGGGCTGGACCTGTCGGGACGGCTGGTGGTGTTCAACCTGCGCGAGGTCAAGGACGAGGCCCGGCCGATCCTGATGGCGTGCACCGCGGCGTGGCTGCAGGGCTCGTGGGCGCGCAACGACGGGGTGCGCCGGATCGTGGTCCTCGACGAGGCATGGGTGGTGCTGCGGCACCTGGCCATCGCCCGCTGGCTGCGGGAGAGCTGGAAGCTCGCCCGCCAGTACGGCGTGCAGAACATCGCGGTCATGCACCGCCTCTCCGACCTGACCGCCGCCGGCGACCAGTCCAGCGAGCAGGTCCAGCTCGCCAAGGGCCTGCTGGAGGACTCCGAGACGCGGGTCATCTACCGGCAGTCGCCCGGCGAGGTCGAGCAGGCCCGCGAGCTGCTCGGCCTCACCCAGACCGAGGTCGAGCAGATCCCGACCCTGGAGCGCGGTGAGGCGCTCTGGCGGGTCGGGCGCCGCTCGTTCATCGTGCAGCACCGCATCGACCCGCTGCTCGAGCGCGAGATCGTCGACACCGACGCGAACATGGGCCCACGGTCGGCGCCCTGGATGGCCGCCGAGGCCGCCGAGGCCGCCGACTCGGCGTCATGAGCCTGCGGCCGGCGGTCCGGCGGGAGGGCCCGCTGGACCAGATGCTGCTGCTGGTCATCGGCATCGTGCTCGGCGCCTCCTTCATGTTGTGGCTGACCGGCGAGGTCGCCGCCTACGTCCACTCGGGCACGTGGCCGAAGGTCACCCTCGCCGAGATGGGCCAAGTGGTGGTCAACGTGCCCCGCCATCCGCTGGACCCGGCGGCCGCCTGGCCGAAGGCCACCAGGTCGCTGCTGCCAGGCCCGGTGCTGTTCTGGGCCACGTTCCTGGTGCTGCTGGCGATCGCCGTCACCGCCTGGATCTACCTTGGCGCCGCGCTGCGGGCGCTGCGGCGGCGGATGGGCAGGGTCAGCGTGGTGGAGCGGGCCGCGCCGGCCCCCGACCAGGTCAGTTCGGCCGGCTGGGCCAAGCCCCAGCTCTTCCGCGAGCTGTACATCAAGGGCCCGACCCCGTGGCGGGTCACCCTCGGCCGCGTCAACGGCCGCCTGGTCGCCGCCGAGCCGCTGCAGTCGGTGATCGCGCTCGGGTTGACCCAGAGCCAGAAGACCAGTGGGCTGACGATCCCGGCCATCCTCGAGTGGGACGGGCCGGTGCTGGCCGCCTGCATCAAGCCCGACCTGATCCGCTCGACCATCGGCCGTCGCTGGCAGCGGGGCGAGGTGTACCTGTACGACCCGGCCGGCGCCACCGGCATGGAAGCCAACACCTGGTCGCCGTTGCCCCGCTGCGAGACCTGGGAGGGCGCCTACCGGACGGCGCTGGCGCTGGTGAACGCGAGCAGGGTGTCCGGGCAGAACGAGCGGGACATGGAGGCGATCCCCGGCGCCACCGCCAACCTCCTGGCGACCATGCTGCTGGCGGCGGCGATCTCGGGGCGCTCCATGGGCGACGTGCTGCGCTGGGCGCAACGCCAGGACCGCTCCGAGATCACCGCCGCGATCAACGTGGCCGGGGAGCCGGCCGCCGGCGACGCCTTCCAGTCGATCTGGGCCATGCCCGAGCAGCGCCGCAGCCAGGTCTACGCCGGCGTCCTCGGCGTCATCGCCGCCTACACCGACCCGTCGGTGAAGGAGGCGTCGGTGGCGACCCGGTTCACCGCCGAGCGCCTGCTCGACGGGATCGCCAACACCGCCTACGTGTGCCTGCCAGCCCACGAGCAGCGCCGTCTCGGCCCGCTGGCCGTCGCGCTCGTCCAGGACGTCATCGAGCTCGCCTTCGACCGCTCCCGCAACCGCTCGGCGCCGATCGACCCGGCGCTGCTGGTGGTCATCGACGACGCCGCCAACTCGGCCGCGCTGCCGCAGCTCGACGTCTACGCCTCCAGCGCCGGCGGTCACGGCGTGCAGCTCGTCACGACCTTCCGGCACCTCGGGCAGATGCAGGCCCGCTACGACGACCGGGCCGAGGCGGTGTTCTCCAACCACCGCGCCAAGGTGATCCTGAGCGGTGTCACCGACCCGCCGACCCTCGCCCTGCTCTCCCACCTGCTGGAGGACGAGACGATCCGGCACCTGGCCACGCCGGCGGCGCTGGCCAAAGCCGGCAAGGACCAGGAAGCGACGGCCCGGGCCCGCGCCACCTCACCGGCCGACGCGCTGCGCTGGATCTCGCCCGGCCAGGGGGTGCTCCTCTACGGCCACCTCCCGCCCGCCTACCTGACCCTGCGGCCCTGGTTCCGCGACCGCCAGCTCGCCGCCATGGTCGCCCCGACCGAGACCGGCATCACCCGCCGCGCCTGACCGCTCCTGGTCAGCGGCCGGCGTGGGTGGTGGCTTCCAGGGCACGGTCGGCGAGCTGGACCACGGTGCCGGCGAAGGCCCGCCAGGTGTCGTCGCCCTCGCCGTAGGCGCCGGCGGTGTAGCGGGCGTAGACGCCCTCCAGGATGACGGCCAGCTTCCAGTAGCCGAACGCCATGTAGTAGTCGAGCTGGTCGACGGCACGGCCGGAGCGGGCGGCGTAGGCCGCGGTCAGCGCGGCCCGCGGCGGGAACCCCGGCAGCCTGGTCGGGGCGGTCCCCAGCGGCAGGGCGGTGTCGCCCGGCTCGGCCCAGTACACCAGCAGCAGGCCGACGTCGGCGAGCGGGTCCCCGAGGGTGCACAGCTCCCAGTCGAGCACGGCCAGCACCCGGCCGGCGGGGGAGAGGATCACGTTGTCCAGGCGGTAGTCGCCGTGGACGACCCGTGCGGGACCGACCTGCGCGGGGACGGCCGCCTCCAGGCGCCGGTGGACCTCGTCCAGGACGGGCAGCTCGCGGGTGCGGGACTGCTCGAGCTGGCGCTTCCAGCGCCGGAGCTGGCGCTCCAGGTAGCCCTCCCGACGGCCGAGCTGGCCGAGCCCGACCGCGTCGGGGTCGACCCCGTGGAGCGCGACCAGGGCGTCCACCAGCGAGTCGGCCGCGGCCGCCCGGGCCTGCTCGTCGAACGCCGCGACCACGGTCGCCTCGTCGCTGGGGACGGCGCCGTCCACGTAGGCCATCACGTAGAAGGGGGCGCCGGTGACGGCCGGGTCCTCGCACAGCCCGAGGGCGGCGGGCACGGGCACCTCGGTGGCGGCGAGGGCGGCGATGATCCGGTGCTCGCGGGCCATGTCGTGGGCCGACTGGAGCACCCCGTGCAGCGGCGGGCGGCGCAGCACGAAGTCACCGCCGGCCGCGTCGCGCACCCGGTAGGTGAGGTTGGAGCGACCGCCGGGGAGCCGCTCGAAGCGCAACGGCGGCCGCGCGTCCGGGACCTCGGCCTGGAACCAGGCCGTCACCCCGGCCTCGTCGATGCCGGGCGGTCCCGCCGGCACGCTCAACCGTCGTTCACCGGGGGGCTAGGCTTGAGCCCCCCGGACCCCCCGCGGCGGTCGGCCTGGGCGGCCTGGCGGACGGCCTCGGCGACCTCGGTGGCGACGGCGCGGTCGAACACGCTCGGCACGATGTAGTCGGGTCGCAGCTCGTCGTCGTGGACGCGGCCGGCGATCGCCCGCGCCGCGGCCACCTTCATCGCCTCCGAGATCTCGCGCGCCTCGGCGTCGAGCGCGCCCCGGAACACGCCGGGGAACGCCAGCACGTTGTTGATCTGGTTGGGCTCGTCGCTGCGGCCGGTCGCCACCACCGCGGCGTGGCGGCGGGCACCGGCCGGGTCGACCTCCGGGTCCGGGTTGGCGAGGGCGAACACGATCGCGCCGTCGGCCATGGTGGCGATGTCGTCGGGGTCCAGCACGTTGGGGCCGCTCACGCCGATGAACACGTCGGCCCCGGCGACCGCCTCGCGCAGGCTGCCCCGGCGGCGCCGCGGGTTGGTGTGCTCGGCCACCCACCGCTTGCTGGAGTCCAGCCCGTCGCGGTCGGGGTGCAGGACGCCGACGCGGTCGCAGGCGACGATCTCGCCGGCGCCCTCGGCCTGGAGGATCTTGATGATCGCGACGCCGGCGGCGCCGGCGCCCGACAGCACCAGCCGGACCTCCGGCAGCGTCTTGCCGACCACCCGCAGGGCGTTCCGCAGCGCGGCGAGCACCACGATCGCGGTGCCGTGCTGGTCGTCGTGGAACACGGGGATGTCGAGCGAGTCGCGCAGCCGGCGCTCGACCTCGAAGCAGCGGGGGGCCGCGATGTCCTCGAGGTTCACGCCGCCGTAGACGGGAGCGAGCAGCTCGACGGTGCGGACGATCTCGTCGGTGTCCTGGGTGGCCAGGCACACCGGCCAGGCGTCGACGCCGGCGAACTGCTTGAACAGCACCGCCTTGCCCTCCATCACCGGCAGCGCGGCCGCGGGGCCGATGTTGCCGAGCCCCAGCACGGCCGAGCCGTCGGTGACCACCGCCACCGTGTTGCGCTTGATGGTGAGCTTGCGGGCGTCCTCGGGGTGCTCGGCGATCGCCATACAGACCCTGGCCACCCCGGGGGTGTAGGCCATCGACAGGTCGTCGCGGTTGCGGAGCGGCACCTTGGAGGTCACCTCCAGCTTGCCGCCGAGGTGGAGCAGGAAGACGCGGTCGCTGACGTTGTGGACGCGGGCGCCCTCCACCTCGCTGACCGCCCGGGTGATCGCGTCGGCGTGGCGCGCGTCGGCGGCGTTGCAGGTGAGGTCGACCACCAGCGAATCGGGATGGGACTCGACGATGTCGACCGCGACCACCGTCCCGGCCGCCTCGCCGACCGCGGTGGTGATCCTCCCGATGGCGAGCGGGTCGGCGCCCAGGTGCACCCGCATGGTGATCGAGTAGGAGGCGCTTGGTATGCCCATCTGGCTCCGGGCTCCTCTGAGGCGGCGGAAGTTGCGGTGAAGCCTACCCCCCGGCCCGGCGCCGCGCCGCGTACCCTTGGCGGATGCTGCTTGCCCAGGTGGAGGCGTTCCTCGAGGTCGCACGGCTGAGCAACGTCAGCCGCGCGGCCGAGGCGCTGTTCGTGACCCAGCCGACCCTCACCGCCCGGCTCAAGAACCTCGAGGCCGAGCTGGGCGAGCAGCTCTTCCTGCGCACCGGCCGTGGGCTCAAGCTCACCGAGGCCGGCCGGGCGTTCCTGCCGCACGCCGAGCGGGCGCTGCGCTCGCTGCGGCAGGGCGAGGCGGCCGTCACCGAGCTGCAGCGGGGCGAGGCCGGACCGCTGGAGGTGGGGGCGGTCCCGTCGGTCAGCACCTATGTGCTGCCGTCGCTGCTGCGGCGCTTCCTGACCCTCGCGCCAGGGGTGCGCCTGGCGGTCAGGACCGGGCACTCCGAGGAGGTGCTCGCGATGGTCCTTGCCGAGGACGTGCACGTCGGGCTGGTCCGCGCGCTGCACCACCCGGAGGTGGAGAGCATCCCGGTCTACGAGGACCACCTGGTGCTGGTGGTGCCGCCCGACCACCGCTTCACCGGCGGCGCCGGCATCCGCCTCGAGGAGCTCGACGCCGAGCCGCTGATCCTGTTCGACCGCACCTCCAGCTACCACGAGCTGACCAACGCGCTGTTCCGGGAGGCCGGGGTGCTGCCGAGCACCGTCATGGAGCTCGACAACATCGAGGCGGCCAAGCAGATGGTCGCCCACGGCCTCGGCGTCGCCCTACTGCCCAACATCGCGATCACCCCCGAGGTCGCCGCCGGGACGCTCGCGGAGGTCCGGATCGTCGGCGGGGGCCCGGTGCGGCGGCAGATCGTGGCAATCCGCCGCCGTGACGGCGCCGGCACCGCCGCGGTCGCGTGGCGGTTCCTGGCGATGCTCGGGGAGCCCGGCTGACCAGGCGATATCGATCCCTTCAATGATGCATATAGCGACAAATGATTGGATCAATAGCGTTCCGCCGCGCTAGGGTCGACCATGAACAATTTGACTTGGGAATGGGCGTCGGACCCGCGCTGGCGGGGGATCCGCCGCGACTACGGCGCCGAGGAGGTGCTGCGGCTGCGGACGGTCGTCCAGCCCGAGCACACCCTTGCCAGGCATGGAGCGGAGCGGCTGTGGGCCCTGCTCGGCGAACGGGACCACGTGCCCGCGCTGGGCGCCATGACGGGTGGCCAGGCGGTGCAGATGGTCAAGGCCGGGCTGGAGGCCGTCTACCTGTCCGGCTGGCAGGTCGCGGCCGACGCCAACCTGGGCGAGCAGGTCTACCCCGACCAGAGCCTGTACCCGGCCAACAGCGTCCCCGCGGTGGTCCGCCGGATCAACAACGCGCTGCTGCGGGCCGAGCAGGTCCAGCGGCTCGACGGCGGGCCGACGCGGTCGTTGCTGGTCCCGGTCGTCGCCGACGCCGAGGCCGGCTTCGGCGGGCCGCTCAACGCCTACGAGCTGGCCCGCGCGATGATCGAGGCCGGCGCGGCCGGGATCCACTTCGAGGACCAGCTCGCCTCCGAGAAGAAATGCGGCCACCTCGGCGGCAAGGTGCTGGTCCCCACCCAGGCGTTCATCCGGACCCTGCAGGCGGCGCGGCTGGCCGCCGACGTGGCGGGCGTCCCCACCGTCCTGATCGCCCGCACCGACGCCCTGGCCGCCACCCTGCTGACCTCCGACACCGACGAGCGCGACCGCCGGTTCCTCACAGGCGAGCGCACCGCCGAGGGCTACCACCTGGTCCGGCCGGGCCTGGACGCCGCCGTCGCGCGGGCGCTGGCCTACGCCCCCTACGCCGACCTGCTGTGGTGCGAGACGTCCACGCCGGACCTGGAGGACGCGCGCCGCTTCGCCGAGGCGGTCCACGCCCGCTTCCCGGGCAAGCTGCTGGCCTACAACTGCTCGCCGTCGTTCAACTGGCGCCGCCACCTGGACGACGCCACCATCGCCAGGTTCCAGAAGGAGCTGGCGGCCATGGGCTACCGGTTCCAGTTCATCACCCTGGCCGGCTTCCACGCGCTGAACGCCTCGATGTTCGAGCTGGCCCACGGCTACGCCGCCGAGGGCATGCCCGCCTACGTCCGGCTGCAGCAGCGCGAGCTCGAGCTGGAGCTGGAGGGATACACGGCCACCAGGCACCAGCGGGAGGTCGGCACCGGCGTCTTCGACGCGGTCGCCGGCGCCCTCTCGGCCGGCGGCGCCTCGACCCTGGCCCTGGCCGGCTCCACCGAGCGCCAGCAGTTCTGACCGTCGCCGGACGTCACTGCGTCATCCTCCCTACGCAATCTGAGGGGTGCAAAACCGGCAGGATCAGGTAGGATGCCGCCGGATCGGTCGATTGGGGGCGAGCGGGCGATGTCCAACGGCGGCTGCGCGGCGTTCCGGATCAGCCGGCGTGCCCCGGTCGCTGTTCTGCTCGCCCTGGTGGTGGTCTTGGCCGGCGCCGCCGGCGCGGCCGCCGCGCCGGTCGTCCCCGATGCCGCGTTGGTCGCCAAGGCCAAGGCGTTGCAGGCCAAGCTGGACGCTCAGCATGCCGAGATCGAGCGGCTCAGCGAGCGGCTCAACGGCATCGACGAGCAGCGCCGCACCGTCCAAAAGAGCCTGGCAAGCGCCCAGGCCCGCCAGCAGGCCGCCCAGGCGGAGCTGGCGACGGCGCAGCAGCGGCTGGACGAGCAGGCGCGGGCCACCTACATGCAGGGGCCAGAGTGGCTGCTGTCCGAGCTGGTGGGGGACGGCTCGCCCGACCCGATGCAGCGGCTGCCACGGCAGAAGGCGGCGCTGGAGGCCCAGGCCGCGGTCGTGGACGAGGTCCGCGCGCGCAAGGCCGAGGTCGACGCGCTCGGCCAGCGGATCGCGCTGGACCTGGCCGAGGTCGAGCGGGTCCACCGCGGCTACGCCGACGAGCGCCGCCAGGTCGAGATCCTGGTCACCCAGCTCCAGACGACCCTCAAGGGAATCGACCGCAAGCTGGCCGGCTACCTGGAGGCCGAACGGGCCCGCGCGGAGGCGGCCAGGCGCGCGGCGTACGCCGGCTACATCTCCGGCGTCGGGTCGGTCCAGTCCTGGTTGCAGGCGGGCCCGCTGGCCAGGGCGGCGGTGCGGTGGGCGCTGGCGCAGCTCGGCGACCCCTACCGCTGGGGCGCGGTCGGCCCGGACAGCTTCGACTGCTCGGGGTTGACCAGCTCGGCCTACCGCGCTGCCGGGACCGCGATCCCGCGGGTGTCCCGTGCCCAGTGGAACGCCGGCCCCCACGTCGACGTCGCCAACCTGCTCCCCGGTGACCTGGTGTTCTACGCCGACAACGTCCGCGACCCGGCCACCATCCACCACGTCGGCCTGTACATCGGCAACGGCCTGATGGTCCACGCCCCGCACACCGGCGCGGTGGTGATGGTGGCCTCGATCTGGCGGGAGGGCTACATCGGCGCCACCCGCATCGTCCCCGGTGTCCAACGCCCCGGTGCCCCGCTGCCGCCGCCGACCGCGCCGCCGCCGACCAGCCCGGCGCCGCCGCCCCCGCCGACGATGACGACCGCCCCGACCACCACGGCGCCCCCGACCACCCGTGCCCCCACTACCACGGCGCCGGGCTCCTCGACCACCACGACCGCGGGGACCACCACGACCGGGACCACCACCACGGCGGCGCCGACCACCACCACCGCGCCGACCACCACCGAGGCCCCCACCACCACGGCCGCGGCGGCGACCACCACCGAGCCCCCGACCACCACGGTCCCACCGACGAGCACCTAGCCCGCCCACCCACGGCGAGCGAATTCCCGGGCCACCCCAGAGGCCCAGCGATATCATCCCTCGCGAGTCAGGCAACCGCCGCCCGCGAAGGAGTCCCGCCGTGCCCGAGATCCAGGTCAAGCTCCCCGACGGAACCGTGCGGCAGGCCCCTGCCGGCACGACCCCGGCCGAGCTGCTGGACACCACGGACGCGGTGGCCGCCCTGGTCGACGGCGAGCCGTGGGACCTGGACCGTCCCCTGGACCGTTCTCTCGACCACGACACCACCCTGGCCCCGCTGGCCGCCGCCAGCGACCAGGGCCGCGCGGTGCTGCGCCACTCCACCGCCCACGTGCTCGCGCAGGCCGTGACCGACCTGTACCCGGACGCCAAGTACGCCATCGGCCCGCCGATCGAGGACGGCTTCTACTACGACTTCGACGTGCCCGAGCCGTTCACCCCCGACGACCTGGAGCGGATCGAGGCCCGCATGCGCGAGATCGTCGCCGAGGGCCAGCCCTTCCGGCGCGAGGAGCTGTCCCGCGCCGACGGCCTGGCGCTGTTCGAGGACCAGCCCTACAAGCGCGAGATCATCGAGGCCACCGACGAGAACGAGGGGGCCGGCCCGCAGGTCTCGGTGTACCGCAACGACGGCTGGGTCGACCTCTGCCGCGGCCCCCACGTGCCGAGCACCCGCGCGATCCCGGCCTTCAAGCTGCAGCGGACGGCGGGCGCCTACTGGCGCGGCGACGAGGCCCGCCCGCAGCTCCAGCGGATCTACGGCACCGCCTGGGAGTCCGAGGAGGCGCTGGCCGAGCACCTGCACCGCCTGGAGGAGGCCGAGCGCCGCGACCACCGCCGCCTCGGCCTGGAGCTGGACCTGTTCCACTTCCCGCCCGAGGTCGGCAGCGGCCTGCCCGTGTTCCATCCCAAGGGCGGCCTGGTCCGCAAGCTGATGGAGGACTACTCGCGGGCCGAGCACGAGGCCGCCGGCTACTCCTTCGTGTGGAGCCCCCACCTGGCCCGCTCGACCCTGTTCGAGATCTCCGGGCACCTGGGGTGGTACGCCGAGAGCATGTACCCGCCCATGGAGATGGAGGGCGCCCGCTACTACCCCAAGCCGATGAACTGCCCCTTCCACATCCTGATCTACCGGTCGCGGGGCCGCTCCTACCGGGAGCTGCCGATGCGGCTGTTCGAGTTCGGCACCGTGTACCGCTGGGAGCGGTCGGGCGTGATCCACGGCCTCACCCGCGTCCGCGGCATCACCCAGGACGACTCCCACATCTTCTGCACCCGCGAGCAGCTCGCCACCGAGCTGGCGAGCCTGCTCGACTTCGTGCTGCGCCTGCTGCGGACCTTCGGCCTGACCGAGTTCGAGGCCGAGCTGGGCACCCGCTCGGAGGCCGAGGCGGACAAGTACCTCGGCAGCCCGGAGGACTGGGAGCAGGCCCAGGCGGCCCTGCGGGAGGCGGTCGAGACGGCCGGCCTGGACTACGTGGTCGCCGAGGGGGAGGCGAGCTACTACGCCCCCAAGGTCGACGTGCACGTCCGCGACGCGATCGGCCGGCGCTGGCAGCTCTCCACGCTGCAGGTGGACTTCCAGCTCCCGCAGCGCTTCGAGCTGGAGTACACCGGCGCCGACAACGCGCGGCACCGGCCGTTCATGATCCACCGTGCGCTGTTCGGCTCCATCGAGCGCTTCCTCGGCATCGTGCTCGAGCACTACGCCGGCGCGCTGCCGCCGTGGCTGTCGCCCGTGCAGGCCCGGCTGGTGCCGATCGCCGACCGCCATCTCGGCTACGCCGCGGTGGTGGCCGGGGCGCTCAAGGCGGTCGGCCTGCGGCCGGAGGTCGACGACTCCGGCGGGCGGATGCAGGCCAAGGTCCGCGACGCCCAGCTCGCCAAGGTCCCCTACACCCTGGTCCTGGGGGACCGCGACGAGCAGGCCGAGGCGGTCAGCGTGCGCCTGCTCGACGGCGCCGAGCGGCGCGGCGTGCCCCTCCAGGAGTTCGTCGCCCACCTGCAGGCGGAGGTCGCGGCCAAGGCGACCGCGGCCACCCTGCCCGGGGAATGACCGAGCGGCTCTGGTCGCCGTGGCGGATGGCCTACGTCCGCGGCGGCGGGAACGGCGGCGACGGCTGCATCTTCTGTGACCTGCCGGCCCAGGGCACCGACCGCGACGAGGCCAACCACCTGCTGGCCCGGGGCGAGCTGACCTTCGTGCTGCTCAACGCCTTCCCCTACAACCCGGGCCACCTCATGGTGGCGCCGTACCGGCACGTCGGCAGGTACGGCGAGCTGGCCGCCGGCGAGCTGGCCGAGATGATGGCCTTCGCCGGCACGGCGATCGGCGCCCTCGAGGAGGACTCGGGCGCCCACGGCTTCAACCTCGGCATGAACCTCGGCCAGGTCGCCGGCGCCGGCATCGCCGACCACATCCACCTGCACCTGGTGCCACGCTGGGGCGGCGACACCAACTTCATGCCGATCGTCGGCCAGACCAAGGTGCTTCCGGAGCTACTCGCCGAGACCTACCGGCGGCTGCGTCCCCGGTTCGCGGGCGGTTGACGGTGGGGACGGCCGCTGGTCATCCTACGTACTCGTATCTACTGCGTAGCGATGGGAGACGATGCTCAATCCGACGGAGGTAAAGCTCACAGCCAACCGCTAGCGTGGTTGTCGGGAGGCTGGCTTCCGCCCGGGTCGTTCCGGCGGCCCGCTTCGGGCATGTCAAGGTTGACCGCCAGAGGGCCGAGCCGCCTCATGGGGGCCCAACGCATCACGAGAAGGCGGTCGATAGGGTGAGCTCAGAGCCGAGGCCGACGGGATCGGTCGAGTTCCGCGATTACCTGACGGTGTTCAAGCGTCAGTTCGTGCTGATCGTCGCCGTCACCCTGCTGGGCGCCGCCGCGGCCGCCGCTTACTCCTTCCGCCGTACGCCGATCTACGAGTCGAACGCCTCGGTGCTGGTGCGGGCGATCACCACCAACGCGTTCGACCCCAGCCAGCGGGTCGACCAGCAGCTCAACATGTTCAACCAGCGCCAGCTCGTGCTGTCGGAGCCGGTGGCCACCGTGGCAGCCGAGCAGCTCGGCACCACCGCCACCCCCGACCAGCTCGTCAAGCACGTCACCGCCGACGTGCCGGCCAACTCCCAGATCGTCAGGATCCACTACCGCGACACCGTGCCGCTGTCGGCCCAGCGCGGCGCCGACGCCTTCGCCAAGGCCTACCTCGCCTTCCGCGAGGCCGACGCCCGCACGCAGGCCACGACCAGCCAGAAGGCCCTGCAGAAGGACATCGACCGGCTCGTGAAGCAGCTCGACCGCGCTCAGGCGACCGTCGAGAGCCCGAACTCGACCCCCGAGCAGATCCGCGGGGCCCAGGGGAGGATCGCCAACCTCAACGCCCGCCTCCAGCCGCTGCAGGCGCAGCTCACCGGCTTCGCCAGCCTCGACTTCAACCCCGGCACGGTGATCTCGGCCGCCGCCCTGCCGAAGCAGCCGGCCAGCCCCAAGCACCGGCTCGACGTCGGCATCGGCCTGTTGGTCGGGCTGTTCCTGGGGGTGCTGGTGGCGTTCGTGCGCGACCGCACCGACGATCGCCTCCGCGGCCGCGAGGACCTGGCCGAGCGGCTGGACCGGCCGGTGCTGGCCACCATCCCGCCGCTGTCGAAGTGGGTGCGGCGGGGGCTGTTCTGGCGGCGGCGGCCCAGGTCCAGCCTGGTCACCCTCGACCAGTCGAACAGCCCGGCCGCCGAGAGCTACCGCACGCTGCGGACCCGTATGGCCAGGCTGGCCAGCCAGCTCGACATCAACTCGGTCATGGTCGTGAGCGCCGGGGTGGGGGAGGGCAAGAGCACCACCGCGGCGAACCTGGCCGTGGTCCTCGCCGAGACCGGCAAGGACGTGCTGCTCGTCTCCGCCGACCTGCGCCGGCCGCGGGTGCACCAGTTCTTCGGCCTCCCCAACAAGTCGGGCCTGTCCAACCTGCTCGCCGACGGCGCGGCGTCGAACCGGCGGGCGGCCCCTGGGGCCTACCCACGGCAGATGGCGTCGGAGCTGTGGTCGGTCAGCCCCAACCTTTGGGTGATCCTCTCCGGGCCGCTGCCGCCCCACCCGTCGGCGCTGATGGACTCCGACGCGATGCGCCAGTTCCTCAAGGAGCAGCGCGACATGTTCGACTTCATCGTGCTGGACTGCCCGCCGGCGCTGGTGGTCGCCGACGCCATGGCGCTGGCGCCGCTGGCCGACGCGGTGCTGGTGGTGGCCGACGCCAAGGAGAGCGACCGCGAGGCCGTCAGCCGCCTCAAGGAGGAGCTCGAGCAGGTCGGCGGGCGGATCGTCGGCGCGGTCCTGAATCGCTCGAAGCAGGCGAGCACCAGCTCGTACTATTACGAGCAACAGGACAACTAGGCGTCGTTCCCCAGTCGTAACGCCACGCCTACTTCATATGCGTGAGCAGATTACCGCAACCTCCGCATGCGCCATGCCCGCCTCCCGGGAGATGCTCCGGCTGGTGCTGATGCACCCGCAGAGACGCAGCCGGGGGTTGTCGCCGTGCCACCTCCACCACGGATCGAAAATGCCGCCCACGTGGGGCTCCCGACCGTCTCCGCGGCACCTCGGATTTTTGGCGGACGGGAAAGGACGGCGAGCGTGCGGCGGGCCCTTACCGAGACGGTGCCCCTGGAACCCCCGTTCCACCACAGCCTGGCGTTCTCGCCCCGCCTGACCCGCGCGATCCGCACCGGCACCCGGCGACAGTACGACGCCCACTACGTCTGGATGGCGCTGACCGACAGCCTGGCGGTCTTCGCCGCCATGCTGCTGGCCTACCAGCTCCGCTTCGACGCGCTGGTGCCGACGCTCGACTTCTGGCTGCTGCTGCTGACCGTCCCGCTGATCACCCCGCTGGTCTACCTCACCATGCGGCTGTACCGGGCCCACCAGTACTCCACCGCCGAGGAGTTCCGCCGCATCATCGTCAGCATCAGCCTGATCATCTCGGCCGTTGCGATGGTGTCGTTCTGGTCCAAGGCGTCGTTCTCGCGGCTGTGGATGCTGCTGTCGTGGGGGCTGGCGCTGCTGTTCGCGCTGACCTCGCGCCGGCTGTGGCACTGGCGGGTCCGGCGGCTGCGGCTGCAGGGCCAGCTCACCTTCCGGACCCTGATCGTCGGCGCCAACGGCGAGGCCGAGCGGCTGGCCGCCACCATGGAGACCAAGGAGCTCGGCTTCATGCCCGTCGGCTTCGTGGCCGGCAGCCTGGACGACGTACGCCTGGACGACCGCCGCGTGCTCGGCGCCGTCGACCACATCCGCGAGCTGATCCGCCAGACCAAGGCCGACTGCCTGTTCGTCGCCTCCAGCTCGGTCACCGCCGACGACGTCGTCCAGATCATGAAGGCCAGGCGGCTGGAGGACGTCGAGGTCCGCTTCACCGCCAACCTGCCGACGGTGCTGTCCAGCCGGCTGGCGCCGCAGACCATCGGCGGCGTGATGACCCTGTCGGTCAACGTGCTGCAGCTCACCCGCTTCCAGGCGGCGGCCAAGCGGGCCTGCGACGTGCTGGTCGCCGGGCTCGGCCTGCTGCTGCTCGCGCCGCTGCTGCTGGCCGTCGCGCTGGCGGTCAAGCTCAACTCGCGCGGCCCGGTGGTCTTCCGCCAGGAGCGGATCGGGCTGCGGGGCCGGCCGTTCACGCTGCTGAAGTTCCGCACCATGGTGGTGGGCGCCGACGGGATGCTCGACACCCTGCGCGAGCAGAACGAGGCCGACGGGCCGCTGTTCAAGCTCCGCAGCGACCCGCGCGTCACCAGCGTCGGCCGCTTCCTGCGCCGCTACTCCATCGACGAGCTGCCCCAGCTCGTGAACGTCCTCAAGGGCGAGATGAGCCTGGTCGGCCCGAGGCCGCCGCTGGCCTCCGAGGTCGCGCTCTACGAGGAGTGGCAGCACGACCGGCTCGAGGTGCGGCCGGGCATCACCGGCCTGTGGCAGGTCAGCGGCCGCAGCGAGCTGTCGTTCGAGGACTACGTCCGGCTGGACCTCTTCTACGTCGAGAACTGGTCGATCGCCTACGACCTGTTCATCCTCTCCAAGACCATCCCGCTCCTGGTCTCGGCCAGGGGAGCGTACTGAGCTCGATGCGCGTCCTGCTCGTCTGCTCCTCCGGCGGCCACCTGATCCAGCTCCACAACCTCAAGCCATGGTGGGAGCGGCACGATCACATGTGGGTGACCTTCGAGAAGCTGGACAGCACGTCGCTGCTCGCGGGCGAGCGGGTCGCCTGGGCGCACCACCCGACCACCCGCAACCTGCGCAACCTGGTTCGCAACCTGCTGCTGGCCTGGCGGCTGCTGCGTTCCTACCGGCCCGACGTGGTGGTGTCCAGCGGCGCCGGGGTGGCCTTCCCGTTCTTCCTGCTCGCCAGGCTGCTCGGCAAGAAGACCGTGTACGTGGAGGTCTACGACCGGGTCGACTCGGCAACCATGACCGGCCGGCTCTGCTACCCGCTCAGCAGCCTGTTCCTGTTGCAGTGGGAGGAGCAGCGCCGCAGCTACCCCAAGGGCGTCGTCATCGGGAGCCTGCTGTGACCCCCCCGGGGGGCCCGCTGCTGCTGGTGACCGTCGGCACCGACCACCACCCGTTCGACCGGCTGGTGCGCTGGGTGGACGGCTGGCTCGGCACGCCGGGCGGGCGCGCCGCCGGGCTGCGCTGCCTGATGCAGACCGGCACCTCGGCAGCGCCGACCGGTCCGGCGCGGTGGCAGGCCTACCTCGAGTTCGAGGCGCTCCAGGTCGCCATGCGGGACGCCGCCGCCGTGGTCTGCCACGGCGGGCCGGGCACCATCCTCGGCGCCAGGCACATGGGCGCGGTGCCGATCGTGGTGCCGCGCCAGCACCGGCTCGGCGAGCACGTCGACGACCACCAGGTGGCGTTCTCGCGCCGCCTCGCCGCCGAGGGCAGCGTGTTCCTGGCCGAGGCCGAGGCCGACCTGCACGGGCTGCTGGACCGGGTGGCCGCCGAGCCGGCCGCCTTCCGCGCCCCCGCCGAGCACCGCGGCACGGCGACGGCGGTGCGCGCCTTCGAGCGCCTGGTCGACGACCTCGTCGCCGGCCGACCCGCGCCCCGCCAGGAGGCGGCCAAGGGGGTGCCCCGGTGAATCAGGCGCCGAACCCGGCGGAGGTCGCGGTCGCGGCGCCGGAGCGGGTCGCCGAGGCCGCTCCGGTGCGGGTGCTGTTCATCGGCGGGCTGGGGCGCAGCGGCAGCACCCTGCTCGACCGGATGCTCGGCCAGCTCGACGGCGTCTGGTCGGTCGGGGAGCTGGTCCACATCTGGCAGCGGGGCCTCCAGGAGAACAACCTCTGCGGCTGCGGGCGGCGCTTCCGCGACTGCCACTTCTGGCGGCGCGTCGGCGAGGAGGCGTTCGGGAGCTGGGAGGCCGTCGACGTCGACGAGGTCCTCGCCCTGAAGCAGGCCGTGGACCGCAACCGCTGCGTGCCGCTGATGTGCCTGCCGGCCCTGTGGCCGCCCTACCGGGCCAAGCTGCGCCGCTACCTCGACCTGCTCGACCGGCTGTACCGGGCGGTCCGGCAGGTCGCCGGCGCGCCGCTGCTGGTCGATGCCAGCAAGCACGCCTCCCACGCCTTCCTGCTGCGGGGCATGCCAGGGCTTGATCTCCGCCTGGTCCACCTGGTGCGCGACAGCCGCGGGGTCGCCTTCTCGTGGGGCAAGCTGATGCGCCGGCTGGAGGTGGTCGACGCGGAGGCGCTCATGGCCACCACCACCCCGCTGCGGATGAGCGCCCGCTACCTCGCCTACAACTCCCTGTTCCACCTGCTGCGCGGGCTCGGCGTGGCGACCCTGCTGCTCCGCTACGAGTCGCTGGTACGCCGCCCGGCCGCCGAGCTGGACCGCGTCCTCGGCCACGCCGGCCGCCCGGCCGCCGACGGCGAGCTCGGCTTCGTCGGCGACGGCTGGGTCGAGCTCGGCACCAGCCACGCCCTCGCCGGCAACCCCATGCGCTTCGAGCGCGGGCGCGTGCCGCTGCGGCTCGACGAGGAGTGGCGCGGCAAGATGCGCCGCCGCCACCGCCTGCTCACCGCCGGCTCGACCTGGCCCCTGCTGCTCCGCTACGGCTACCTGCGTGGACGCCACCGTGGCCGCTGAGCCGGCCTGGCCGTCGGTCAGCGTGGTGGTGCCCACCCGCGACCGGCCGGAGCTGCTGCGGCGGGCCGTGACCGCGATCCTCGGCCAGACCTACCCTGGCCTGGTCGAGTGCGTGGTCGTCTTCGACCAGAGCGACCCGGACCTTCCATGGGAGGACCCCGGCAGGTCGCGCAGGCTGGTGCTGGTCCGCAACGAGCGCACCCCCGGCCTGGCCGGGGCGCGCAACGCCGGGGCGACGCACGCCACCGGTGAGCTGGTCGCGTTCTGCGACGACGACGACGAGTGGCTGCCGCGGAAGCTCGAGCGCCAGGTCGAGCTGCTCACCAGCCTGCCGGACGCCGCCGTGGCCACCACCGGCATCGTGGTCCGCTACGGCGACCGCAGCGTCACCCGGCTGGCGCCGACCCCGGTGGTCACCCACCGCCAGCTCCTGCGGTCACGCATGACCGAGCTGCACCCCTCCACCGTGCTGGTGCGTCGCGGCGAGCTGCTGGACGGCATCGGCCTGGTCGACGAGCGCATCCCCGGCAGCTTCGCCGAGGACTACGAGTGGCTGCTGCGGGCGGCCAAGCGCGCGCCCGTGCTGGCGGTGCAGGAGCCGCTGGTCGTCGTCCACTGGCACCAGTCCTCGTTCTTCGCCGACCGCTGGCGGACGATCATCTCCGCCCTCACCTACCTCGTCGACAAGCACCGCGAGCTCGAGCAGGAGCCGTCCGGCCTGGCCCGCATCTACGGCCAGATCGCGTTCGCCCACGCCGCCCTCGGCGAGCGCGACGCCGCCAGGCGGTGGGCCCGCCGGACGCTCTCCCTCGACCGCCGCGAGCGTCGCGCGTATCTGGCGCTGGCCGTGAGCCTGCGGCTGGTCAAGGCGCGCACGGTGGTGCGCCTGGCCCATGTCGCCGGCAAAGGCATCTAGGGGCTCCCGCACGAAAGCTACTACAGCGTGCGTAACGGTCGGGCCTGTAGGCAGCGGGATCGGCGACCGCATTGCTGTAGTAGCTTTCGTGCGGGAGCCCCTAACGGCGCACAAATTCGCGCGGTAAAGGATAATCGCGCCGAGTCCCCGATGCCTGAGTTTGACTGGCGAATCCTGATACTGGTATGAATCCGCGCAGCCCTTCAGTCCCCCGAAGCGCATACCGACGAGCTTCCCCCAAGCTCGACCAGGCCATGTCACCCCCCGGCGTGGTCGTTCCAATAGTACGAATACCGAGCGGCCCCGCCCCGCCAGGGACGCCTGGATCCCCCCGAGGGACCGCTCACGATTGGCCGAGGCTCTGCCTCCCGCCCAGGTGAGACGTTCACCAGGAGGAGCCAACGTTGCGTCCATCTCCCCGTCACTCGCGGCAACCCCGAGCGGGTGCCTCCCGGCTTCCGCGGCTCCCCCGCAGCGTCACCGCGCTGCTGCTGCTGGCCGGCCTGGTCGGCGCCCTCACCGTGTCGGCGCGGGCGTTCCCGCCCGCCAGCCCGCAGCGCCAGGCGCCGCTGACCCCGAGCGCGGCCTGGCTCGGCGCCTGGGTCCAGCCCGCCTCCTTCAGCCAGCAGGTCCAGCAGGACGCCGTGCTCGAGCTGGAGCGGCAGATCGGCCGCCGCCTCGCCATCGACCACACCTACGTGCCGTGGGGGACCGGCCTCGGCTGGCGTCCCGCCTGGGACGTGTCGCTCGGCCGCATCCCGCTCATCACCTTCGGCAACGGCGGCAACACCACCGAGATCGCCCAGGGCCGCCACGACGTCTACCTCCGCCAGCTCTCCGAGGCCGTCCGTGAGCTGGGCAAGCCGGTCTTCCTCCGCTACGCCCACCGGATGGACCTGGCGAGCGCGAGCTCCTGGGTCGGCGCACCCGCGTCGTACGTGGCCGCCTGGCGCCACGTCCACGAGATCTTCTCCGGCCTGCCGGTGTCCTGGGTGTGGACGCCGACCGCGGCCGCGTTCTCCGGCGACCAGCCCGCCGACCGCTTCTACCCCGGCGACGACTACGTCGACTGGATCGCCGCCGACGGCTACAACGCCTTCGGCTGCGGCGCGCAGGGTGGCTGGCGCCAGCTCGCCGACGTGTTCGGCGCCTT
>Ga0307278_10000096_pt1 | contig 42048 bp, 39 predicted proteins | sample ER_DNA_117_FD_194482 | JGI IMG/M metagenome (GOLD analysis project Ga0307278, IMG submission 194482) | Bulk soil microbial communities from the East River watershed near Crested Butte, Colorado, United States - ER_DNA_117 | ecosystem: Environmental > Terrestrial > Soil > Floodplain | place... | reverse complement strand
GGAGCTCGCGTTGAGATGTCGCTACCAGACGCGCAGTAGTCACCGAATCTCCGCTGGCAAAAAGGGTTACCTCGTGTCCCTCACGCACCAATTCCTCCGTGAGATATGACACGACGCGTTCCGTCCCGCCGTAGTGCTTTGGAGGAACGCTCTCGTAAAGGGGCGCCACCTGTGCGATCCGCATCTAATCTTGATAACTGCCCTTTCAAGAGGCGCAAGCGACACTCTGAAAACGGCGCGGCATTGACCTGCGATATCGCGTACGCTCCAGCGCGGCATATCCTATCGCGTCGACATCGACTGCTCGGCGCAACGGACAAAAAGCGATCGACAACGCCGCCGATTCTTTTTCGTCAGCGGTGAAACCAGTTATGCTCGCTCGCGAAGACAACCCGATCGATGAGAATCTCCGACGTTGTCACAAACATCACGATGGCGCCCAGCACAACTAGCGGCGGAACCGCGCTGACCCGGCGCAGCAGAGAGGAAATGCCATAGACATACAGCAACGCAAACGGAATAAGCGCTCCGCTCAGCAAACGCCCCGATGTGAAATACGGATGGCCGCGTGACGGATTAATACAACTGCCGAAATCGAATTGGATCGAAAGCAGCGCCAGGAATCCAACCGGATATCACAAAACTTAAGACGGCGATGCCAATCGCTTGTCGTTGGAATGTGGAGAGTCCCGCCCGCTTTCGTAATCCCACGATGGCCGCCCCGAGCAGGAGCAGCGACGATATTGCGTAAAATACATCGGCAACTTGCCAACTCAACGAGCGACCATGCCATCTGACCTCGCCGCGCCAGAAATTCGTAATGAGGTCCGACCAGAAGGTCCATAAGCCTTGCGGCGTAAATATTGGATGGTGCCACCAATCCGCGAACGGTTTTCTTGTCCACCCGAGCAAGGTGACTTTCGTAGTCGATCCGGTAAGATCACCGAATTGATATTTGGTCCAGATCATCCAGCTACCCACTGGGATGGCGGCACAGAGAACGAGGGCGGCAAGCGCCATAAGTCCGGCGCTGGATCTTGCCGCATGAGCAACACCAGTTTAGCAATAATCGCGACCAGCGCGACCGCCACGAGGGGCAAGTTGGACAGTTTCGTTAGATACGTGGCGGCAATTGCTAGACCCGTAAGCGCTCCAAGAGAAAAACCCGGTGTTTTCGCTCGCAACCATTGCAACAGGCAAAGAAACAACGCGCCAAAACAGATCGGCGACAGGACGTCGTTGTTTATCGCGTAGAAGACATTCTGAGGAATAAACGCAAGCAGCATGGGCACGCCGATGCGCAAGTCCACGCGCTCAGGCGCAATTGTGCGCGCGGTTACGTAGCCCAGCCAAACAACGATTGCCATCAGCGGAACGTTCAAGAAACGAATCCAATACAATGATTGGATTCCTGTTAGTCCGATGCGCTTTCCGATCTGCCACCAAACGCTCGCCAAAGCATAATACAGCGGCGGCTGAGAGGATTCGAAATTGACTTCTGTGCTCCACGCGGCTTTCGTCGCGGCCAATTCTGGCGCAGCCTCGGCTGGAGATTGTTTCCATAATGGCGGCGGAAATTTCGCGCCCGGAAATTGATCGGGTGTTGCCAGGAACTCCGGTGAAGCAAAGGGAACGATCCATTCTAGAGTTTCTTCTTTGAGTAGATCGAAGCTGCGCGGAAGCCGCGCATGCGAGTACTGCATTATGAGGTCGAAATGCAGGTCCTCATCGATATTGCTGAAGAACGGGAAGCCGGCTGAGAAAATAAAGACGCGAAGAGCCGCGGCCAAACAGAAGAACAAGATGAGCGCGAGTTCTCTTCGATTCGTCATTGCTATTGATTTGCAAAATCTGGTAGAAATTGCCCGCTAAGCACGCCAAAAGTGCGTGTTGATCGGAATCACCTGCCGAACGAACAGAAGGAAACAAAGAAGAAAAGGATGGTTCGCAAATCCGGCCACCTTTCCGGCAGCTGCTCTACCATCCTGCATTCAGCTCTCACAATTCGCAATGGATGCGCGAGCCGGCTGCAATCGCGTTGTTGCGATTGGTCGATCAATTGGTCGCGCAGCCGCCGAAATTGTAGGGCAACCGCATCGGTTGCCGATTGGCTGGTAGGGCGCGCCGTGAGCCTGCCCTGAGCGAAGTCGAAGGGGGGCGCGCCGGAAGCGCGTTGCCATGTGGTCATTCCCTGGCAAGCTCGCGAAAATAAGCGGCGACGTTTGGTTTGAAATAAAAGTACCAAACGGACGCGCCACCGAACAGGGTCCCGTTGATGATTGCACGCCACATGATCGCGCGATGAATCACGTTCAACACGCCCAAGATCGACGCGTAAACAATAATCAGGGCAAAAATCGTGATCACAAGATGACGTGACCAGTGCTTTTGAGTCGCGAATCCGTAAGCGACGAACGCCATAAGGATTCCGATAACGGCAACAAGCGGCGCGGCGATGTGCAGCCATTCGCTTCGCGTGACGCGCTCGCCGCCCATGATGTGCGGGCCGATGTCGAGAATCGCGAGCAAGATCGACAAATACATGCCGGCGGAAGCCAAACATGCAAACCAGGTTAAGACTCGGATCGCAAACGGCTTTGATTTGTAGGCTGTCTCTGTGAGACGGTGCTTTGATAAATTGGCAATCATGATGAATTGGCGCCTGATATAGACGCCCTACAAAATTAGAAAACTAGGTATCGATTGAAGCGCGTATTCAAAGATTTTGACTCCGTCCCATTGCGGCATTTATTTTTCCGCTTTTTCCGGCGCGAGAGAAGCGACGATTTTCTCGAAGCGCGGATCGCCGCGCAGCGAGTCCCATAGCGGATTTAATTTGAGGTCGCCGTAAGTGACGCCATCCGGTTTTTGTGCGGAGATCGCTAATTGATCGAGCGCCAATTCTTTTTCGCCCGCCTGCGCAGCAATCCTGGCCATCGTTTTCGCAAACTCAGCTGCCCAGAGTCTATCCTGTGACGCAAGAGCCACCGCCTGAGCCTCTTTCACAATTGCGAACGCTTTGGTCTTGTCGCCGAGTCCTACATATGCCGACGCTAAGGCCCCTGTACCGAATCTCCAATCTCTGCTGCGGCGCAACTGCTCGACCTTGGCCTGAACTTGCTGCCATGTGACATGCGCGGCGGCGGTATCGCCGGAGAATTGCTGTAAAAACGCCAGAGAAGAGGTGCAGTAGGCCTCCTGCCCAGCAGTTAAAGGTCGATCATTTCTTCCAATAACATCTTTTAATGCTGCAATCGCGTCGTTGTAGCGGCGCTCGTACTTCCATTGTTCGATCTGCCAGTAAAAAGCACTGGTTCCCAGTTCGGGACGCAGCCGCGAGAGAAGTGTGGCGGCCGCCGAAAGATTTCCCTGCGCCTGGTAAACGGCGGCTTTTCTTGCCAGCGCATCCCCATTGTCCGGGCTTATCTCGAGCACCTGATCGTAGGCTTTCAACGCGGCCGGATATTGTCGCGTTTCCAAAAGCCCATCGCCTTGCCAGCTTAAGAGTCGGATATCCCGGGGATCGCGCTCGATCGCTTGTCGAAAGTATTTTAGGCTACGCTGCCACTGACCTTTGCTTCGCCAGACAAGACCGAGAGCCTCGGAGACCTGGCTGTTGTTAGGCGAAAGTTGCTCGGCCTTTTCGAACGACGCGATCGCGGAGTCATAATCGCGCTCGCAATAATAGTGAACAAAACCTTGCGCCAAGTATGCGTCAGCGAGGTTTGGCAGGAATTCGATCGCTTTGCTGGCCGCATTTTTCGCGGTTTCGCGTAACGCGGGAACGTCGATTTGGTTGAAATATCCGAGCGCGCTCTCGCGGGCGAGCCAAGCCCAAGCGAGGCCAAATTTCGGGTCGAACTTCACGGCTTCGCTGAAGTACTTTATTGCCTCTAGATTATCGGCTGTGTAATAAACGGTACGAAGGCTGTACGCCAGCCCGCGCAGATAAGCATCATAGGCTTCTGGATTGTTCGTTGGTTTTTGCGCGAGCGTCTGTTGTTCGGCCCCGCTCAGCTTTGCTTTGAGCGCTTCGGCCACAGCGGTCGCCACTTCAACTTCAACGCTGAAGATGTTCTCAAATTTGCGATCATAGCTCTCGGCCCAGAGATGTTCGCCTGTCGCGGCGCGAATGAGCTGTGCGTTGATGTGCACCTGATCGCCAGCCTTTTGGACACTGCCTTCCAAAATGTTCGCGACATTAAGCTGCCGCGCGATTTTCGACAGATTGGCCGGGTGCGTGCCGTACTGCTGCGTCGAAGTTCGCGAAATCACCTTGAGCGCACCGATCTTCGCGAGCCGAGTCAGGATTTCGTCCTGGATGCCGTCGGCAAAGTACGCATTGGCTTTTTCTTCGCTCCGGTTTTCAAAGGGAAGCACCGCAATGCTTTTTTCCGGGGCTGGCAGCGTCGATCGCAGCCGATAACGGGAAAATATTGCGATGCCAGCGACGATTGCCGCCAGCGCGAGCAACGCTGCTGTCATCGCCGCCCTACGCACTCGCGCACCGTGCTTCTTCAGGGCTTGGAACTTTTTTGGCAGTTGCGGATTGCCGACTTCATCCGCATAGAGGTTCACGATCGCGACATGCACTCCGTGTTTCACTTCGTATTCGCCGAGACCGTGCAGGAGTGGCCGCCAATGTTCGTATTCTTCCAAATCCTCGGCGACGTGTCTGGAGATAAGAATGTGACCGGCATCCCCGCAATCCATCACCCGTTTCGCTATGTTGAGGCCGGCACCGGCGAGATTAGCATGATCATTCACGTCAATCACGCCGCTCACCGGCCCACTGTGCACGCCCATCCGAAGTTGTAAGCGTGGATGCTCTTTGAGGATGCGACTGATTTCGACCGCACATTGTGCCGGCGCTTCCGGACTGGTGTAAAAGACCAGCCCTATGCCGTCACCTGTTGAAATTTTAATTAAGCGACCCGCAGCTTCGGCCTTTTGATATTGATCCGAACTGCGAACGACCTTGGTTAGTTCATCAACGGCCGCCCGCTGCTCGTTAATGGAAAGCTTCGAGTAGCCGACGATGTCGACGAACAAGACGTGTGCGATCTCGAGCTGGATCTCTTTCTTAATCTCAGCGGACATCTTGTCGGGCCTCGCAGAGTTTTCGGAAAGCGGGATCCGCGCGCAACGGGTCCCATGTTGGATCGAGCCGCCATCCGCGCTTGCGCGCTGGTTTTTTCGCCAATTCGTCCGCGAATTCCGTTCGCTTCAAGCCCGCCGGCGTCAACTCAAACGCCCAGGCGATCACGAGGGCAATGGGAAAACCAATCACAATCAGCATTATCACCAGCCGGATTGCCCAGTTTGGAATCTCGAGGAACGGGAAAACCTGAGTCGCTATCTGCATCAGCAGCCAGGCGACAACAGCGTAGGCGATCGCAACTTTGTAAACATTCCGCCGCTTTAGCTTGGCGAAGAAGTTGCGCGGATCCATCCGGGTTCTACTTCGCCTCTTTCGGCGCGAGAGAGGCGACGATTTTTTCGAAGCGCGGATCGCCACGCAGTGGATCCCAATTGGGCGACAATCGTAACTGACCGTAGTTTAAGCGGCCGGGAAGTTGCACAGCGCGTGTTAGCTGCTCGATCGCGAGATCTTTTTCTCCGACCCAGGCACAGGTAACGGCAAAAAATCCCATTATGATCGGCCCGTTGATGGAATCCTTGCTCGGAGGCGTCAGTTCGACGGCGCGTCGGCCTTCGCGCAAGGCGTCCTCTTTTCGGCCAAGTCCGGCGTCGATAAGGCCAAGCACGCAAAGTGCCGGGCCGTAATCGGGCTGTGCGTCCACGATGCGTTGCTGCGCGGCGCGGGCGGTTGTAAAGCTGGCGTGCGCCGCTGCCGCGTCACCTTGCCACCGTGCGAGCTGGCCCTCACCGAATGCGCGGCTGAATTGGATGGCGTCCGGTCCGTAGGTATCGTCACCGAGGTCGGCGAGTGCCCGCTCGGCCGCGCCAGCATCGCGCTCCACCGAAGCCAGAAAAATGCGAATGGGGGCCAGGCGGATGCTGGACGCAAGATGTTGCTGAATGGACGATTCGATCATTTCATGCAACGGCCGCGTGTCCGCTTTCCAAGCAACTTCCAATTGCCCGCGGGCAAGTTGCGCGTCGAGGTCGTTTGGTCTCAATGCGAGGATGCGATCGAGAACGGCGGCATCCTTGGCATAGTCGCGCAAGGATTCATAGCTCAACGCAATCTGCCAAAGAATGGAAACATTGTTTGGATCTACCTCGAGGGCACGCTCCAGGTTGCGGGCGGACTCCGGCCAGCGTCCTTGGCGGCGGTCAATATAACCACTCAATTCAAATACTCTTGCGTCGTTGGGTAACGAACGGCGCGCGATTTCGATTTCCGCACGAGCGCCTTCATAATCCAGTTTGCTGTAGAGATGACCTGCCTGAGCCAGATGCGCTTCGGCTGCGTCCGGCTGCAATCGTAGGGCGGCATTAATTGCCTTTTCGGCGGAGGCAAGCCGGGCCCGCGTGTGGTCCTCACCAAGGAGATAAAGTTGATCATGTGCCTGGGCGAGCTTGCAGTAGGCATTGAAGAAGGCGGGGTCGCGTGCGACTGCCTGCTCGAGCAGACTGATCGCCTCCGAGAAATTCTCCTTTATGTTCTGAGTAGTCGGAGCCGCATCAATCGCTTCTGTGGCGCGGACATAAAGATCGTAGGCGCCGAGGTCTTTCGTAGGTTGTTTTTCGATGGCCAATTTTTCGCGCGGCGAGATTTTGGCCTGAAGCTGGTCAGCAATTTTTTGGGCAATCTCGCTTTGGATGGCGAAGACATCGGCCAAATCCCGATCATATTTATCGGCCCAGACGTGTGTGTCATTGCGGGCATCGATTAACTGGGCGCTTACCCGGACACGGTTCGCGGACCGCTGCACGCTGCCTTCGAGAACGTGCGCCACCTTTAATGCTTGCGCGATTTCCGGGAGGTTGCGCGATGATGTGTTTTTATACTGCATCACGCTGGTGCGGCTGATCACTTTCAGATCGGCGATTTTCGCCAGATCAGTCAGAATCTCGTCCTGCACGCCATCGGCAAAGAACGCGAACGCTTTGTCCTCACTAAAGTTTTCAAATGGCAAAACCGCGATCGACTTCACCGGCAAATCAGCCGACGCGCTCTGCTTGGGCGCCGCAGTGAAGCGTCCCAGGAAAAACAACCCAATAGAAATCGCACCGGCAATGACAACCACGTAAATCCATGTGCGATTGCGTGATGATTTTTTCGGCAATTCGTCCGCGAATTCCGTTCGCTTCAAGCCTTCCGGCGTCAGCTCAAACGCCCACGCGATTATTAACGCAATCGGGAAACCGAGCGCAGTCATTGCGACGAAGACTTTCATCGTCCAAGGCGGCGCTTCGAACGTCGGAAACAAGATCGATGCCGCTTGCAGCAGCAGCCAAGCCACGACTCCGTAGGCGATGGCGACTTTGTAAACGTTACGTCGCTTCAGCTCGGAGAAGAAGTTGCGCGGATTCACGGGCTGTCTCGGCGCGGATTTTTCCAGATTAGCGCGGATAATGGTAGATAAACTCGCTGAGGCGATTTCCAAAGCGGAAACTAGCGCGAGGGGATGGCTGGACTCTCAGGCGTAACTCCCGGCGGATGCGATCGCGCGCAGGTAGCGTCGCGCCGATCGCGCGAGGGCCGTTTTCGCATCTGTTAACACGTTCGCGCTCCACCAGCCGCCGTAAATTTCGTCGAACGAGAATGGTTCGATCGTTTCCAGAATGCGGTTTATCTCTGCGGACCCGAGCGGAATAAGATTCGGATAGCTTCGCATGAAACTGACGTAACGGCGGTCTTGCACCACCGTTATGATGTCGCCGGTGAGCAATGCGCCTTTGCTCCGGCAGCCGCCGGACGCCGCTGGCCAGTGCAGCACTGTCCCACCTTCGAAATGTCCGCCGCAATTGATTAACGTTAGCCCATCCCAGAGCGACAGGGTTGTTCCTTCCCAAAATTGGATGCGAGGACTTTCTCGCATGACCCATTGTCGATCTTTTGCATGCAAAAAGACTTGCGCGTCAAAATGCTCGGCCCATTCGACCATCGACGAGTAAAAATGCGGATGGGAAATCGCGATCGCGCGAATACCGCCACGGGCGTTGACTGCGGCGATGGTTTTGTGGTCCAACAATGAAATGCAATCCCAAAGCAGATTTCCAGCGGGGGATTGCAAAAGCAATGCGCGCTGACCGATGGCGAACTCCGGTTCTGTCCCAATCCCGAGAAGTTGCGGCGCTTCCTCTTCAAAGCGGTTGTGATGATCGGCGGCTAGGCATTCGAGTGTCGTCCACTGCTGCCCGTCGTGGCGAACGAATTGCCGTTCATCTTCGCAAATTGGACAGATGGGCGGCGGTTGCGCGCTTTCACCAAACTGGGTTCCGCATTGAACACAGACAAAGTTTTCCATCGTGATCTGGTAACACAGGCATCTTGCCTGTTTGGTCAAGCGGGCTTCCAGCCTGCGGCGGTTCCGGCGGGCAGGATGCCCGTGCGACGGACAGCCAGGATGGCTGTGTTACGTCGCGATTTTGCGCAGGTTAGTCGCGGTGCCGAATGGAACCGGCGCCACTGATGTGTTTCTCGATTGTCTTCGGATTGCCGGAGTACGTGACTTTTCCCGCGCCGGTGATCGCCACTTTCAATGTGTCGGCAACTGCAATCTCGGCGTCGGCCGCGCCGGTGGTCGAGATTTCGGCGGTTTTGGTTTGCAGACCCTTAGCATTTAAATCGCTCGCGCCGGTCATATCGGCAAGGAGTTCGTCGATGCTCCCATCTAGGTTGACATGCGCTGCGCCGGTTGATTCCAAAGCGAATTTCGGGCCGGAGATTTGATTCGCGGTGAGCTTCACCGCACCGCTGAGCTTCGCCCCGGCGCGGGTAGGACTTGAGATGACAACCTTGATTCCGTGCGTTGGCCAAATCTGCTCATGCGTGTCCAAGTGAAGTGTATCGCCAGAAATGTGATTATCGATGTAGGAAAAGAGATTTTCATCCGTCGTGATGCTGAGAGCGGGCGCTCCATTTTTCCACTCGATTTGAAACGAGCCGCTGGCGTCGATGTTAGCAAAGGCGCCGATCGTGCGTTCATCGGTTTTGATATGGCCGTTACCGCGAATTCCAACCCACCGACATCCGGCAACCAGAACGAGAAAGGCGGCAACGACTAAGATGGTGATCTTCTTCATAGGAAATACTCCCTCTGTTATTACGATGCAGCGAGTGCCCGGTTTGGATTCAGCAAAATTTTCAAACTTGCTAGTCGCGGCGCTTACGAAAAAAATCCTGCAGAATTGCCGCGCATTCATTTTGTAGAACTCCTGATGTGATCTCGCATCGGTGATTTAGAGATGGCAATTGCACGAGATTCATCACGCTCCCTGCCGCGCCGGCGCGCGGGTCCGCGCAGCCAAAGATCAAACGGCGAAGTCGTACATGGACAATTGCACCCGCGCACATCGCACATGGCTCCTTGGTCACATAAAGATCGCAATCGGTCAGCCGCCAATCGCCAACGGCCGCCTCAGCCTGCGTTAACGCCAGCATTTCGGCGTGAGCAGTGGCATCCTTGAGCAACTCCACTTGGTTATAGGCGCGCGCAATGATTCTGCCTTCTCGCACAACAACTGCACCGACCGGGACTTCGCCGGCTTCGTATGCTTTTTGCGCGTGTCGCAACGCTTCACGTACAAAATACTTGTCGTTTGGTGGTTCAATCATCCGTGTAAATTGCAATCGCGGCTGCCTGCTCGCGAACATTTTTGGAGTCCTCAGCGTGCAACCTTTCGCTCGGGCATCGCGCGCCGCGTTTGCCCTGAAAACTTCTTCGGCATATTAGGGACTGCTCATGCATAACAACATCGAATCGCACTTGATCGAGAAGCGCGTTTTTAAACCATCGAAGGATTTCGCAAAGAAGGCGCGAATCAAAAGTCTCGGTCAATACCGGCGAATGTATCGAGAGTCGATCAGACAGCCCGCGAAATTCTGGGCGCGCGAAGCGAGTGAGCTGCTCTGGCGCGCGCCATGGAAAAAAGTTCTCCACTGGAAAGCGCCATTCGCGAAGTGGTTCGTCGGCGGCAAACTCAATATTTCGGAAAATTGTCTGGATCGACATTTGAAAAGTCCGCGCCGGAACAAGGCGGCAATCATTTGGGAAGGCGAACCCGGCGACAAGCGTACGCTCACCTATCAGCAACTGCATCACGAAGTTTGCCGCTTCGCGAATGTGCTGAAACGGAACGACATTAAAAAGGGCGATCGCGTCATCATTTATCTCCCGAATATTCCAGAGACCGCGATCGCCATGCTGGCCTGCGCCAGGATTGGTGCGGTGCATTCAGTGGTCTTCGGTGGATTCAGCGCGGACAGCATTCGTGATCGCATTATCGACAGCGGCGCGGTCGCCGTGGTCACAGCCGACGGCGCATATCGCCGCGGCGCAATTGTGCCATTAAAGAAAAATGTTGATGACGCGCTGCGCGGCGGCACATCGATCAAACGTGTGATCGTTTTTCGCCGCGCCGGGAACGACATCCACATGGAAGAAGGCCGCGATGTCTGGTGGCATCGAGAACTGGAGTACGTCAATGCAAACTGCCCGCCGACGCCGCTCGATAGCGAGCATCCGCTCTACCTTCTCTATACGAGCGGCTCCACCGGGAAACCGAAGGGAATCCTGCACACCACCGGCGGTTATCTGGTCGGCGTTTACTCGACCACCAAGTATGTCTTCGACATTCGCGATGAAGATATTTTTTGGTGCACCGCCGATGTCGGCTGGGTCACCGGCCACAGTTACATTGTTTATGGTCCGCTGGCCAATGGGGCGACGACCGTTATGTATGAAGGCGCGCCGAACTGGCCAGAGCCCGATCGCTTCTGGAAGATTATCGAACAATATCGCATCAACATTCTCTACACCGCTCCGACGGCAATTCGGGCATTCATTCGCTGGGGCGATGATTGGGTAACGAGACATGATCTCTCATCGCTCCGCCTGCTTGGCACAGTCGGCGAACCGATCAATCCGGAGGCATGGATGTGGTATCACAAGAATGTCGGCGGCGGGCGTTGTCCCGTTGTCGATACCTGGTGGCAAACGGAGACCGGTTCGATTCTGATTACGCCCCTCCCCGGCGCAATTCCGACAAAGCCCGGCAGCGCAACGCTTCCCTTCTTTGGCGTTGATCCGGCTATTGTCGATGAAAAGGGACACGAAGTGGGACCGAACGTCGGCGGTAAACTAATTATTCGCCGGCCCTGGCCCGCGATGTTGCGCACGATTTACGGCGATAAAGCGCGCTATCGACAGCAATACTGGAGCGAATTCAAGGACAACTATCTTACCGGTGACGGCGCGCGCCGCGATAAAGACGGCTATTTCTGGATCGTCGGCCGGATCGATGATGTCCTGAACGTCGCCGGGCACAGGCTTGGCACATCAGAGATTGAAAGCGCGCTCGTCAGTCACTCGCGAGTTGCCGAGGCGGCCGTGGTTGGAAGACCGGATGAATTAAAGGGTCAGGGTGTTGTCGCATTTGTGACGCTGAAAACAGGTGTCGATGCCACTCGTGCACTGAAAGCGGAGTTGCGCGATCACGTCGGCGCGCACATCGGCGCAATCGCCAAGCCAGACGAAGTTCGCTTTGCCGAAGCGCTGCCAAAAACGCGCAGCGGCAAAATCATGCGACGACTCCTCAAGGAAATCGCCAGCGGCGCGGAGGTCACCGGCGACACGACCACGCTGGAAGATTTCAGCGTGCTGGCAAAATTGAGCGAATCGGAAGAGTGAATCAAATGCGGCGCGGCGCGCCACGCCTTGCGGCTATTTTCAGCGGCCGATGCGGGATCGTTGCGATGATTTCACACAAGATTTCAATTTTATCCCGCCCGTGATTCACGTAGCCTGATTCTCGTGAGTTTCATCCGCACAGGCTTCCGCGAAATCGCATTGAAGATTAAGCGCCAGCGAACGCGCATGGCGCTGCGGTACGAGAAGCGGCTCCTCCAGAAAAGCGAAATAAATCTCGGACGCGAAGGCACCACGCAAGCGGCGAATTTTCCCGAGCTGCGCACTGAAATCGTCGCACTCAAGAAGCTCGAGCAGGAACAAAAAGAAGTCGCGCTCCGGATCGCGCAGATTGAAGAAGGCATAAAGAAGATCGAGGAAGAGCGACAGCGAAATACGCGCGACCAGGACGTGGCCCTGTCCAAGCTGGAAGCGGAGAAAAAGCCCCTGCTCCACCGGCATAATCAAGCGAAGCACGCTCTCGACCTTTGCGAACGCGAACTGACGGCCGTGGAGCGCCGCATTCAGGCGAGTGAAGCCGCCGACCGCGGCCTTTTGAAACAACTGTCCGATCTGCATGCGCTCAAACCGCCGCCCGCAGACTTGGAAGCACGATCGGCAAGCATCAGTTCGCGTCGCGCTCGACTCCCGGAGGAGCGCGCCGAACTTGTTCGCGCGCGCCTGGGCAGCGCGGATGCAGCACGTCTGGCCAAGGAGAAGTTAATCGCGGGAGAAGCGGAACTTTCTGTTGTGGAAAAAAATATCCAACGGGTCCGGAGTGAATTTGAAACGCGGGACCGAAAATTAAGCGATAACATCCGCGCCCAACAGGAAACGCTGCGAGAAGCGCGCGCACATCATCAAACCGTCGAGGAGCGAAAAAATCCGGCCTATTTGAACATTGGCCGTCACCTTGCCACGCAGGGCATTGCTCCGCCGAACGCGCCTCATCTGCTAACCGAGGTCCGTCGTCGGCGGGAGGCCGTGGATCGACATTTGCAACACAGGGCAGAGCTCGCCTTGCTCTCTGGTCAGATCGATAAGCAGGAACTGCGAAAATTCTACTTCAGCGCCATTTCTGCTGTCGCACTGCTGGCGATTATCCTTCCTCTTACTCTCCAATCGCCGCGCAAACGCGAATGGTTGCCGCAAGGGACTGACACCATTCTGTCGATCAACACCGAGCAATTCGAGCGTGCGGACCTTCAGAAACGCTGGCGCAAAGACCAGCCCGATGTTTGGCCAAAAACCTGGTCGGGGTTGATTGGCTCTGCCGCGTCAACTCCGGGATTGCAGTTACCTCGCGAAGCAGTGCGCATCACTCGTGCTGTAACCACGGATGACTCGGAAAACATGCGAGAGTTCGTCCTGGTTGAAGCCCGCCGTGATGTCTCTCGCGCGATTCAGATGATTGCCAGCGACAAGACTTTCCAGAAGCGCGCCATCAGCGGTTTGCCAGTTTGGGAGCGAGCGCCGGCTCTTGCGGTAGCGCGAGTGGGGCCGGCGACGCTGGCCGTCGGAACGCCAAGTGAAGTGGACGAGCTGGTTCTCGTACGGCTCGGGATGAAGCCGGATCTGAAAATTACCGGTCAACTCTTCGACCGTTTCCAGGCGCTCGATCGCGAGAGTGCGCTGCGCCTCATTTCGCGCGATCCACCCGATCTCTCGCGCATTTTCCATCCGATCTTTACGCGGGAATTGCTCGAGGTTTCGCAATTACTCGGTCTTGCAGTGACCTTGCAAAATCCTGTAAAAGCCAAATTGCTCCTAAAAATGAATTCGTCGAAAAGTGCCACGGAGTTGGCCCGAATCTTACATGACGCTCCGCAACAGTGGCTGCGCCTGCCCGACTCCGAGCTGTTGCTTTACTCCCAACCGCCGGAGATCCAAAGACAAGGAAACTCGAACCTGGAGTTGCGCTTCGCCGTCCCGGAAAACAGCGCGCGCCTTCTCCTCGAGCGCCTTGCAAAAACGGACACGGCTGAGGTGGTGAGAGCGCATTGACCGACCAGACCAAATGCGAGACGCGCGCTTTTTTCTATTTACTGTGGCAGGCCTGGCGCTGCCTTTACTGGATGGAAATGCCGGGGTCCCGCTGGTCGATATCAAATCCATCGATCCAACGATCGTTGTTGAGTTGCGCTACGGAGGTCGAAATAATCTCACCGGACAGCCGCTATATTCCTTTGGAACACCAGCGCTCGCCCGTCCGGAAGTCGCTTCGCGTTTGGCTGCCGCGCAAGCCTTTCTGCGGCGCTATCAATATGGGCTGAAAATCTGGGATGCGTATCGCCCTCCGTCCGTGCAGGTGAAGCTTTGGCAAGCGGCGCACAACAACGATTATGTCGCCAACCCCGCAATTGGGGCAGGCTCACTGCATAGCTGGGGCGTCGCTGTCGATGCTACCCTGGTCGATGCATGGGATCGTCCCGTGCGCATGCCTAGCGACTTCGACGATTTCACCCCGGCTGCAATGTGGCGTTACACTGGCGTCGACCCGGCAATCCGCTCACATGTACGTTTGCTGCAGATTGTCATGCGAAATGCCGGTTTCTGGGGATTGCGCACCGAGTGGTGGCATTTCACGATCACGGATTGGCCCAAATATTTGCCACCAGACAAGGCGAAGAGTGCCGCGCAAGTTTGCGGGACTCGCTGGCAAGGCAAGTTATGATCGACGGGTTGCTTCGAGATTTGCGGCAGCCTGAATACATCCACGTATTGATCAATCCGTTGCCCATCTACGGATTGTTCTTGAGTTGGGTCGGCCTGATCATCGCGCTTTTTTTAAAGAGCCGGCGCGCTCAGATCGCCACATTGACGCTTGTACTCATCAGTTCCACTTCGGCGTGGCCGGTGTACGAATTCGGCCAACAAGCTTATGACCGCGTCTTGTCGATGGCAGACGAAGATGGACGAGCCTGGCTCGACGAGCATAAGAATCGTGCTGAGGATCTCATCTACATTTTCTATGCGCTCGCAGCCTTGAGCGCGATTGCGATCGCGGCGCCGATTAAATGGCCGAAATCTTCTGTGCCGCTCGCTATCGCGGCGATTTTACTGGGCGCTGTGACCCTGGGAACTGGCGGTTACATCGCCTATGCCGGTGGCAAGATCCGGCACCGCGAATTCCGCAACGAGCCGCCGCCACCGAAAAGGGCAGAACACGAGCATTAGCCATCGTTGAAGCGTTGAAGCGTTGAAGCGTAAATTGGCCGAAGTGACCGAATTTAGATTCACGATTTCGCCGCTCGCTTCAACGCTTCAACTCTTTAACGCTTCAACTCTTTAACGCTTCAACTCTTTAACGCTTCAACGAACTCGTGACAACCCAGCTGGACCGCGCCGAACGCGATGTCGAAGAACACAGCGTTGCGCTTAAGAAACCGCTGGGCCTGCGCGATCTTGTCGTGATGCAGATTGTGTTTGTCGTCGGCTCCGGCTGGGTCGGCACGGCTGCCAGGCTTGGCCAATCGCATCTTTTCTTCTGGCTGCTTGCGATTTTACTTTTCTACATTCCGCAAGCCGCCGTCGTGATTTATTTGAATCGCACCATGCCTCTGGAAGGCGGCTTGTATCAATGGGCAAAACTCGGTTTCAACGAGTTCGCCGGCTTTATGGTTGCATGGAACCTCTGGCTACTTTCAATCACCGTGATCGCGCTGGGCGGAATGTTCGTGACCACGAATCTGTCCTACGCGCTCGGCGAACACGCCGCCTGGATGCCGAATAGCAAATGGTGGGTCTCGCTGATCAGTTGTGCATTGGTAGCTGGTCTGGCGTGGATCACGGTTCGTGGATTGTCGTTAGGCAAATGGGTCCACAATATTGGCGGGTTCGCCATGCTTCTCGCCTATGGCGCTCTGATCATTCTGCCATTTGTTAGTCTCGCGCTCGGCGAGCTCAAGCAATACCATCCGCTGCCTATTGCCGCCCCAACCGTGTCGATCTTCTTTTGTTTAAACATCTTCAGCAAACTGGCGGTCGGCGGACTGAGCGGATTCGAGTATGTTGCCATTATGGCCGGAGAAACTCGCGCGCCGGCGCGCGATATCGGCCGCTCTGTGATGATCGCCTCCCCGATTATCGCGCTGTTGTTTATCTTCGGGACGAGTTCGGTCCTGGCTTTTGTCGGAAACAACCAAATCGATCTGATCGGACCCATACCGCAGACTTTGAGCCTTGGTCTGCGCACTTTTCGAATCGCTGGCACAATTGCATCGGTAGGCATCCTGATGATGACGGTGCGCTCGATTTCCTCCACCAGTATTCATTTCGCTGGCAGTTCACGTCTTCCCATGGTCGCCGGATGGGACCAACTTTTGCCGCCGTGGTTTTCGCGTCTGCATGTGCGTTACAAAACGCCCATTAATTCAATTATGTTCGTCGGCGTGATCACGCTGGTGATTGGTATCTCGAGTCAAATTGGCGCCGGAATGCAGGAAGCGTTTCAACTCGTGGATAACGCCGCCAACGTTTTTTACGGAATCGTTTATGCCGTAATGTTTGCTATCCCGATTATAGGCGCGGTCGCGATACGCGCCGGAGCGCGCACATGGCTGCGACTCGCAGCTGCTTGTGGCTTTGCCGTCTGTCTGTCGGCTATCTTCTTCACGATCTACCCGATCATTGACGTGCCTAGTCCGCTAACTTTCGCCGCGAAAATCATCGCCGTTACTGTTACTGCCAACGCCATCGGCGCAGCAATTTTTGCTCTAGGTGAGAGGCGCCGTGCCGGTCAGAAAAACTCGACTGCTTAAAGCAGTCGAGTTTTCTTGATTAGCGAAACGATGTTGGCACATGCTGCGAACGGTCCGGCTAGCAATGATGTGTGCCCGATGCGATCGGTCGGCCGGAACCTCGGAAATGTGCTGATTCGCGAAAGCCGGGATCACCGATCCCGGCTACAGGATCCATTCACATGTTTATTGAAACTTGACTGCTTTAAGCAGTCGAGTTCTCAGCAGCTCTCGATTACCCATTGCAAGTAGTCGGGCAATCCGGTAACCACAGGGATGAAGACTATTTCAGGCACGTCGTATGGATGAAGTGCGCGCAACTTCTCCTGAAAAGCGGCTTGTTGATCCCGCGTAGTTTTGAAAAAGGCAATTGCTTCGCCTGCGGTTTCGATTTTGTCCTTCCACCGATAGATCGAGTGAACAGCCGGCATGATATTGGCACATGCGGCGAACTTCTCCGTAATCAACTTGTGCGCGATGCGATCGGCCGTCGCCGCATCCGGAAAGGTGCTGATCGCCAGAAGAACTTGCTCGGCCATTGGTTAGGCCGCCAGAGTTGCAATCAAACGGCCAAGCGCCTCGGTACGCCTGGTCGGCTCGGTCCGGCAAATCCAGCCGCCGCCCAGCACCAGACCACTATCATAAATCACAGCAGCTTGCCCCGGCGTCACAGCTCGCTGCGGTTCGTGCAGGCGAATGCGCGCGCGATTGTTCTCCAATGGCGTGACACTCGCGGGCGTGCCGGGGTGGTTGTAACGAATTTTTACCGTCGCTTCGAGCCGAAAGCCCGGATCACAGATCCCGGCAACAGGGTGCCAGTTCACGTGATTGATTTCGAATTCATCGCAGACCAAATCGTCCGCGTCTCCGATGATTACGCGATTTTTTTCTGGATCGAGATCGACAACGTAACGTGGCCGGGGCGAACCGCCCGGCAAACCTTTGCGTTGGCCGATTGTGAAAAGCTCGATCCCGTCGTGTTCGGCGATAAAATTCCCATCAACATCGTAAATCTCGCCGCGATGAAACTCCGTTTCGCCGAGATGCGAGCGCAGAAACGCTTTGTAATCGTTGCCGGGAACAAAGCAGATTTCCTGGCTGTCGATCTTGTCCGCGACCTTCAGGCCTAACAAGTGCGCAATTTCGCGGATTTGCGGTTTGAACATGTTGCCAAGCGGCGTCAGCGCGCGCCGAAGTTGTGGCTGCCGCAAACTAAATAGAAAATAGGATTGATCTTTGCGCGGATCGACACCTTTTCGCAAGACGGCGAAGCCCGGGTCGCCGACTCCGGCTACAGGATGCTCGATGATCGCGTAATGGCCGGTCGCGATGTAGTCGCAACCCAATGCCGCTGCTTTGCTCCAGAGATTGCCGAACTTGATCTTTTCGTTGCACATCACGCATGGATTCGGAGTTCGGCCGGCCTGGTACTCACTCGAGAAATAATCGATGACGAGTCGCTCGAACTGATCGGCTTCGTCAACGACGTAATGCGGAACGCCCAGCGAATGCGCAACGGCCCGCGCATCCGCCACCGCTTGCGGCCCGCAACATTTGTCCTCAGCGCGCGAAATGCAATCCTGCGGCCACACTTTCATGGTCACGCCGACGACCTCGTAGCCTTGCTCACGCAGCAAGTATCCGGCCACGCTGGAGTCCACCCCACCGCTCATCCCGAGTAGAACGCGCTGTTTATTGCATGTCATGCGACCTGTAAGGTGAACGTTGGAAAGCGCGCGTCAAACAAGTGTCGGTAGCGCACGCGTCTCGCGTGCTGGTGGAGCCTGTCCTGAGCACAGTCGAAGGGGCGTCGCGCCGAAACGATCTTTTCTTAAGATAACATCTGCACCTGATCGCGAACGGAAGAGAAGTTCGCGACGGCGAGGACGCCATCGCCAGCATGCGAGACGCATGCGCTACCCAACATACCTTCATGCGGAGCTAAAGTTTCACCGCTCGACTAACGAACGGACTGCCGCGCAACGTGAAGCGCCACGGATGATGCGCAGAGCGCGTAATACCGATTCGCGCGTCCGCCACAACATCGACAGCCACATTTGCGTTGCGAACAAAGCAGTGCCGCGGGTCGGCGCACAAATCCATTTCGTGGTGTCGGCCTGTAATTCCGAGCGCCTGAGTGAGTTTGCCTGGCCCTGAGCAGAGACGTTTCACGTCGTTAAGACTTCGACGTTTTTTCATGCGTTCGACCCCTTTTCTCGGTTCCAGCGCGCGAATCAAAACGAAACCGTTTGCATCGCCTTTGACCAGCACATTTAGCATCCAGTGCATCCCGTAGTTGAAATACACATAAGCCGCACCGGCCTGGTTTCGCTCGATAAAGCTGCGCGCGCTCGGCCGCGTAAAAGTGTGCGCGGCCTCGTCATCGATTGCCGCGTACGCTTCGACCTCGACAACGAGTCCCGAGCAGTCGCCCCAAACTAGTTCTGCGCCAATCAACTCACGCGCGCACGTGATGGGGTCACGTTTAAAAAAAGACACGCGGATAATCTTGTTCACCCTCTCCCCTGCCCGGCCCATTCGTTTGGAGAGCAGCTTAATCCGATGGCTTGTAGTAAACTCGAAGCGTCACCTTGCTATCAACTGGTTGTCCATTGCGAAATGCAGGAATAAATTTCGCCCCTTTAAAATCGGAGATGGCAGCATCGCCGAAGCCCAGCAAAGGCGGAGATTCGGAGACAACCTGGATATTCTTAAGATTTCCCGTTGCATCGACGCTAAGTGCAAGTTCAACAACGCCCGTCACGCGCACACTAGTCCCTGTATCGGGATAATGCGGTCCGGTAAACTTGGAATCCTCGCCGAAATAGGGTTGCGGATCGATGAAATCATTCTCCTTTTTCAATTCATCGAGCTGCTGATTGGAAAAAATGCGCAGGCGCGGTTTGCCATTCACTACCGAGAATACGGCGGTGCCGTAGAAAAAAACTGGGACCGGTTTGTGGTTGTAAATCGCCGGAATGAATTTCGCCTTGGACAGACGCTTTATCACTTCCTGCTCGAGCAGTTTTGAGTCGGGCGTGCCGCGATAAGTTTCGCTTAACATGATCTCGCCGGTCGGCGCGACGATACAGGCAAACATAATCGCGGCGTTCTTCTGGCCCTTTTTGATCAGCTCCGCGGTGTCGATCCTGTTTATGAGCGAATCGGGACCCGTCCCCAGCAATGCCGGCCGGTACATCGGCAGTTGGGGCGTGGCCGCAGGCGATGCAATCTTTACTGTTTGCGCCGTTGCAAGATCGACGGCGAGCAGCACACTCGTGCACCAGAATAATATCCCAAGCCGCATGGCCAAATAGGCAAGCGGAATGCTTCGTTTTTGCAAGCGCAAACGGGAAAATTTTACGCCGCGACTGCGAGCGTGTTCGCCACGGCAATTTTGCGCACGATTTTGTGCCGCCGAAAATAATCGATGAGCGCGTCGCGCGTCTGAACTTGATGCAGGGTGCAGTTGACGGCAGACGTCTCAAGCAGCGCGCGCAACTTCATGAAATGATGGCCGGCGCTGCGCGAGTCGAAAGTGTTAAAAGCGACAACGTATTTTTTGCCGCGATCGAGGGGACGCCCATCAGCCAGGCTCACTGCTATGATTCGGCGATCGTAACCGCGGCCTTCCGTTTTCACTTCGAAGCCAAGGAAACTACGCCTCTCGTGGCCGGCGCACACTTCTTCCATGATGGTTTTTATTTCTTCAGGCGAGAGCTCTGCTGTCACAATGTAGTTTTCGAAAGGAATCAAATTCCAGATATCGTTTACCGTTTTCGGACCGGCGACCAGATTTGCCTTTTCATCGAAAACCCCATGCATGACGCCATCAACCGGCACGCTTCGTTCCAGCAACGCTTCCATAATCGCCGCGCCGATCAGTCTCTCGATATCGCTCGGTTGGCCGGGGCGACCGCGAGCGTGAAGAGTTTCAGCTAGTTCACCAATCATCTGCGACAAGGCAGCATCCGATTCGGCAAGCTGCGATTTGGCTCGTGAAAGAATCACGGGATCGAAACCGTAGCGGTTATCCATCAGCTCGCAGATCGCTTCTCGATGGAGCAGCTTCTTCGAATTCCGATCGAAAAGAAGATCGACGCAGCCCGCATGGATGCCGAAATGATCTGCCTGGGTGAAAAGTATGCCGTTTGCGAGGCGACTTGGAACGATCTGATGCGTATGACCGGCGATAAACACAACCGTTTCTGGAAACTCCGAAGTCAACGCCATCACCGTATTCGCGAAATCATCCCCGCCGCTGCGCGCCTTCAGTCCCATGTGACCCGATAAAACAATCGCATCTGCGCCTTCACTTTTTGCTCGTGCGATCGCTCGGCGAACGGGTTCGACGGGATATTGAAAGTCGATCCCGCGAGTAAATTCTGGACGGAGCCAAAATAGCATCCCGGGCGTCGTTATCCCGATAATGGCAAGCTTGATCCCTGCGATTTCCTTCAAAATGAATGGCTGGATTTTCGCGAACGGGTGTTTCGCATCAGCAAAGCCGCCCGCCGGTCGTCCTTCCAGCACCGTGTTCGCTGCCAGGACAGGCATTGTCGATCTTTGCAGTGCTTGCTGAAAAGGTTCGATTCCCCAGTCGAACTCATGATTGCCGATGATCCATGCGTCGTATTTGAGATAATTGAAGAAATCGATCATCAGCTCGCCCTTACTGCGCAATCCGAGGTCGGTCCCTTGATACACGTCGCCGACGTCGATCAAAATCGAGTTGGCGTTCTCTTTTTGCCAGCGCCGGATTTGGGTGACGCAACGTGCCATTCCGCCGCGATCAGGATTTCCGTCGTAATCGGCAGTCGGCAGAATATGGCCGTGGAGATCCGTGGTATGGAGGATCGAGATGCGGACTGTGTCGGAATTGAGCGCCACGGCTGCATGAGAAAGACTTGGAAATGCGCTGATCACTCCCGCCCCGCCAACGAGCTTTAGGAAATCCCGTCGAGTCCAGAATCTGTCCGATTGCAACATCGCTTTAGCTTCCGCGCTCCGAGCATACTAGTCTGCTGGCTACCAGCTCAATAAAAATGCTGCGAATCGACAGCTTGACCGCATCATCCTTTCAGTGACACTTCGGCCATGCTTAACGAAAATTCTATCGCAGATCTTAAAGCGAACCTGCGGGGAGGACTGATCGAGCCGGGCGATAAGGGTTATGATGAAGCCCGCAAAGTTTACAATGGAATGATACACAAAAAGCCGCGGCTGATCGTGCGGTGCGCGGATGTGGCAGATGTAATCCGCTCGGTAAATTTTGCCAGAGAAAATGACCTCCTTCTCGCGATCCGCAGTGGCGGGCACAACGCGGGAGGCCTTGGAATTTGTGATGACGGTTTGGTCATCGATTTAGCACCGATAAAATATACCCGTGTTGATCCTGGGGCGGGTACCGTCACCGTTGGCGGCGGATGCACTTGGGGCGATGTGGACCATGCCACGCATGTGTTCGGGCTCGCTACTCCGAGCGGGATTATTTCTACGACTGGCGTTGGTGGACTAACCCTAGGCGGGGGAATCGGGCATCTCACCCGCAAATGCGGGCTCACGATTGATAATCTCCTCTCAGCCGACGTCGTGTTGGCGAATGGCACATTCGTAAAAGCAAATGCCGATGAGAATTCCGATTTGTTCTGGGCCATTCGCGGCGGTGGCGGAAATTTCGGCGTGATAACTTCTTTTACGTTCAAGCTGCATCCGATCGATGTGGTCTACGGCGGTCCAATGCTGTACGAGCTGAGCGAAACAGCAGACGTGATGAAATGGTATCGCGACCAGATTCCCAGGGCTCCCGACGATTTAAATGGGTTTTTTGCCTTTCTCACTGTGCCGCCCGCGCCGCCTTTCCCCGAGCATCTTCACATGAAAAAAATGTGCGGTGTGATTTGGGCATATACTGGGCCGCAAGCGAAAGCCGAAGAAACATTTAGACCCATTCGTGCTTTCAAGACGGCCGCCCTCGATTTTGTCGGTCCGCTGCCGCAGCCGGCCCTACAAAGCATGTTCGACGCGCTGTATCCTCCAGGCCTGCAGTGGTATTGGCGTGCCGATTTTGTCAACGAGCTAAGTGATGATGCGATCGCTCAACACGTGCGTTTTGGTGAGACGCTTCCCTCGATGCATTCCACCATGCATATGTATCCGATCAACGGGGCCGCATCACGCGTCGGAAGGAATGAAACTGCCTGGAATTATCGCGACGCTAACTGGGCGCAGGTGATGGTCGGCGTTGATCCCGATCCGCGAACAACGAGAAAATCATCTCATGGACAAAGGGTTATTATGATGCGCTGCATCCATATTCAGCCGGTGGAGCGTATGTAAACTTTTTGATGGGAGACGAAGGAGAAGATCGCGTGAAGAAAACTTACGGCGACAACTATGAACGGCTGGTCGCGATCAAAAATAAATATGACCCTGGCAATCTCTTCCGAGTGAATCAAAACATTAAGCCGACTGGCAGAAAGCCAGAGCCAGCTGCAGCATCCTGATCTCCATTGCATGGGCGACCCAGCGGTTGCAATTCCGATTACGCTTATCCCGACCGCTCCTGAGTATGTGTCTAGCATTCGATGAATCCGCCTCTCCCCTTGGTGAAGGGAAGAGGATTGAGGTGAGGGAATGCAGAGCGCGCTCTACTCCCAGAACACTCAACCCTCACCCCACCCTCTCCCTTGTGAAGGGAGAGGCGAGAACGAACTAAACGGCCCTCTCTCGAAAGGAGCGGTGATTCCTCTTTCTGTCTGGGAAAATCACGTGGAATCCAATCAATGAATGCCGATGAACTACGGGCACTGCAGGCGCCGCTCAAAGCGAAGTATCAAGAGCACCCTGAGACCGCGTTGGTCACGCTGCAGGCCAAAGGACGCATCGGCGGAAATATCACCTGCAAAATAGAAACCGAAAAAGCGCGCGTCTAAGCAGGGCTTCACCCTGCGACAGGAGGCGATGGGCTCAGCGCATGCTCGGCCGATATGTTGTTGGAAGCGTTGGTTGGATGTGCCGGCGTCACGCTGGCTGCAGTCGCCACCGCTCTCGGCGTCGCGCTACGTGACGCGAAGATTCAAGCTGAAGGCGATCTTGATTTTCGCGGGACGCTGGGAGTCTCGAAGGAGGTGCCTGTTGGTTTTAAGCAAATTCGATTAAACTTCGATCTGGATACTGATGCCAGCGAAGAACAGATCGCTACATTACTTCGCCTGACAGAACGGCATTGCGTCGTTTACCAAACGCTTAGTCATCCTGCCAAAATCACCGTCTTGCATAGGGCTATATCGCAGTAAATTCAGCCGCTATGCCGTTATACATGGACATTCATGAGCTCCCGGAGGGAACTACCGCGGAAGATATCGCGAAGGCTCACGCGAAGGATATGGAAACGCAGCGGAAATATGGCGTTGAGTACCATAAATACTGGGTTAACGAGAATGGCAGAAAAGTCTTTTGCCTCGCCCATGCGCCAAACGCAGAGGCAGCGGCCTGCGTCCATCGTGAAGCGCACGGGCTGTTGGCTGAGAAGATCATTGAGGTAGAGCCCGACGTTGCAGAAGTATTCCTCGGCGGCACTGAAACAAATAGCGTGGGAGCGGTCCTGCTGCCGGGCGGAGGAGCTGATGCACGAGATCCCGGCATCCCAACCGTATTGTTCACGGACATCGTAGATTCAACGACATTGACTCACTCGCTGGGCGACGAGGCGGCGCTTGCGCTGCTCGGCGTGCACGACACGATTGTGCGAGACGCCTTGTCCGCCTCAGGCGGTCGCGAGGTCAAGCACACCGGGGACGGAATCATGGCCTCGTTCGTGTCGGCAGCGGGCGCGGTTCGATGCGCAATTCAGATTCAGCGCGAATTAGCCAGGCACGAGGAAGCGAACCCTGAGCGCTTGCTCAAGGTTCGAGTCGGCGCCGCAGCAGGGGAACCCGTCGAGCAGAATAACGATCTCTTTGGATCGACGGTTCAACTAGCCGCCCGTCTCTGCGCCCACGCGCAGCCGGAACAGATACTGGTGTCAAACGCGATTGCCGAGCTATGCCTGGGCAAAGGACTTCTATTCGAAGACCTTGGCGAAGTTGTCCTCAAAGGCTTCGGTTACCCAGTCCGCGCCCATGCCGCTGGCTGGAGACAAGCGAATTAGATGGATTTTGGCCACAATTAATTACAGATTTTTGGGGCCGAATTCTCGTTAGGCGGCTTCGGCCACATCAGCATGACACGAAACGGCACCAGCAAGTCTTCACTGAAGTTCCAGCCGTTGACCCCCAAACGCTGGGCGGACTTGGAGAGTTTGTTCGGAGAGCGCGGTGCGTGGGGCGGATGTTGGTGCATGTGGTGGCGCTTGTCGCGGGCCGAGTTCCAAAAGCGCAAGGGCCAACGAAACAAGGCGGCCTTCAAGCAGATAGTCGAGGATTCGGAGTTGCCTGGCGTGTTGGCTTACGCCGACGGGCAGCCGGTCGGTTGGTGTGCCGTCGCACCGAGGGAGCAGTATCCGTTGTTGGAACGGTCGCGCACTTTGGCGCGTTTGGACAGCAAGGCTGTGTGGTCGGTCACATGTCTGTTCGTGGCGAGGCCATTTCGTCGCGCTGGCGTGAGTGTTGAGTTGCTCCGTGCCGCCGCTGCCCATGCACGCTCGCGCGGTGCTGCTATCGTCGAGGGCTACCCGGTGGAGCCGCGTACCGACGCCATGCCCGATGCATTTGCTTGGACAGGGCTTTTCTCCGCTTTTCGCAAAGCGGGCTTTCGAGAGGTAGCGAGACGTTCTGCGACTCGCCCGATTATGAGATTGGAGCTTGAGGATGATGCCGCCTAACAAAATCACTGGAGCGAACGGGGGCGGGCCACGTCAGTTGCCAATCCGAACACGCTGGGCCACCCGCGTCGCTCAGTTCTGGCGTTAGACCCATCCGACGCATGAAACACCTCACCCTTCACCTGCTTCTTGTCGCAGCGATTCAGAGCTTGTGCTGCGCAGATGTAATGAAGCTTCCGGCAGAAGATCGCAAAGTGTTGCTGGATGCTTCGCGCTTCCACGAGGTCCGGTCCACGACCAATCTGCCATCCGCAATCCTCGCGCTTTGTGACGGCGGCGGGGACGGCAAGCTCGCAGAACCAGGCCAAAATTGGAACGCGACTGATGTTATCACGGATCCGACTCTCCCAGGAAAGCGCCTAATCTGGGCAGTGGTAGGGGGCGAGTATTATGTCGTCCATTACGAGCGCGGCGGAATCGCTCACACCTTTCACATTCTGGTTGCGAAACTCGGGAAGAATGAGGCGAAACCCACGATGGTTTGGCGTGCTGTTGGAGGCCCGCTCAAAGATTACCCAGTATTTGTCGATACATTGCGAAGCGGGAAGTTGGACGACCGTTTAGATTATCCCCACTGAGAGGCGCTAGTGCGTTGCAAGCGCGCATCTGGGTAGCGCACGCGTCTCGCGTGTTTGTTTCGGCGTCGCGCCGAAACAATCTTTCCTTGGTTCAGTTTGGAGGAAAAGTTCGCGACGGCGGGACACCGTCGCCAACACGCGAGACGCGTGCGCTACCCAGAACGCCGCGCGTCATCCGTTATACATTCAAATGATACGGGGCACTAGAAGGAGCGATGTGAGCCATTCGGCGCGCGCGGCGGTCGCGCGCTACCAAGCATCGCACTTCCTATTTTAGGAAGTAGCTTCTAGATTCTTTCTCAACCTATCATGCAACTCGAAGGAATTGATCACGTAGCGCTCGCGGTGCAAGACATCGAGCGATCAGCAAATTGGTATATCGAAGTTCTCGGCTTCAAGCGACTTCACGAAGGCATGTGGAATGGCGTTCCGACTTTCATCGGCAAGGGAAATACTGGAATTGCACTGTTCCCGGTGAGCTCGCATGCAGGGCCGGCATCATCAGTTCGCAGCGGCATCCGGATGCTTCATCTTGCCTTTCGCGCTGACCGCGATGGTTTTGTTGCAGCGCAACAGGAGCTTGAAACGCGCGGCATCCAAATCGAATTCCAGGATCACGAAATTTCACACTCGATTTATTTTCGCGACCCGGACGGCCACCAGCTCGAGATCACGACTTACGATCTGGCGGGACGCGCATAGCCTGCTCTGAGTTGTCGAATGAGTCGCATCCCTGATTCCAACCCATTCGACTTGCGCTCAGGGCCGGCTGTTGAACGTTTGTTCGGAGCCGCCGCACCTTGCACATTAATTCTAAATTTGTTGCCGAATTTCCGCCGTCCCACCGTTATCTCATCGGAGTTTCCGGTGGGCGCGATTCTGTCGCGTTGCTCCATCTCCTTGTCGAAATGGGTTACAGAAGATTGATCGTCTGCCACTTCAATCACCAGTTGCGCGGCCGATCGAGCGATGCCGATGCGCGCTTCGTAGAAAAACTCGCCGCAAATTACAATCGGAAAACTCTAGGGCAGGCGCTCCGCCTGCCGGGTTTGCAGAGGAGCAATCGAAGCGCTCGCCCTGTCACGCGGACAGACGATATAGATTTTGAGCTCGACTCGGCGGACGTCCGCACGCTGGCGAGGAAAAAAAAATTGTCGATCGAAACCGCGGCTAGAGAGGCGCGTTACTCATTCTTCGCCAAAGTCGCAAAACGCCGGCGATGCCACACCATCTTTCTGGCTCATCACGCCGACGATCTCGTCGAAACTTTTCTAATTAATTTATTGCGCGGCGCGGGACTAACAGGCCTCGCCGCCATGCGCGAAGTTTCCACGCGCCACATCGGCGCTGTCGAGCTTACGATTGTCCGTCCGCTGCTCTCAGTCTGGCGCAGCGAAATCGACGCATATGTTCGCGCCCACCTGCTCAAATTCCGCGAAGACGCGTCCAATAAAAATCTCTCTCCATTGCGCAACCGCATCCGGCATCGCGTCGTTCCTTATTTGGAGAAAACACTCGGCCGCAATATTCGTCAGAATATTTGGCGGACCGCGACTATCGCTGCCGATGAAGAAAACTGGATCGACAATCAAATGCGAGTTTCTCCAGATCGCGATGACCATCTTAGCGTGAAGGAATTGCGGATTCTGCCCATTGCGCTCCAGCGCCGAACGATTTTGAAGTGGCTTCGCGCGCAAAATATTTCCGAAATTGGATTCGATGCGATCGAGCGCGTTCGCTTGTTGCTCGATCCAGCCGCGCACGTCGCGAAGGTGAACCTCGCGAAAGGTCGACACGTCCGCCGCCGCGCGGGAAAACTTTTCGTAGAGCTGTAGTCGTCGCGTTCTAGGCGACGCGACGCGCGTCTTCAATCACGTCAGCGCCGCGCTTCCCAGAGGGGGAAGCGTCTGCAGCAATCTGTGAAAATCTGTGTAATCTGTGGCTGAATTGATTTTCAAATGAATCCCGAAATCCGCGTTCGTTTTGCCCCCTCACCCACGGGGTATCTGCACATCGGCGGGGCGCGGACCGCGCTTTTCAACTGGCTCTTTGCCAGACATCACGGCGGCAAATTCGTTCTCCGAATCGAAGACACCGACAAAACGCGCCAGGTCGAAGAAGCAACGTCGGCAATTTACGAAGGTCTGCGATGGTTGGGCCTCGATTGGGACGAAGGCCCGCACGTGGGCGGCGATTTCGGGCCGTATTTGCAAAGCGACCGCACGCATCTTTACGAGCGCTACTTAAAAAAACTGCAGGACGATGGCCACATTTTCGAAGACCAGGGAGCGCTGCGATTTCGGTCGCCGCGCGAGCATGTCATTATCGATGATCTCGTTTGCGGGAGAATCGACTTCGACCTTACCAATCCCGGAACGCATCCTGACATGACCATTCGCCGTCCGGATGGCTCCTGGATTTTTCATTTCGTCAACGTGATCGACGACCTCGAGATGAAAATCTCGCACGTCATTCGCGGCGAAGATCATCTCTCCAACACCCCTAAGCACATCGAGATTTTTCGCGCGCTTGGGGCGAGGCCTCCGAACTACGCGCATATCCCACTGATCCTGAACCGGGACGGCTCCAAGATGAGTAAACGCGATGAAGGCGCGCGCGTGGAGTACTACATCAAGAGCGGCTACTTGCCGGCGGCTGTTCGCAATTATCTTTGCCTGCTCGGCTGGTCGCCAAAAGACAATCGGGAGAAGATCGACCTCGCCGAGATCATCCGGATCTTCGATCTCAATCATGTCGGGCGCAGTCATGCCACATTTGATCCGGACAAATTACATTGGTTGAACGGCGAATACGCGCGCGAACTCAGCAACTCGGAGTTTTATGAGCTGGCGGTCGCCAGATTGAAGTCGAGCGGCGTAAAGATCGATAACTACCCGGAAGAATACGTCCGCGCAGCGCTGCAAACATGCAAAGGGAAGATCAGCACGTTCGATGAGTTGCCAGCATATTGCGGTTTCTATTTCACCGACGATTTCGATTACAGCCCGGAAGGCGTCGCGAAACATTTCACCGCCGAAAACAAGCCGCGGCTCCAAGCCGTTCGCGATGCGTTAAGCAAGCTTGAGTCGTTCGGCGCCAGCGAAATCGAAATGACGTTGAAAGCGACGGCGAAAGATCTTGGCGTCAAAGTCGGCGCGCTCGTGCATCCGACGCGTCTCGCTGTCACCGGCAGCAATGCCGGTCCCAGCCTCTATCATCTGCTCGAAGTGCTGGGGAAAGACAAAGTCCTGGCGCGCATCGATCGCGCGCTCCGGAGGATAGGCTGCTAGCCTGTCTCGGCCGCCGGGCATCCTGCCCGGCGAATAGATCCAGCAGGCTGGCAGCCTGCCGGCCGAGTCAGGCAGGATGCCTAACCTCCGCGTTTCGCCTCTTTCGCCCACGTATCCTTGAGTGTGATCGTCCGGTTCCACACTTGCTTCTCGGTGGTTGAATCCGGATCGAGAGTAAAATACCCAAGGCGCTCGAATTGATAGCGCGCTTCGGGGCGCGCGTCCGCAAGTGCTGGCTCGCATTTCGCGGTCACCACTTCGAGTGAATCCGAATTTATGAACGACTTGAAATCGCCACGAGCGTCTGTCGCGCCGGAGGCGGAATCAGGCTCCGGGACAGTAAAGAGCCGGTCATACAGGCGGACTTCCGCGTCAATTGCACGCGTAGCGCTGACCCAGTGGACCGTGCCTTTGACTTTGCGTTTGGAAGTAGCGCCGCCGGACTTGCTCTCAAGATCGACACTGCACCGCAACTCAATCACATGGCCTCCATCGTCTTTCACTACTTCCTCGCACTTGATGATGTAAGCGTATTTGAGCCGCACTTCGCCACCGGGGCGTAATCGGAAATATTTCGGTGGCGGTGTTTCCATGAAATCGTCGCGGTCGATAAAAAGCTCGGAGCTGAACGGGACTTTGCGCGTTCCAGCATTTGCATCTCCAGGATTATTGACTGCATCCAACTCTTCGGCGTGACCTTCAGGATAATTTGTCAGCACGACTTTTATCGGCCGCAGCACGGCGAGCCTGCGCGCGGCAGTGCGATTGAGTTCATCGCGCAATGTGTGTTCGAGTAGAGCCATATCGGTCATGCTCGGATACTTGGTGATGCCGACGTTGTAGGCGAATGCCCGCAACGCGCTCGCAGGCACGCCGCGCCGGCGCAAACCGGAAATGGTGAGCATGCGCGGATCGTCCCAGCCGTTCACGAGCTTGTCGTTCACGAGCTGGATTAGCTTTCGTTTGCTCATGACGGTGTAAGTGAGATTAAGCCGCGCGAATTCGTATTGATGCGGCCGCGGGCGTGGCAGTTCGAGCGCGTCGAGAATCCATTCGTAAAGCGGCCGGTGCACTTCGAATTCCAATGTGCACACCGAGTGCGTGATCCCTTCGATGTAATCGCTCAGCGTGTGCGCCCAGTCGTACATCGGATAAATGCACCATTTGTCGCCGGTCCGGTGATGCGACGCGTGCCGGATACGATAGAGCACCGGATCGCGCAGCCAGACGTTCGGAGCGTTCATGTCGATCTTCGCGCGCAACGTGCGCATGCCATCCGGAAACTCGCCCGCTTTCATCCGCGCGAACAGATCGAGATTTTCCTCGATCGAACGATCACGAAACGAACTTTCCTTCCCAACCCGACGATACTCGTCCGTCTGTTCCGGAGTCATGTCGCAAACGTATGCCTTGCCTTTGCGCAGCAATTCCACCGCGTATTCGTAAAACCGGTCGAAATAATCCGAGGCGTAAAAAGGCGCGTTTCCATTTAATTCAATGTGCGAATCGGTCCAGCCGTCGATAAGCCATCGGACGTCGGCCATGATGGAATCGACATACTCGGTCTCTTCTTTTGTGGGGTTGGTGTCATCCATCCGCACATTGCAAATACCGCCAAACTCGCGCGCGATACCGAAATTAAGACAGATCGATTTCGCATGACCGATGTGGAGATAACCATTCGGCTCGGGCGGAAATCGGGTGTGGATCTGGTTGTATTTTCCCGTGCGAACATCCTCCGCGACAACGTCGCGAATCAAATCCGAAGGTGCGGGAGTCTCGATCGAAGCCGTCATTGTAATCACACGAAGCTACAGACGAACGCGCTGGCGGACAACTTTCCTGCTGAACGTCGCCGGGCTAAAGTACGTCTGTCATCCTGAGTGAAGGACCTCACGCACGAAGGTTGGATTGCGCTGATAACAAAGGACATTCCATCTGATTGTGCGACGTCTCTCGCTCCGTTCGGGATGACATGAAAGAGAGCGTAATGACACGAGAAAAGCCAACTACCGAGCAATGACGACCGTCGAATGAAAAAACGTAAGCTCTTGGAGAAGGCGTTCGCGAACCCGGCAGCGCTTAAATTTGTAGAGGTTTGTCGTCTCGCTGAAGCCTACGGCTATCGGCTCGATCGCATCAAAGGTAGTCATCATATTTACGAGCACCCACAATCGCCCCGGCCGTTGAATTTCCAAACCGTTCGCGGAATGGCGAAAGCGTACCAAGTGCGGCAATTGCTTCGCGATGTCGAAGAGTTTAATTTACAAATCGACGAATGAGCGATTACCACATTAACGTCTTTTACAGCGAGGATGATTGCGGCTACATCGCCGATATTCCCGATCTGAAATCGTGCTCGGCGTTCGGGGCAACGCCCGAAGAAGCGGTGCACGAGGTCCTCATTGCAAAAAAGGCATGGCTAGAAACGGCGCGTAAGCATCGAAAGCCCATTCCTAAGCCTCGCTATCGTCCCGCGATCTACGCGGTTGCGTGAAACAACAAAAGCAGACTACCGACCGTTACACGCTCGCCGATTTGGAAAATTGGCGCAAAGTGGCGAGCGATGTCGATCCGCCGGTTCGCCTGGGTGTTTTCGGCGATCCGGTCGCGCATTCGCTCTCGCCCCAAATGCAAAACGCGGCCCTGCGCGCCTGCGAGATCGACGCGCGGTATGCGCGCTTTCACATTCGGGGGAATGAACTCAGATCGGCGCTCCGTTTTCTGCGCGAGCTCGATTTCATCGGAGTAAACTTGACCGTGCCGCACAAAATCGCGGCGTTCGGGCAGATCGACGAGGCAGATGAATCTGCGACTCGCGCAGGCGCTGTAAACACGATTCGCCTTCGCGATAAAAAGCTGATCGGCTCAAATACCGATGGCGAAGGATTCCTGCGAGCCATCCGCAGCGAATTCTCGGTCGATGTGCGTGATCTGCGGGTGATGATTCTTGGAGCGGGTGGCGGAACAGGTCATGCAATTGCCTGGCAATGCGCGCTCGAGAATTGTGAACGCCTCGTCCTTGTCAATCGCACTTACGGAAAAGCACAAGCGCTTACGGAGCGGCTGCGGCCGTACTTTGCCGGACCGCGGGTGCTTGGTCCCGCGGCGCGCCTCGAAGCGGCTGCGTGGAACGAAACAGCGTTGCGCGGGCAGCTTGCCGATATCGATCTTATCGTGAATGCCACGCCGCTGGGAATGAATCCGAGCGATCCAGCGCCAATCCCGGCGCGATTGCTCGCGCCGCATCATATGGTTTTCGACGCGATTTATGCTCCGTCGAAAACCTCTTTGATTCGGGCCGCCGATGAAGCCGGCGCGCGCGGCGTGAATGGATTGTCGATGTTACTGCATCAAGGCGCGCTTTCATTTTCCATCTGGTTCGAACGGGAGGCGCCGATCGAGGCGATGCGGCAAGCGCTGTAGCGGCGGCTGTGTCAGCCGCCAAGGCGCTTGGCACAAGCGCCTCTACAACTCCCGGCATTTGTAAATCCATCGGAAACCGCCATATTAACCGATGATAAGTGTCGGTATAAATTTCGGCCCCGAACGCGTTCGGGGCACTGGCATCGATCTTGCGGAAGAACTACAAGAGCTCAAGCGCGAGCGGAACGCCGTTATCCTTGCGCACAATTATCAGGTGCCAGAGCTGCAGGATGTCGCGGACTTCGTCGGCGACTCGTTAGGTCTGAGTTATCAGGCGGCGAAAACGGATGCTGACGTGATCTTGTTCTGCGGCGTTCATTTCATGGCCGAAACGGCAAAGATCATCAATCCCACTAAGCGAGTGATTTTGCCCGATCTCGATGCGGGTTGCTCGCTCTCAGAATCATGTCCGCCGGAAAAATTGGCAGAGTTTTTGAAGAAGCACGCCGACAAAAATTACTACGTCATCGCGTATATCAATTGCAGCGCCGGCGTGAAAGCGCAGGCCGACGTGATTTGCACCAGCGGCAATGCCGATAAGATCGTACGCGCGGCGCCGGCAGATCGAAACATTCTCTTCGTGCCAGATCAAAACCTTGGGGCGTGGGTAATGGAACGCACCGGGCGCAAAATGGATTTATGGCAAGGCAACTGTTACGTCCACGTCGAGTTCACGGCGCGGAGCATTGCCAAGATCCGCGAAGAATATCCAGATGCCCCCGTGGTTGCACATCCGGAATGCACATATGCCGTGCGCATGCTTGCCGACGAAGTCTGCTCGACCGAAAAGATGGTGGCGTTCTGCAGAGAATCGCCTGCGCATGAGATCATCGTTGTGACCGAGGCCGGCTTGTTACATCGGCTGCACAAAGAGATCCCTGATAAGACATTTATTCCCGGACCGACAGATAATTGCTTTTGCGGCGAATGCCGGTTCATGAAGATGAACACCCTCGAGAAAGCGTATGACGCGCTTCTGAACATGGAGCCGGAAATCACTTTGCCCGAGCCGGTGCGCAAACGCGCGGAGACACCTATTCTGCGCATGCTCGAGCTGGGCAGATAAGGCCGCGGCCGCCACGTCTGGCCCTCGCCGCGCAGACATTTCTGGCATCCCGGGGAGCACCCCGAAAGCCTTCGGGGTTCTTTTCGGCACCTTGCCGAAAAGCTCCCACGCTCCAGAATTTCCGATGGCAGCAATTTTCCTCGCCAAGCCGGCAAAAACTGTTCAAGACTCGACGGCTATGAACCCATTAATTCAATTCAAACAAGCCCGAAAACTACTTCTCATTCCCCTAATGTTCGCCTGCTTTGGGCTTTTACCGGGAGCGCAAGCTACAGACCTGGAGAGCGTTCTACCCAACGGCAATACAGCGGATGGCAGTGGGGTGCTGGTCAGTCTAACCAGCGGGGCCTGGAACAGCGGCTTTGGTTTTCAGGCGCTCAATCACGACACTGCCGGCAAGGACAATACGGCGATCGGTCTTCGAGCCCTGTTCAGCAACGCGACTGGCAGCAACAACACCGCGAATGGCGTTTATGCGCTCTACGGCAATATCAATGGGTGGTACAACAATGCCGTTGGCGCTTTTGCGCTCTCCAACAACAGCATCGGCAACTTCAACACAGCTGAAGGTTATGGAGCGCTCTATCGTAACGATGCCGACGGTAACACGGCCACTGGTTATGGCGCTCTCTATCACAACACTACCGGCGTTCAAAACACGGCGTTCGGTTTAAATGCGCTCGCTAGCAACACCATTGCTGGCGCTAACGGCAGTGGTGCCAACACGGGCGTCGGTGCCTTTGCACTTTTCGTTAACGCCACCGGCGGCGCCAATACTGCCATCGGTTATGCAGCACTTGGCAGCAGCACTGGTGGCGGCAACATCGCATTGGGCGATCTCGCCGGCTTCGATCTCACCACGGGCAATAGCAATATTGATATCGGCAACAGAGGTGCTGCTGCCGACGACAGCACCATCCGCATCGGCAAGACAGGAACGCAGACGGCCACCTATATCGCCGGCATCAGTGGGGCAACAGTTGCCGGAGGTGTACCAGTTATCATAGACGCCGGCGGTCATCTCGGCACGATCGTTTCCTCAGCGCGTTTCAAGAACGAGATCAAGCCCATGGACAAGGCAAACGAGTCTCTCCTGGCGCTTAAACCGGTCACCTTTCGCTACAAACAGGAGCTTGATCCCGAGCGCATCCCACAGTTTGGCCTCGTGGCCGAGGAAGTGGAAAAAGTGAATCCCGATCTCGTGGCTCGCGATGCCAAGGGCGAGGTTTACACAGTGCGCTACGAGGCGGTCAACGCGATGTTGCTCAACGAGTTTCTCAAAGAGCACCGCAGAGTGCAGGAACTAAAATCTGCGACTGCAAAAGACGAGGCGAATATCGCGACACAAGAAGCAACTATCGCGCAGCTAAAATCTACCGTGGCACAGCAGAAGCAAGATTTTCAAGCAACCGTTGCGGAACTCAATGCGCGTCTCAAAGAGCAGGATTCAAAGATCGAGAAGGTGAGCGCCCAACTTGAAGTAAAGAAACCTGTCCTGAAAATGGTTTCGCAACCCTAACTAGGACTAATCTCATCGCATTCCCGTCAATCTGTTTGATTCCGCGCGCTTTCGCGCTGGCGCTCATTCACGATTTAGAAACAACTGACCCGGCGGCGTCGGGGGAGCATCCCGCGACTGCGGGACCAGCCTGTCCTTTTCGGCAGTTTGCCGAAAAGCCGTTCGACCGTTCGGTTCCGCATGCTGTCGCCAGGCTCGGGACGACAGCAGGCTAGCAGCCTGCGCTCCCCAGAGCTATGAGCGCCTGCGAGAAAGCCTCCCGGCCGTGGCGGGTGTTTGCCGTTTTTATCTTGCTAAGCCGGCGGAATTTTTTGCACAATTCTTTCTAACAAAACTGAATCGGTGGAGGAGGATGTTGTCCCCGGGACAGCTTTCTCCCTCTTTCAGAGCGACAGTCACAAAGGAAACCCACCCGGGAAAGAAAAGGAAAGTTAGTAAATATGAAAACAAGAACTCCACATATCAGCAATTCAATGATGCATTGGCCCCGTCACTGCCTTCCGGTCGCAAGATTTCTCATCCCGCTGGTACTCGTCTGCTTCGCGTTGTTACCCGGAGCGCAAGCTACAGACCTGGACAGCGTTTTGCCTAATGGCAACACAGCCGATGGCAGTGGGGTGCTGGTCAGTCTGACCAGCGGGGTCTGGAACAGCGGCTTTGGTTTTGAAGCGCTCAATCATGACACTGCCGGCAAGGACAATACGGCGACCGGTCTTCGGGCCCTGTTTAGCGACACCAGCGGCAGCTACAATACAGCCAATGGCGTTTACGCGCTCTACGCCAACACCACCGGATTTTTCAACAATGCCGTTGGCGCTTTTGCGCTCGCCAATAACATTACCGGCAACTACAATACAGCCAATGGTTATGCTGCGCTCTATCGTAACACCGCCGATGACAACACGGCCACTGGTTATGCTGCGCTCTTTCACAACACTACCGGCATCTTCAACACGGCCAACGGTGTAGTAGCGCTCCAGAGCAACACCACTGGCGTCTTGAACACGGCAACTGGTTCTCAAGCACTCCAGAACAACACCACCGGCGGGGAAAACACGGCCAACGGTTCTCGCGCGCTCGCGAGCAACACCACTGGCGTCCAAAACACGGCCACCGGTGCGCAAGCGCTCTTTTTCAACACTACCGGCGGGGACAACACGGCCACTGGCTTTCGAGCGCTCTTTAGCAACACCACCGGCTTCTTCAACACGGCTAATGGTTATCAGGCGCTCTTGAGCAACACCACCGGCGCCCAGAACACGGCTAACGGTGTAGCCGCGCTCCAGAACAACACGACCGGCAACGACAACACGTCCACTGGCTTTACCGCACTCGCTAACAACACCACGGGCAGCAATAACACTGCTGACGGCCATAATGCGCTCTTGAGCAATACCACCGGCGGCAATAATACGGCTACCGGCGAGGGAGCGCTCATAAGTAACACGGCGGGCGATGGGAATACCGCGAACGGTTATCAGACCCTGTTTGTCAACACCACCGGCGGCAATAATACGGCTGATGGTATTCAAGCGCTCACCAGCAACATCGACGGCAACTCCAACACGGCCAGCGGTGCCGGCGCGCTCTTCTCCACCAATCACGGCGTCGGCAACACGGGCCATCGGTTTTGCTGCGCTTAACAACAATACCACCGGAGACAACAACATCGCCGTGGGAGGTTTCGCCGGTACCAATCTCACCACGGGCAGTAACAATATCGATATCGGCAACTTTGGTGTTGCCGGAGAGGGCAACACCATCCGGATCGGCGGCAACAACCAGAATCGTGCCTTCATCGCCGGCATTCGCGGGGTCACCGTGGGAATCAATGGCTTACCGGTGGTGATAGATTCCGCCGGCCAGCTGGGCACGATTGTCTCATCGAAGCGGTTTAAGAAAGAGATTCAACCGATGGATCAGGCCAGCGAAGCCATCCTGGGTCTTAAACCGGTAACATTTCATTACAAGAGCGACAGCACCGACACACCGCAATTTGGTTTGATCGCCGAGGAAGTAGCCGAGGTAAACCCCGACCTGGTAGTGCGCGACGCCCACGGCGAGGTTTACACGGTGCGCTACGATGCGGTCAATGCGATGCTACTCAATGAATTCCTCAAAGAACATCGCAAAGTCGGAGAACAAAACCGCAAGATTGAGGAACAGGAAGCTATCGTCAGCCAGTTACAGTCTATAGCTGCAAAGCACGAAGCGAGCATCGCACTGCAGCAGAAGAGAATGGAAGCTATCGCCGCGCGTCTCGAAAAGCAGGAGTCGCAAATCCAAAAAGTAAGCGCCCAGCTTGAAACGAGCAAGCCTGCGCCGCAAATGGTTTCGCAACCATAACTAGAATTAATCTCATCGCATTCCCGCCAAGCTGTTTGATTCCACGCACTTTCGCGCTGACGCTCAGCCACGATTTAGAATACAATTGATCCGCCAAACACCCGCCGGCCTCTGGGGAGCATCCTGCGACCGCGGGACTAGCCTGTTCTTTTCAGCAGCTTGCCGAAAAAGCTCTTCGACCGTTCGATCCCACACGCTGTCGCCACGCTCGGGACGTCGTCGGCAGGCTGCCGACGACAGCAGGCTGGCAGCCTGCGCCCCCCGGAGCTATCAGCTATCGGCGGCTGACAGAAAGTCTTCGACTTTTTAATCTTGACACGCCGCTGAAATTTGTTGCACAATTTTGGCTAACAAAACCTGAATTGTGGAGGAGGGCTCTTCCGGGGCAGCTTTCTCTCCCTTTCAGAGCGGAAGTCATAAAAGAAACTCTCCCGGGAAGGAAAGGATAGCTTAGCACATATGAAAACAAGAACTCCACGTATCAGCAATTCAATGAAGCATTCGTCCGGCGACTGCGGCCTGCTCGCGGGACTTCTCATTCCACTGGTGCTCGTCTGCTTTACGCTCTTACCGGTGGCGCAAGCAGTGGGTCCCGACACGGACGGTAGCATACCCGGCTCCAACAATGGCGAAGGTATCGGGGTGCTGGTCAACCGAACCAGCGGGGTGTGGAACACTGGCACTGGTTTCGAGGCGCTTAACCACCTCACCGCCGGCAACCAAAATACGGCGACAGGTCTTCGTGCCTTGAATAGCGATACCAATGGTGGTTTCAACACCGCCACTGGCGTTTTTTCCCTCTTTAGCAATACCAGCGGGTTTTTCAATAGTGCCACTGGTGCCTATTCTCTTGCGAACAACATTAGCGGCATCCACAACACGGCCAACGGTTACGCTGCGCTCTATCGCAACACCGCCGACGACAATACAGCCACTGGTTTTGCTGCGCTCTACCACAACACCACCGGCGACAACAACACGGCCACCGGCTATCAAGCGCTCTTAAGCAATGCTGACGGTGCTAGCAACAGCGCCTTCGGTGCGGGCGCACTAGCGTCGAACACCACGGGTGGCAGAAACAACGCGTTCGGTTTCTCGGCACTAAACCGTCACACCGCGGGAAATTTTAACAATGCCTTCGGCGGTAACGCGCTCTTCTTCGACCAGAGCGGGCAATTCAACAACGCGTTTGGCGATGATGCGCTCCAATCCAACGTTAGCGGGGTTACCAATACCGCGGTGGGCAATCTGGCGCTTGCAAATAGCACCGGCGATGGCAACACCGCATTAGGCTCTACAGCCGGCCTCAATGCGACAACAGGTTCCGGTAACGTCTATATCGGCGCAGGGATGTCCGGCTTTGCTGGGGAAAGCAGCCACACCTATATCCGCAATATCAACACCACCACAGTAAGTGGCGGTGGCGCGGACTTTGTTACCGTGGACTTGACCACGGGCCTGGTTGGTCACGACAGTTCCTCGCGACGCTACAAAGAAGACATCCAGCCGATGGATAACTCAAGTGAAGCGCTCTACCGGCTCAAACCAGTCACCTACCGCTACAAGAAGGAGATCGATCGCAGCCAGTGTCTGGAGTACGGCCTGGTCGCCGAAGATGTAGCCCAGGTGGACCCGAACCTGGCAATCCGGGACGGAGATGGGCAAATCGAGAGCGTGCGACACATGGCAGTGAACGCGATGCTGCTCAACGAGTTTCTGAAGGAGCATCGCAAGGTCGAGGAACAGCAAGCGACGATCACAGAGCTAAAGAAGGATTTCCAAGCCACCGTTGCGGAACTCAATGCGCGTCTCAAAGAGCAGGAGTCAAAGATCGAGAAGGTGAGCGCCCAACTTGAAGTGAGTAGATCTGCGCCGCAAATGGTTTCGCAACCATAACTAGAACTAATCTAATCGCATTCCGAGTCAATTTGTTTTGATTCCGCGCGCTGGCGCTTATCCACGATTTAGAAACAACTGACCCGGCGGCGTCTGGGGAGCATCCCGCGACTGCGGGACCAGCCTGTCCTTTTCGGCAGCTTGCCGAAAAGCTCTTCGGCCGTTCCATCCCACACGCTGTCGCCACGCTCGGGACGTCGTCGGCAGGCTGCCGACGACAGCAGGCTAGCAGCCTGCGCTCCCCAGAGCTGTAAGCGAGTCACAAAGTGTTTGCCTTTTTTATCTTGCCAAGTTGGCGGAATGTTTTGCACAATTCTTTCTAACAAGACCTGAATTGGCGGAGGAGGATGTTTTCCCCGGGACAGCTTTCTCCCTCTTTCAGAGCAGCACTCACAAAATTAACCCACCCGGGAACGAAAAGGAAAACTTAGCAAATATGAAAACAAGAACTCCACCTGTTAAAAATTCAATGAAGCATTCGTCTCGCGACTGCCCTCCGGTCGCGGGATTTCTCATCCCGCTGATGCTCGTCTGCTTTACGCTCTTACCGATGGCGCAAGCGGTTGGCCCCGACACGGACGGTAGCATAGCGGGTTCCAACAATGGCGAAGGTATCGGGGTGCTTGTCAACCGCACCAGTGGGGTCTGGAACACCGGCACTGGTTTCGAGGCGCTAAGCCAGCTCACTGCCGGCAACCAAAATACGGCGACGGGTCTTCGTGCCCTGACTAACGATACTAATGGCGGCTTCAACACTGCCACTGGCGTTTTCTCGCTCTTTAGCAATACCAGCGGGTTTTTCAATAGTGCCACTGGCGCTTATTCGCTTGCCAACAACATTAGCGGCACCCACAACACGGCCAACGGTTATGCTGCGCTCTACCGTAACACCGCCGATAATAACACGGCCACCGGTTTTGCTGCGCTCTACCACAACACCGTTGGCGAGGAAAACACGGCCAATGGCGCCTATGCCCTTTTTAGCAACATCGAAGGCGACTTCAACACAGCCAACGGATCTTTCGCGCTCTATGGCAACTCCACCGGCGAACGAAACACGGCCACCGGCGATAGCGCGCTCTATGGCAACACCACCGGCAACCTCAACACGGCCAACGGCAATGCTGCGCTCGTGAGCAATACCTCTGGCAACTTCAACACGGCCATCGGTGCTGGGACGCTCTTTTTCAACGCTACCGGCGATCAAAATACAGCCACTGGTTATCAAGCGCTTTTTAACAACATCGCCGACGACAACACGGCCTATGGATATAAAGCGCTCACTGGCAACACCTTCGGCGTTGCTAACGTCGCCATTGGTAACGCCGCGTTGCAGGGAAACACGGACGGCACGAGCAACACGGCCAGCGGTGATGATGCGCTCACACACAACAGCACCGGCGGCGGCAACACGGCCACTGGTTTTGACGCGCTCACTAACAACAGCACTGGCGACTACAACACGGCCAATGGCCTTTTTGCCATGGGTAACATCACCAGCGGCAGCAACAACACGGCCTTGGGCCGTTCAGCCGGCACCAGCGTTACCACTGCCGATAACGTTATTTGTATCGGCGCTATGGTCAGTGGTGCGAACGTGAGCAACACTTGCTTTATCGGCCAGATATTCGGTGTAACGTCTTCGGGAGGGACTGCCGTTTTCATTAATTCAGACGGCAAACTTGGCACCACCACCTCTTCGCGGCGGTTTAAAGAAGAAATTAAGCCAATGGAGCGGGCCAGCGAAGCGCTCTTTGCGCTTAAGCCGGTTACCTTCCATTACAAGAAGGAGATTGACCCGCAAGGCATCCCCCAGTTTGGGCTCGTGGCCGAGGACGTGGAAAAGGTGAATCCCGATTTGGTGGTCCGCGACTCTGAAGGCAAGGTTAATACGGTGCGGTATGAGGCGGTGAACGCAATGTTGCTGAATGAGTTTCTCAAAGAGCACCGCAAGGTGGAGGAAGTAAACTCTATTGCTGCAAAACAGGAGGCGACCATCGGTCAACTAAAATCAACTGTTGCAAAGCAGGAGGCGACTGCCGCGCAGCAACAGAAAGAGATCGCAACGCTTACTGCGGGCCTGCAAAAAGTGAGCGAGCAACTTGAACTTAACAAGCCTGCGTCGCGAACCGTCCTCAACGATCAATAGATTCCGTATCTTTCGGAAAGCTCTCGAAGGTAGCCGAGGCGGCGCAGGCCGAGCGTAATCTGTAGCCACGGCCCCGTGGGCCGTCGCGGATGGACGTGCCACAGGCACGTGGCTACAACGAACAATGATGCTGCCCACGAATGATGCGAATCGGCACGAAAACCAGACTTGATCTTAGTCCATTCCGGCCGTGGCGGGTCTTCGACATTTTTATCTTGCCAAGCCGGCGGAATGTTTTGCACAATTCTTTCTAACAAAGCCGGAATCTGTGGAGGAGGATGTTTTCCCCGGGACAGCTTTCTCCCTCTTTCAGAGCGGCAGTCACAAAGGTAACCCGCCCGGGAAGGAAAAGGAAAACTTAGCAAATATGAAAACAAAAACAAGAACTCTACC
>Ga0307278_10000095_pt1 | contig 42307 bp, 34 predicted proteins | sample ER_DNA_117_FD_194482 | JGI IMG/M metagenome (GOLD analysis project Ga0307278, IMG submission 194482) | Bulk soil microbial communities from the East River watershed near Crested Butte, Colorado, United States - ER_DNA_117 | ecosystem: Environmental > Terrestrial > Soil > Floodplain | place... | reverse complement strand
CGGACCCGCTGGGCGGCCGCGCCCGGGCTCATACGCAAGCTGGCGCGCAGCCAGGCGGCGGTCGAGGGTGCCTGGGTGCCCTGGTCGGCGCCGGCGGCGCCGCGCCCATCGAGGGTGGCGAGCCGGCACAGCCAGACCGCGTCGAGCTGGTCGGTGAGCCGGCGCATGGCCAGGACCTGGGTAGCCAGCAGCGCATCGCCCAGGCTGTCGGGATCGCTGGCGAGGAGCTCGGCGACGGCGGCGGCCAACCCCTCCAATCCCGGGGGCGCCCCGGCGGCCAGCTGGCCCAGCCCAGCTGGCGCCTCGGCGGGCGGCGCCGCGGGCGCCCCGGCCGGGCTGGCTCCTGAGTCGCCTGGCGAACTGGTGTTCGGGTTCATGCGCCAAGGCTATCCGGCTAGCCGGGCACCGCCCACGCCCGCCCGCTGATCTGTGGACAACCGCATCCCTAGGGATCGCCATGAGCACGGCCACCGGCAGGTGACCCGCCCGCGGACTGGAACCGGACCCGCGACCGCTGGGAGTTCTTCCAGGGCCTGCGATCGTGGCTACCGGTGGGATCGGCGACTGGGAGGTCAGCCCGCTCCGCCGGGGTGGGTGAACGGGGTCGTGGTGGCCAGCTCGACGAAGCCGAGTCGTTGCAGGATCGGTCGGCTGTCCGGCATGGCGTCGACCTGGAGGTAGCGGAAGCCTCCGGCCGACGCCAGGGCGGCCCGGTGGGCCACCAGCGAGCGGAACACGCCACGGTGCCGCCACGAAGGCAACACACCGCCGCCCCACAGGCTGGCGAAGTCGCTGCCATGGTGGAACTCCACCCGCCCGGCGGCGATCGGCGTCCGCCCGGCGAAGGCGACCACGGCCGCGGCGGTGGTGGGCTGGCGCGCGAGCGCGGCCAGCAGGGCGCTGCCCACGGCGGAGTGGTCTTCGCCGAACACCTGGTCATGCACCGACACCAGCGCCCCGACCCCGTGCTCGTCGGTGACCGCCCGCACCTCCACGCCCGGGGGCGGTGGCACCTCGAGGGGGAGATCGGCGACCTCGGCGACGAGCAGGGCCTCGGCGGGCTCGGGCGTGAACCCGGCCGCCAGCAGCCGGTCGGGGAGGTCTGGGGGCTGGTCGTAGGAGTAGTGCTTCCACTCCCAGGGGCGATGCAGCTGCGCGAAGCGGCGGACCTGCGCGGCGATGACCGCATCGGCGCTCTCGTGGTCGAGGTCGCACCAGATGACCGCGGCCCACGCGTCCCCGGCGCCCACGATCCGAACCACGCCGTGGTCGTACTCGACGTGCCCGTCCAGCGCATCAGGCGCCGGGTGCCGGCGGAGCTGCTCGTCGAAGGCCGCGAGCACCGCGTGTCGGTCCATGCGGGTAGCCGACCAGAACCCAGGCCAGCGCCGCAACCGGGTTCACCCCACCAGCACCGCAAAGGACGCCGAGCGGCCTCAACCCGCCGAACCCTCACAGACACCCTAGGTGGCGCCGGGTAGCGGGTGGCCCGAGGAGGGTGGTGCCTCTTGGCGCCCGCCGGGCCTCACTGACCCGCTGGCATCCTGCGCCCCGCCTGCCGCGCGGTGGGGCGCAGCCACAGCGTCACGTGGGTCGGCCGCATCGTCTGGTCCACGACCGCCCGCAGCTCGGCGGTGAGGGTCTGCAGGTCGACCTGCTGGCGTAGCTGCGCCGCGAAGGCGTCGATCGTCCTGGCCGCGTCGTAGCGGCGGCGGTAGAAGCGCCGGTCGACGGCCTGCTGGATGCGGCGGCGCAGCGGCTGGAACACCGCGGCCGCCGCCAGGGTGGTGGCGGCCACGACCAGGCTGCTCGGGTGGTCGCCCGGGCTGACCTGCTGCCCGATCACCAGCACGCCGAGCGCGTAGCCGCCGCCGAGGATCACGGTGAGCAGGCCGTACACCAGGGTGCGGTTGACCAGCCGGTCGATCTCCCAGAGCCGGTAGCGGAAGATGCCGACGGCCAGCCCCGCGAGCAGGAGCACCGTCCCCAGGAACTCGAGGTACGGCCCGTAGCCGGGCGCCTCGGGGACCGAGCTGAGCGGGACGCTCAGGGCGATGCCGTACGCGACCCACTTGATCTGCTGGCGCTGCACGGTGCCGGAGCGGCGGTAGCGCACGATCAGGGAGACCACGCCGACGGCGGTCAGGACCTGCGATCCGACGAGCGCGACCGGGAACATGATGTCCACCAGCGGCGGCAGCGAGCCAGTCTCGTCGATCAGCGCCGGCCCTCGATCCGGCCAGTACCCCACGGCGAGGACGACCGTGGGGACGACCGTGAGCACGGCGCCGGCCCAGGCGAACGGCCGCCAGCGGCGCGACGGGAGGCGCCCGTCGGGGAACAGCAGCACCAGGAACGAGCCGCTGATCACGATCCCGGGGACCATGGTCCAGGCCGCCAGCCAGCTCGCCACGTTCCCACCGGGCAGCGACGGCCGGTGCGCGGTGAGGCCGAGCGCCAGGGGCGCGTACTGCTGGGCGAAGTTGAACACGGCCAGGAAGACGCCGGCGGCGAGCAGCAGCCAGGCGAGCAGGTGACGCCGCTCGCGGACCACGATCAGCGCGCCGACGACCGGCAGGGTGAGCGCGTCCAGGGTGCCGATGGCGTGGTGGGCGCCGACGAAGTCGTTCGGGGTCTCGCCGTTGAAGCCGGCCAGCGCGATGCTGGCCACGGCGACGCCGACCGCCAGGGCGCACAGGCCCCAGGCCAGCCGGGTCATGGCGGCGATCCCGCCTGGCTCAGCCCTTGCGCCCGGACCGCTCGTCGCCTGCCAGCAGCCGGCGCCCCGCCCGCAGCGGGGTGCCGAGCGCGTACAGCGTCGAGCGGATGCCGGCGTTGTGCCACACGTTGCCCGCGTTCGACCACTGGCGGCGGCGGTCGACGCAGACCGCCACGGTGCTCACCGCCGGGTCGGCCACGCCGAGGTGGCGGGCGAGGTTGGTGAGGGTCTGCTGCCAGAAGCGGTCTTCCCGGCGGTGGATCGCCAGCGGCATCGCCAGCTCGTACAGCGGGTCGTTGGCGCGCAGCAGGACCTGCACCTGGGCGACCGTGACGCCGCCCTCCTCGGCGGCGGCGGCGCTGAAGGTGATCCAGCTGGCGAAGATGTGCCCCTGCGGGGTCATGAAGGTGAACGACTCCTCGTCGGCGTACAGCACCAGGATCCCGGTCGACAGCTTGACGCCGCCGCCGACCGAGATGTTGAGCAGGGCGACGTCGCCTGGGGCGATGCTGGTGAGCGGGCCGTAGAAGCGGCCCGAGTCGGGCCAGAAGCTGCCGAACGCCTGCTTCCAGGTGGCGATCGCCGCGGCGGGCGTGGTCTCGACACCGGTCAGCTCCACCCGGTAGGTCTTCTGCCACAGCTTGCCGAAGCCCTGGATGGGGCCGACCAACCGCTTGCCGGTGACGTTCAGGTTGATGGCCTCGTCCGGCACCTCGCCGAGCCGCAGCGTGGTGACGTGCTTGGCCCAGTTGGCGGCGTCGCGTGGCGTCAGCTCGGTGGCCTCGCCGCCGGCGCCGTCCTCCGCTCCGCTGGTCATGGCTGGTTCCTCTCGCTCGCTCAACGCCCGTCCGCGGCGGCTACCGCCGCTTCCTCGCTGTCGTGGATGCCGATCGCCTCGTCCAGGCGGGTCAGCTCGAAGATCTGCCGGTAGTGCTGGTTGAGCCCGTAGGCGAGCAGGCGCTGGCGCTGGCGGTTGGCCCGCACCAGCAGGGTCACCAGCATCCCGATGCCGCCACTGTTCATGTACTCGAGCCCGCTGAAGTTCAGCACGATCGCCCTGGTCGTCGGCGTGCTCGCACGGCCATACGCGTCGCTGAGGACGCCCTCGCTGCCGGCCGTGACGTCGCCGCGGATGTCGACCACGCTGACCACGCCGCTCACCTTGCGGACGTCCATCGTGCCGGTCTCCTTGTTCATTCGCCCCCTCCTCGTGCCGCGCGGGCGCCGCCCCCGGCGTCTGCCGGGGACGCGCCGACCACGGCGCTGTCCTCGTCGCCGTAGATGCCGATGAAGTCGGACAGCCGGGTGATGCCGAAGATGTGCCGGTAGTGCTCGGTCAGGCCGTAGGCGCTGATCGCCAGGCGCTCCTTGCGGGCGCGCGCGAGCAGGCCGACGATCACCGCGATGCCGGTCGAGTTGATGTAGCCGACCTTGCCGAAGTTCAGCAGCACGCCGCTGGCGTCGCCCGGCGCGACCGCCTGGTCGTAGGCGTGCTGCAGCGGCTCGTCGGCGTCGCGGTCGATGTCGCCGACGATGTCCAGGACGGCGACGCCGTCCCGCCGGCGGACCGACACTCTCGTCTCACTCACCGTCATCGGTCTCCCTTCCGGTGCCATGCAGGTGCATGACCAGGTGGACCGTGTGGTGCAGGCTGTCGCCGGAGGTCCGCAGCTCGTCCACCATGTTGCGGATCAGGAACAGGCCCCAGCCCCGTGGGTTCTCCACGCCGGCGAGCTTTGCCTGCAGGTCGGGCTCGGGAGCCTCGGGGATCGGCTGATCCCCGCCCTGATCGGTGACGGCCACCTCGACGCTGCCGGCGGAGGCGGTCACGCGGATCGCGACCGGCAGCTCGGGCTGGCCCTTGTTGCCGTGCTCGACGGCGTTCATCACCGTCTCGGCCACGGCCGTGCGTAGCTTCTCCAGCCGCACGGCGTCCAGGTCGAGCCCTGACACGGCCCGGACCACCCGCTCGACCGGGCCGCGCTCGGCGCCGACCTCGCTCGGCACCTCGAACTCGTCCAGCACGCGCGGCTCGTCCCCGCCTCCACCGGTGCGTTGCAGGGAGACCAGGGTGATGTCGTCCTCCTGCTCCCAGCCAGGCCCGGTGAACGAGGCCAGCTCGCCGAGCAGCAGGTCGATCAGCTCCTCGCCGCCGTCGCGCTCGCCGCACAGCTTGGCCAGCCGGGGGAAGCCGAACATCTCCCCGTCGGGCGAGTGGGCCTCGGCCAGCCCGTCGGAGTGCAGCAACAGGCTGTTGCCCGGGGCGAGCGTGGCGGTGTGCTCGTCGTACTCCATGTCGGGCAGCAGCCCCAGCGGCATGCCGGTGGCGCGCAGCTCGGTGACGCCGTCCTGGTGGTGCAGGTTGGGCAGGTTGTGGCCGGCGTTGGCGAAGCGGAGCCGGCCGCTGGCCGGGTCGAGGACCGCGTACAGGCAGGTCACGAACATGTTGGGAGGCATCTCGTCGAGCAGGAGCTGGTTGACGCGCCGCAGCACCTCGCCGGGGGCGACCAGCCGCAGCGCCTCGACCCGGAGGATCGCGTGGGTGGTCGCCATCACCAGCGCGGCGGGGACGCCCTTGTCGGTGACGTCGCCGACGACGACGCCGACCTGCCCGTCGGGCAAATGGATGAAGTCGTAGAAATCCCCACCGACCGAGCGGGCCGGCCGGTAGAAGGCGGCCACGTGCCAGCCGGGCAGGTCGGGCAGCTCATGCGGCAGGAACTGCTGCTGGATGAGCTGGGCGACCTTGATCTCCTGCTCCATCCGCTCGCGGTCGCGGATCTCGGCCTGCTGCTGGCGCACCAGCTGCGCCACCCGCACCGCCGGCGCCGCGTGGGCGGCCAGGTCGTCGAGCAGCTTGCGGTCGTCGTGCGAGTACTCCTGCTCGCTGCGGCGTGGCCCGAGACGCAGCAGGCCGATCAGCTCGCCCTGGCTGATCAGCGGCACGACCATTCGGGTGCCCTCGGCCCGCAGGGCGGCCAGTGCCGGCGAGTCCAGCTCGAGCGCGTCCAGGTCGACCGTGGCATGCCCGCTCGAGAAGTAGCCGAGCAGCGGGTCGTTGGGGGCGATGTCCAGCTCCGCCATGGCCGCGGGCGCGCCCTCCAGGGCTTCGGCCGCCCCCCGGTCGGCCGCGTCCGGGCGGGGCGCCCGCCGCCAGCTGCTCCATCGCTTCCGTGTCGACATCGTCACCTCCGACATGGTTGTAGCCAGGATCCGTTCCGGCAACGTTACGGTCCAGCGTTACGGCGGGCCGCTTGGTCTGTTGGAATGTTGCGCTATCTGCCCCGCACGCGCTATGCAGGAGCTGCACATGGACCAATTGCGGCTGGCGCTGCTCGGAGCGCCGCAGGTCGAGGTGAGCGGCGCGCCGCTGCGGGTGGACACCCGCAAGGCGGTCGCGCTGCTCGCCTACCTGGCGTGCCGCAGCCGGCGGCACGGGCGCGACCAGCTCGCCGCGCTGCTGTGGCCCGAGGGAGACGACGCCCACGCGCGCGCCGCGCTGCGCCGCACGCTCTCGGCGCTGAACCACGCCCTCGGCGCCAGCGCCCGGGTCGCCGCGGACCGCACCGGGCTGGAGCTGGTCGCGCCCGCGATGGACCTGGACATCGAGCGCTTCCGCCAGCTCGTGGCGAGCTGCGACGCGCACGGGCACGAGCCGGAGCGGGCCTGCGCGAGCTGCGCGGAGCCGCTCGCCGAGGCGGTCGCGCTGCACCGAGGCGACTTCCTGGCCGGCTTCACCCTGCGGGATGCCCCCGAGTTCGAGGACTGGCAGCTCGCCGAGGCCGACACGCTGCGCAGGGAGCATGCCGGCGCACTGCAGCGGCTGGTCGGCGCCCGCGCCGTCCAGGGGCGGTGGCAGGCGGCGATCGCCGACGCCGAGCGGTGGCTGGCGCTGGATCCGCTCCACGAGCCCGCCCACCGGCAGCTCATCCGGCTCTACGCCTGGAGCGGGCAGCGCGGCGCCGCCATGCGCCAGTACCGCGCGTGTGTCCGGATCCTCGACCAGGAGCTGGGCGTGCCGCCGCTGGAGGAGACCAGCGTCCTGTACCAGCAGGTGACCGAGGGCCGGGTCGAGCCGCCGCCGACCCCGCCCCCCGCGGCCGCCCGGCCCGCGGCCCGGCCGGTCGCGGCGCCGCACGGTGGCGCTCCGGCGCCGCCGCCGCTGGTGGGGCGGCAGCCGCAGTGGGCCGCCCTGCAGGAGGCCTGGGCCGGCGTGGAGCGCAGCGGCAGCGGCCGGCTGGTCGCGCTCACCGGGGAGGCCGGCGTCGGCAAGACCCGGCTCGCCGAGGGCTTCGCCGCCCACGTCGGCTCGGCGCGGGGGCGGGTGCTGGTCTGCCGCTGCTACGAGGGGGAGCGCCTGGCGTACGGGCCGCTGGCCGACGGGCTCCGCGCCGCCCTGGCGCGGCCGGACGGCACGGCCTGGGCACGCGACCTGGAGCCCCACTGGCTCGCCGAGGCCGCGAGGCTCCTGCCGGAGCTGGCCCCGCTGGCGCCGCCGGCGACGGTTCCCACGCCGGACGGCCCGGGGGCGCAGGGCCGCTTCCTCGAGGGCCTGTGCCGCACCCTGCTCGCCGCCGCCGCCGGCACGCGGACGGGGCTGCTGCTGCTCGACGACCTGCACTGGGCCGACGACGCGACCATGGACGCCGTCGGCTACCTGGTGCGGCGGCTGGACCGCTGGCCGCTGCTGGTGCTGGCCGCCTGGCGCGGCGAGGACGTCCCGCGCGGCCACCGCCTCCGCCGCGTGGCCGCGGAGGCGCAGCGGGCCGGGACGGCGGCCACGCTGACGCTCGGCCGCCTGGACCGCGACGCGACCGCCGAGCTGGTGCGCGCGGTCGCGCCGGCCCGCGCGGCCGCGGTCGAGGAGCTGTACCGCCGCAGCGAGGGTCTGCCGCTGCTCCTGGTCTCCTACCTCGCCGCCCTCGACGACGGCGACGGGGTCCTGCCGACGCTGCCGCGCGGCGCGCGCGAGCTGCTCCAGGCCCGGCTGGAGCGGGTCTCGGCGGCGGCCTGGCAGCTGCTCACCGCGGCGGCGGTGATCGGCCGCTCCTTCGACGTCGACACCGTCCGCGACGCCAGCGGGCGCAGTGACGACGAGGCGCTCGCCGCGATCGAGGAGCTGGTGCGGCTCGGCCTGATCCACGAGGTGACCGGGCCGTCCACCAGCTACGACTTCAGCCACGAGCAGGTGCGCCTGCTGGTGTACGAGCAGGCCGGCCTGGCCCGCCGGCGGCTGCTGCACCGGCGGGTGGCGCAGGTGCTCGGCGGCCTCGCCCGGGGCCGCGGCGGCGAGGGCCAGGCCGCCTCGGTCGCGCACCATTTCCAGCTCGCCGGACGCGACGCCGAGGCGGCCGAGTGGTTCGCGCAGGCGGGGGAGCGCGCCGCCGCGCTGTACGCCAACCGCGAGGCGGTCGCGCACTACCAGGCGGCGCTGGCGCTCGGCAGCCCCGACGACGCGGCGCACCTCCAGCTCGCCCTCGGCGACCTGCACACGCTCCTCGGCGAGTACGGCGACGCCCTGGCCGCCTACGAGGCCGCCGCCGCGCGCTGCGAGCCCGGGCAGCTCGCCGTGGTCGAGCACCGGCTCGGCAGGCTGCACCACCGGCGCGGCGACTGGGAGGCGGCCGAGGTGCACCTGGAGGCCGCCCTCGCCGCCCTGACCGCCGGCGAGGGCGCGGCGGGGGGCGAGGAGGCCGGCACCGCCGCCTTCCGCGCCCGGCTGGTCGCCGACCACAGCCTCACGGCCCACCGGCGCGGCCGCACCGACCAGGCCGCCGGCCTCGCCGCCCAGGCGCTCGAGCTTGCCGAGGCCGCCGGCGACCCCGCCGCGCTGGCGCAGTGCCACAACCTCGTCGGCATGCTCGCCGCCGGCGCCGGCGACCTCGAGCGCGCCCCGCACCACCTCGAACGGAGCCTGGCGTTCGCCGAGATGCTGCCCGACCCCACCGCGCGGGTCGCCGCGCTCAACAACCTCGCCCTCACCCACCAGGCCGCCGGGCGGCTCGACCAGGCGATCGAGCTCGCCACGGCCGCGCTGGACCTGTGCACCGCCCAGGGCGACCGCCACCGCCAGGCGGCGCTCCACAACAACCTCGCCGACCTGTTCCACGCCGCCGGGCAGCCGGACGAGGCGATGCGCCACCTCAAGCAGGCGGTGGCGATCTTCGCGGAGGTGGGGGAGCGGGACCGCCTGGAGCCGGCGATCTGGCAGCTCGTCGAGTGGTAGTGGAGTCCCGAGGGACGGGACCGTAACCGAGGAGCGCGGGATGACGGAGTTCAGCGAGCGCCAGGTCGAGGCCAACCGGGCCGTCTGGGCGGCCATGGCGGCGCACCCGTTCGTGCTCGCCCTGGCCGACGGGAGCCTCCCCGACGCGGCCCTGCGGGCCTGGGTCCAGCAGGACCGGTTGTTCGTGCTCGAGGAGCGGCGGGTGCTGGCCGCGCTGCGCGCCCACGGCTTGCCGGCCGGGCTCGACCGGCTGCTCACCCACCTGGACGACGGCCTGGTGGCCGAGGCGGACGCCTTCGCCGCCACGGCGGCCGCGCGTGGCGTCCCGCTCGAGGTCGAGCCCTGGCCGGTCTGCCTCGGCTACACCAGCTACCTGCTGTGCCGCGCCTACGACGGCGTCCTCGAGGGCCTCACCGGCCTGTACGCCGCGGAGCGCGCCTACCTGGACACCTGGACGGCGGTGGCGGCCCGCAGCCCGGCCGACTCGGCCCACCGGGAGTGGATCGAGAACTGGACCGGCGAGGCGTTCCGCGGGTTCGTGGCCGACCTCGGCCGCGAGCTGGACGAGCTGGCCGGGACGCCGCCGCCCGCCATGGCCGGGCGTCTGGCGTCGGTGTTCACCGACGCCGCCCGCTTCGAGCTGGCCTTCTGGGAGATGTGCTGGGGCGGCCAGGCGTGGCCGGGCTGACACCCGCGCCCTGGTCGGCGGGTGCCTGTGGTTGGATGGTCGCCGTGACCGAGGGAGGGAGGATCGACCGTGGAGCTGGCCGAGGCGCGTGCGCTGGTGAAGGACAAGACCGAGAAGGACATCACCGTCCGCCATCTGATCTCGGTGGAGGGGGTGATGCGGGCGCTGGCCCGCCGGTTCGGCGAGGACGAGGAGACCTGGGCGCTGGCCGGCCTGTTCCACGACCTCGACCAGGACCAGACCGGCGAGGACCTGTCGCGGCACGCCTTCCTGGCGGCTGACTGGCTGCGTGCCGCGGCCGTGGACGAGGTGGTGGTGAACGCGGTCCTGGCCCACGCCCACGAGCGGTACCGCACCGACCTGATGTCCAAGGCCGTGGTCCACGCCGACGCGATCGCCGGGCTGCTGGTGGCGGCGGCGCTGGTCCGCCCGCAGCGGTCCGAGGGCATGAAGGTCTCCTCGGTCAAGAAGAAGCTCAAGGAGAAGGCGTTCGCACCAGGCGTGAACCGGGACGAGGTGTACGGCGCCGAGGAGTCCCTCGGAATCCCCCTCGACGAGTTCATCGCCGCGGGCATCGAGGGCGTCCAGCAGGTCGCCCCCGAGATCGGCCTGTAGGGGGCGCCGCCCGGCGTCGGCGGTCGGCAACTGCGTCCGCTCCTACAGCGAGGCGAGACGTTCCAGGTCGGGCCAGAACGCGGGGGCGGTGGTGCGGTAGTCGTACAGGCTGCCGCCGTAGGCGCGCTCGTCGAGAGCGCCGTCGACGAAGCTGGTCACGCCGGCCGTGGTCACCGCGTCGCCGACGCCGCCGATGACGTGGACGGGCAGGCCGGTGCGGCGAGCCACCTCGGCGGTGTTGCCCCGCGTGTACTGGTAGGGGCAGTGCAGCGGGTTGGCCGGGCAGTCGCGACGGTAGGACCAGTACGACATGGGCAGGACCACGTCGGCGTGGCGCCCGATCGCCGGCCAGGGGAAGCCTGCCCACGCGGGCGGGTTCAGCGCCATCCCCAGCGGCGCCGGGACGATCGCCCCGACCGGGTAGCGGGCGCCGACCGCGGCGCGGACGCGGGCGAGGTGGCTGGCGACGCCGGCGTTGAACTCCGCCACGCCGCTGCTCGCGCCCTGGTACTCGATGTCCACCGCGAGCGCGTCGAAGCGCTGGCCGGCCGGGCTGCGAAAGCCGGCGATCGCCACCGTGCGGCGCACGTCGGTCGCCAGGTGCTCGCTGTAGCCCGGCAGGTACCAGCCGACCACCGCGATGCCGGCCGCGTGCGCCTGCTCGATCCAGCGTCCGACCAGCTCCGGGTAGAGCACGTCGCCGGGGCTCGAGTAGCGGGCGGTCTGCAGGTAGAGCGTGCGGACGCCGTGGCCGGCGAAGTCGCGCACGGCGCCGGCCGGGTCCAGGCCGTAGTCGAGGTAGTCGACCCAGACGCCGAGGCGCCTGAACCCGCCGGTGTCGGGGCGCACCTGCGACTTCGCCCACAGCCGCGCCCCCTCGGCGCCGAGCACCGTCGCCGAGCCGCCGGCGGCGACGACGGCGACGGCGGCCTCCGGGGAGGTGGCGGCCGCGGTCACGTCGTTGCCGGTCCACAGCTCGCCGCCGCGCTCGGCCAGGAACACGTGCGCCGGCCGGCTGCCGCGCGGCAGCGTCCAGGCGTCGAACACGCGCCCCGCCGAGGTCGCCACGCGCGGCGCCGTCCCCGGCGTGGCGAACTGGTGGGTGCGGAACGAGCCGCCGGGGTTGTCGGCGTGGACGATCCGGGTGCCCTGCTGCCAGACGACGTGGGTCACCTGGCCGGCGGTGGCGAGGCTGGCCGCCCGGCTGGTCCCGTTGGCGGTCAGGGCGCTGAACGACCAGCCGCTGCCAGGGTTCCTGCCGAAGCGGACGTCGGACCGTCCGGTGGCGGGGTTCGCCCGCTCGAAGGCGAGCACCGCGGTGCCGCTGGCCACCCGCGAGAGGCTGGGGCGGCCGTCGACGTACGGCGCCGAGGTGATCCGCTGCCGTGGCACGGCCGTGCCGATCGTCCTGGCCTGGAACAGGGAGGCGAGCCGTCCGGTGCCGACCCGCTCGGCCCAGACCGCCCACCAGCGGCCGCCGGCCGCCACCAGGTCGCCGGACAGCGCGGCCCTGGTCGAGAGCCGGCTGCTGGGGTGGAACACCCCGGCGCGGTCGCGGCTTCCCAGGCGGGTGCCGTCGGCGGCGCCGTACAGGACCCAGGTCGCGGCGCCGTCGTCGGCGACCGCCAGGACCTTGCCGCGGTAGGTGCTGGGGACGCGCCGCCAGCTGCCGCCGGCTCCCTCGAACCAGGTGAGGCGGGTGTCGGTGCAGGCCGCCCCCTGGAAGCGGACGAACCCTCGGACCTGACCGTCGGCGCCCATGGCCGCGTCGGCCGACCACCCGGTCGAGGCGCACGCGGCCGGCGCCACCGTGACCGCGGACCCCACCGCCCAGCTCGCCTCGGCCGGCGTCGGCGACCCCACCACCGGCACCGCGACGACGAGCAGGGACAGCACCAGTGCCAGGCGTCTCACGGGCCTCCCCTTCCGTGGTCCGACCCGAGCAGCTCGCGCCTGGCTGGACCGGTGATCACCACGGCGGGCTCGGTTGCGGCCATGCTCCCACATGCCAGCCGCTGTCGAGGGCGCGATCACGGCCGGCCGCGGACCGGTTAGCCTTGCCCCGGCGCTTGGAGATGGGCTCGGGGAGGTGGAGCGGTGGGGCGGCTGCGCGGCATCGACACGGTGCTGCTCGACCTTGACGGGACCTTGTACGTGGGCAGCCAGGTGGTGCCCGGCGCTCCCGACGCGGTGCGGCGGCTGCGCGAGCAGGGGCTGGCACTGCGGTTCGCCACCAACACCGACTCGATCACCCCGGCGGCGCTCGCCGGCCGCCTGGCCGGCTTCGGCTTCGAGGTCTCCGGAGACGAGCTGGTCACGCCGGTGGCGGTCGCGGCCCGGGTGTTCGCCGCGGCGGCTGCCCGGGTGCTGGCGGTGGCCTCCGAGCAGGTGCGCGGCCTGCTCGGAGGGTGCCTCGCCGGCCCCGGCGAGCCGGCCACGCACGTGCTGGTCGCCGATCCCAGCTACGGCGCGACCTACGCCGAGCTGGACGAGGCGTTCCGGGCCGTGCGGGCCGGGGCGGAGCTGGTCGCCACCCAGGTCAACCGCATCGCGATCCGCGACCGGGGCGAGCACCTCGACACCGGCGGCTGGGTGCGGCTGCTGGAGTACGCCACCGGCACCAGGGCCCGGGTGCTCGGCAAGCCGTCGCCGGAGTTCTTCACCGCGCCCCTGGACGCGCTCGGCCGCGGACCGGAGACCGCGCTGGTCGTCGGCGACGACCTGACGGCCGACATCGGCGGCGCGCACGCCGTCGGCGCCGCCGCAGTGCTGGTCCGCAGCGGCAAGGGCGCCCGCCCCCAGCCGGGCGCCGAGGCCGAGCCCGACGCGGTCATCGACAGCATCGCCGACCTGCCCGGCCTGCTCGGCGGCTGATCCCCCACGCGCCAGGGGCGCCGGGCGCCCGGCGCCCCTGGCGTGGTGCGGTCAGCTCCTGATGGTGAAGTCCGCCGACAGGTCCTCGACCTGGACCTGGTAGGCGCCCGGCTGGACCTCACGGCGGCCGGCGCCGTCGATGTCGCCGGCGGTCACCGCCAGCTCCGAGGTCGGGAACGAGACCTCCACCGACTTCGACTGCCCCGCGTCGAGGTCCACCCTGGCGAAGCCCACCAGCCGCTTCTGCGGCACCACGATGCTGTGGCCGCTGACCGGCTGGTGCACGTAGACCGGCACGATGTCGGTCCCAGCGCGGCTACCCGTGTTGGCCACGGTGAAGCGGGCGGTCACCTTGCCGTGCCGCGAGACGCTGCCGGTGGCCGACAGGCCGCTGACCTTGAAGGTGGTGTAGGAGAGCCCGAAGCCGAACGAGTACAGCGGGTTGTAGCCCGAGCCCTGCCCGAAGTTGGTGCCGGGCAGCTGGTCGAGGAACTTGGGCTGGTCGCCGAGCAGCGACGGCGCCGAAGGGTTGAACTGCGAGGTCGGCGGGTTCTGGGTGGCCTCGGAGGGCCAGCTCACCGGCAGCTTGGCGCTCGGGTTGACCTTGCCGAACAGGACGTCGGCCACGCCCGAGCCGCCCTCGGTGCCCGGCAGGTAGGCCATCAGCAGGCCGGCGGCGTCCTTGCCGGGGCCGAGCGCGAGCGGCCGCCCGGCGACCACCACGACGATCACCGGCTTGCCGGTCTTCTGCAGTGCGGCGATCAGGGCCTGCTGGTCGGCGGGGAGCGCCGGTGACGGGTTGTCGCCGAGGCCCTCGGCGTAGGGCTTCTCGCCGACGACCGCGACCACGGCGTCGGCCGAGGCGGCCTGCTGCACCGCCTTGTCCTGGTCCGGTGCCCAGACCACGTCGGTCCCGGGCACGGCCGCCTTGATGCCGTCCAGCACGGTGGTCGCGTCCGGGATCTGGTCGGCCGGGCCGATGCAGCAGTTGCGGTGGTCGTCGGAGGGCAGCGGCTGGTAGGGGCCCTGCCAGCTGACGCTCCAGCCGCCGAGCTGGTTGGCGATCGCGGCCTGGCACGCCGGGTCCTTGGCCGGGTCCGCGGCGTCGCAGCCGGCGCTCGGGCCGGTCACCACGATCTTGCCGAGGTCCGTCTTCAGCGGCAGGGCGCCGTCCTGGTTGCGCAGCAGCGTGACCGACTCGGCGGCCGCCTTGCGGGCCAGGTCGCGGTTGGCCTTGACCGCCGCGTCGGCCTTGTCGGGGTCGACGAACGGGTGGTCGAACAGTCCCAGCCTGAACTTGAGGGTGAGGATCCGGCGCACCGACTCGTCGACCCGCCGCTCGGAGACCAGCCCCTCGTGGACGGCCTGGATCAGGGCGGCGTTCCAGCCGGCGGAGTCCATCGGGGTCATGCTCACGTCGATGCCGGCGTTGACCGCCTGCGCGACCGCGCCCTTCAGGTCGGCGGCGACGTGGTAGGCGCTCTGCAGCGCGGGCACGTCGCCGTAGTCGGAGATCACCACGCCCTTGAACCCGAGGCGGTGGCGCAGCTCCTCGGTGAGCAGGAAGCGGGAGGCGTGGGCGGGGATGCCGTTGAGCGAGCCGGAGTTGACCATGACGGTGGCCACGCCGGCGTCGATCCCGCCCGCGTACGAGGGCAGGAACTGGTCCTGCAGGTAGCGGAGGGGGAGCTGCGCCTCGACCCGGTCGTGCCCGTTGATCGACTCGGAGTAGCCGGCGAAGTGCTTCACGGTGGCGGCCACCTTGGGCGCCTCGAAGCCGCCGCCCTGCAGGCCGCGCACGTTGGCGGCGCCGATCGCCGCGCTCAGCGCGGGCTGCTCGGCCCAGGTCTCGTAGTAGCGTCCCCAGCGGTTGTCCCGCGCCAGGTCCTGGACCGGCGCGAAGTTCCAGTTCCCGCCCGTGGCGAGGAGCTGCTCGCGGGTGGCGGCGCCGGCGGCCTCGGCCAGCGCCGGGTCCCAGGTGGCCCCCATCCCGATCGACTGCGGGAACAGGGTGGCCTGGTAGGGGTGCCCGAAGCCGTGCACCGCGTCGACCCCGAAGATGATCGGGATGTGCAGCCTGGAGTGCTCGATGGCGTAGCGCTGGATGGTGTTGTACTGCTCCGCCCAGCCCCTGCCGGTGTTGTCCTTGGGGTTGTCGGTGCCGCCGGCCAGGATCGAGCCGGTGCGATCGGTGATCAGCACCTTCTCCAGGCAGGCCGGCTGCAGCGGGTCGTTGTTGCCGCCGTTGCAGTCACCGTTGCCCGGCGCGCTCGCCGCCTTGAGCTTCCCGATGACGATCTGGTCCATCTGGCCGACCTTCTCCTCCAGCGTCATGCGGCGGAGCAGGCTCTCGACGCGTGAGGAGACCGAGGCCGGCGCGGCGAGGCGGGTGGGAACGGCGGCGCTGCTCCGCGCGGCGAGCGGCTGACTGCCGAGCACGAGCACGGACAGGATCGTGGCGACGGCGGCGGAGCCCCGCCACCTCCCGGCAAGGAACCTTCCCGTTCTGGGCATCCTGGCCTCCCCTTCGGTCCGGCGGCGGACAAAGGCGCAAGGGAACCTGACACCGGGCGAAGCCGGCGTCAACACCTGAAACGGGATGGACATGCCGCCGGCGTCTCCGCCGGCGGCATATCGGCGCGCGGCGCCTCAGGGCGTCCCGGGCGCGACGATCCGGTCCAGCGGCGGCACCGCGATCCCCGCCGGCTCGGCGGCGGCGAACGCCGCCACCAGGGCGTCGATGTCCTGGGCGCCGCCGAGGGCGTCGCTGCCCTCGTTGAACACCGTGAACCCGTCGCCGCCGGTGGCGAGGAAGTTGTTCATCGTCACCCGGAACGAGTCGGTCGGGGTCACCTCGACCCCGGCGACGAACATCCGGCCGACGTGGCCCGCGCAGGTCGTCGCCGCCGGGTCCTGCTCGTACCGGAAGGTGCTGGAGATCTGCAGGGTCCGCTGCACGGTCTGGCCGCCGCAGCCGGGGAACTGCTGCTCGAGGAGGCGGCGGATCATGTCCCCGTTCATCGTCTTGGTGACCAGGCTGTTGCCGAACGGCTGCACGGTGAACGCCTCGCCGTAGGTGACCTCACCCGGCGCCTCCCCGCCCGAGGAGATGTCGCCGACGCGCAGGTCGGCGCGGATGCCGCCGGGGTTCATGAAGGCGAGCTGGGCGCCGCCGAGGTTCGCCGGCTGGGTGGCCACGAGCTGGGCGTCGGCGATCACGTCGCCGAGCGCCGACTCGCCGCGAGGCGACGGGGCGCGGGTGAGGTCGCCCTGGATGCGGCCGATGACCTTGTTGGCGAGCGGCGCCGACGCGGTGACGTACTGGTCGACGACCTTCTGGACCTGCGGGTCCTCCTTGGACGGGTCGGGGATGCGGACGACGCCGGGGCCGGGGGTGTTGAGGGCGTTCTCGACCAGCACGTTCTGGGCGCTCGCCCCCACCAGGGTGCCGTCCTTGTCGTCGACCGTGAGGGTGACGTCGCTGAGGATGCGCCCGAACGACGAGGCGCTGGTGATCAGGCGGGTCACGCCGTTGATCTCGATGGTGCAGCGGTACTCGGCGTGGGTGTGGGCCGAGATGATCACCTTGATCGAGGGGTCGAGCCGGCTGGCGATGTCGGCGATCGCGCTGCCGGCGAGGTTGCCCGTGCAGCCGTTGAGGGCGGCGGGGGCCGTCTGGAAGCCGCCCTCGTGGACCACCAGCACCGAGGTCTTGACGCCCTGGCCCCGGAGCTGCGCCACGGTGCGGTTGGCGGCGTCCGCCTCGTCCTGGAAGGTCAGGCCCGCGACCCCGGTCGGGGTGACGATCGTCGGCGTCGCCTCGAGCACCTCGCCGATGAAGCCGACCCGGAACTTCTGCCCGCTGTCGCTCTTGAAGGTCTTGGTGCCGAAGGCGGGGAACAGCGTCTTGCCGGTGGCGTCGACGACCACGTTGGCGGACAGGTACTTGAAGTCGGCGCCGGGGAAGACGTTGGTGGTGCTGCCGTTGGGGAGCAGGTAGGGGGCGGCGGTGCAGCCGTCGACCGGCTTGCAGCCGCCGTTCTGGATGCGGCGCAGCTCGGCGGAGCCCTTGTCGAACTCGTGGTTGCCGACCGAGCCGAAGTCGGCGTGCATCAGGTTGGTGGCGACGGTGATCGGCTCCTCGAAGAACAGCCCGTTGGCCAGCGGGCTGGCGCCGATGTTGTCGCCGGCGAAGATGGTCGCCTGCCGCTTGCCGTACAGGGCCTGGCGGTCCTTGACCGCCTTGGCGAGGTAGGCGGCGCCGCCGGCGAACCTGCCGTAGAGGTTGTTGCCGCCCGCCTCGAGGTTGCCGTGCAGGTCGTTGAAGGCCAGCAGGTGCACGTCGCTGGTGCGGTGCCTGTCCAGCGTGGCGTAGCTCACCGAGACCTGGTCGGAGAGCGACCTGGCGCCCGAGATGGTGACGCCGCCCGGCGCCGGCCGGTTCGGCGCGGCCAGGGGCGCGGCGACCACCACGGCGACCGCGATCCCCGTCACCAGCACACTGCTTGCCCAGCTCCGTCGCGAGGCTCGCCTCATTCCCGTCCTCCCGCCACTCGCCCACCGTCTGGCGACGGTCATGAAATCATGGCCGTCGGAAGCGATGGTTACATCTCGGGGAGAAGCGTGGTCAAGGGGGTGAACACGCAGGGCGCGGAACTTACGGAGGTGCGCAACGATCGCCGGCCCCGCCCGGTCGAGCCCGGCCTCGCCGGCGTCGCCCTGGTGGTGGTCGCGGCGGCGCTCGCCAGGCCGCTGCTCGAAGACCTCCTGGACCGGCCCGCGGTCGCCCACTGGGCCACGATCTTCGTCGCGATCGCGGTGCAGGCCCTGCCGTTCCTGGTGCTCGGCGTGGTGATCAGCGCCGCGGTCGCTGCCCTCGTCCCGGCGGGGCTCCTGCCCCGGCTCCTGCCGAGCTCCCCGGCGCTGGCGGTGCCGGTCGCCGCCGCGGCCGGGGTGGCGCTGCCAGGGTGCGAGTGCGGCTCCGTGCCGATCGCGGGGCGGCTGGTGGCCCGCGGCGCGCCGCCGGCGGCCGCGCTCGCGTTCCTGCTCTCCGCCCCGGCGGTCAACCCGGTCGTGCTGACGGCGACGGCGGTGGCGTTCCCGGGCCGGCCCCAGGTCGTCTTCGCCCGCCTCCTGGCCAGCCTGCTCGCCGCGACCGTCGTCGGCCTGGTGTGGGCGCGCAGCGGCCGCGACGAGCTGCTCGCGGGAGTCCACCGGCGGCGCGCCCCCGACGGGCCGCCACTCGCCGTGCTCGCCGCCACCGCGCAGCACGACCTGCTCCAGGCCGGCGGATTCCTGATCGTCGGGGCGGCGACCGCCGCCACCCTGCAGACCGCGGTGCCCCGCAGCGTCCTCGACGCCGTCGCCGGCGCCGGCCCGCTGGCGTTCCTGGCGTTGGCCGCCCTCGCCGTGGCGATGGCGCTGTGCTCGGAGGCCGACGCGTTCGTGGCGGCCAGCCTGACCCAGTTCTCGCTCGGCGCGCGCCTCGCGTTCATGGTCGTGGGGCCGATGGTCGACGTGAAGCTGATCGCCCTGCAGGCGGGGACGTTCGGGCGCGGCTTCGCGCTGCGGTTCGCGCCGCTCACGCTCGCCGTCGCGCTGGTGGTGAGCGCGCTGGTCGCCTGGTGGTTGCTGTGACGCCGGCCGGTGGGCTGATCAGCGTGCTGGTCGGCACCGTGCTGCTGCGCCTGGTGGTCACCGGCGTCTACGGCCGCTACGTGCGCATCGGCATGGGCCCCTGGCTGGCCGTCGCCGGCGCGACGGTGATCGTCCTCGGGCTGGTGACGCTGGTGCGCGCGCTGCGCCACGCGGAGCCGGTCGACGCGCACGACCACCATCGCCGCGGCGAAGGCGGCCGGGTGGGGTGGCTGCTGCTGGCGCCGATCGCCGCCCTCCTGCTGGTCGCCCCTCCGACGCTTGGCAGCTTCGGCGTCGACCGGGGCGCGAAGGTCGACGTCCGCGCCGGCGCCCCGGTGTTCACCCCGTTGGTCCAGAGCGGCGAACCGGTCAGGATGACCCTGCTCGAGTTCGGCCAGCGCGCCTTCGACCACGACGGCGCCAGCTTCAACGGTGCCGCGGTGCAGCTCACCGGCTTCGTCGCGGGCGCCGAGGATGGCGGCTTCCGGCTCGCCCGCTACGAGATCGCCTGCTGCGCGGCCGACGCGGCCCCGGTGGTGCTGAGGGTCGTCGGGGCCCGCAGCCCCGCGCGCGACCGCTGGGTGACCGTGACCGGGACGTTCCAGCCCGGCGGCGGCGAGGCCCCCGAGCTGGCGGCCAGCAACGTGGTCGAGACGCCCGCGCCCCGCGACCCGTACGAGTGAGGCCGGGCGCGTCCTGCGCCGATACTCCAGTCGATCTCATCGAGGCTGTCGTATCACCTGGACGGCGCGATGCTCTAGGGAGAGACTGATTGATCACTCGGTGACCGAGCGTGGGGGGAGGTCCCGATGAAGGTGTCGTGGCGCTGGCAGCGCCTCGCGTTCGCGCTCCTGCTGTGCCTCGCGGCCGCGGCGTGCGCCAGCGGTCCCAGCCAGACGGGCGGGCAGGAGCAGACCGCCGCCGGACAGCCGAGCGGGCAGGACCCGTCGGCGGGGGACGGCGGGCAGGACGCCTCGGGCGGGGGCGGCGGCCAGCCCTCGTCGGGAGGCGGTGGCGGGGCGCCCGGGTCCCCGGTCGGCCGGGGAGGCGGCAAGGAGGCGCCAACGGCGCCGGTCAAGATCCCAGCGTTCACCGAGGATGGCGTCGCCATCTCCACGGCGAAGCCGGACTTCGAGCAGAAGCTGCGGGAAGAGGCGTGCAAGGACGGCACGGTGTGCCTGAACGTGGAGGTGCGGCCAAGCGACGCCGACCCCACGAAGTGCGGCTTCCACCACTTGGAGCCTCCGTCGGGCACCTCGCTCGAGCGGGACGAGACCGTCGTGATGGTGTGCACGCCCGGCTACGCTCCCCAGTCCGGGGTAGATACGTCCGAGGAGCCGTCGCAGGACACCACCGGATCGACCGAGGAGGGTCAGCAGCCCACGGACACGACCGCGCCATCCGAAGACACCCAGCCGCCGAGCACCTCGTGACGGAGCCGGGGTCGTGACCACCACCAGGGCGGGCGCCGAGCCGGCGGAGGCCATCGAGCCGGCGGAGGCCACCGAGCCGGCGGAGGCCACCGAGCCGGCGGGGGGCGCGCCCGCGCCAGCCGAGCGCCAGCCCGAGCGGCCCCGCGACGACCCCGAGGCTCCGCAACCGGTCCGTCAGCCCGCGGCGCCCGTCGAGCCGGCCTTCTCCGGCCTGCCGCAGGTGCTCAGGCTGCTCGGCGTGATCGCGGCGCCCACCACCTTGCTCACCTCGCTGCTGTTCTACTTCGGCTGGTCGCACGCCTACTGGTTCTTCGACTACTTCGGGGTGAACTCGACGCTGCTCGGCCTGACCACCCGTGACTACGTGATGCGCAGCCTGGATGGGTTGTTCGTGCCGCTGACGGTGGTCGCGTGCGCCGGGCTGCTGGTGCTGTGGGGCCACGCGATGCTGCGCGCGCGCCTGGTCGTCGGGACCCGCCCGCTGGTGGTCGTCCTGCCGGTGGTCACGGTCGCCGGTATCGCCCTCGCCGGCGCCGGGATCCTGAGCGTCTTCACCCGCACGGTACTCGACAGGTATCTGGCGGTGCCGCCGCTGATCCTCGCCTCCGGGGTGGTGCTGCTGGCGTACGCGGTCCAGTTGCGCCGCTCCCTCGGCGCCATCGAGGGGCGGGTCGTGGCCAAGAGACCGCAGTGGGTCGCGGTGGTGGAGTGGGCGGCCGTGTTCGTGCTGGTGGGCCTGAGCCTGTTCTGGGCCGCCAACGACTACTCCGCCGCGGTCGGCCGCTCACGGGCGCGCCAGCTCGTGGCGGAGCTGCCGACCTACCCGGATGCCGTGGTCTACAGCAACCGGAGCCTGAGCATCGCCGCGCGTGGCGTCCGGGAGGTGCGCTGCCACGACACGGAGGCCGCCTACCGCTTCCGCTACGACGGCCTGAAGCTCGTGCTGCAGTCCGGCGACCAGTACCTGTTCCTGCCGAAGGCGTGGTCGCCGGCTGACGGCGTGGCCATCCTCATGCCCAAGTCCGATTCGCTGCGCCTGGAGTTCGTCCCGGCCACCGCCCGCGAGGGGCTGCGGCCGGCCACCTGCTGAGCGCATCCGCCGAGGTCCCGAGGGGGACGGCGGCTCCGCGTCACACGGATGGCCTACACTCGCCGCATGGCTACCGCAATCCAAGCATCAGACCTGGTCCGCCGGTTTGGTGAGGTTGAGGCCGTCCGTGGGGTCAGCCTCGAGGTCGCCGAGGGCGAGATCTACGGCTTCCTCGGCCCCAACGGCGCCGGCAAGTCGACCATCGTCCGCATCCTCACCACCCTGCTGCAGCCGACCAGCGGCTCCGGCGCCGTGCTCGGCCACGACGTCGTCTCCGAGCAGACCACCGTGCGCCGGCTCATCGGCGTCGCGCTGCAGGAGGCCGGCCTCGACCCCAAGCAGACCGGCCGCGAGCTGCTCACCCTGCAGGGGAAGCTGTACGGCCTGCGCGGCGGCGTGCTCGCCGAGCAGGTCCGCGAGGTGACCGAGCTGGTCGGCCTGAGCGACGCCATCGACCGCCGCATCCAGACCTACTCCGGCGGCATGAAGCGCCGCCTGGACCTGGCCTCGGCCCTGCTGCACCGGCCGCGGGTGCTGTTCCTGGACGAGCCGACCACCGGGCTCGACCCGCTGTCGCGGGCGCTGATCTGGGACCGCATCCGCGAGCTGCGGGAGCGGTTCGGGGCGACGATCTTCCTGACCACCCAGTACCTGGAGGAGGCCGACGAGCTGGCCGACCGGGTCGCGATCATCGACATGGGCCGGATCGTCCGCCAGGGCTCCCCGGCGGCGCTCAAGGCCGAGGTCGGCGCGGACGTGATCGACGTCGCCGTCGACGAGCGCGAGTCCGGCGCCGCCCGGGTCGCCATCGAGGAGCTGCAGTCCAGCGGCGAGCTGCCCAAGGGCGAGCTGCGCGGCACCGAGACCGGCTACACCCTGTTCGTCCCGGACGGGCCGCAGAACATCGCCGTGCTCATCCGCGGCCTGGACCGGGCAGGGGTCCGGTTCGGCGCGGTCAGCGTCTCCCGGCCCACCCTGGACGACGTGTTCCTGGCCGCCACCGGCGGCCGCATGGCCGACGCGGCCGAGCGGTCCACCGCCGGGGAGGAGCGGACCCCCGAGCCCGCGGGGAGGAGTGCCTGATGAGTGCCTCGACCGCCGCCGCCGAGCCGCGGACCCTGGCCGCCCCCGCCGGGTTCGTCTCCGACGTGGTCGCCATCACCACCCGCTCGATCCGTGGCATCCTGCGCGAGCCGGAGCTGTTCATCTTCGCCCTGATCATCCCGGTGTTCTTCTTCATCGTGCAGGTCGGCGCGCTCGGCGACCTGGCCAGGACGGCGATGCACATCCCCAGCTACGCCGCCTTCCAGCTGCCGATCTCGATCCTGTTCGCCGCGGCCAGCACCTCCGGTGGCAACGCGCTGGTGCTCGACATCTCCAACGGCTACTGGGACAAGCTCTCGGTGACCCCGGTGCGGCGCTCGGCGCTGGTCGTGGGCACCTTGTTCGGCGAGCTGTTCGCCGTGCTCGGCTACAGCCTGGCGCTGCTGATCTTCGGCTACATCATCGGGGTCCGCTTCGCCGGCAACGACCTGGTCGGCGCGCTCGGCCTGCTCGGGCTCACGCTGCTGTTCGGCGTCGGCTTCGCCGCCGTCAGCATCTCGGTGGCGCTGGCCACCGGCTCGGTGCGCGCCACCCAGTCGACCTTCATCATCTTCTTCCCGCTGCTGTTCCTGACCCCGAGCGCGCTGCCGCGCGAGCTCATGACCGGCTGGTTCGAGAAGGCGGTGAGCGTGAACCCGATCACCTACGTGGTCGAGGCGGCGCGCAGCTTCCTGATCGGCCCGATCAACGGCGGCGTGATCTTCAAGGGCGCGCTCGCCGCCGCGCTGTTCAGCGCGTTGACCTTCGCGCTCACCGCCCTGGCGTTCCGGCGCCGCGTCCGCATGGGCTGATCAGCCGGGGCGGGCGTGCCCCATGCCCGCCTCGGCGAGCAGCAGCTCGACGACGCCGTCGCCGGCGCCGGGCAGCCCTCGCGAGGCGAACCAGGTGGCGACGGTGCGCACGTCCCGTTCCAGGAACGAGCGGCCCTGCGGGTTGGTGACGACGTCCACCAGCTGCGGCAGGTCGATCATGACCAGCTCGCCGTCGTGGACCAGCAGGTTGTAGGCGGACAGGTCGCCGTGGGTGTAGCCGTCCCTGGCGAGGGTCACCATCGCGTCGAGCAGCTGCCGCCACAGGTCGGCCAGCTCGCCCGGGTCCGGGCGGAGCTGCACCAGGCGCGGCGCCGCCGTGCCGTCGGCGTCGCCGATGAACTCCTCGAGCAGCTCGGTGCCGATCCGCTGGACGGGGTAGGGGACCGGCGCCCCGGCGGCCCACAGCGCCCGCAGGGCGGCGAACTCCGCCGTCGCCCACTGCTGCGCGATCAGGTTGCGGCCGAAGTTGGTGCGGTTGCGCATCGCCCGCATCTCGCGGGTCGCCCTGACCCGCCGCCCCTCCAGGTAGCCTGCGTCGCGGTGGAACAGCCGGTGGTCGCCGGCGCGGTAGCGCTTGGCCGCCAGCAGGCAGGCCCGCTCCCCGTCCGGCAGGGCGCGCTCGACCAGGAAGACGTCGGCCTCCTTGCCGGTCTTGAGGACGCCGAGCTCGTGGTCGACCGCGGCCAGCTCGGTGACCAGCCAGGCCGGGTACGGCTCCGGTCCGCGCTCGTCCGCGTCGCCCCAGTTGGACCAGCGGTCGCCCGCCGGGGGCCCGTCGGCGCTGACGACGTCCTCGCGCTGCTGGGCGAGGCGCTCGCGGGCCTCCCCGGTCAGCCGGCCCCTGGCGTCGGGCGCGGGCTCGCCGTCGCGGTCGCGGCGCATCCGCTCGCGCGCGGGCGCGTCGACCTGGTCGTACAGCTCGTCGATGGATTCGGTGTCGCCGGCGTCACCGGCGAAGAGTCGTTCGATGTCGCGCTCGCGCACGGGTGCTCCTTCGGGAGGTCGCACCTCCCGAGGCCGCGCGCGCCGAGGCCGAGCTCGTCAGCGGGCGGGGAGGTGCACTGGCGGGTGGGAGCGGGTCCCGACCCTGATGGCGGACTGGGCCACGGCGCACCTCCTCGGACGGCTCGGCTGGTCGCTGCCGGTCGACGGCAGTCGGCAGCACTTTGCCGGCCCCGGCAGCCGGGAGCAAGCGATTTTCCCGCCGGCGACCGCGTGCCGCGCCGGCCGGTCCGCGAGTAGATTCCATGACTGCACGACCACGCGATCCGACGAGGCGGGAGCGACGTCATGCGGTATCGGCAACTGGGTGCGGCTGGTCTCCGGGTCTCCGTCCTGACGATGGGCACGATGACCTTCGGCGGCAGGGGAGGCTTCGCCAGCGTCGGTTCGACCGGCGTCGACGAGGCCAGGCGGCAGCTCGACCAGTGCCTGGAGGCCGGCGTCAACCTGTTCGACACCGCCAACGTCTACTCCAGCGGGCTGTCGGAGGAGATCGTCGGCGAGGTGCTCGAGGGCGTCCGCGACGACGTCCTGCTGGCCACCAAGGCGCGCATGCCCATGGGCGAGGGCCCCAACGACGCCGGGCTGTCGCGCCACCACCTGATCACCGAGTGCGAGGCCAGCCTGCGGCGGCTGCGCACCGACCACATCGACCTGTACCAGGTCCACGAGTGGGACGGGCAGACCCCGCTGGAGGAGACGCTCGAAGCCCTCGACGACCTGGTCCGCGCCGGCAAGGTCCGCTACGTCGGCTGCTCGAACTACGCCGGCTGGCAGCTGATGAAGGCGCTCGGCATCGCCGACCGGCGCGGCCTGGCCCGCTTCGTCAGCCACCAGATCCACTACACCCTGCAGGCCCGCGAGGCCGAGTACGAGCTGGTGCCGGCCTCGATCGACCAGGGCCTCGGCATCCTGGTGTGGAGCCCGCTCGCCGGCGGCCTGCTGAGCGGCAAGTACCGCCGCGGCGAGCAGGGCCCGGCGGGCTCGCGGCACCTGTCCGGCTGGGACGAGCCGCCCGTCCGCGACGAGGAGAAGCTCTACGACGTCGTCGACGTCCTGATGGAGGTGGCCAAGGACCGCGGCTGCTCGCCGGCGCAGGTGGCGCTGGCCTGGCTGCTCGGCCGGCCGGCGGTGGCGTCGGTGGTGATCGGCGCCCGCACCACCGAGCAGCTCGCCGACAACCTGGGCGCCGCGGACCTGTCGCTGAGCGACCAGGAGCAGGCCCGGCTCGAGGAGGTCAGCCGCCCGCCGCTGCTGTACCCCTACTGGCACCAGGCCAAGACCGCCTCGGACCGGCTCGGTCCGGCCGACCTCTCGCTGCTCGGCCCCTACCTGAGCGGAGGCCGCCACACCGTCAGCTGAGCGGGACCGTGAAGGAGAAGACGGATCCCGTGCCGACGGCGGACTCGACCCAGATGCGTCCGCCCATCAGCTCGACCAGGCGCTGGCAGATCGCCAGCCCGAGCCCGGTCCCTCCGTACAGCCGGGTGGTGGACGCGTCGGCCTGGTGGAACTCGCGGAAGATCAGCGGCAACTGGTCCTCGGGAATACCGATGCCGGTGTCGTGGATCGAGAACCTGACCGCGCCGGCGTGCTCGCGCCGGACACGGACCACGATCTCGCCCTGCTCGGTGAACTTGACCGCGTTGGACAGCAGGTTGATCAGGACCTGACGTAGCCGGGCCGGGTCCCCGAGCAGCTCTTCCGGCACGTCGTCCTCGACGGAGCGGGCCACCTCGACGCCCTTGCGGCTGGCCGCCTCCGTCACCAGGACGATCGACTCGTCGACGGCGGCGCGCAGGTCGAATGGGACCGATTCGAGCTTCACGCCTCCGGCCTCGACCTTCGAGAAGTCGAGGATGTCGTTCAGGATCGCGAGCAGGTGGTGGCAGCTCGAGCGGATGGTGGTGGTGAACTCGCGCTGGTCGGCGTCCAGCTCCGTGTCGAGCAGCAGGCTGGTGAAGCCCGAGATCGCGGTCATCGGCGTACGGATCTCGTGTCCCATGGTGGCGAGGAACGCCGACCGCACCCTGGTGGCCTCCTCGGCGACCGCCTTGGCAGCCTCGAGCTCCTCGCCCCGCAGGGTCAGCTCCCGGTGGAGCGCGATCAGGCCGGCATTCGTCTCCTCGAGCTCGTGGTTGAGCGCGGAGACCTCCGCGATCTTGACCTGCAGCTCCGCCTCTTTGGCCTGCAGCGCGTCGAGCGCGCGGCCCAGCTCGCTCTTCTGGTGACGCAGCAGGTCGACCACGGAGAGCTCGCCGGCGCGCAGGATCTGCTCCTGCCAGCGCGCCGACTGCTCGGCGCTCACCGTGACGCCCGGGGGGAGCAGCTTGGTGATCCTGACGAGCACCTGGTTGCCGGGCGCGTTCTCGATCTCCAGGGCGTCGGACATGCGCCGCGCCATCACGAGCTCCTGGTCATGGCTCGGCCGTGCCCGGTCTCGCGGCAGCGGCGCCGACTCGCCGTGGCGGACGGTGGCCTGGAGTCCCCATGCGGCCGCCTGCTCGACCACGGCGAAGTTGACCGTGCCGCCACGGCCGAGGACGGCGTTGCGCGCGATCTCGGAGACCCCCGTGGCGAAGCGGGTCTGCTCCTGGGTCGAGAGGCCCGCGGCCTCACCGAGGCGGCGGGCGACCGTCCGCGCCAGCGCGGCGTCGCTCTCCTCCATCAGCGGCAGGCTCGCGATCTCGTGGCTCATCAGGGCCCGTCCGCGCGGTCCTGGACCACGACGACGGTGGCGTCGTCGTTACCTCGCGCGGAGTCCCGGTGCAGCAGCGCGGCCACGACCGTCGGGTCATGGGCGAGGCGGGCGCCGTCGAGGCCGAGCGAGGTGTCGGAGCGGAGCCCGTCCGACCAGAGGATCAGCGCCGCTCCCCTGGGCCACGGCAGGTCGAGCAGCCGCGGGCGTGGCGCCTGGTGCTCGGTCCCCAGCATTCCGGGGTGGGAGGCCAGCCCCCAGCTCTGACCCTCGGCGACGACCCGGCCCTGTACGTTGCCCACCCCGGCGAACCAGACGCGCCGCTTCGCCCGGTCGATCTTCGCGGCCGCGGCCACGCCGCCCCGGGTCCGCCGCATCGCCGCGTGGGCGGTCTGGAGCCAGCCGCAGAGGTCGCCGTCGTACTCGGCGTCGAACGCCGCGAGCGCGGCCCGCGACGCCTCGTGCGCCGGTGGCCCGTGCCCGAGGCCGTCCACGACCAGCGCCGAGCAGCCCAGGTCGTCGTGGACCACCGCCCATCCGTCCCCGTTGGCGTCCCCGGCGACGGCCGCGACCGACACGCCGCCGGCACGCGGTCCCGGCGGCGGCGTGCCGCCGGGACGGTCCAGGGCGAACCGGGCCAGTACCACCGTGCCCTCCTCGACCTCGGTGTACAGGTCGAAGCTGGTGGCGAGGCGTGCGACCGAGCCCAGCCCGACCCCGAGGCCCGCGCTGGCCGTGGTGGCGCCGGCGAGGGCGCGGGTGGGGTCGGCGACGCCCGGGCCACGGTCCACCGCGACGACCTCCAGGCCTGGCGGGTCGTCGACGGGCCGCAGCAGCAGGTATCCGTCCTGTCCGTGGAGGTGGAGGTTGCTGCCCAGCTCGGTCAGGGCGATGCGGGCCGGCTCGATCGCCCGCGGTGGCATCCCGGCGGCCTGCGCCATCCGGTCGGCGGCGCGCCTGGCCGCTCCCACGTCGGCGCGCTCGCGGACGCGGAAGAGCTCGTGCGACGGGTGCCTCATCGGCGCCACATGGTGATCTCGACCACGGTGCCCCTGCCGCGCTCCGACTCGATGTGGAACTCGTCGACCAGCCGTCGTGCGCCCGGCAGCCCCACTCCCATGCTGTCGCCGGTGCTGTAGCCGTCCTGCAGCGCCAGGTCGAGGTCCTCGATGCCGGGACCGCGGTCCTCGAACCGCACCCGGAGCCCGGCGCGGGCGGCGTCGTGCACCCGCTCGACGACCATGGTGCCTCGAGCGGCGTAGCGCAGGATGTTGCGGGCCAACTCGCTCGCGGCCGTGATCAGCTTGGTCTGGCCGACGATGCCGAAGCTGAGCTCGGTCGCGGCCGCCCGGAGGCTCGCCCGCACGGCGAGCAGCGAGACCTCGGCGCTGATCTCGCAGACCGTCGGAGTCTCGGCCATCCCCGTCCGCAGGGTCACCGAGGCCCTCAGTCGCGCAGTCGCCGCAGCAGGGCCATGCCCTCGGCCGGGTTGAGCGCCGTGTGCACGTGCTGCATGCCGACGCCCAGCTCCATCAGCGTGATGGCGACCGCGGGCTGGATGCCGACCATCACCGCCTCCGCTCCGAGCAACCGGATCATGCCGGCGATGCGCGCGATCACCCGGGCGATGAAGGAGTCGACCACCGCCAGCCCGCTCACCTCGATGACGACGCCGGTCGCGCGGGTGCGCCCGACCGCGCGGGTGACCTCGGCCTCCAAGCGCAGGACGGCGTTGTCGTCGAGGTCGCCTTGGAGGCTGACCAGCAGGTAGGAGCCCAGCTGGATGATGGGGACGGTCTCGGTGAGGCTCAACCTGCCACCCCCGCCGCCGAGGTGGCGTTCAGCGCCTGCTCGACCGCCGTGGCGCGGCCACCGAGCATGGTGAAGGCGAGCTGCAAGGCGTCGCGCAGCGTGCTGCGGCTGCGCACCCCGCCGATGTCGATGCCCAGGTGCACCATCGCCTGGGCGGTCTCGGGCCGCACGCCGCTGATGATGCTGTCGGCGCCCATCAGCCGTGCGCCCTGGATCGTCTTGAACAGGTGCTGCGCGACCGCCGTGTCGATCGCCGGGACGCCGCTGATGTCGAGGATCACGATTGCCGCCTCGTCGCTGGCGATGCGCTCGAGCAGGTTCTCGGTGAGGCGGGCGGCCCGGCCGCTGTCGAGCGTCCCGATGATCGGCAACGCGAGGACGCGGTCCCACACCTGGATGACCGGGGTCGAGAGCTCGAGGATGTCGTCTCGTTGCCGCTGCAGGAGCTTCTCCCGCTCCACCCGCTCGGTCAGGTCACGGGTCACCTTGACGAACCCGACGTGCCTGCCGTCGACGTCACGGACCGGCGACAGGACGACGTTGGCCCAGAAGCGCTCGCCGCCCTTGCGGGTCCGCCAGCCTTCGAACTCGAACCGTCCCCGCTCGAGCGCCTGGCTCAGCTCGCGCTCGGCGAGCCCGGTCTCGACGTCCTCCTCGGGATAGAAGATGGAGACGTTCCTGCCGACGACCTCGGCCGCGCTGTAGCCCTTGAGCAGCTCGGCCCCCCGGTTCCAGGTCCTGATGGTGCCGTCGCCGTCGAGCAGGATCACCTCGTAGTCGGCGATCGAGTCGAGCATCAGCGAGGCGAGGCGCAGCTCCTCCTCCTTGTGGCGCGACTCCGTTAGGTCACGGGTGATCTTGACGAAGCCGCCGATGGTGCCGTCGGCCTCGCGCATGGGCTGGATGACGACGTTGGCCCAGAAGCGCTCGCCGCCCTTGCGCACGCGCCAGCCCTCGCCCTCGAACCTCCCGGCGTCCATCGCCTGCTTCAGCTCGCGGCCGGCGAGTCCCACCCCGGTGTCCTCCGCCGTGTAGAAGACGGAGATGTGCTTGCCGAGGACCTCCTCGGCCGTGTACCCGGTGAGCGCCTTCGCGCCCTCGTTCCAGGTGAGGATGTTGCCGGCACCGTCGAGCATGACGATCTCGGTGTCGGTGATGGAATCGATCAGGAGGCGGTAGTCCGTCTCGCTCACCGCGCGGGCAGGTGCACCATCGGGCATCGCGACGCTCCCCGTTTACGGCGATGATCGTCGCGCCTGGCGGCAGACTTGAGCAGCTGCCGAGGCCCGGTCCGCGCGTGCGGGCGGGGAGCTGCCGGCCAGGGGTCAGCGGCCGCGGCGGTCCCCGCGGCCCAGGCCCTTGTCGAGACCCGCGCGGCGCAGCGCGTCGGCCAGCGCGGTGTCGGGCGGCCGGTCCCGGTCCTGCCGTCCTCCGCGGCCGCCGCCCCGGCCGCGGCGCCCGCCGTCCTGGCGCCGAGGCTCGCCGCGCCGGTCGGGCTGGTCGTCGAGCCGCAGCGTCAGCGAGATGCGCTTGCGCTGGAGGTCGACGTCGAGGACCTTCACGCGCACGACGTCGCCGGGCCTGGCGACCTCGCGCGGGTCGCTGACGAACCGGTCCGACATCGCCGAGACGTGGACCAGCCCGTCGGTGTGCACGCCGACGTCGACGAAGGCGCCGAAGGCGGCGACGTTGGTGACCACGCCCTCGAGCAGCATGCCGGGCCGCAGGTCGGTGAGCTCCTCGACGCCTTCGGCGAAGGTGGCGGTCTCGAAGGTGGGGCGCGGGTCGCGGCCTGGCTTCTCCAGCTCGACCAGGATGTCGGAGACGGTCGGCAGGCCGAAGGTGCCGTCGACGAACCGCCCGGGGTCGAGCGCGCGCAGCACCCCGGTGTTGCCGATCAGCCCGTGGATGTCCCTGCCGGTCGCCTGCAGGATGCGGCGCACCACCGGGTAGGCCTCCGGGTGCACGCTGGACGCGTCCAGCGGGTCGTCGCCGCCGGGGATGCGCAGGAAGCCGGCGCACTGCTCGAACGCCTTCGGCCCCAGCCTCGGGACCTCGCCGAGGGCACGGCGCGAGCGGAACGGCCCGGCGTCGTCGCGGTGGGCCACGATGTTCGCCGCGAGGCCCTCGCCGATGCCGGACACGCGCCGCAGCAGCGGCGCCGAGGCCGTGTTGACGTCGACGCCGACCGCGTTGACGCAGTCCTCCACCACGGCGTCGAGCGAGCGCGACAGCTTGGCCTCGGAGAGGTCGTGCTGGTACTGGCCGACCCCGATCGACCGCGGGTCGATCTTGACGAGCTCGGCCAGCGGGTCCTGCAGCCGGCGCGCGATCGACACCGCGCCGCGCAGCGACACGTCCAGCCCGGGCAGCTCCTCGCCGGCGTACGCCGAGGCCGAGTACACCGAGGCGCCCGCCTCCGACACCACCACCTTGGTGAGCCGCGGCTGCGGCTGCCGCTCGATCAGCTCCCCGGCGAGCCTGTCGGTCTCGCGCGAGGCGGTGCCGTTGCCGATCGCGACCAGTTCCACGCCGAGGTCGCCGGCCAGGCGGGCGAGCACGGCGAGCGCCTCGTCCCAGCGCCGCTGTGGCTGGTGCGGGTAGACCGTCTCGGTCGCCACCACCTTGCCGGTCGCGTCGACCACCGCCACCTTGACCCCGGTGCGGTAGCCGGGGTCGAGGCCCATGGTCGGGCGGGTGCCGGCCGGGGCGGCGAGCAGGAGGTCGCGGAGGTTGGCGGCGAACACGCGCACCGCCTCGTCCTCGGCGGCCTGCCACAGGCGCGCGCGCAGGTCGATGCCGAGGCGGACGAGGATGCGCGTGCGCCAGGCCCAGCGCACCGTCTCCGAGAGCCAGGCGTCTGCCGGGCGGCCACGGTCGGCGACGCCGAAGCGCCGCGCGACCAGCTGCTCGTAGACGCTCGGCCCGGCCTCTGGCTGCTCGTCCGGTGCGAAGGTGAGGTCGAGGACCTCCTCGCCCTCGCCGCGGAACATCGCCAGGACCCGGTGCGAGGGCAGCTTGGTGAACGGCTCGGAGGCGTCGAAGTAGTCGGCGAACTTCGCGCCGGCCTCCTGCTTGCCGTCCCGCGCGCGCGACAGCAGGCGGCCACGCGACCACATCCGCTCCCGCAGCTCGCCGATCAGGTCGGCGTCCTCGCCGAAGCGCTCGGCTAGGATCGCGCGCGCACCCTCGAGTGCGGCCGCCGCGTCGGCCACTCCCTTGCCGGCGTCGACGAAGGTGGCCGCGGCCGCCAGGGGGTCGCGCGCCGGGTCGCCGAGGAGCTGGTCGGCGAGCGGCTCGAGCCCCGCCTCCCTGGCGACCTGCGCCCTGGTGCGGCGCTTGGGCCGGTAGGGCAGGTAGATGTCCTCGAGCCGCGCCTTGGAGTCGGCCGCCATGACCCGCGCCTCGAGCTCGTCGTCGAGCTTGCCCTGCGCTCGGATCGACTCGAGCACCGCGGCGCGCCGCTCGTCCAGCTCGCGCAGGTAGCGCAGGCGCTCCTCGAGGGTGCGGAGCTGCGCGTCGTCGAGCGCCCCGGTCGCCTCCTTGCGGTAGCGGGCGACGAACGGCACGGTGGCCCCGCCGTCGAACAGCTCGACGGCGGCCGCGACCTGGCGCTCACGGACGCCGAGCTCTTCGGCGATGCGCTGATGCACAGTGGTCGTCATGATCCGAGCATTGTGCAGCACCCGGCGTGCCGGTGGAGGCGGGCAGGAAGGCGTCAGTCGGCGGGTGCGCCGCGGGTGGCCTCGCGGATGCGGGACTCCCACATGTGCGCGGCCTCGGAGACGACGTGGTCGGCGAACAGGAACGGCGCCGCCGCCGGAGCCTCCTCCCGGCGCTGCACGATCTGGCGGACGATCTCGGCGAAGCCGGTCAGCACCGTGCGGAGCAGCTCCCCGCCGATCGGTGCCGGCGCGCCGCTGACGGCCCTGGCGACCTCGGCGAGGTGCCACTCGACCTCGGCGGCGACCGACGGCGCCGCGGCGTCGGCCCGCCCGTTGGTCGTCTCGCCCGTGTCGGCCATGGGCACTCGCCTTCCAGGAGTTGCGTACCACCAGTGTTTACCACTGGCGGCAGACTACCCAGCCTCGATGGGCTGTCAAGTCGTCCGAACTGCGGGCATCGAGCAACGCGCGCGGTCACGGCAGGAAGGCGGCGGCCTCCGGCAGCCCGAACATGGCCAGCTCCACGTAGGTGGCGAGCGGCTCCAGCTCGGCCAGCTCGTCCAGGCGGCCGGCGCGGATGGCGCACAGGACCAGGTCGTCGACGGCGGCGACGGCGGCGCGGAAGACCTCCGCCGGCAGCTCGGGCAGCTCCTCGCGGCGCTCGCGGAAGCGGTCGTAGAGGTGCGCCAGGAGCCTCGCGTAGCCGTCCACGATCGAGTCGTGGACCGCCAGGGCGCGAGGCCCGGCGGCGGGGACCTCCAGCAGGAAGGCGCGAGCGGACGCCGGGAAGGCGATCAGCTCGGACAGGTAGGCGCGCACGTTACGGCGGAGCTGCTCGAGCGGGTCGGTTGCCGAGTTCACCGCCTCGATCACCTTGAGGTACTGCGCCTGCCCGCCCTTCTGGAAGGCGATCAGGAAGCAGTCCTCCTTGTCCTTGAACTGCTCGTAGAAGGTGGTGCGGGAGACGCCGGCGCGGCTGATCACGTCGGCGACGGTGGTGGCCACGTACCCCTTCTCGGCGACCACCTCGATCAGCGCCCGCAGCATGCGGGTGCGCTGCGACCGCACCACCACGTCGCGGGGCAGGCTGTGAGGACCCCGCGGCAGCGAGCTCGGCGGCTCCTCCGGACGGGTCTGGGAAGCCGACGGCACGTCGAACGCGGGCAGCTCCATGCCGCATAGCGTACACATGGCAGCCGCCCAGGTCAGAAGCGCGTGAGCGCCTCGATGAAGGCCTTCTGGATGTCCCTCGGGTCGCGCACCTCGATGGCGACGCCCGCCGAGGCGCCGGCGATCCTGCGCAAGGCCGCCTGGTCGGCTTGGGGGCCGTAGCCGATGGCCACGACGTGCACCGCGGGCTTGGCCTGGGTGCCCAGCTTCTGGACGAGCTGGTCGAGGGTCAGGCCCCCGCCCGGGTCGTCGTTGTGGCCGTCGGTGATCAGGATCACGGCGTTGAGCCGCTCGGGCTTGTACTGCGTGTGCATGAACTGCACCGCCGCCCAGGTGCTGTCGTACAGCCCCGTGTCCCCGTTGCTCGGCTGCAGCTTGGCCACGAACTCGGTGATGGTGTCCCGCCGGGTCCTGCCGCTGGGCAGCACCTCGCCCATGGGGCCCATCGGCAGGAACTGCTTGTAGTCCTTGTCGCCGTCGAGGTTGGTGGAGAAGGTCCACTGGGCGAAGGTGCCCTCGTCGCTCAGCAGCGGCAGCGCGCCGAGGGCGGCCCGCTTCGCCAGGTCCATGCGCGTCGACTTGGTCCCGGGGACGAGCTCCTTCATCGACCCGGACACGTCGATCAGCGACAGCAGGTTGCCCTTCCTGCGGTTCTGCGAGTAGCCCTTGACCAGCGCCGCGATGACGGTCGGTTCCGGCGTCGGCAGCGGGTTGAGCTTCTGGTCGCCGAGCAGGCCGTTCTGCTGCGTGGCGAGCGGCCCGGCCACTCCCTTGTGGTTGCGGAAGCCGAGCTGCTGGAACCTCGCCTGCCGCTGGTCGTCCTGCAGGAACTGGAGGAAGCCCCCGGCGGCGACGCGCTTGGCGTCGTCCACCCAGGGCGCGTTGAGCACGACGTACGGGTGGTCGGCCAGCACGGTGCCGTCGGACGGGTAGGTGGCGACCAGCGGCACCCTCGGCCGCACCTGGCGGCCGTCGGAGTTCGGGTCGCCGGCGGGGTTGCCCTGGTTGTAGTCCAGGACCGACTTCTCCTCCACGGCCATGGCCGAGAACACCAGCGGCACCGACTTGGGGTTCTGCTGGTCGGCCTGCTGCAGCTTGCCGAGCAGCTCGGCGCTGGACTGCGCGCGCTCCTTGATGCCCCGGTCGAAGCCCAGCAGCGTCCGCTGGACCAGCTCGTTGCGCAGGACGGAGAGGCTCAGGGGGGTGGGCCTGTGGTTGACGAACTGCGCGGCCGCGTAGCCCGAGCCGACCAGGGTCGCGAGCCCGGCGGTGGACACGAACGGGTCGCTGGTGCCCATGCGGAACTCGCCGAGCTGTGGCTTGCCGGCCGCGGCCCAGCCCTTCAGGGCGAGGCCGTACGCCTGGGTCCAGGTGGGCTGCCTGTTGGGCCAGCCGAGGCCCTCGGCGACGGGGCGGGGCATGGCGAGCACCAGCGGCGAGGTCGCCACCCAGGGGAGCTCGGGCGGGACGATGTTGGGGCGGTGGTTGACCGACCGCTGCGCCTGCAGCAGCCCGACCCACTCGGTCGAGCTCGGCGACCACACGTCGGGCCTGGGGCCGTCCACGGCGTTGTTCCAGTCGTGGGCGAGGGCGGCGGACGCGGCGGCGGACTCCTTGGCGCTGACGTTCACGGCGACGCAGCGCCCGTCCACGGTGGGCTTGGTGCCCGAATACTCGGCGGCGAGCTGCCCCATCAGCGCGGACTTGTCGGGCGAGGAGGCCACGGTGACGGTGACGCAGTCCCGGCCGGACCTGGCCTGCCCGAGGCGGCCGTCGGCGATGAACAGGAACCGGGTCGCCAGCACCACGACGAGCAGGATGGCGGCAATCCCGGCGAACAGGTACGGGCTCGGTCTGCTCCGTGGCCTGGAAGCGTGACGACCTTCCACTACACCGTCCTCACCGTCAGGTCGGACCGGGTCGCGGCGGGCGTACCCGTCCGAGCGCCATCACGGCCGTGGGGGACGAAGCTCTGGCTGGATCTTCGCAGGGGGGAACACGCAACGCTCGGCAAACCCACGACAACCAGCATAACCACGTCGACGGCCATTCGTCATGGGCAGGTTTCGGATAGCCCCGCAGGATGGTCCAAGAAGGACCTTCTTGGGCTAGGTATACCGGTCCGTCCCACCCTATTCGACGTCCAGGGCGACCGGTGGGGGTCGTGCCGGCCGCCCTGGACGAAGTGGATTCCATAGTCATTTCCGCGATATAGCCTTCCATGGCCATTGCGGTTAATGGTCGCGCGAATTCCTATTCGCGAGGTTTCGTACCATAGGCGTTTATCACTGCCGCGGTCAAGGGGGTCGCAGGGTTACATAAGCGGCTCATAACGCCCATATGTCCGCAACATTAGGCTCGGCGCGCAGATCCGGGTTCCACCCGGCGGGAGCGGGTGGTAGCGTGCCGGCGCGATCGATTTGTGGTGGGTGCCGACCAGGCCGCTGGACCGGCGGGCGTGCGCCACCGGCTGGGGGGTCCGGGCGATGCCCGAGGGTCCAGCAGGCGACCTTGCCGTGAGGAGATGGGCGAGCAGTCTCGCCGAGACGCTGCTGCTCGCCGTCGTCTACGTGGCCGCCGCGAAGGCGGCCTTCCTGCTCGGCTTCGTGCACACGAGCATCGCGCCCGTGTGGCCGCCGAGCGGGATCGCGCTCGCCTGCGTCCTGCTGTTCGGCAACCGGGTGGCCCCGGGCGTGTTCCTCGGGGCGTTCCTCTTCAACGCGTCGACGCCCGTGCCGCTGTGGGTGGCGGCGGCGATGGGGGCCGGCAACACCCTCGAGGCGCTCACCGGCGTGTGGCTGCTGCGCCGTGCCGGGTTCCGCGGCGCCATCGATCGCGTCCGCGACGCGCTGGCCCTGGCGGGACCGGCCGCCCTGCTGGGCACGGCGCTCAGCGCCAGCGTCGGGGTGGGAGCGTTGTGGCTGAGCGGCAGCGAGTCAGGAGGCGACCTGCGCGACGCCTGGCTGGTCTGGTGGCTGGGCGACGCCGCCGGCATGCTGACCGTGGCGCCGCTGCTGCTGCTCGGCGCCGCCGCCTGGCGCCGCCGCTGGCGGCCGCCCGAGCCGACCAGGGTGCTCGAGGCGGTGGTGCTGGCGGCGACCCTCCTGCTGGTCGCCGACGTCGGCCTCACCGCCCGGGTGGCGCGGCCGTTCCTGGTGTTCCCGGTGCTGGTCTGGGCGGCGATCCGCTTCCGGCAGGCCGGCGCGGCCGCCGCCAGCCTGTTCGTCTCGGGCGTGCTGGTGTGGCTGACCGCGCACGGGCACGGGCCCTTCGTCGAGTCGACCCCGACCCAGAGCTTCCTGCTCACCCAGACGTCGGCCGCGGCGGTCATGGCGACCAGCCTGGTCCTGGCCGCGCTGACCGTCGAGCGGGAGCGGGCCGGCCGCACGCTGGGCGAGCGTGAGCGGCAGCTCGCCGAGGCGCACGCCCAGGCCGAGCCGTCCCGCCGGCTGCAGAGCGGGCTGCTGCCGGTGCTGTCGCTGCACGACCCGGCGCTGGTGCTGCGCACCCGCTACCAGCCGGGACAGGAACGGGCGCTGCTCGGCGCGGACTTCTACGACGCCTTGGAGCTTCCCGACGGCACCGTCGCCACGCTGATCGGCGACGTCGCCGGCCACGGCCCGGACGAGGCGGCCGTCGCCGTCGCCCTGCGGGCCGCCTGGCAGGGGCTGGTGCTCTCCGGCCACGGGCCGGACGCGGTGCTCGGCGGGTTGGACAAGGTGCTGGTGTCCAACCGGCCGTCCGAGGAGATGTTCACCACCGTCTTCTGCACCTGGATCAGCCCCGACCGCAGCAGGGTCACGCTCGCGTCCGCCGGCCACCCGCCGCCGCTGCTGGTCTCGGACGGGAAGGTGCGGGTGGAGGAGGTGCCGGGTGGCCCGGCCCTGGGCATCCACGACGACGGCTACGCCTGGGAGTCGAAGATGCTGGAGGTCGGGACCGGCTGGACGCTGCTGTGCTACACGGACGGGCTGGTCGAAGGGCTGCAGTCGCCAGGCTCGGTGGAGCGCTTCGGGATCGACGCGCTGGTCGAGACCGTGCAGGACCTGCTCGGCGACGGCGGCGAGCTCGACGGCATGCTCGACGGGCTGCTGGCGGCCGTGCGCGCCGCCAACGGCGGCGACCTCTCCGACGACGTCGCCATCCTGTGCTGCTCCCGCTCGCGGCAACCGCTCCGGTACGGGCTGATCGCCTCCGCGTCCGGGGGGCAGCCGGCGACGCCGGCACCCTAGGAGAGCGCGTCGTAGTCGGTGCTCGCGATGCAGTCCACGACCGCGTCGTCGTCGAAGTCCTGCGAGCCCGGCACGGTCGGCACGAAGCCGACCAGCACGCCGTCCTGCAGCACCTGCGCCTCCAGGCCGGCGGCCCCGTCGGTGTCCCAGACCGCCTCGCGGCCGTCGGGGATCACCACCCGGATGCCGAACTGGAACACCCCGGCGCGCGCGACGTGGGCGAGCACCCGGCGCTGCCGCAGCCGCTCCACGAGCTGGACGACACGTTCCTCGTTCACCGCGCATCCTCCCGGACATCTCGCGTACGTGCCTCGCACGCAACCTTCGCACAGGAAACCCGCGACGGCATGAAGAGGGCGTAAGGGTGCGGTCGCGCGGAGTGTCCCGGATCGCCCCGGGCGCGGCCACTGCCCGTCCCGGCGGTGAAGTAACCTTTGGCGGGCCGGTCACCCGTGCCCGGTCCGGGTCACGGGCGCGCGCGACGCACAACAGGAGGACACGTGACCGACGGCGATGTCGGCATCGACGCCAGCAGGCCGCACCCGGCGCGGATCTACGACTACTACCTGGGCGGCAAGGACAACTACCCGGCCGACCGGGAGCTGGCCGACCAGATCCTCGCGATCGCGCCGGAGTCGAGGGAGATGGCGCGGGTCAACCGGGCGTTCCTGCGGCGCGCGGTCCGCTTCCTGGCCGGCGAGGTCGGCATCCGCCAGTTCCTCGACATCGGCACCGGCCTGCCGACGCAGGGCAACGTCCACGAGGTCGCCCAGGACGTCGCGCCCGACGCCAAGGTCGTCTACGTCGACTTCGACCCGATCGTGCTCACCCACGGCCGCGCGCTGCTCGCCGGCGACAACATCGCCATCGTCCGGGGGGACCTGCGCAACCCGGAGGGCATCGTCGCCCACCCCGAGGTGCGCGAGCTGCTCGACTTCGACCAGCCGATCGCGTTGCTGCTGGTGGCGATCCTGCACCTCGTCAAGGACGAGGAGGACCCGCTCGGGATCATCGCTCGGCTCCGGGAAGCCATGGCGCCGGGCAGCCACGTGGCGATCTCCCACGCCACGGCGGACTTCGACCCGGAGCGGGCGGTCGAGGCGCTCAAGGTGTACCGGGGGATGCTGGTGGTCCGCAGCCGGCCGCAGGTCGAGGCGTTGTTCGCCGGCTTCGAGCTGCTGGACCCGGGCGTGGTGGAGCTGCCGCGGTGGCGCCCGGACGCCGAGACGAGGGTCCCCGTCCACCCGGTCCCCATCTACGGCGGCGTAGGGCGGCTGGCCGCCACCTCCTAGGACCGCCTCCCAGCTGGCGGGCGAACCTACCCAGGCGGAGTTGGGTGCGTTCGCCGCCGAAGATGAGCACGAAGCCGCTGGTCGCGGCGCAGGGCCGACGCCGATGATGAGGTCGGTCCGATCGAGGCCGGGACGGCGACGAAGGTTCCGCCGCCGCGGGGCCGATCCGATGGGTGCCGGTCCGGACCGCCGGGTCGTGGTGGCAACCTAGGAGGTGCTCGGTGGAGGAGCGGACGACGGCGACCGCGACGTGGTGCCCGGGCTGCCTGCGCACCGTCGGCGAGGCGGACCGCTGCCCTTCGTGCGGGCTGCGGCAGACCGGCGCCGACGCCGCCCGCCTGCGGGTGGTGGTCTACCGGCTCTACGAGATCGGCGAGCAGCAGCGAGCGCTGGCGGGGGAGGCGGACGCCCTGCGGCTGGAACAGGGGCGCCTGCTGGGCGCGCTCGGGCATGCCGCCGCCCCGGCCGCGGCCCGGCGGCGCGAGTGGCGCCCGGAGATGGTCCGCGGCGTCCTGCTCGGGCTCGGGGCGGTGCTGGTGGCGCTCGCCGCGCTCATCTTCGCCGTGGTGGCGTGGGTGCGCCTCGGCGACCTCGGCCGTGCCGGGCTGCTGCTCGCCATGACCGTGGCGGCCGCGGCCGGCAGCGCGGCGATCCGCCGGCGCCTGCCCGCCACGGGCGAGGCGCTCGCCGGGCTCGCCCTCGCGCTGCTGCTGGTGGACTGGTACGCGGCCCGCCGCGCCGGGCTCGCGCCCGGGTGGTCGGCGACGGCGTGGTGGGCGCTCGGCAGCGCGACCGGCGCGGCGGTGGCGCTGGCCGCGGCGCGCCAGTTCCGCCTGCTGCGCGTCGCCGCCGCGGCGCTCGCCCAGGTCTCCGCCGTGCTCACCGTCCTGGTGGTCGCCGAGGCGTCCTGGACCGTCGGGGTCGGCCTGGCGCTCGTCGCCGCCGCCTCCGCCGCCTGCGGCGCCGTATTGGCCGGGCACGGAGGCTGGCGCGGCGCCGCCGTGGCGTGCGGCGCCGGCGCCGCCGTCCTCGAGCTCGGTGCCCTCGGCCTCGCGCTGGCGTCCCCGTCCATCGCCGACCTGGCGACCGCCGCCCGGCCCGCCGCCGTCCTGGCGGCCATGGCGCTGGCGCCGGCCGCTGCCCTGGCCGTGCCCGCCGCGCGGCGGGCCGCGCCGGACGGGCTGGTGGCGGTCGCGGCGGGAGCGCTGCTCGCCAGCGCCGGCGCGCTGCTCGCGGCCTGGTGGGAGTCGTGGTCGCTGCTGGCCGCGGTCGCCACGCTCGGCGCCGCCGCCGTCGGCCTCGGCCGCCTCCTGCCGGCGGCGGCCCGGCGCGGGACGGCGCTGGCGGCAGGCGCCACCCTCGCCGTGGGCGTGGCGGGCCTGCTCGAACCGCTCGTGTGGACCCTGTCCGCTCCGCTGGCCTGGGCGGCGAACCCGTGGACGGCGCGCCTCGGCGCCGGCGCGGCCTCCGCGTCCGAGCGGCTCGCCGCCGTCGAAGGCGGTCTCGACGGCGCCGGCCCGGTGGTCGTCGCGCTGCTGGCGTGCGCCGGCGCGGCCGCGCTCGCCGCCGTGCCGCCGCGCGGGTCGCGCCTGGTCGCGCCGGGCCCGGCCGGCATCGTCGCCGCGGTCGCGATGGTCGGCGTGGTGGCGGCGCTGCCGACGGCGGCCGGCTGGCCCCTGTGGGCGGCGCTGCTGCTCTCGGTGGCGTGCGCGCTGCTGGCGGTCGCCGCCGTGCTGCTGGCCGACCGTGGCGGCGGCGGTCCGGTGGCACGCGTCCTCGCCGGCGCGCTGCGGTCCGGCGGTCCGGTGGCACGCGTCCTCGCCGCTTGCGCGGCGGTCCTGCTGGTGCCGGCGGCCGGCTGGGCGCTCGGGAGCGAGCCGGGCACGCTCGCCTTCCTCGGGGCCGTCGCCGTGCTGGCGGCGGTCGCCACGGCCGCGGCCGGCAGCCCCTGGCTGCGCCGAGGCTGCGCGGCGGTCGCCGTCGTCGCCGTGGTCGGCGAGGGTGCCGCGTTGGCGCTGAGCGCGCGCGGCAGCGCCGCCGAGGCTGGCTTCGTGGTGGCCGTCGCGGCGGGTGCGGTGCTGGTGGCGGGGACCCGATGGCGGCAGGACGCGGCGGAGGGCCCGGTCGTGGAGGCGCTGGGGCTGGCCGCGGGCGTGCTCGGCATCGCCCTGACCGCCGGGGACCAGCGCTGGCTCGCGGCCGCGCTGACCGTCGCGGTCCCCGCGCTGCTCGCCGCCGCGGCGTCGCCCGTGCGCCGCGCCTACCTGTGGGGTGGCGCCGCGGCCGCGGTCGCCGCCGTCTGGGCGTGGCTGGCCGTCGCCGAGGTCACCGTGCCCGAGGCGTACACGCTGCCAGCGGCCGCCGTCGCCCTGGCCGCGGGTGCGGTGGCGCGCGGCGGCGGCGCCCGCCCCGGCTCCTGGCTCGCGTTCGGTCCCGGGCTCGCGGTGGCGCTGCTGCCGAGCCTGGTGCTCGCGGTCGACCAGGGCGGGACGGCGCGCCCGTTGCTGCTCACCGGCGCAGCGCTGCTGGTGGTGCTGGCCGGCGCCCGCGCCGGGCTGCAGGCCCCGCTCGTCCTCGGCGCGCTCACGCTGCTGGGGCTCGGCCTGGACGCCGTCCTCCCGGTCGCCGCCCAGCTCCCGCGCTGGGTCACCATCGGCCTCGCCGGGCTGCTGCTGCTGTGGCTGGGGGCGACCGCCGAGCGCCAGCTCGTCCGGCTGCGCCAGCTCCACCACCGCTTCCAGGAGCTGGAGCAGTCCGGGACCACGACCCCCGACGACCGGCTCGACCACGGCGAGGGCGCCGACCAGGCCGAGGCAGGCACCGCCTCGCCTGCTAGGGCCACCAGCGCCCGACGTCGTCCAGCGCCCTGACCAGCTCCCTGACCGCCGGCTCGCCGCCGTACCAGGCGATCACCGGGAGCATGGTCGACAGGACCAGCAGCAGCGCCTCCCGCCCGCTCGCCGCGGCGTGACGCAGGAGCGGACGCCACCGTGCCGCCCAGTCGGGCGTGAGGGCGTCTTCGTCGAGGTCGGCGACGGCGCGCAGGGCGGCTGCCCGGTCCTTCGGGTCGGGGAGGGTGTCGGCGGTGGCGAGGATCTCGTCGAGGAGCCGGCTGCGCTGCCTGGGCTGGCGGTGGGGTAGCAGGGCGGCGAGGACGCGCAGGCGGTCGGGTGGCGCCAGCCCGGCGGCGGCGGCCAGGACCTCGTCCGGCCGGTACGGCGCCGTAGCGGCGAGCGCG
>Ga0307278_10000094_pt1 | contig 42384 bp, 35 predicted proteins | sample ER_DNA_117_FD_194482 | JGI IMG/M metagenome (GOLD analysis project Ga0307278, IMG submission 194482) | Bulk soil microbial communities from the East River watershed near Crested Butte, Colorado, United States - ER_DNA_117 | ecosystem: Environmental > Terrestrial > Soil > Floodplain | place... | reverse complement strand
CGGTGCCGACGGATTGTAGCAAAGGGCCTACCCGCCCGACCGTCGGGCCGAGAGGGTGACGGCGGCCAGGTCGACGGCCCCCCAGGGGGTCAGGTCGAAGCCCTCGACCCCGGGCGCGAGGACGGCGGAGTGGCGGAGGGTGAGGACGGGGGCGACGGGGAGCCCGGCGAGGATCGCGGTCTCGGCCTGGCGGTAGAGGCGGACGCGGGCGGGCTCGTCGGCGGTGGCGCCGGCCTGGTCGAGGAGGTCGTCGACGGTGGGGTCGACGAGCGCGTTCGGGTCGGCGGCGTCGCGGCTGGAGAACCGCCCGAGGACCGCGTCCATGCGGGGGTAGCCGGCGACCTTGGCGCCGCCGGCGACCGGGGCGCCCGCGGGGTCGTCGCTCACCTTCACCTGGAGCTTGACACCGGCGGCGGCGAGGTCGCCGGCGATCAGGTCGGCGATGCGGCGGTCGACCCCGCCGGCGGGGACCCGCAGCGTGACCGGGCCGCGCCCGCCCTCGACCTCGGCGAACAACGCCTTGGCGCGGACCGGGTCGTGGGCGCAGGCGGCGCACGCGGGGGCGGTCCCGGCGGCGGGCAGGCCGGGCGGCACCAGGCCGGTCGCGGGAACCGCGGCGCCGGCCAGGGCGGCGGCGATCCGCGAGCGGTCGACGGCCAGCGAGAACGCCTGCCGCCAGCTCGGGTCGCTGGCCGGCTTGGCGCGCAGGTCGAAGCCGACCTCCCAGGTGGCGAGCATCGGGCCCTGGAGCAGGCCCGGGCGGCTGCGGCCGTCGGCGGAGGCGCCGTGGACGGCGCGGGCCGCGGCCACCTGGTCGAGGGGGACCGGGGCGAAGGCCACCCGGCCGTGCTGCAGCTCCAGCCATCCGGTCAGCTCGTCGGGGACCACGTGGACGCTGACCTTGTCGAGGCGGGCGGCCTCGCCCACGTAGCCGGGGTTGCGCTCCAGCGTCAGGGACCGCCCGGACCGGTAAGGTGCCGCGAGCCGGAACGGGCCGTTGCCGACCGGCTCGGCCAGGTAGGCGGCCGGGTCGCCGGCGACGAGGGCGCGTGGCAGCGGCGACAGCTCGACGCCGGCGACCACCGCCGGGAAGTCGGCGAGCGGCCGCTCCAGCTCGACCACGAGGGTGGTGGCGTCCGGCGCCTGGACGCCGCTGATGGACCTGGCAAGACCACCCATGACCTCGCGGTAGCCGACGACCGGCGCGAGCAGGGCCGCCGACGGCGACGGCCTCGGCGTGGCCTTGGGGTCGGCGAGCCGCTCCCAGGCGAACTTGAAGTCCTCGGCCCGCACCGGCGAGCCGTCGGCCCAGCGCGCGTCTGGGCGTAGGCGGAACTCCCAGCGGCGCAGGGCGGCGTCGCTGCTCCAGGACGCGGCGACCGCGGGACGGACGGCCCCGGCGGCGTCCAGCGCGGTGAGGCCGTCGAACAGGTTGCCGACCACGACCTCGTCCTCGAGGTCCTCGGCCCGGGCGGGGTCGAGCGACCCCGGGTCCAGCAGCGCGATCGCCAGGGTGCCGCCGGTGCCCGGCCGCGGGGCCGTCGGGCCGGGCCGGGCCGGCTCCCCCGACCCCCCGCCCGTGCAGCCGGCGAGGACGGCCAGCACGGCGGCGACGACGGCGAACCGGCGGGCCCGCGGCGGCTGGAGCAAGCGGGCCCTACGGCTTGAGCATGATCGCGAGGAAGACGCTGGTGACGCCGAAGACGGTGGCGGCGCCGACCGTGAGGCGGTCCAGGTTGCGCTCGACCACCGTGGAGCCGCCGAGGGTGGTGCTCATACCGCCGCCGAACATGTCCGACAGGCCGCCGCCCCGCCCGGCGTGGAGCAGGATGAACAGGCAGAGGGTGAGCGAGGCGATCACGTGGATGACGATCAGCAGCGGGATCATCGAGCGGTCCTTTGCCGACGAGTGGGACGGGGCGAGTGTATCAGCGGGCGGGCCTGGCGGAGCCCTTGACGATCAGCGCGAACTCGTCGGCGTCCAGGCTCGCCCCACCGACCAGGGCGCCGTCGATGTCCGGCTTGGCCGCCAGCTCCTCGGCGTTGCCGGCCTTGACGCTGCCGCCGTACTGGATGCGGAGCTCGTCGGCGGCGGTCCGGCCGGCAAGCTCGGCGACGGTGCCGCGGACCAGCGAGATCGTCTCCTGGGCGTCCTCGGCGGTGGCGGCCCGCCCGGTGCCGATCGCCCACACCGGCTCGTAGGCGACCACCAGCCCGGCGACCTGCTCGGCGGGCAGGCCGGCGAGCGACCCGCGCACCTGGCCCTGCACGACTTCGGCCGTCTGCCCGGCCTCGCGCTGCTCCAGGGTCTCGCCGACGCAGACGATCGGCCGCATGGCGGCCTGAAGGACCGCCCTGGCCTTGCGGTTGACCAGCTCGTCGGTCTCGCCGAAGTGCAGGCGGCGCTCGGAATGGCCGACGATCACGTAGGCGCAGCCGAGCTTGGCTAGCATCGGCGCGGCGATCTCGCCGGTGAACGCCCCCTGCGGCTCCGAGTGACAGTCCTGGGCGCCGAGCCCGATCGGCAGCTTGTCCCCGGCGATCAGGGTGCCGACGCTACGCAGGGCGGTGAACGGCGGGCAGACGACCACCTCGACGGCGTCGGTGTCCTCGCTGGACAGCGCCCAGGCCAGCTTCTGGGTGAGCTGGACGCCCTCCAAGTGGGTCTTGTGCATCTTCCAGTTGCCGGCGATCAGCGGGCGGCGGGCCAACGGTCTGCGCTCCTTCTGCCTCAGGCGGTCGGGATGGCGGCGACGCCGGGCAGGGTTCTGCCCTCCAGCAGCTCCAGGCTCGCGCCGCCGCCGGTGGACAGGTGGTCGACCCGGTCGGCGAGGCCGAGCTCGGCGAGGGCGGCGGCCGAGTCGCCGCCGCCGACCACGGTGAAGCCGTCGGCGGCGGCGACCGCCTCGGCGACCGCCCTGGTCCCGGCGGCGAACGGGGCCAGCTCGAACACCCCCATCGGCCCGTTCCAGAAGATGGTGCGGGCGTCGCGGACCGCGCCGGCGAACGCCTCGGCGGTCTGTGGGCCGATGTCCAGGCCCTTCCAGCCCTTCTCGATCCCGTCGGCCGGCACGGTGCGAGCCTCGGCGTCCTCGGCGACCTCGCGGGCAACCACCACGTCACTGGGGAGCAGCACCTGCTTTCCTTCCCGCTCGGCGGTGGCCAGCAGCTCCTTCACGGCGTCGACCTCGTCGGCCTCGAACAGCGAGTCGCCGATCTCCAGTCCCTGCGCGGCCAGGAAGGTGAAGCACATGCCGCCGCCGACGACCAGCCGGTCGACCCTGCCGAGGAGGTTGGACAGCACCGCCAGCTTGTCGGAGACCTTGCTGCCGCCGAGCAGCGCCACGAACGGCCGCTCGGGCCGCTCGAGCAGCCGCGACAGCTCTTTGACCTCGCCGGCGAGCAGGAACCCGGCGTAGGCGGGCAGCCGCTCGGCCACCCCCACCACCGAGGCGTGGGCCCGGTGGGCGGCGCCGAAGGCGTCGTCGACGTAGAGCTCGGCGAGGGCGGCGAGCCGTTCGGCGAGCGCCGGGTCGTTCTGCTCCTCTCCCGGCTCGAAGCGGAGGTTCTGCAGCAGCAGCACCTCGCCGTCGTCGAGCTCGACGACGGCGCGGCGGGCCTGGTCGCCGGCCACGTCGTCGACGAAGGTGACCTGGAGGCCGAGGCGCTCGCCGAGGACGGCCGCGACCGGCTCCAGCGAGTACCGCTCGTCCCGCTTGCCCCTGGGACGGCCGAGGTGGGAGCAGCAGACGACGCGCGCGCGGTGTTCGACCAGCCACCGCAGGGTCGGGAGGGAGGCCCGGATCCGCAGGTCGTCGGTGACCCTGCCGTCCTCGAGGGGCACGTTGAAGTCGTTGCGGACCAGGACCCGCCGGGCGTCGACGTCGGCCCGATCGACCGTGCGCAGCTCCACCGGCCCGGCCTACAGCCGCTCGCCGACCAGCACGGTCAGGTCGACCAGCCGGTTGGAGTAGCCCCACTCGTTGTCGTACCAGCCGAACACCTTGGCGAGGTTGCCGTTGGCCTTGGTCAGCGGCGAGTCGAAGATGCAGGAGGCCGGGTCGCCGACGATATCGCGGGAGACGATCGGGTCGGTGCTGTAGCGGATGATCCCCTTGAACGGCCCGTCGGCGGCCCGCTTGAAGGCGTCGTTGATCTCCTCGGCGGTCGCCTCGCGGCCGAGCACCACCGCCAGGTCGGTGATGGAGCCGTCCTCGACCGGCACTCGCAGGGAGATGCCGTCCAGCTTGCCCTTCAGCTCGGGGATGGCGAGGAACGCCGCCTTGGCCGCGCCGGTGGAGGTCGGGATGGTGTTGACCGCGGCCGAGCGCGCCCGGCGCAGGTCCTTGTGGGGGAAGTCCAGCATCACCTGGTCGTTGGTGTAGGCGTGGACGGTGGTCATGAAGCCACGCTCGATGCCGAACTCGTCGATCAGGACCTTGGCCATCGGCACCACCGAGTTGGTGGTGCAGGAGGCCATGGAGATGATGTCGTGGCTGGCGGGGTCGTACATCTGCTGGTTGACGCCGAGCACGATGGTGACGTCCTCGTCCTTGGCGGGCGCGGAGATGATCACCTTCTTGGCGCCGCCCTTGAGGTGCAGGGCGGCGTCGTCGCGCTTGGTGAAGCGGCCGGTGGACTCGATCACCACGTCGACGCCGAGGTCGCCCCAGGGAAGCTGCGCCGGGTCCTTCTGGGCGCTGGCCAGGACGCGGGTGCCGCCCACGGTGATCGCTTCGTCGTCGAAGCTCACCTCGTCGCCGAGCCGGCCGAAGGTCGAGTCGTACTTGAGCAGGTGCGCGAGGGTCTTGTTGTCGGTGAGGTCGTTGACGGCGACGATCTCGAGGTCCCTGCCCCTGGCGGCGCGGAAGTAGTTGCGGCCGATGCGGCCGAAGCCGTTGATGCCGACGCGTACGGTCATGCGTCCTCCCCGGGTTGAGTCGTGCCGGGCCATTCTTCCCCACCCGCTTCGGCGGGCGCCATCGACGCAAGCCGGCGCAGGCGCGCGAGCACGGCGCCCTTGGAGCGGGGCGGGTCGAGCAGGGCGCCGAGCTCGGCCAGGCTGGCGTCGGGGTGGGCGAGGCGCAGCGCGGCGACGGCCGCCAGGTCGGCGGGCAGGCGCTCCCAGCCCTGCTGGCCGACGACCCGCTCGACGGCGACGACCTGGGTCATGGCCGCCGCGACGCTGCGGCGCAGGTTGGCCTGGTCGGCGTTGGCGAGCCGCACCGCCTCGCCCCGCACCTGCCGCCGGATGCGGCCGTCCTCCCAGGCCAGGTAGGCGCTCTGGGCGCCCATGGTGAGCAGGGCGCGGCCGATCGCCTCGCCGCCCTTGACGACCACCCGGTGCTGGTCGGTCCCGCGGACGCTGGCCCTGGCCGGCAGGCCGAGGCGGACCAGGGCGGCGGCCAGCGCGGCGGCGGTGCGCTCCTCGGGAGCGCCGATCTCCAGGTGCGGCTCGCGGGTCGGGCCGGACACCGACCCGCGGCCGAGGAACGCACCGCGGACGAAGCAGGCGGCGGCGTCCCGACCCCGGAGCAGCCCGCCGCCCACGCCGAAGCTGAGCCGGCCGGCGGCGTCGAGGATGCCGGTGTCGGCGAGCACCTGCTCGACCCGCTCGGCCAGCACCACCTCGTAGCGGGACCGGGGGGCGAGCGCGCCGGCCTCGCGGACGCGGAAGTCTGCGCGGACGCCGTAGCCGGCGTGCAGCAGCCAGAACGCGAGCCGGGCCACCCCGCCGGACCCGCCCGTCAGCACCAGCGTGAAGCGCGAGCGGTCGGGGCCGGGGCCCTTGCTCACCGGGGCACCCCCTTGGGGTTCCCCGGACCCCTCCGCGGCACCGCCGATGTGGAGGGTGGCGGCGAACCGGAGCAGGGAGGCGAGCAGGGCGCGGCGCTCGGCGGGTGCGGCCGGCCGCAGCGCCGCCAGCTCCTCCTTCACCCGCACGGTGAGCTGTCCCCTACTCAGCCGAGCTCCTTGAGGGCGGCGGCCAGCCGCGCCGGGTCGTGGCGGCCGGGCGCGTGGTCGGCGGCCAGCTCGGCGTGGACGACCCTGGCGCCGAGGGCGGCGAAGGCCCGCACCTCCCGGTCGGCGGCGGCGGCGTCGCGGGGCTGCTGGCAGAGCACCGCGTCCACCCGCAGCCCCGGGGAGTGGGCGAGGATCGCCGCCAGGTGGCCCTCCGGCGGGAAGCCGCTCGTCTCCCCCTGCTGCGCCTCCAGGTTGCAGATGTACACCACCCGGTCGGAGGCGGCCGCCACGGCGCGTCCCAGCTCCGGCACGAGCAGGTTGGGGACCACCGAGGTGAAGGTCGAGCCGGGGCCGAGCAGCACCAGCTCGGCGGCACGGACGGCCGCCACCGCGGCGGGGACGGCGGCCGGCTGGGGCGGGTCGAGCCACACCGCCTGCACCCGTCCGCGGGCCTGCGCGATCGCCACCTGCCCCTCGACCGTGCGGCCTTCGACCTGGCCGCAGAGCCGCACCGGCACCAGGGTGGACGGCAGCACCTGACCGTGGACCCGGAGCCAGGCTCCCGCCGCGGCCAGCGCCTCCAGGAAGCCGCCGCGCAGGTCGGCGAGGGCCGCCAGGGCTAGGTTGCCGAGGTTGTGGCCGGCCAGGTCGCCGCGCTCGAACCGGTAGGCGAACAGCTCGCGCGCCTCGGCGGCCGGGTCGGCCAGGGCGAGCAGCGCCTTGCGCAGGTCGCCGGGTGGCAGCAGCCCGAGGTCGCGGCGCAGCCGGCCGGAGGACCCGCCGTCGTCGGCGACCGCCACCACCGCGGTCGGCTCCACCCCGAGAAGCCGGAGCGCGGTCAGGGTGACGGCCAGGCCGTGCCCCCCGCCGAGCGCGACGACCTTCACTCCCGCTCCACGTCCCGGTGGGTGACGTGGGTCCGATAGCCCTTGTCGGTCAGCCAGCCGGCCAGCTCCCCGGCGAGCACCACGCTGCGATGCTTGCCGCCGGTGCAGCCGATCGCCACCGTCAAGTAGTGCTTGCCCTCCTGCACGTAGCCGGGCAGGGCGACCTCCAGCAGCGCCTCCAGCCGCGCCATGAACAGGCCGGTGCCGTCCTGCGCGAGCACGTAGTCGCGGACGGCCCGGTCGGTGCCGCGCAGGGGGCGCAGCTCCGGCACCCAGTACGGGTTGGGCAGGAAGCGGACGTCGACCACCATGTCGGCGTCCAGCGGGAGGCCGTACTTGAAACCGAACGAGGCGACGGTGACGAGCAACCCGGCCGCCTCGTCGGCGAAGGCGGCGAGGATCTTGGCGCGCAGCTCGTGGACGTTGAGGTCGCTGGTGTCCAGCACCAGGTCGGCGTCGGCGCGCAGCTCCCGGAGCAGGGCACGCTCCAGCGCGATCGACTCGACCACCCCCTCGCCGGCCACCGGGTGCCGCCGCCTGGTCGCCTCGAAGCGGCGGATCAGCACCTCGTCGGAGGCCTCCAGGAACACCACCCGTAGATTGATGCCGTTGGCGCGGAGCTGGTCGAGCGCGCGGGGCAGCTCGGACACGTCGGCGGCGAAGGCGCCGCCGCGGGCGTCCATGACCAGCGCGACGCGGGTGTGGTCGCGGCCGACCACCGCCAGGTCGGCGACCCTGCCGATCAGCGACGGGGGGAGGTTGTCGATCACGAAGTAGCCGAGGTCCTCGAGGACCTTGGCCGCCTCCGACCGGCCGGCCCCCGACAGCCCGGTGATCACCACGAACTCGACCGCCGCGGCGCGCAGCCGGTCCTCGGTCCGCAGATTCTGGGTCATCTCGCCCTCGCCCCCCCGGCGGCGCTGGTTCCCCCGTGCAGATGGTCGTAGACGACCTTAGCAAGTTGCGGGCCGACGCCGGGGACCTGCTCCAGCTCCTCGAGGCTGGCCTGGGCGGCCCTGCGGGCGGAGCCGAAGTGGCGGACGAGCTGGCGGCGCCTGGTCTCCCCCACCCCGGGGATGCCGTCCAGGACGCTGCGGGTCATGGAGCGGCCGCGGAGCTTGCGGTGGTAGCCGATGGCGAAGCGGTGGGCCTCGTCGCGGACCCGCTGCAGCAGGTACAGGGCCTCGCTGGTGCGGGGGATGACCACCGGGTCTGGCGAGCCGGGCAGGTAGACCTCCTCCATCCGCTTGGCCAGCGACACCACCGGCAGCTCCGGGCTGGTCGACGCCCGCACCGCATCCAGCGCCGCGGCGAGCTGCGGCCGGCCGCCGTCGACCACGATCAGGTTCGGTGGGTAGGCGAACTTGCGCCGCTTGCCCTCGTCATCGACGGCCGGCTCGCCGCGCTCGCTGGCCAGGCGGGCGAGGCGGCGGGTGAGGACCTCGCGGAGGGAGGCCACGTCGTCCTGGCCCTCCACGGAGCGGATCTCGAAGCGGCGGTACTCGGACTTGCGCGCCAGGCCGTCCTCGAACACCACCATCGAGCCGACCACCTGGTTGCCCTGGAGGTTGGAGATGTCGTAGCACTCGATCCGCAGCGGCGCCTCCGGCAGGCCCAGCGTCTCCTGCAGCTCCTTCAGCCCGCGGGCGCGGGCGTCGAAGTCGCTGGCCCGCTTGAGCTTGTGGGTGGCGAACGCCTCGCGGGCGTTGGCGGCGACCGTCTCCAGCAGGGCGCGCTTCTCGCCCCGGCGCGGCACGCGGAAGTCGACCGGGCCGCCGCGGATGCCGGCCAGCCAGGCCCGCAGGGCGCCGGCGCCCTCGGGCTCGACCGGCAGCAGCACCTCGCGGGGCACCTCGTCGGCCCGGTCGCCGTAGAGCTGCTGCACGAAGGTGGCGGCGAGCGCCGGGGTCTGCAGCGCCTCCACCTTGTCGACCACGAACCCTCGCCGGCCGACCACCCGGCCGCGGCGGACGAAGAAGACCTGCACGGCGGCTTCCAGGTCGTCCTCGGCGAAGGCGGCGATGTCGAAGTCCTCAGGGGTCGAGGAGACCATCTGCTGGCGCTCCATGGCCTTGCGGACGCTGGCGAGCTGGTCGCGCAGGCGCGCCGCCAGCTCGAAGTTGAGCTGCTCGGCGGCCTCCCGCATCTCGGCCTCCAGGCGCTGCAGGGTGGGCCGGGTGCGGCCCTCCATGAAGACGATGAAGTCCTCGACGATCCGGCGGTGGTCCTCCGGGGAGATGTGGCCGACGCAGGGACCGGAGCACTTGTTGATGTCGTAGAGGATGCACGGCCGGCCGAGCCGCCGCTGCCGCTCGAACACGCCGCCCGAGCAGGTGCGCATCGGGAAGGTCCGCAGCAGCAGGTCGAGGGTCTCGCGGATGGCGTAGGCGTGGGCGTAGGGCCCGAAGTACCTGGTGCCCTTGCGCTTGCGGCCGCGCTCGACCCGGGGCCGCGGGATCTCGTCGCCGATCGGCACCGCCAGCCACGGGTAGGACTTGTCGTCGCGGTAGCGGACGTTGTAGCGCGGCCGGTGCTGCTTGATGAGGTTGTACTCGAGCTGGAGGGCCTCCACCTCGCCGGAGACGAGCATCCACTCCAAGGCCGATGAGGCCTCGACCATCGCCGCCGTGCGCGGGTGGAGGTTGCGCATCGGCTGGAAGTAGCTGGCGGTCCGCTTGCGCAGCGAGATCGCCTTGCCGACGTAGATCACCCGCCCGTCCCGGTCGCGGAACAGGTACACGCCGGGACGGTCGGGAATGGCCTCGGGCCTGGGCCTGGGCGTGGTCGCGACGGTCATACCCTGATTCTATGCGCGCCCCGGACGAGTCCCCCGAAGCGCAAGGCGGGCTACGGCGAACCGATGAGCCGAATTACGTCGGCCCGGGCCGAACGGTTCGGCGGCGCGGGACGAACGGCCAGATGACGACAGCAAGCAAGCCAGCCAGGTGGACACCACGCCTGGCGGACGCGCCGGGCCCGGCGCCTCCCCGTCCAAACCAGCTCGTACCTCGAGCCGAGGAGGTCCTGCCGTGCCGTTCACGTCTCCACGCCCCGGTCGCCTCCCAACGAGGTCCGCACGGCGCGATGACAGCCCGGCGCTGACGGGGACCACCCCGCGCCGTCGTGGCGCCGTGCGGACCTCGTTGCAGGTGGTCGGCGTCGGCGCGCTCGGCCTGGCCGTCGGCGTCGGTGCCACCCTGGCCGTCAACGGCCTGCGAGGCGGCGGTGACCCGGTCGCCTCGGTGCAGCGCCTGGACCTGCCCGCCACGCCGGCCGCGGCGGCGGCGGGCGGCAAGGGTGCGGACGAGGCCAGGCCAGTGGTTGCCGGCACCGCCCGGGCCGCGGTCCAGCGGTTCCTGAAGGCGACCGCCCGCCAGGACTTCACCGGCGCCTACCGGCTGCTGGACGCCGCCGGCCGCAAGCGCTACCCGTCGGCGGCCCGCTGGACCCGGGCGCAGGCCGACCGCACCGCGATCACCGGCGTGCGGGTCGGCACCGCCAGGCCCGCCGGCCGCCGCACCACGGACGTCACCGTCCAGCTCAGCCACCCCGCCGCCATCGACCCGTTCGCGGGGCTGGTCCCGGCCCGTACCGTCGAGGTGTGGCGGGCCCGCTCCGAGGGCGGCGGCTGGCGCGTGGCAGCCGACCCGGTCTCGGTCCGCGCCGACCTGCCGAGCGACCAGCGCGCCCCCGACGCGGTGACCGCGTGGGTGCAGCGCCTGGTCGGCTGCGACCTGCAGGGCGCCACCGCCCTGCAGGTCGGCGCCGACCTGTACGGGCCCGCCGACCTGGCCGAGGCGCCCTGCAAGCAGCGAGGCCGCTGGACCGTCGGCGCCCCGCGGCGCTTCGACGAGGCGGCCGAGCCGGAGGCCTATGTGGCCGCCTTCGGCCCCGACGTCAGCTCCTGGGCGCGGCTGGTGCCCGTCCAGGGCCCCGGGACCCGCTTCCACGTCGTGGTCGGCCCGCTCGGGGACGCCTGGCGCGTGCTCGGCACCGATCCCGTCCAGCAGACCCGATGAGAGAGGAGGATCCGAGGCCCTCGAGCTTTGTCCCATCCGTCCTCCAAAGGAGGAACGTTGTCCAAGTTCCGTAAGCTCATGACGGCCGGGGGCCTTGCCGCCACCCTGGCGCTGGTCGCCGTCATGGGCACCGTGGCGTCGTCTGGAGCGTCCAGCCACCGCGAGGCCCTGCAGATCTCGCAGGACCCTGTGGCCGACAACACCGACACCTACGCCTTCGTCAGCCCCGACAAGCCCGACACGGTCACCCTGGTGGGGAACTGGATTCCCCTCGAGGAGCCGGCCGGCGGCCCGAACTTCCACCAGTTCGGCGACGACGTTCTGTACACCCTGAACGTCGACAACGACGGTGACGCCGTCGACGACATCGTGTGGGAGTTCCGCTTCAGCACCCGCGTCCTCAACCGCAACACCTTCCTCTACAACACCGGCCCGATCAGCTCGCTGAACGACCCGGACTTCAACATCCGCCAGAGCTACTCGGTGGCGAAGGTCCAGAACGGCCGGCGCCAGGTCATCGGCTCCGGGCTTCGTGTGCCTCCCGCCAACATCGGTCCCCGCTCGACGCCCAACTACGCGCAGCTCGCCTCCGCCGCCATCGCCAACCTCAGCGACGGCAGCAAGGTGTTCGCCGGTCCCCGCGACGACCCGTTCTTCGTGGACCTCGGCTCGGCGTTCGACCTGCTCGGCCTGCGGCCGTTCAACGCCGCCCACGCCATCCCGCTGCCCCAGGACAAGGGGCACGACGGCGTCAGCGGCTACAACACCCACTCGATCGTCCTGCAGGTCCCCATCAAGAACCTGACCAAGGACAAGAAGGCGCTCACCGGCGCCGACGACCCTGACGCCACCATCGGCGTGTACGCCGCTTCCTGGCGCCGCCAGGTGCGCGTGCTGTCGAAGGACGGCGGCGACCAGCTCCACACCGGCAGGTGGGTCCAGGTCTCGCGCCTGGGCATGCCGCTGGTGAACGAGGTCGTCATCCCGCTCGGCAAGAAGGACCGCTTCAACGCGTCCCAGCCTGCCGACGACGCCCAGTTCGGCAAGTTCGTGCTCGACCCGGAGCCGGCCCGGCTGATCCCGGTGCTGTACCCCGGGGTGAACGTGCCACCGGCGCCACGCGGCGACATCGCCACCATCTTCCTGACCGGCATCCCCGGGCTGAACCAGCCCAAGAACGTGGTGCCGTCGGAGATGATCCGGCTCAACATGGGCATCCCGCCATCCGCCAACCCCAGCCCGCTGGGCGTTCTCGGCGGTGACCTGGCCGGGTTCCCGAACGGCCGTCGGCTCGCCGACGACTCGACCGACGTCGAGATCCGCGCGCTGGCCGGGGCGACCCCGTTGACGCCCGACTTCAACGTGGCGCCCAACAACAAGCTGGGCGACGGCGTGAACACCAACGACACGCCGTTCCTCAGCCAGTTCCCGTACGTGGGTACCCCCCACCAGGGGTACGCCAGCGACCCCCACTACGTCCGTGGTAGCACCACGACTCCGTAGCGAGCCGCTGGAGGGAGGGGCCCGGGCCTCCGGGCCCCTCCCCACCAAGCGCGCTCGTGGCAGCCGTTCCCGGGTGGTCGCCGTCCTGGCGGTGACGCTGCTGGCCGGGCTGCTGGCCGGCCGCTTCGTGGTCGCCGGCGGCGACGGCGCCGCCGTGCCGACCCTGACGCCGGCCGCCACCGACGCCGCGGCCACCGCGGCGAGGCTCCAGGCCGAGCTGCGGCAACGCCCCGACGAGCCCCGCCTGCTGACCCAGCTCGGCGTGGCCTACGTCACCAGGGCGAGGGAGACCGCCGACCCGAGCTTCTACACCAAGGCGGCCGGCGTGCTGGAGCGGGCAAGCGAGCTCGCCCCCCGCGACGCCGCCACCATGACCGCACGCGGCCTGCTGGACCTCGGCCGCCACGACTTCCGTACCGCGTTCGCCTGGGGCACCAAGGCGCTGCGGGCCAACCCCGACGCCACCGAGGCGTACGGGATCGTCTTCGACGCCCAGGTCGAGCTCGGCCGCTATGACGCCGCGGTGGCCACCGCCCAGGCGATGGTCGACCGCAAGCCGACCCAGGGCAGCCTGGCCCGCGCCTCCTACGCCCGCGAGCTGCTCGGCGACAGCGCCGGCGCGCTGACCGCCATGACCCAGGCGGCCGCCGCCGGCAGCGGCTCCGCCGGCGACCGTGCCTACGTGCAGACCCTGATCGGCAACCTGCACCTCGGCGCCGGCCGGCTGCCGCAGGCCGAGGCCGCCTACCGCCGGGCGCTGGACGGCCTGCCCGGCTACGGGCTCGCCGAGGTCGGCCTGGCCCAGGTCCACGCGGCACGCGGCGACCTGGCCGGGGCGGCCGAGCTGCTGGAGCCGGCCGCCACCCGCCTGCCCCTGCCGGCCACCGTCGCGCTGCTCGGCGACGTCCGCGCCGCCCAGGGCGACACCGACGCGGCCGCCGGCCAGTACCAGCTCGTTCGCGCGATCGAGCGGCTCAACCAGGCCAACGGCGTCGCCGTCGACCTCGAGCTGGCCCGCTACGAGGCCGACCACGCCCGCGACAAGGGCGCCGACCCGGCGCGCGCGGTCGCCATGGCCAGGCGGGCCATGGCCGAGCGGCCCACCATCTTCGCCGCCGACGCCCTCGGCTGGGCGCTGCGGCAGGCCGGCCGGGCCCGCGAGGCGCTGCCGCCCGCCAAGGCGGCGGTGCGGCTCGGCACCCGCGACGCGCTGCTCTGGTACCACCTGGCCGTCACCGAGGCCGACCTCGGCATGACCGCCGCTGCCCGCCGCGACCTGGCGACCGCCTTCGCCATCAACCCGTACCTGACCGTGCGCGATCGGCCCGCCGCGCTGGCCCTGGCCGGGCGGCTCAACGTGCCCGCCCCAAGCCAGGTGGGCGGCCGGTGAGGCCCTTCGTGCGCCCGGGGCGCGGCACGGCCACGTGGCCGCGCCGGAGGGGTCCGGGGAACCGCAGGGCGGTGCCCCGGTGGACCCGGGCCGTCGTGCTGGCCGTCCTGGCCGCCGCGCTGGCGGCCGCCGGGGCGGCCCCGGCGGCGGCCCACCCGCTCGGCAACTTCACGGTCAACAGCTACAGCGGCCTGCGGGTCGGTCCCGACCGGCTGGTCGTCGACTACGTGCTCGACATGGCGGAGATCCCCGCGTTCCAGGCCCGGCAGGCGATCGACGGCGACCGGGACGGCAAGGTCAGCGACGCCGAGGCGGCCGGCTGGCGGGACCGCGAGTGCCCGCGGCTGGCCGGCGGGCTGCGCGCCACCGTCGACGGGCGGCCGCTGTCGCTGCAGGTCATCACCGCCGCCGTCGCCTTCCCCGCCGGTGTCGGCGGGCTGCGGACGCTGCGCCTGGAGTGCGCGCTGGCCGCCCGGCTCCCGACGGCGGGTGGCCACCACGACCTCGCCTACACCGACGGCAACCAGGCCGGCCGGGTCGGCTGGCGGGAGATCACCGCCACCGGTGACGGCGCCACCCTGGACGCCGCCGACGTGCCCGCCCGCAGCGCCAGCGGCCGCCTCACCGCCTACCCGGAGGACCAGCTCCGCTCCCCCCTCGACCAGCGCACCGCGGCCGTCAGGTTCCGGCCGGGCGGCCCCAGGTCCGGCGACGCCGGCGAGCCCGGCGTCGCCGGACCGGCGGGCACCCGCCGGGGCGTCGACCGCGCCACCGCCGCGTTCACCGCGCTGGTCGCCCAGCGCCGGCTGTCCCCCGGCTTCGGCCTGCTCGCCCTGGCGCTGGCGGTCCTGCTCGGCGCCGCGCACGCGCTCGCGCCCGGGCACGGCAAGACGGTCATGGCCGCCTACCTGGTGGGGCTGCGCGGCTCCCCGCGGCAGGCGGCCACCATCGGGGCGACCGTCACCGTCACCCACACCGCCGGCGTGCTGCTGCTCGGCCTGGTGCTGAGCGCCTCCAGGGCGGTCGCCTCCGAGCGGGTCTACCCCTGGCTCGGCCTGGCCAGCGGCCTGCTGCTGACCGGCGTCGGCCTGACCCTGGCCACCCGGGCGCTCTCCGGCCACCGCCACCCCCACGCCCACGCCCACGAGCACCCGCATCCCCACGGCCCTGGGGCCGGCGGGCACGGTCATCCCCACGACGGGCACGGTGGCGGCTGGGCCGGGCGGCCCCTCGGGCGGCGGGGGCTGGTGGCGCTCGGGCTGGCCGGCGGGCTGGTGCCGAGCCCCTCGGCGGTGGTGGTGCTGCTCGGCGGCATCGCCCTCGGCCACGCCTGGTTCGGGATCCTGTTGGTCCTCGCCTACGGGATCGGCATGGCCGCCACCCTCACCGGCGTGGGCCTGCTGCTCGCCCGCGTCCGCGGCCGCGTCGACCGTCGCCTGGCGGGCCCGGCCGGGTCGCTGCTGGCCAGGGCCGGCCGCCTGCTGCCGGTCGCCACCGCCTCGGTGATCGTGGTGGTCGGCCTGGCCCTGGCCGCCCAGGGCGCCGCGCAGCTCTGACCCGGGCCGCGCGACCGGTCTACCTGGACGCGCTCAACACCGACGGCGCCTGACCGGCGCGGCCGGGCCGAGCAGCCGCTCCAGCAGCCGCGGGTCACCCGGCCAGGCGTCCAGGAGCACCTGGCGGGGGACCTGCCGTGCCGCGTACCGCAGCGCCAGCGCCACCACCACGACGTCGTCCAGCGGGCCGATCACCGGCAGGAACTCCGGCAGCAGGTCGATCGGGGAGGCCAGCCACAGCCCGGCCAGGACGACCGCGACCTTGGCGCGGCGCGGCACGCGCGGGTCGCGGCGGAGCCGGCCGACGGTGGTCAGGCAGTCGGGGATGAAGCGGGCCAGCTCTCGCAGGGGACCGGGTGGCAGCCGGCGGGCGAGCACGACCAGCACCGCCCAGCTCGCCACCATCAGCCCGGCGGCGACCAGCAGCCAAGTCAGCCAGCGAGGCATCGCCGCGGCCGTGGCGCCGCCGGTGGCTCAGCGCGCCGCCGGCGTGCGGCGCCGCCTGGGCTTGGTGGCGGCCTTGGCGGGGGCGCCGTCGCCCGCCGGGTCGGGCGAGGGGACCGGGTCCAGGCCGAGCGCCCCGGCCAGGAACTGGCCGGTGTAGGAGCCGGGGGTGCGGGCGACCCGCTCGGGCGGGCCCTCGGCGACGACCTCGCCGCCGCGGTCGCCGCCCTCCGGGCCGAGGTCGACGATCCAGTCGGCGGTCTTGACCACGTCGAGGTTGTGCTCGATCACGATGACGGTGTTGCCGGCGTCCACCAGCCGGTGCAGCACCCCCAGCAGCTTGTCGACGTCTTCGAAGTGCAACCCGGTGGTCGGCTCGTCCAGGACGTACAGGGTCCGCCCGGTGGCCCGTTTGGCCAGCTCGCTGGCCAGCTTGACCCGCTGCGCCTCCCCACCGGAGAGGGTCGGCGCCGGCTGGCCGAGCTTGATGTAGCCGAGCCCGACGTCGTTCAGGGTCACCAGGTGGCGGGCGATCGCCGGGATGCTGGCGAACAGCACCAGCGCCTCCTCGACCGACATGTCGAGGACGTCGGCGATGGTGTGGCTCTTGTAGTGGACCTCCAGCGTCTCCCGGTTGTAGCGCTTGCCCTTGCAGACCTCGCACGGGACGTAGATGTCGGGCAGGAACTGCATGTCGATCTTGATGGTCCCGTCCCCAGCGCAGGCCTCGCAGCGGCCGCCGCGGACGTTGAAGGAGAACCGACCCGGCAGGTAGCCGCGGACCTTGGCCTCGCTGGTCTGGGCGAACAGCCGGCGGATGTGGTCGAACACGCCAGTGTAGGTCGCCGGGTTGGAGCGGGGGGTGCGGCCAATCGGCGACTGGTCGACGTCGATGACCTTGTCGAGGTGCTCCTGGCCATCCAGCGAGCGGTAGCGGCCCGGCGAGGTCCGTGAGCGGTACACGGCCTGCATGAGCGCCTTCAGCAGGACGTCGTTGACCAGGGTGGACTTGCCCGACCCGGACACACCGGTGACGCAGGTGAAGACCCCCAGCGGGAAGCGGGCGGTGACCTCCTTCAGGTTGTGCTCCCGGACCCCGGCGAGCTCCAGCCAGCGCTCGCCCGGCTTGCGGCGGCGGCCCGGCACCGCGATCGAGCGCTTGCCGGCCATGTACTGGCCGGTGAGGGACGCCTCGACGCGCTCGAGGTCGGCGAGGCTGCCCTGGGCGACGATCTGGCCGCCGTGCTCGCCGGCGCCCGGCCCGATGTCGACCAGGTAGTCGGCGGTCCGGATGGTCGCCTCGTCGTGCTCGACCACGATCAGGGTGTTGCCGAGGTCGCGCAGCCGCACCAGGGTCTCGATCAGCCGGTGGTTGTCGCGCTGGTGCAGCCCGATGGACGGCTCGTCCAGCACGTAGAGCACGCCGGTGAGCCCCGAGCCGATCTGGGTGGCCAGCCGGATGCGCTGCGCCTCGCCGCCGGCGAGGGTTGCCGAGGCGCGGTCGACGGTCAGGTAGTCAAGGCCGACGTCGAGCAGGAAGCCGAGGCGGGCGTTGATCTCCTTGAGGACCCGGGCGGCGATGAACGCGTCCCGGTCCGACAGCTCCAAGCCGGTGAAGAAGCTGGCGGCCTCCCCCACCGACATGGCCGCCACCTCGGCGATGTTGCGGCCGGCGACGGTCACCGCCAGGCTCTCCGGCCGCAGCCTGGTGCCCTTGCAGGTGGGGCACGGCACCTCGCGCATGTAGCTCTCGACCCGCTCGCGGACGCTGTCGGACTCGGCCTCGGCGTAGCGGCGGTTCAGGTAGGGGACGACCCCCTCGTAGCCGGTGTGGTAGGCGCGGGTGCGGCCATAGCGGTTCTTGTAGCGGACGTAGACCTGGTCCGGAGCGCCGTACAGCAGCACCCGCCGCTGCTCGTCGGTCAGCCCCTGCCAGGGGGTGCCCGGGTCGAAGCCGTACTCCTCGGCGACCGCGGTCAGCAGGCGGTCGAAGTACTCGCTGGCGCCGCGGCTGCCCTGCCACGGCTGGATCGCGCCACCCGCGACCGACAGGGTCGGGTCGGGCACCACCAGCTCGGGGTCGACCTCCTGCTTGACGCCGAGGCCGGTGCAGTCCGGGCAGGCGCCGTAGGGGGCGTTGAAGGAGAAGTTCCGCGGGGCCAGCTCCTCGAACGACAGGTTGTCGTACAGGCACGCGAGGTGGGTGGAGAACTGCAGCTCGCGCTCCTCGTCGACGAGGTCGACCAGGACCAGCCCCTCGGCGATGCCGACGGCCGTCTCGACCGAGTCGGCCAGCCGGCGGCGGGCCTTCTCGTCGGCGTCGGGGCCGCGGGCGACCAGCCGGTCGACCACGATCTCGATGTCGTGCTTGTAGGTCTTGGCCAGCCGGATCGGCTCGGAGAGGTCGCGGATCTCGCCGTCCACCCTGGCCCTGGCGAAGCCCTTGGCGGAGAAGCTGCGCAGCAGCGCCTCGTACTCGCCCTTGCGGCCGCGGATCACCGGGGCCAGGAGCTGGAACCGGGTGCCGGCGGGCAGCTCAAGGATCCGGTCGACGATCTGGTCGGGGGTCTGCCTGGAGATCGGCCGGCCGCACCTGGGGCAGTGGGGCTGGCCGATGCGGGCGTACAGCAGCCGCAGGTAGTCGTACACCTCGGTGATGGTGCCGACGGTGGAGCGGGGGTTCTTGGAGGTGGACTTCTGGTCGATGGAGATGGCCGGCGACAGGCCCTCGATGAAGTCGACGTCCGGCTTCTCCATCAGGCCGAGGAACTGGCGGGCGTAGGCCGACAGCGACTCGACGTAGCGGCGCTGGCCCTCGGCGTAGATGGTGTCGAAGGCAAGCGAGGACTTGCCCGACCCCGACAGCCCGGTGAACACGATCAGGGCGTTGCGGGGCAGGTCGAGGTGGACGTTCTTGAGGTTGTGCTCGCGGGCGCCCCGGATGACGAGGCGGTCGGTGACGCTCAGGTTCCCTTCCTCGGTTCGAGGGGAAGCTCGACTCGGCCAACACATTGTATGGACGGCTGTGACAACAATGGCTTCTGGCCCGCCGACATTCCACAGGAGGCGCCGATGACCCGGTTCGACCCCGCCCACGTCGTCCAGGGCGGCCGGCCCCACCGCTACGCCGACGGCCCCCTGGAGGTGACCAAGCTGCACGTCGGGCCGTGGGAGAACAACGCCTACCTGCTGCGCGACCCGGAGACCGGCGACGCCCTGCTGGTCGACGCCGCCAACGAGGCCGAGCGGCTGCTCGAGCTGCTGCGTGGCGCGCGCCTGGTCGGCGTCGTCACCACCCACCGCCACCAGGACCACATCCAGGCCCTGCCCGGGGTGCTCGAGGCCCACGACGTCTGGAACGGCGCCCATCCGGCCGACGCCGACGCGATCGCCGAGCAGGTCGGCGTGCGCCCCGACAGGGTGCTGGCGCACGGCGACACCCTCACCGTCGGGCGCTACGCGGTGACCGTGCTGCACACCCCCGGCCACACCGAGGGGAGCATCTCGTTCAGGCTGCCGTCCATGCAGGTCCTCACCGGCGACGCCCTGTTCCCGGGTGGGGTCGGCAAGACCGTCGGCCGGGCCGCGTTCGAGCAGGCGATCTCGTCGGCCGAACGGCACCTGCTGTCGCTGCCGGGCGAGACGCGGGTCTCGCCCGGCCACGGCGATGACACCCTGGTCGAACGGGAGCTGCCCCAGCTCGACGAGTGGAAGGCACGGGGATGGTGAGCGCCGGCCGCCGGTTGGCGACGGCGGCGGTCGCCGCCGCCCTCGCGCTCCCGGTCCTGGCGGGGTGCGGCGAGGCGCGGGACGTCGCGCAGGGCGTCGACAAGGCCCGCGACTGCGCGGCGCTGGTCGGCGAGCTGACCGGTGTCGACTGGGGCGACGTGCGCCGCAGCGCCGCCGAGGCCGACCAGGCCGCCCGGAAGCTCGACGACCGCCTCCGCCAGGTCGACGACGCCGACGTCAAGCGGGCGGGGGAGGCGCTGGTGGCCAGGGTCGAGCGCCTCGCCGATGCCGCCAGGGGCACCGACCGGGCGGCGGTGCAGCGGGCGCTGGACGAGGTGGAGTCGGCGGCCAGGCAGCTCGCCGCCACCTGCGACGTCCCGGTCGACCAGGTCGGCGGCTAGCGAGCTTTCGAGCATCTACTCTGCGAATCGCTACTCTAGGAGTAGCTGCGTCAGGCGGCGCGGAGGAAGCGGGCGGCGAGCGGGGCGGCGACCCGGCCGCCGACGCCGCCGTCCTCTACCACCACCGCGAGCGCCAGGTCGCCGTGGAAGCCGATGAACCACGCGTGGGTCGGCAGCGGGTTCCCGCTGCCGAACTCGGCCGTGCCGGTCTTGCCGGCGGTGCCGGCCGGCAGGCCGGCCGGGCGTGCCGTGCCCTCGGTGACGACCAAGCGCATCAGCCCGCGGAGGGTGTCGGCCACCCCGCGGTCGAGCGCGCCGGGTGCCTGGCCCCCGTCGCCGGCGGCGCCCTCGCCGGCGACCAGCCGGGGCGAGTGCCAGCGTCCCTCGGCGACGGTCGCCGCCACCATCGCCATCTGCAGCGGGCTGGCGGTGACCCGGCCCTGCCCGAACGCCTCGGCGGCCAGGTCGGCCTCGTCGGCCGGGGGCGGCACCCGGCTGGTCACGGCCGGGATGCCCGGCGCGGGCTCGACGCCGAAGCCGAAGCGCCCGGCCGCGGCGCCCAGCTCGTCGCCGTCCAGGCGCCGCGCCGCCAGCCCCACGAACGCGGTGTTACAGGAGTGGGCGAAGGCGCTGCTGAAGGGGATCTTCCCGAGCACCTCGTCCTCGAAGTTGCCGAACTTGCGGCCGCCGATCTCGGCCTGCTTGGGGCAGTCCACCTGGTCGCTCGGGCGCAGGCCGCCGGCGAGCAGCGCCTCGGCGGTGACCACCTTGAACGTGGAGCCGGGCGGGTAGCGGCCGAGCAGCGCCCGGTTGTACTCGGCCGGGGCGTTGACGACCGCCAGCAGCTCCCCGGTCGACGGCCGCACGGCGACCAGCGCCGCCGGTTTGGCCACCCCCGCCAGGGCGCGCTCGCCGGCCCGCTGCAGCCGCGGGTCAAGGGTGGTCTCGACCGGGCGGCCGTCCTCGCCGGCGAAGCGCTGGAGCACCTTGGCGGTGGCGCCGTCCTTGCCGGCCAGGCGGACCTCGCCGGTCGGTGAGCCGGCGAGCTGGCGCTCGAAGGCGGCCTCCAGGCCGTTGCCGTGGCCGGTGAGGTCGCCGGTCTGGTAGGGCGCGCCGAGCCGCTTCAGGTCGTCGGCGGTGACCTCCTCGACCCGGCCGACCAGCACCCGCGCCGAGGCCGGGCCGCCCGTCTTGCGGCCGACCCGCTCCTGGAACGACAGGCCGGGCACCGGGTAGATGGCGTCCTTGACCTCCAGGTAGCGGGCCTCTGGCAGGACCGCGACCGGCACGCGCTGGTTGGGCCGCCGATCGGCTTCGGCCAGGGCAGCGCGCGCCTGGGCAGCGCTGACGCCGGCGTGCTCCCGCAGGGCGGCGGCCACCTCCGTCGAGTCCTTGACCCGCTCGCCGACGATCTGCACCTCGACCACCGGACCGGGCCCGGCGAGCACGGTGCCGTCGCGCGCCAGGATCGGCGCCCGCTCCGGCCAGCTCCGCACCCGCTGGAATTGGAGCCCGTCGGCGAGGTCGGGATGGATCGCCGCCGGCGACCAGTCGACCCGCCAGCGCCGGTCGCGCCTGACCAGCCGCAGCAGCCCCTGGTAGGACCACTCCCCCAGCGCCCGGAGCCGCAGCCGCGCCTGGAACGGCACCTCGGCGCGGTCGCCGTCGGCGCGGGCCGGCTCGGCGGCGAAGCTCGCCTCGGTCACCCGCAGAGCCGCCAGCATGCGGGTGTGCCGGTCGCTGAAGTCGGCCGGCGCGGTCGCGGTCAGGGCCTGCATCGCCGGCCAGTCGCGGCGGCCCCAGGCGTCGAGGTAGGCGGCGGCGACCGGTCCCGGCTCGCCCCGCGGCCGCAGCACCAGCCACGCCCCGCCCCCGGCCGCCAGCAGCAGCACGACCACGACGGCGACGATCATCCACCGGCGCACCACGGAACCTCCCAACCATCGGGACGGAGCCCGAGTCTACCGGGAGCGGTACACAGCCGGAGCGTCGGCGCCGGCACCCCACCGCCGACCGGCGCCGGCATCGCAGAGCAGGCGGGCGATCGCCTGAGCGACGCGCTGCCCGGGCGGACGGTCGTACCAGGTGAAGGCGGGCGACGCGTTGACCTCGAAGCAGTACCACTCGCCGGCGGGTGTGCGGCGCAGGTCGATGCCGGCGACGGGCAGACCGAGCGCGGCGGCCAGCCGCCGACAGCGGTCGGCGCAGTCCGGCTCCAGCGCGGCCGGCCGCACTTCGGCGGAGGTGCCCGAGCGGCCCGCGTACCGGTAGTCGTCGGCCGGCGAGACCACGGTCGCGCAGAACAGCTCGTCGCCGACCACGTGCACGCGGTGGTCGACCCCTGCCACGTGCTGTTGGAACTGGGTCGGGCAGGAGGTGACGTCCTCCAGGCGGCGGGCGTGGTCGGCGGTGAGCTGCGCCACGATGCTGCGGATGCTGCTGATGGACTTGTAGACCACGCGCCCATGCCGCTCCCAGAAGGCGCGGGCGGCCTGCGGGTCGGTGGTGACCAGCGTCTCCGGGACGCGGAAGCCATGGCGGCGGAGCAGCGCCGCCTGCAGCGGCTTGGAGCCGCTGGCCGCGGCGGCGGCCGGCGGGTTGACCACGAGCGCGTCGGCGACCTCCGCCCACGCCCACAGTGCCTGGTCGAGGCCGACGGCATGCGACCAGGCGGAACTCTCCGGCCCGGCGCGCCGGACGTCCGGGTGCTGGCGGGAGTCGTACGGGCGGAGGTAGGCGGCGTCGACCGAGCCCAGGTCGACCCGCTGCCCGCCGACCTGGAGCCGCCCACCGACCGCGGCGCCAACCTCCAGCTCCATGCTGCTGTCCAGGACCAGGCGTTGGTCGGCGAACGCCGCCCGGACGCCGCGGCGGTCGAGTGCGGCACGCACGGCGGCGAGCGGCCCGTCGGCCGGCAGCCCCCAAAGGAGGATCATCGGCTCGGGGCTGCCTGGCGCAGCTCCAGCAGGTGCCCGAGGACCGCGTCGGCGACCGCGTCGTCGCCCACGTCGACCCAGGGGTCTGCGCCCAGCAGCCAGCGGCGCCGCGTGCTGAAGCGGACCGCGAGCAGGCCGACGCCCGCTGCCGTGGCGAGCTGGCGCGCCCAGGCCGCCAGCTCGCCGTCCGCGGCGCCCAGGCATCGCCCGCCCACGACGGTCACGGTTGTGATGCCGGTATCGGGATGGCCGGAGCCGTCGCCGGCGGGCGCCCCGGCGCGGCGGGCGGCGAGCGGTGGGATGGAGCGGCGGGCGGGGAGCGCCGGGATCCCGAGGTCCCGGGCGAGCAGCACCCAGCGCTCGGGAGACCAGCACGGCGACGTGAGGGCCGGCGGGCTGGGCCGGTTGAGGACGGGGCAGCGCAGCGACGCCAGCCAGCTGAGCAGGAACGCCGACATCTCCGCCGCCACGTAGGACCGCTCTGCCGGCGCGATGTGCGGCAGGTCGGCCTCGTCGATGCGCACCAGCCGGGTCAGGACGCCGGCGATGCGTCCCACTCCAATCGGCTGGCCGTCGACGACCGCCGTGGAGTGTCCTGGACGACTCACCCGGTGGCGCCAGCCGGCCGCCGAGAGGTCCCGGGGAGTGAGGAGCGCACCGCCCCACGCCGACCAGCGCCCCGCCAGCATGCGTGCGGCCGCGTCGTGGCGGCCGGCGAGGACGACCAGCCGGTCGCCTAGCCGCCGGGACGCCACTCGCCGACGGGCGGCCGTTCCTCCGGGCGGATGAACGGCGCGCCCTGGGACGCCTCCATTCCGACCTGGCCCGGCGGCTCCGGCGGCGCGGGCCGGGACTCGCCGGCGGGGATGTCGTCCCAGTCCTTCATGGCCTCCTTCTGGCCTTCCTTGTCCTTCTCCTCCTTCTCCTCCTTCTCGTCCTTTTCCTTGTCCTTCTCCTTGCCTTTCGGGACCACCTGGAGCGACAGGCTTGGCGACGCGGCACCGAACCACGCGATCCACTCCTGCAGCATCTGCCACTGGAACTGGTAGACACCGGGCGTCGCCGGCGCGGTCACGTAGAATCGGAAATCGGCCTCCTGGTTGGGTTGCGTCGTCCCGGGCAGCTCGACCCGGCCCAGGCCCCACACGGTGTTGTCCTGAGGGTTCTGGGAGCCCAGGCGGTAGCGAGCGTCCGATGTCCACTCGCGCGAGCCCGTGTTGCGCATGGTGACCCTGACGAAGTGCCGCTGACTAGCGGTCATCGGCTGGGGCACCGCCTGGGACACGAAGCTGGCGTTCTTGTTGGGGTGGTCGTCCTGCACCCAGCGGAACGTCACCCGGGTACCCGGGTTGAGCCGGCCCAGGTCGCCGAGCCGGTACATGCCGGTGTGGACGCCGAACGCCTTGGCCTTCCTGAACTCGAGCTTCTGCCCGCGATGGACCTGGTGCGCCCAGAGCGAGACCCGCCCGGACTTGGTGTCGTCCTGGGTCCAGATCTCCCAGCTCGAGCCCTCCCCATCGGGGACGTTGATCCCCTTCCACCAACGGACGTTGTCGGCCGCCTCCAGGACGAACTCGACCGTCGCCGGGTCCACCGCGTTCTGCTGGATGGTGACGTTGATCACGTCGCCGTCGAACAGCTCGCCATTGAGGGAGTCCCAGTTGATGTTGCCGATGTAGGGCGCGAGCCTGGTGAGGATCTGGCGCCGGCAGACCGCGCAGAACGGCCTCCCGGTGATGCGCATCATGCAGCTGAACTCCGGACGGAACAGCCCGCAGTGGTAATGGCCAGCGCCCTCGAAGGCGCCGACCGTGCCGGTGGCCACCGGGCTGCCCTGCGGGTCGCACCGGGTGCAGTCGGGGTTGGAGGTCGTCGGCATGGGGGTCGCGGCAGCGATCTGGTCCCGCCATCTGATCGCGGTGCGGCTGCTGGTCTTGGAGATGTTCGGCTCCCACGGCTCGAATGGCGACGGGTAGCTGTTGCGGTCGGTCTCCCCCGACCCGCAGCCGTGGTAGTACTCGTACTCGTCGGCGAGGCCGAACAGGGTGTGGCCCAGCTCGTGGATGGCGATGTTCTCCCACCCTGCAGCAAGCGATGTGGTGCCGACAGACCCCCCGGCACCGCCCCACCCTGGGGTGTTGACGATGACGAGGATCACGTGCCACTGCGGGACCTGCTGGCCGACCACGTTCAGGACGGTGCCGTTGTTGACCGTGAGCAGGCGCCGCACACCCGAGCTGCAGAAGGTCGCGTCGAAGAAGGTCCGCGGGGTCGCACCGCTGCCGGTGCTGCCGTCGCCGCAGGTGGCGGGGTCGTCGGCGCCCGAGTCGGTGGACTCCACGTCGATCCGGAAGACGTTGATGGCCCATTGCACCTGAGCGAACGGGGCGGTCGCGAACAGCCGGTTGGCGAACGCCTGCGCGTGGTTGGCGAAGTTCCCCAGCTCAGTCTGGCGGTAGCCCTCAGCGACCACCACAACGTTGAGCAGGTCCTGGGGGAGACCGTGATCGACGAACTTCGTGGTCCCGACGACCCTGCCGTCCGACGTGCCCATGGGCCACCTCCCCTGCCGGTTACCTCACGTCGACCCGCAGCACCTCGTTGACCTCGACGGCGGGCGCCTGCGCCGCCATCTCCGGTGTGAGCTCCACCCCTTCGGGCTCGGTCCGGCGCGCCTCCTTGACGACCAGGCTCTGCACCGCCTCGATCTCCGGCACCACCAGCACGAAGACCCCCTCCGGCTGCTCGACGTCATGGCGCTCGAACGGCCGCTCGGGATCGCCACTCGGCACCTCGATCGAGGGGTGGCCGGGTCGCTGCAGCGCCCTGCGGTACAGGGCGCGCCCGTCCGCGGTCTGCAGCTCGGCCCAGAACTCGGCCTGGGCGCCGGGCGCCTCGACCGCGTCCGATGGCATCGCGGTCATCTCGACGCTCTCCCGCGACTCCAGCCGGATGTCGTCGCCCCGGTACGAGAAGATCAGTCGGATCGCTCGGCCGGCCATGGGCTCGCTCCCTGCTCGTCGGCGTGCGCCGATCACTCCGGGCGAAACGTGCGCTTCGGAGCAAACCTAACCAGCTTGCCGGGAGGCGTCAATGCTCCATTCGCGAGCGAGCGGGAACGGGCCTAGCCCACCCCGGCCTCGGTCATGCCGCGCAGCTCGCGGCGCAGGTCGCCGACCTCGTCGCGCAGCCGCGCGGCGTACTCGAAGCGGAGCTCCTTGGCGGCCTCGTGCATCTCCTCTTCCAGGGAGGCGATGAGCCGCTCGAGGTCGGCGCGCGGCATGCCGCTGACGGCCGGCTCGCCGCCGCGGCGGCCGGCGGGGCCGCGCGCCGGGGTGGGGGCGCGGCCCTTGCGGGCCCTGGCGCCGACCGCGGCGCCCTCCTCCTCGCCGCGCAGGCCCTGGATGATGTCGGTGACCCGCCTGCGGATCGTCTGCGGGTCGATGCCGTTGGCGGCGTTGAAGTCGAGCTGTAGCTTGCGGCGGCGGTTGGTCTCGTCGATGGCGCGCCGCATCGACGGGGTGACCTGGTCGGCGTACATGATCACCTGGCCGTCGACGTTGCGGGCGGCGCGGCCGATGGTCTGCACCAGGGAGGTCCCCGAGCGCAGGAAGCCCTCCTTGTCGGCGTCGAGGATCGCGACCAGGGTGACCTCTGGGAGGTCGAGGCCCTCGCGGAGCAGGTTGATGCCGACCAGCGTGTCGAACTCGCCGAGCCGCAGGTCGCGCAGGATCTCGATGCGCTGCACCGTGTCGATCTCGGAGTGGAGGTAGCGCACCCGCAGGCCCATCTCGAGCAGGTAGTCGGTCAGGTCCTCTGCCATCTTCTTGGTCAGGGTGGTGACCAGCACCCGCTGCTCGCGCTCGACCCGCTGGCGGACCTCGTGGATCAGGTCGTCGATCTGGCCCTTGGTGGGGCGGACCAGCACCTCCGGGTCGACCAGGCCGGTCGGGCGGATGATCTGCTCCACCACCGCGCTGGACTCCCGCAGCTCGTAGGGGCCGGGGGTGGCCGAGACGAACACCCGCTGGCCGATCCGGTCCAGGAACTCGTCGAACCGCAGCGGCCGGTTGTCCATCGCCGACGGCAGCCGGAAGCCGTGCTCGACCAGGGTGGCCTTGCGGCTGCGGTCGCCCTCGTACATGCCGCCGATCTGCGGGACGGTCACGTGCGACTCGTCCACGAACAGCACGAAGTCGTCGGGGAAGTAGTCCAGCAGGGTGAACGGCGGGGTGCCGGGGGCGCGGCCGTCGATGGGCCGGGAGTAGTTCTCGATGCCGTTGCAGGTGCCGACCTCGCGCAGCATCTCCAGGTCGTAGTTGGTGCGCATCCGCAGCCGCTGCGCCTCGAGCAGCTTGCCCTCCCCCTCGAGCTGCTGCAGGCGCTCGGCCAGCTCGGCCTCGATCGCGGCGATCGCCCGCCGCATCCGCTCGGAGCCGGCCACGTAATGGCTGGCCGGGAAGATGAACAGCTCGTCGCGCTCGCCGACGATCTCGCCGGTGACGGGGTCCATGACCAGGATGCGCTCGACCTCGTCGCCGAAGAACTCCAGCCGCATGGCCCGCTCCTCGTAGGCGGGGAAGACCTCGAGGGTGTCGCCGCGGACGCGGAACCTGCCGCGGGTGAAGCTCAGGTCGTTGCGGGAGTAGTAGATGTCGACCAGCTTGCGCAGGATCGCGTCGCGGTCGTACTCGTGGCCGGTCTTCAGCCACAGCATCTGGTCGCGGTACTCCTCCGGCGAGCCCAGGCCGTAGATGGCCGACACCGACGCGACCACGATCACGTCGCGCCGGGTGAGCAGCGACAGGGTGGCCGAGTGGCGCAACCGGTCGATCTCCTCGTTCATCGAGGAGTCCTTCTCGATGTAGGTGTCGGTCTGGGGGATGTAGGCCTCAGGCTGGTAGTAGTCGTAGTAGGAGACGAAGTACTCGACGGCGTTGCCGGGGAACAGCTCCTTGAACTCGTTGGTGAGCTGGGCCGCGAGCGTCTTGTTGGGGGCCATGACCAGCGCCGGCCGGTCGAGCCGCTCGATCACCCCGGCCACCGCGCGGGTCTTGCCGGAGCCCGTCACCCCGAGCAGCGTGAGGGCCTGCTCGCCGCCCTTCAGGCCGGTGGCGAGCTCGTCGATGGCGCGCGGCTGGTCGCCGGCGGCCGGCATGTCGCTCTGCAGCTTGAACGCGGGCATCGGGGGGAACTCCAGTGGCTGATCGGGCGCGACCTGGACCTCAGTGTACGAGGCGGATCGGACAGACGCCGTGGCTGGAGCTTGACCGGCCCGAGACGTGGCCTGGGTAGAGTAGGCGACGCCCGTCCCCCAACGGACCCGAGCTGGGAGCGCAATGGAGAGCTTCGTCATCAAGGGTGGGCAGCCACTGAGTGGCACGATCCGCCCGAGCGGGAACAAGAACGCCGCCCTGCCCATCGTGGCCGCGTCCCTGCTGGCCGACGAGCCGGTGGTGATCCGCAACGTGCCCCGGATCCTGGACGTCGAGACGATGCTCGAGCTGGTCGCCTCCACCGGGGCCGGGGTGGAGCGCCTGGGCCCGAACGAGCTCCGCATCGACCCCCGCGGGCTCCACCGGGCCGGGTTGGACCCGGCGCTGTCGGCGCGCATCCGGGCGTCGGTGCTGCTGGCCGCCCCGCTGGTCGCGCGCACCGGCCACTGCCTGCTGCCGTCGCCCGGCGGCGACGTGATCGGCCGCCGCCGGCTGGACACCCACCTGCTCGCCTTCCGCTCCCTCGGCGTGCGGGCCAGCTTCGACCGGGTGCTGGAGCTGGAGGCCGAGCGGCTGCGCGGCGGGCCGATGTTCCTGGACGAGGCGTCGGTGACCGCCACCGAGAACGCGGTGATGGCGGCCGTGCTGGCCGAGGGCGAGACGGTCATCGGCAACGCCGCCTGCGAGCCGCACGTCCAGGACCTGTGCCGCTTCCTGGTCGGGCTGGGCGCCCGCATCGACGGGATCGGCTCCAACCTGCTCCGCATCCAGGGGGTCGAGCGGCTCGCCGGTGGCGAGCACACCATCAGCCCCGACTACATCGAGGTGGCCAGCTTCGTCGGCCTGGCGGCGGTCACCGGTGGCGAGCTGGTCGTCGAGGACGTGCTGGTCGACGACCTGCGGCCGGTCGAGGTCGGCTTCAGCCGGCTCGGGGTGGCCTGGGCGCTGGACGGCGGCCGCCTGCGGGTGCCGAGCGACCAGCGGCTCCAGATTCAGGACGACCTGGGCGCGGCCATCCCGAAGATCGACGACGGGCCCTGGCCGGCGTTCCCGGCCGACCTGACCTCGATCGCGGTCGCGGTCGCCACCCAGGCCAGCGGCACGGTGCTGATCTTCGAGAAGATGTTCGAGAACCGTCTGTTCTTCGTGGACAAGCTGGTCGGCATGGGCGCCCGGATCATCGTCTGCGACCCCCACCGGGTGGTCGTCAGCGGCCCGTCGCGGCTGTACGGCGAGCGGCTGGAGTCCCCCGACATCCGCGCCGGCATGGCCATGCTGCTGGCCGCGCTCGCCGCCGACGGCGAGTCGGTGATCGGCAACGTCGGCCAGATCGACCGCGGTTACGAACGGATCGACGAGCGGCTGCGCACGCTCGGGGCCAACATCGAGCGCAGCGGCTGAGGCGGCCAGCGCGTGCCACTCGGCGCCGGCGACTGCGAGCGGCTACGCGACGGGCTCGTCGCCCAGCCGGTCAACACCGCCTCGGCGCTCGCCTACCTGCTCGCCGCGGCCTGGCTCGCCCGCCAGGGGGCCCGCCGGGACGCGGCGTCGCGCCGCGAGGCGCTGGCGTTCGGGCTGGCGGTGGCCGCCGCCGGGGTCGGCAGCGTCGACTTCCACGGCCCCGGGTCGCCGGCCGCCCGCTGGCTGCACGACGCCGGCTTGTGCGCGGCGGTGTCGTTCGTCGCCGTCCACGACCTCGCCCGGCTCGCCGGCGCGCGGCGCCGGGTCGTGCCCGCCTGGGCCGCCACCGCCGGCGCCGGCGGGGTGCTGCTGGGCCTCGCGCCCCGGGCCGGCGGCGCGGTGGCGGGCGCGCTCGGGCTGCTGGTGGCCGCCGGCGAGGTCGCCGTGGCCCGCCGCGGGCCGCGGAGGCCGCCAGGCGCCTACCGCGCCGGGGTGGCCGCGCTGGCGGTGGGGGCGGCCTGCTGGTGGCTCGGGCGGACCGGCGGGCCGCTGTGCGACCCCGACAGCCTCCTGCAGGGCCACGCCGCCTGGCACCTGCTCACCGCGTTCGCCCTGGCCGCCTGGGGCTCCGCCACCCTGGGCCCGAGCCCGACGGGATCACCCTGACCATGGCACAGGCGCTCTTGGGGGGCCGCGGGGGGGAGCGAGCTCCCCCCGCATGGATCGGGGACTTCAGGCGAGATCATAAAAGCCGATGTCGGCGCGCCGCAGGGCGCCGACAATGCACTCCAGCGTCTCCCGGGCGTCCGGGGGTGGGCTCTCGGTGAGCATCGTCTGGAAGTAGAGGGCCCGCAGGAAGGCGGTGACGTTGGCGCGCGAGGCCGAGTCGGCCTCGCTGGCGAACGCCGACCGCCAGGACTCCTGGCCGGGCGGGGCCGTGAACCGGTCCAGCCAGGCCACCAGCCGCGAGCGGTCGACCAGGTCGCGCCGCAGCACGTTGAGGGCGGCGTAGGCCAGCCGCTCGTCCTCGTGGTGGACGAACACCGCCGGCGTGGGGGCGAGCAGCCGCTCGGCGATCGCGTCCAGGATCCGCTGCAGCTCGGCCGCGCCAAGGTGCGGGCTGCGGGCCAGCATCATCAGCAGGTCGGCGGTGTGCCCGACCGCGTTCGCCCACCCGGGGCCAGGTACCCAGCTCCTGAGGTCGCGTTCGCGTCGCAGGTAGCTGAGGGCGGTCTCCAGGAACCCGTCCAGGTCGGTCTGGTCCAGGAAGGAGCTGGCGTTGTCGAGCGCGACGATCTCCATGAGGATCAGCACCGAGTAGGTGCGCAGGAACACCGAGTCGCTGCCGTCCTCCCCCAGCCCCAGCTCCACGTTGGCGGTCATCTGCTTGGCCATGGTGCGGAGCTGGTCGGGCGCGTACTGGCCACGCTCGATCCAGGCGGCCAGGATCCGGTAGGCGAACTCGTCGCGCAGCTCCGGGTCGGTGGAGCCGAGCCAGCCGAGTAGCTCCGGGGTGAGCTCGGCCACCCACTCGCCCTGCGGGAGCGCGTTCTCATCGTTGGCGATGACGCGCCAGAAGCTGCGGTCCATCCCGGTCAGGCCCCCCGATCCACCGGGGGGCTACCCTTGAGCCCCCCGGACCCCCCGCCGTCGAGCAGGGCGACCAGCTCGGCCATGCTCTGGACCCGGTGCCCGTCGGCGGCGGGGACGCGGGCGAAGCGGTCCAGCAGCACCGGCGTGATGCCGACCGCCATCGCCGCTTCCACGTCGTTGACGAGCTGGTCGCCGACGTGCACGGTCGCCTCGGCGGCGACGCCGGCCTGCTCCAGGGCGGCCAGGAAGATGCCCGGCTCCGGCTTGGCGACGCCGAGCTTGCCGGAGATCGCCACCGCCGCGAACCGCCGGTCGACGCCCTCCAGGGCGAGCACGTCCTCCAGCCACGGCTCGAAGTTGGACACCACCCCCAGCTTGACGCCCCGGTCGGCCAGGGCGTCCAGCGCGGGCCGCACGTCGGGGAACAGCTTGTAGGCCGCGGGGTCGCTGAACGAGCGGTACAGCGCCTCGGCGAGCGCCTCCCCGTCCCCCCGATGGCCGAGCTCGACCAGCACCCGCCGGTAGAACCCCAGCCAGAACGACCGTTGCGTGGCCGGATCGGTCCAGTCGGTCGGCCACTCGACGGCCCGGACGGTGGCGGCGATGGCGGCGATGGCGGCCGCCTCCTCCAGCTCGAAGCCGTGTCGCGCCGCGACCTGCACGAACCGGCCGTGGAAGCTCGGGCTCGGCGCCAGCAGGGTGTCGCCGGCGTCGAACAGCACGCATTCCAGAGGGTCCGGAATCGGGGGCAGATCGCTCATACCGCGCAGGCTACAGCCCGCGGGTGGCCGCAGTCACGGGAGGGTCCCGCTGGTGGCCCTGCCGGCGCGCTCGGCCAGTCGGCGCAGCAGCTCCTCCCAGACCTCGTCCACCCGGCGCGCCAGGTCCTCCAGCGACCCGTTGTTATCGATCACGATGTCCGCGCTGGCCAGGCGTTTCTCGGGCGGGAGCTGGGCGGTGATGCGGGCCTCGGCGTCGCGGGAGCCCATGCCCTTGGCGGCCAGGCGCTCGACCTGGATCTCGCGCGGCGAATGGGTGACGACCACCACGTCCGCGCCGTCGGCCAGGCCGGCCTCGATCAGCAGGGCGGCGTCCAGCACGACGACGACGTCCTTGTCGTGGTGGGCCTCCAGGCGGTCGGCGATCCGGGCGAAGATCTCCGGGTGGGTGATCTCGTTGAGGACGGTCAGCTTGGCCGGGTCGGAGAAGACGATGTCGGCCAGCGCCTGGCGGTCGATGGTGCCGTCGGGGTACAGCACGCCACGGCCGAAGTGGTCGCGGATCTTGTACCAGGCATGGCTGCCCGGCATCACCACCTGGCGGGCGATGTGGTCGGCGTCGATGACCTCGGCGCCGCGCTCGGCCAGCAGCGCCGAGACCGTGCTCTTGCCCGACGCGATGCCCCCGGTGAGCCCCACCAGCAGCATAGCCGCCCCCTCAAGGTCAGTCCTGCCGCTGCGCGCTATTCGCCGGCGTTCTTGCGCTTCAGGTCCTCGACGATGTTCTCGAGGGTGTCCTGTCCTTCCTGGTCCGGCTCGCCCTCGCGGGCGTCGGCACGCTCAGCCTGCTCGCCCTGCTCCGCCTGCTCCTCGCCGGCGGCGGCGCCGGCGGCGGCATCGGCGGCGGCGCCCTCGGGTTGCTCGCCCTCGCTGTAGCTGCCGTCGAGGAACCCGGCCTCCTGGAACGCCTCGGCCATGGCCGTCCCCGGCATCACGCCGATCGGCTGGCCCTGCTCGTCGTAGACGTAGGTGCCGTCGGCGTAGCCCTCGGCGTACCCGCCCTCGGCATAGGCACCCTCGGCGTACTCGCCCTCGGCGTACTCGCCCTCGGCGTACTGGTAGGCGCCACCGCCCTCCTCGAGGGCCAGCTCGTCCTCGGCGGCCGCGACCTGGGTCTGGTCCTGGACGGCCTGCTTGAGGGACAGGGAGATGCGGCGGCGGTCCAGGTCGATGTCGATGACCTTGACGGTGATCTCCTCGCCGACGCTGACGACCTGCTCGGGGATGTCCACGTGGCGCTCGGCCAGCTCGGAGATGTGGACCAGGCCCTCGATGCCGTCGTCCACCCGTACGAAGGCGCCGAACGGCACCAGCTTGGTGACGCGGCCGGGGATGAGCTCGCCGATCTGGTGGGAGCGGGCGAACTGACGCCAGGGGTCTTCCTGGGTCGCCTTCAGCGATAGCGAGACCCGCTCGCGCTCCAGGTCGACGTCGAGGACCTCGACCTCGACCTCCTGGCCGACCTCGACGACCTCGGAGGGATGGTCGATGTGCTTCCACGACAGCTCCGAGACGTGCACCAGCCCGTCGACCCCACCGAGGTCGACGAAGGCGCCGAAGTTCACGATCGAGGAGACGACGCCCTTGCGGATCTCGCCCTTGCGCAGGGTGTGCAGGAACGCCCGGCGGGTCGCCGACTGGGTCTCCTCGAGCCAGGCGCGGCGGGACAGGACGACGTTGTTGCGGTTCTTGTCCAGCTCGATGATCTTGGCCTCGAGGGTCCGGCCCACGTAGGGATGCAGGTCGCGGACCCGGCGCATCTCGACCAGGGAGGCGGGCAGGAAGCCGCGCAGGCCGATGTCGAGGATCAGGCCGCCCTTGACGACCTCGATGACGGTGCCCTCGACGATCTCGTCGTTCTCCTTCTTCTTCTCGATCGTGCCCCAGGCGCGCTCGTACTGGGCGCGCTTCTTGGACAGGATCAGGCGGCCGTCCTTGTCCTCCTTCTGCATGACCAGCGCCTCGATGTGGTCACCGAGGGCGACGACCTCGTTGGGGTCGACGTCATGCTTGATGGACAGCTCGCGCGAGGGGATGACCCCCTCGGACTTGTAGCCGATGTCGAGCAGCACCTCGTCGCGGTCGACCTTCACCACATACCCGTCGACGATGTCACCCTCGTCGAAGGCCTTCAGCGACTCCTCGTAGGCGGCCGCGAGGTCTTCGGCGGAGCCGACGTCGTTCTGGGTGACCTGGGTGGTTACCCCAGGCATGTCCTGCTCGGAACCGGTGGTGGGTCGATCGGTGGACTCGGTCAACTGCTCGTCTCCTAGACTGTCGGACAGAAGGCTCCCAGTGAGGACGATTCCGTGGCGGTGAGGCGACGCGATGAGCGTCAGAACACACTGGCAGAAAAGCCCACAGTGGTTCGGCAGATGGTAGCCGTCATCGCTTCGTCCCGTCAACGGTGCATGCGCGTATGACCTGCGAGTTTACGGCCCTAAGCGAAAGGCGGTCGCGGTGACCGAGCCGCTCTACCAGCACGATGCCTACCTGGCCAGCTTCGACGCGGAGGTCGAAAGGCGCGAACCCGACGGCGTGGTCCTCGACCGCAGCGCCTTCTTCCCAGGTGGGGGCGGCCAACCGGCCGACGTCGGCGTGCTCGAGCACGACGGCGTCGAGCTACCCGTCCGCGGCGTGGAGCGCCGCGACGGCCGGGCCGTGCTGCTGCTGGACGGCGCGCCGCCGCCGGTCGGGGCCAAGGTGCGCGGCCGCCTGGACTGGGAGCGCCGCTTCGCGCTGATGCGCACCCACACCGCCCTGCACGTGCTGGCCGGGGTCATCGGCCGCGACCACGGCGCGCTGGTCACCGGCGGGAACATGGAGCCGCTCAAGGCCCGCATGGACTTCGAGCTGGCCGCCATGAGCGCCGACTTCGCCGAGGCCGTCGAGGCCGCCCTGCGCGAGGAGGTCGCCACCGACCGGCCGGTGCACGTCTCGTTCCTGTCGCCGCGCGAGTTCGCCGCCCGGCCGGAGCTGATCCGCACCAAGACTAACCTGCTCCCGCCCGGCCTGGAGATCGTCAGGGTGATCGACATCGAGGGGCTGGACCGGCAGGCCGACGGCGGCACCCACGTGGCCCGCACCGGCGAGGTCGGCGCGGTCCACGTGGTCGGCCATCAGTCGAAGGGCAAGGGCAACAAGCGCCTGCGGATCGCCCTGGACCCCGCGCCCGCGCCGAGCGCTTAGACCTCGGGTGCCGGGCGGGCCGGCTGGCGCGCGCGGCGCCTACGGGCCGCCACCAGCGCGCCGCCCGCGACCGCCAGCCCGAGCAGGACCGCGCCCGACAGCGACCAGGGCGTGCCCGGCCCGGCCGGCTCGGCGGCGGCGGGCCGCGCCGCCGGCGGGTCGGCCACGACGACCGGCGCGGCCGCCTCGCCGCGGCCGTCGCCGACGACCACCACCCCGATCATCCCGAGGTGCTGGTGGCAGAAGTACGGGTAGATGCCGGGCTTGTCGAACCGGACGGTGGCGCGACCGGCGGCCGCGACGTCCGCGTGCCAGTCGCTGCCTCGCCCGGTCGTCGAGTGCGCCACCTTGTCGGCGTTCACGAACGTCACCCGCCCGCCGCTCGGCACCCGCAGGACCGTCGGGCTGTAGCAGTAGTCCTCCATGGTCACGGTCGTGCCCTGCCCGTCGGTCGCGGGCGTGTGGCAGTACCCGCCGGCCAGCGCGGCCGGGACCTGGAGCAGAGCCGCGAGCAGCGCGGCGGCGAGGACGGCAGCGAAGATCGGCAGGCGTCGGCGCATGGACGGCCTCCTGAGGCACGGGTCACCTACCCCCCGTACACCGCGCGGCGTCAGGCGGTTCCTTGACGCGCACCGCAGCAGCTCCTCGGACTGCTCGCGCATGAACGCAACCTACTTTGGTCGGATTCGGCGGGTACGTCCCGGGGGTCTCAGTGTTGCGCCTCGGCCCAGGAGCGGCCGGTGGCCATGGAGACCTCCAGCGGCACCCGCAGCCGGTACACGCCCTGCATCTCGCGCCGGACCAGCTCCGCCAGGTGCTCGCCCTCGCCGGGCGCGACCTCGAAGACCAGCTCGTCGTGGACCTGGAGGACCATGCGGCTGGAGAGCCCTTCGGCGGTCATCGCCCGGTCGACGGCGACCATCGCCATCTTGATGATGTCGGCCGCCGAGCCCTGGATGGGCGCGTTCAGCGCCATCCGCTCGGCCATCTGCCGGCGCTGGTAGGAGTCGGAGGCGAGGTCTGGGAGGTAGCGGCGGCGGCCGAGGATCGTCTGGGTGTAGCCGTCGCGCCGGGCCTGGGTGACGACGCCGTCCAGGTACGCCTTGACCTTGCCGAAGCGCTCGAAGTAGGCGTCCATCAACGCCCTGGCCTCGTCGGGGGCGATGCCGAGGCCCTGGGCCAGGCCGTAAGCGGACAGGCCGTAGGCGAGCCCGTAGGTGACCATCTTGACCCTGGCCCGCAGCTCGCGGTCGACCTGGTCGGGCGCCAGCCCCCAGACCATCCCGGCCACGGTCGCGTGCACGTCCTCACCGCCGAGGAACGCCTCCACCAGCGCCTCGTCGCCGGCCAGGTGGGCGAGCACCCGGAACTCGATCTGGGCGTAGTCGGCCACCAGCAGCCCGTCGGCGTCGGGGGCGGCCACGAACGCCCGGCGGATCTCCCGGCCGGTCTCGGTGCGGATGGGGATGTTCTGCACGTTGGGGTTCTGGCTGGACAGCCGGCCGGTGGAGGCGATGAGCTGGTTGAACTGGGCGTGGATGCGGCTGCTGGTCGGGTCGACCAGCCTCGGCAGGGTGTCGATGTAGGTGTTCTTGAGCTTGGCGACCTCCCGGTAGCCGAGCAGGGCGTCCAGGATCGGGTGGGGGTCGGTCGCGGCGAGCTGCGCCAGCGCGGCGGCGTCGGTGGTGTAGCCGGTCTTGATCCGCTTGGTCTTGGGGAGCCTGAGCTTCTCGAACAGGATCTGCTGGAGCTGCGGGTTGGACCCGATGTTGAACTTCTCGCCGGCGAGCTGGTACACGCGGGCCTCATGGTCGGCGAGCCGAGCGTCGAGCCGGTCGCCGATCTCCTCCAGCACCGACAGGTCCACCGCGATGCCGGTCCGCTCCAGCTTGGCGAGGATCGGCACCAGCGGCAGCTCGACCTCGTGGGCCAGCGGCTCGACCTCCATGGCGGCCATCTCCTTGCCGAGCGCGGCGGCCAGCTCGCCGACCGCCTGGGCGCGCAGGCACCAGTCGGGCCAGGCCTCCTCCTCGCCGGTGTCCAGGGCGAGCTGGGTGCCCCCCGGCGACAACGACCCCGCCGGCGCCGTCCCCTCCGGGCGGAGCTCCTTGCGCAGGTAGCGGAGCGCCAGGTCGGCGAGGTCGTAGGTCCGCTGGGCGGGCAGCACCAGGTAGGCGGCCAGGGCGGTGTCCATGGCCAGCCCCTCCAGCTCCCAGCCGCGCGCCCAGACCGCCAGGTACAGGTTCTTGGCGTCGTGGGCCAGCTTGGGCCGCGCCGGGTCGGCGAGCAGCCCCGCCAGCGCCTCCAGGTCGGCGGGGCTGGCGTCGTCCAGGTCGAGCCAGGCGGCGCCTCCCGGTCCCTCCGGGGCACCCCCCTGGGCCCCGACCGACCGGGGGGCCCCGAGGGGGTCCCCCGGACCCCCGCGGCCGGACCCTTCCGGCCTCTCCGTCCATACGGCCACCCCGGTCAGCTCCGCCCGGCCGGGGCCGGTGGCCAGCCGCGCGGCCAGCGCCACGGCCATCCCCGCCGGCACCCCGGCCAGCCAGGCCGCCAGCTCGCCGCCGACGAGCGCCCGGCCGTCGACCTCGAAGCCGGTGTCGACGGGACCGGCCTGGGCGGTCGCGGCGAACAGGCGCTCGCGGAGCGGGTGGAACTCGAGGGTGTCGAACAGCCGGTGGACCTCGGTCCGGTCCCAGGGGCCTATGCGCAGGTCGCGCACGCCGACGTCCAGCGGGACGTCGCTGCGCAGGGTCATCAGGCCCTTGTTGCGGAGCACGTCGTCGGCGTGCGCGAGCAGGTTCTCGCGGAGCTTGCCACGCTGCTCGCCGGCGTGGGCGACGACCTCCTCGGCCGAGCCGTAGGCCTGGACGAGCTTGGTGGCGGTCTTGTCGCCGACCCCCGGCACGCCGGGCAGGTTGTCGGAGGCGTCGCCGCGGAGGGCGGCGACGTCCAGATAGCGGCCGGGAGGGACGCCATAGCGCTCCTGGACCGCGGCCTCGTCGTAGATGACGGTGTCGGTGATGCCCCGCCGGGTCATCATCACCCGTACGTCGGCCGCGTCGTCGATGAGCTGCAGGTTGTCCCGGTCGCCGGTGACGATCAGCACCGGCAGGCTCTCGGCCTTGGCCTCGCCGACCAGGGTGGCGATGAGGTCGTCGGCCTCGTAGCCCTCCGCCTCGACGACCGGGATGCGCAGGGCGGCCAGCACCTCCCGGACGAGCGGCATCTGCGCGCTGAAGTCGTCCGGGGTGGACCGGCGGTTGGCCTTGTAGCCGTCGTAGACGTCGTGACGGTAGGCCGGCCGGCCGAGGTCGAAGCAGACCGCGATGCGGTCGGGGGCGAAGTCGCCGAACAGCTTCACCAGCATGGTGGTGAAGCCGTAGACGACATTGGTCAGCTGGCCGGTGGTGGTCTGCAGGTCACTCGGGAGCGCGAAGAAGGCCCGGTAGGCGAGGCTGTGCCCGTCCAGCAGGAGCAGCGGTGCCGTCGCGGTGCCGGTGCCCGACGGGGGCGCGGAGGTGGCCACGGCGCGAGTCTACCAACCGGGCCCGGTCACGCTCCTCCGGCGCCGGCGGCGACCCTGGACTCCGCGCGGCGGCGCAGCGACAGCAGCACGCCCCGCCCCGCCCGCTCCAGCCGGACCTCGTCCACGAGCTGGCTGATCAGCCACAGGCCGCGCCCGCCGTCGGCCAGGGTCGGCGGCGGCCCGGCCGGCAGGCAGGGAAGCTCCGCGGTGGGGCCGTGGTCGCGGACGGTCATGTGGACCCAACCCTGGTCGACCTCGAGGGTGACCAGCACCGGCCGGCGGCCGCGGGAGCCGTGGCGGATCGCGTTGCCGACCGCCTCGTCGAGCGCGAGGAGCACCTCGTCGGCGACGTCGCCGGCCACGCCCCGCAGCTCCCGCTCGGCGCTGCGCCGCAGGTCCGGGAGGCGACTCGGCAACGGTGGCAGGGTCACGTCCATACAAGAGTGGTACCCAGACCGCTCCCCCACTCAAACCGCCAACCCCCGGCGAGCAAGCCGTGCCGTCTGCGGGCCATCGCCGCAGGTGGCACCTGCGGCGATGCTGAACCCGTTGCGGCACAAGGGATGCAGACGGTTGACCCGGCCGCGGCGTGCTGTTAACTTGCCCGCAATCGGGGCCCCCACCGGGGCCCTGAGGTCCGTCCGGTGTGGGGTCCGAGGACCGAGTAGAGAACGCGCGCACTCGGGGAAGGTGCGCGAACGGAGCCAAAGGCTCTCGGATCCCTCGCCGGACAATCCCTACGCTTCGGCCCCTACTCTTCGCCGAGGTAGGCCTTCCGCACCCGCTCGTTGGCCAGCAGCGCCCTGGCCTCGTCCTCCAAGACGATCCTGCCGGTCTCGATCACGTAGCCGCGGTTGGCGAGGCCGAGCGCCTGGGCGGCGTTCTGCTCGACCAGCAGGATGGTCACGCCCTGCTCGCTGACCTCCCTGATGGTCTGGAAGATGCGCTCGACCACGATCGGCGCCAAGCCCATCGACGGCTCGTCCAGCAGCAGCAGCTTGGGCTTGGTCATCAGCGCCCGACCGATGGCCAGCATCTGCTGCTCCCCGCCGGACAGCGTCCCGGCGGCCTGGCGGGCGCGTTCCTTGAGGATCGGGAAGAGCTCGAGGATGCGCTCCATGTCCTGGCGCTGCTCGGCGTCCTTGCGGGTGAAGGCCCCCATGTCGAGGTTCTCCCGCACGCTCATCCGCGGGAAGATGCGCCGGCCCTCCGGCGACTGCGCCACCCCGAGGCTGACGATCTCGTGCGCCGGCAGCAGGTCGATGCGCTGGTCGTCATAGAAGATCGCCCCCTCCTTCGGCCGCAACAGCCCGGAGACGGTCCGCAGGGTGGTCGTCTTGCCGGCGCCGTTGGCGCCGATGAGGCAGACGATCTCGCCCCGGTCGACGTGGAACGACATCCCCTTGACGGCCTCGATGTTGCCGTAGAAGACGTGGATGTCCTTGACGTCGAGCAGCACCTCGCCCATCTACGACGCCGCCTTCCCCAGGTAGGCCTCGATCACCTTCGGGTCGCGCTGGACCTCCTGCGGCCGGCCCTCGGCGAGCTTCTCGCCGTGGTCGAGCACGGTGACCCGGTCGGAGATGCCCATGAGGAATTTCATGTCGTGCTCGATGACCACGATCGACAGCCCCTCCGAGCGGATGCGCTGCACCAGCTCTGCGGCCCTGGCCGTCTCTTGCGGGTTCATGCCGGCGGTTGGCTCGTCGAGCAGCACCAGCTTCGGCTCGGTCGCCAGGGCGCGGGCGATCTCCAGCCGGCGCATGTCGCCGTAGGGCAGGTTGCGGGCGAGCTCGCCGTCCTTGCCGCGCAGGCCGACGAACTCGAGCAGCTCCATGGCCCGCTCGCGACTCTCGGTCTCCTCCCTGCGGAAGCGGGGGCCGCGCACGACCGCCGCCACGACCCCTTCCCGGGTCCGGGAGTGGCGGCCGACCAGCACGTTCTCGAGCGCCGACATGTTCGCGAACAATCGGAGGTTCTGGAAGGTCCGGGCGATGCCGAGCTTGGTGATCCGGTCGGGCGGCAGCCCGTTGATGCGCCGGCCGAGGAAGAGCAGGTCGCCCTCGCTGGGGGCGAACATACCGGTGATGCAGTTGAAGAAGGTCGTCTTGCCGGCGCCGTTGGGGCCGATGAGGCCGATGATCTGCCGCTCGCCGACCTGGAAGTCGACCTCGCGCACGGCGACCAGGCCGCCGAAGCGGCGGGTGACCTTGCGGGCCTCCAGGACCGGAGCGCCGTCGGTCTCGGGGGCGGCGGTGTCGCTCATGTCCCGCTCCTGATGTCGAAGAGCTGCTGGGATTCGGCGACCGCCACCTCGTCGGTCGCACGCAGCTCCCGGCGCCTGCGGGCCGAGGGCAGCAGCCCCTCGGGCCGGAACCGCATCATCAGCACGAGCGCGAACCCGAACACCAGGAAGCGGATGTCGGAGAACTCGCGGAGCTTCTCGGGCAGGAACGTCAGGATGATCGCCCCGAGCGCGACCCCTGGCGGGTTGCCGATGCCGCCCAGCACCACCATCGCCAGGATCAGCACCGAGATCGGGAAGGTGTAGGAGTCCGGCGAGACCTGGGTGAGCAGGTGGGCGTTGACCGCGCCGGCCATGCCGGCGAAGAAGGCGCCGGCCGCGAACGCCAGCAGCTTGATCACGGTGGTGTTGATGCCCATGGCGGCGGCGGCGACCTCGTCCTCGCGCACCGCGATCCAGGCACGGCCTATGCGCGAGTCGTTGAGCCGGTACATGACGAACAGGGTGATCGCGATCAGCAGCAGCTCCAGGTACAGGTAGACGCCGTTGCCGGGGATGTCGAAGCCGGCCAGCGAGAACCCGTCGCCGATCGACCAGCCGCCGACCGTCGGGTCCGGGATCGACGAGATGCCGTTCGGGCCGCGGGTGATGGCATCGGCGTTGTTCAGCGTGATGCGGACGATCTCGCCGAACCCGAGGGTGACGATGGCCAGGTAGTCGCCGCGCAGGCGCAGCGTCGGCGCCCCCAGCAACACCCCGAAGAAGGCCGTGACCAGCGGCGCGACCACCAGCAGCACGAGCACGAACGGGATGTGGACGTTGACGTTGGTGAGCAGCGCGTTGCCGGTCAGCGCCGCGGTGTAGGCGCCGATGCCGAAGAACGCGACATAGCCGAGGTCCAGCAGGCCGGCCGACCCGACCACGATGTTCAGCCCGAGCGCCGCCACCACGAACAGCCCGGCCTGGGCCGTCACCTGGATCCAGAAGGTGTTGCCGGCCTGCGTGAACGGGAACAGCAGCAGCAGCACGGCCAGCAGGGCGATGGCGAACGCGTCCAGGCGGTAGAACGGCCCCGCCAGGCCCTTGAAGATCCCGAGGGACGCCAGCGCGCCCCCCGCGGTGGTAAGGGCGACGAAGAACCCGAGGAACTCGCCGGGGTCGTCGACCGCGATGCCAATCAGGAAGACCACGAAGGCGACCAGCTCAACGACCACGACCAGCGCGCCGTCCACCAGGACCGACCGCCTGGGCCACTCCTCGGGCGCGGGCCCCAGCGGTGCGTCCAGCAGGCCGCGGCCGGCGAGCCAGACCAGCGCGCCGCCGGCAGCGGTCACCCACGGGCCGGGGCCGATTCGGCTCAGCTCGGCGTCCAGGAAGGCGATCAGGGTGACCACCCACAGCAGCGGCACCACCGCCAGCCCGAGGCCGAGGCGGGCGAGCGCCTCGCCCTGCCTGCCCGTCCGCGGCTGCCGGCGCAGTAGGAGGAAGCCGCCGTAGGCGAGGCTCGCGATCGCCAGCAGCAGCGCCCAGCGCCGCACCCCGCCGAAGCCGAAGTCGACCAGGAAGCCGGTCAGCGGCACGCCCTCGACCAGGATGGTCGCCAGCG
>Ga0307278_10000093_pt1 | contig 42578 bp, 33 predicted proteins | sample ER_DNA_117_FD_194482 | JGI IMG/M metagenome (GOLD analysis project Ga0307278, IMG submission 194482) | Bulk soil microbial communities from the East River watershed near Crested Butte, Colorado, United States - ER_DNA_117 | ecosystem: Environmental > Terrestrial > Soil > Floodplain | place... | reverse complement strand
CCGTCGCCTACCCGCACCTGCAGGCCGGCGAGGCCGAGATCGCCGCCCGGGTCGCCAAGCTCGGCGCCGAGGAGCGCGCCCGGCTGCTCAGCGCCTACGTGGGGGAGCGGGGCAACCGGCGCCACAAGCCCGGCCGCGCCTTCGAGCGCGCCGTCTACACCTTCGACGTGGCCGCCGACTACGGCGCCTTCCGCGACCTGCAACGCCACCGGCTCTGCACGATCGTGTGGCAGCCGCTCACGCCCGCGCTCGGCTACGAGGTCCCCGCCGACGTGGCCGCCGCCGGCCTCCAGGACCGCTTCGCCGCGGCCATGGCGGCCTCCGCCGAGCTCTACCGGGCGCTGCTGCCGCGCTTCCCGGCGCAGGCGCCGTACGCGGTCGCCCTCGCCCACCGGGTCCGCTTCGCCATGACCATGAACGCGCGCGAGCTGCTGCACCTGGCCGAGCTGCGCTCGGCGCCGCAGGGCCACCCCGCCTACCGCCGGGTCGCCCAGGAGATGCACCGCCTGGTCGCCGAGCAGGCCGGCCACACCGGCCTGGCCGCCGCCATGCGCTTCGTGGTCCACGACGAGGTCGACCTCGGCCGCCTGGACGCGGAGCGCCGCCTGGAGGCGCGCCGCGCCGGCGCCGGCTGACGGGGGAGTCCGGCATGGCCGCCGACTTCTCCCGGGCCACCCTCGACGAGGTCGACCTGCGTGGCTCCTGGCACGCCAGGCACCTCGGCATCGAAGTCCGCGACCGCTGGCCGCTAGCGCAACGGGCGCATGGGAGATTGCGATTCGTTCACGATCAGCGGCAGATTCCCGACGTTCGTTCCGAATGGCACTGATCAGTGGTCCATCCGACAGAGATGCGCCGATTCAGGCGTTTGATTGGCATTTCTCGACGTCCTAGCATGCGGGCCGGCCACCCCCCAGCCCCCCCGGAGGCATGCCGACACCCCCGCAGCAGCAGACTTCCCCCCACGGTGGGAACGCCGCCACCGGTCTCGTCTTCGTCGGCATCGTGCTGACCGTGCTGTTCGCCGCCGGCATCGGCGCCGTGGTGACCGCCCCCCGCCCGGGGGATCCGGCGGCCTCCCGGACGCCCGGCGCCGACCAGGCTGCTCCCGGACGTGGCGGCCAGAGCGTCGCCACGCCGAGCGCCCGCCACGAGGCCAGCGCCAGCCTGGCCGAGCTGGTCGAGCTGCGCGACGCCGCCCTGTCCCGGCGCGACGCCGGCCTGCTGGCGCGCGTCTACGCCTCCGGCTGCGCGAACCGGCGCTACGACCGGGCGAGCATCACCCAGCTCCGCAACGCCCGCCAGCGCTGGCTCGGGCTGCAGTCGACCGTGCGGGTGCTCCAGGCCAACCAGACCGGCGCCCTGCAGTGGACCCTGGTCGCGGCCGTCAGCCGCGCGCCCGCCCGCCTGGTCACCGAGGCCGGCCACCTGGTCAAGGCCGTGCCGGCCCAGCGCCAGGTGCTCCGCTTCACCATGCTGCGACTGCCGGACGGCCAGCGCTGGGTGCTGCTCGGCATCGCCACCGCCGGCGCGTCCGGCTGAGGAGCCGGACACCCGCGAAGCCGGCACGGCCGGCCGCGGCCCCTGCGCTCCCCTCGCGCACCGGTGCCGCCCGCGCCGCGCCAGAGCGCTACGCCTGGCGCTCCGGGAGCAGGTGCGGCAGCACGTCGCGGACCGAGAGCACGCCGAGGAGCTGGCCGCCCTCGAAGACCACCAGGTGACGGATGCGCCGGCGGGCCATCTCCTCGGCCGCCTCGATCAGGTCCCAGTCCGGCCCGACGGTGACCACGTCCCGGGTCATCCGGTCGGCCACCTTGGTGGCCTCGGGGTCGGCCCGCTGGGCGACGACCTTGAGCACGTCCCGCTCGGTGAGGATCCCGGCGAGCTGCTCGGCGTCGGCCACCACGGCGGAGCCCACGTGATGGCGTTCCATCATGCGGGCGGCCTCGCCGACCGAGTGCTCAGGCCCGACCACGACAACGGCGCTGCTCGCGACATCCCGAACCTTCATCGGTCCTCGCCTCCTGTGCTGCATCCGTCGCTCGGTCCTCGCCCCGCTCCTGGCGGGGTCACGCGCCATTCAGCGCCCGCTCGACCAGCTCCCGCTGCTCCTGCGCGTGGATGGTGGGGCTGCCGGTGGCGGGCGCGGCGCCCTCCTCCCGGCTCACCACCTCGAGCGCCAGCCCCAGCTCGCGCTCGGCCCGCAGGTGCACGTAGCGCCACGCGCCCATGTTCTCCGGCTCCTCCTGCACCCAGCGGACCTCCGCGTCCCCGTACGCGTCGAGCTGGGCGCGCAGCTGCTCGGTCGGGAAGGGGTAGAGCTGCTCCACCCGGACCAGCGCGACGTCGTCCTTCCCGGCTTCCTTGCGCCGCCTGGCCAGATCGTAGAAGACCTTGCCGCTGCAGAGCACCAGGCGGCGGGTGGCGCGCGGGTCGGGACCGTCGCGGTCGGGCAGGACGTCGGCGAAGCGCCCGCCGGTGAGCTCCTCGGCGGTGGCGCGCGCCGCCGGCAGCCGCAGCAGCGACTTGGGCGTCATCACCACCAGCGGCTTGCGGGTGGCGCGCAGCGCCTGGCGGCGCAGCAGGTGGAAGTACTGCGCCGGCGTGGAGGGCACCGCCACCTGCATGTTGTCCTCGGCGCAGAGCTGCAGGAAGCGCTCCAGGCGGGCGCTGGAGTGCTCCGGCCCCTGGCCCTCGAAGCCGTGCGGCAGCAGCAGCACCAGGCCGCACCGCTGCCCCCACTTGTCCTCGGCCGCCGCGATGAACTGGTCGACGATCACCTGGGCGCCGTTGACGAAGTCGCCGAACTGCGCCTCCCACAACACCAGGGCCTCCGGGTCGGCCACGGAGTAGCCGTACTCGAAGCCCATGGCGGCGAACTCCGACAGCAGGCTGTCGTAGACGAAGAAGCGGCCCTGATCCTCGGAGATGTTCGCCAGCGGCGTGTAGAGCGACCCGTTGACCTGGTCGACCAGGACGGAATGGCGCTGGCTGAAGGTGCCGCGCCGGCTGTCCTGGCCGGAGAGGCGCACGGTGCGGCCTTCCAGCAGCAGCGACCCGAAGGCCAAGGTCTCGCCGAGCGACCAGTCGATCTCGTTGCGGCGCAGCGCCTCGCCGCGCTCCTTGAGCCACTTGGTCAGCTTGGGGTGGACGTTGAAGCCCTCCGGCACGGTCGCCAGCGCGTCCACGATCTGGTCGAGCCGCGGCCGCTCCACCGCCGTCTCCACCGCCGGGTCGGCGGCCATCGAGGCCGGCCGGGCCAGCTCCACCGCCGACACCTTGGCGCTCTCCTCCTTGGTGTCGTCGAAGGCCTGCTGCAGCCGCCGGCGGAAGTCCTCGAGCGCCCGCTCCGCGTCCTCCAGGGAGAGGTCGCCGCGGTTGACCAGCGCCTCGGTGTAGAGCTTGCGCACCGGCGGTCGGCGCTTGATGCGCGCGTACATCAGCGGCTGGGTGAAGGCTGGCTCGTCCGACTCGTTGTGGCCGAAGCGCCGGTAGCACCACATGTCGATGACGACGTCCTTCTTGAACGCCTGGCGGTAGTCGAACGCCAGCCGGGCGACCCGCACGCACGCCTCCGGGTCGTCGCCGTTCACGTGGAAGATCGGCGCCTGGATCATCTTGGCCACGTCGGTGGCGTAGGTCGACGAGCGGCCGTAGTCCGGGCTGGTGGTGAAGCCGAGCTGGTTGTTGACCACGATGTGCACGGTCCCGCCGGTGCCGTAGCCGCGGAGCTGGGACAGGTTCAGGGTCTCGGCGACCACGCCCTGGCCGGCGAAGGCGGCGTCGCCGTGGATCAGCAGCGGCAGCACGGGCGCCTCCTCGCCACGGTCGAGCTGGTCCTGCCTGGCGCGCGCGATCCCCTCCACCACCGGGTTGACCGCCTCGAGGTGGCTCGGGTTGCTCGCCAGCTCGACGATGATCTCGCCGCCGTGACGGCTCTGGTGCTTGCCGACCGCGCCGAGGTGGTACTTGACGTCGCCGGAGCCCTGGGTCAGCGCCGGGTCGAGGTGGCCCTCGAACTCGTGGAAGATCTCCCCGTAGCTCTTGCCGACGGTGTTGGCCAGCACGTTCAGCCGGCCGCGGTGGCTCATGCCCATTACCACCCGCCCGTGCCCGGCCGCCACCGAGGCGTCCAGGACCGCGTCGAGCATGGGGATGAGGCTCTCGCCGCCTTCCAGGCTGAAGCGCTTGTGGCCGACGTACTTGTTGTGCAGGAAGCGCTCGAACGCCTCCGCCTCGTTGAGCTTGTGCAGGATCTGCAGCTGGTCGTCGGGCGGCAGCGTCTTGTCACCCCGCTCGACCCGCTCCTGGATCCACTGCTTCTCGTCCGGCTGCGAGATGTGCATGTACTCGACCGTGGCCGTGCGGCAGTAGGCGTCGCGCAGGATGCGCAGGATGTCGCCGAGGGGCCGCTCGCGGTCGGAGGTCAGCCCGCCGGTGACGAAGTACCGGTCGAGGTCCCAGATCGACAGGCCGAAGCTGGCCGGGTCCAGCTCCGGGTGCATGGACGGCTCCTTGACCTCGAGCGGGTCGAGGTCGGCGATCAGGTGCCCGCGCACGCGGTACATGTTGATGAGCTGCAGCACGCGGGCATGCTTCTCGACCTGGGTGAGGGCGTCGTGCCCGGCGTGGGTGTCGGGGTGCCAGCGCACCGCCACGTAGGGCACGCCCATGCTGCGGAACACCTCGGCGTAGAAGTCGTCCTCGCCCAGCAGCAGGGCGTGCAACCGGCCGAGGAACTCGCCGCTCTCGGCGCCCTGGATGACGCGGTGGTCGTAGGTGGAGGTGACGGTGATGACCTTGCCGACTCCCATGTCGGCCAGGCTCTTCGGGTCGGCGCCCTGGTACTCGGCGGGAAAGTCGATCGAGCCGACGCCGACGATGGCGGCCTGCCCGGCCATCAGCCGCGGCACCGACATCACCGTGCCGATCATGCCGGGGTTGGTGATCGTCACCGTGGTGCCGGCGAAGTCCTCGACGGTCAGCTTGTTCGCCCTGACCTTCTTGATGACCTCGTCGTAGGCGCGCAGGAAGCCGCCGAAGTCGAGCGTGTCGGCCTGCTTGAGGTTGGGCACCAGCAGGGTGCGCGAGCCGTCCGGGCGTTTGACGTCGACCGCGAGGCCGAGGTTGACGTGCTCCGGCCGGACCACGTGCGGCCGGCCGTCGACCTCCTTGTAGACGTTGGTCATCGCCGGGACCGCGGCGAGCGCCCTGACCACCGCGTAGCCGATCAGGTGGGTGAAGCTCACCTTGCCGCCGCGGTGGCGGCGCAGGTGCCCGTTGAGCACGTTGCGGTTGACCTCGAGCAGCTTGGCCGGGATGACCCGGACCGAGGTGGCCGTCGGCACCGCCCGGCTGGCCTCCATCACCTCCACGATGCGGGCGGCCGCGCCGCGCAGCGGCGTCGCCTGGCCGTCGGGAGCGGCCGGCGCCGGTCTGGCCGGCGCGGGCGCCGGCTCGCGGGCGGTGGCCACCCCGTCCCGGGCGGGCGACGTCCCGACCTGCACCTTGGTGCTGGCGTCCGCCCGCTCGACGCGGGCTTCGCTGGCGGGCGCGGCGCGCTGCTCGGTCGCCGCCGGCTGCTCGACCTCGGCCGGCACCTCGGCCTCGTCGGGCTCCTCCGGCTCGTGCTCGGCGAAGAACTCCCGCCAGGCCTCGCTCACCGACTCGGGATCGTCCAGGTACTGCCGGTAGATCTCGTCGATCAGCCCGACATTGGGGCCGAACTCCGTGCGGTCGAACCATCCCATCAGCGGTGCACCGCCCTCGCGTCGCCGTTCAAGGAGCTGATCGGGTGAAAGCCGGCCTGGCAGGCGAGAACCCTCGTCGCCTTCCAGTTTGCCATCCTTGGCGGGCGCCTTGGAGGGCGGCCGCGAGGGTCGTACCCCTCGGCGCCCGCCACTGAACCCGGTGTCGGGGCCGGCGACTACCATGCCATCGAACCATGAGACGGACGGGAGGAGACGATGGCGGCCGTGCCACGGACCGGCGGCGACGAGGGGCCGCTCGCCGGCTTCTCGCCGATGACGCGGACCTGGTTCCAGAGCGCCTTCGCGGCGCCGACGGCCGCGCAGGACGGCGCCTGGCGCGCCATCGGCGCCGGCAAGGACGCGCTGGTGGTCGCGCCGACCGGCTCGGGCAAGACGCTGGCGGCGTTCCTGGCGGCGCTCGACCGGCTGGCGACAGCACAGCCCGTGCCCACCGAACGGCGCCTGCGGATCCTCTACGTCTCCCCGCTCAAGGCCCTCGCCGCCGACATCGAGCGCAACCTGCGCGTGCCGCTGGCCGGCCTGCGCGCCGCCGCCGCCCGGCTCGACCTGGCCCTGCCCGAGATCGTCGTCGGCATGCGCACCGGCGACACGCCGGCCGACGCCCGCCGCCGCTTCCCCGCCCATCCCCCTGACATCCTGATCACCACGCCCGAGTCGCTCTACCTGCTGCTCACCTCGCGCGCCCGCGAGGCCCTGCGCCACCTCGACACCGTGATCGTCGACGAGGTGCACTCGGTGGTGGCCACCAAACGAGGCGCGCACCTCGCCCTCAGCCTGGAGCGGCTCGACGAGCTGCTGCCCAGCCCCGCCCGGCGCATCGGCCTGTCCGCCACCGTGCGCCCCGCCGAGGAGGTGGCCCGCTTCCTCGGCGGCGCCCGCCCGGTCGAGGTGGTCGCCCCGCCGAGCGAGAAGGAGTTCGACCTGCGGGTGGTCGTGCCCGTGGAGGACATGGCGGCGATCGACGAGGACCCGGACGCCGCCGTCGCGAAGCACGACCCCGCCCACCCGGACCTCGGCGTCGACGACGATCAGGGACTCGGCCCGGCGGAGGAGGCGGCCGCCGCGCCCGGGCGGGCCGGCATCTGGCCCCACATCGACGAGCGGCTGGTCGAGCTGGTCCGCGCGCACCGCTCCACGATCATCTTCGCCAACTCGCGCCGCCTGGCCGAGCGCGTCTGCGCCCACCTCAACGAGCTCGCCGGCGAGGAGATCGCCCGTGCCCACCACGGCTCGGTCAGCCGCGAGCAGCGCAGCGCCATCGAGGAGGACCTGAAGGCCGGCCGCCTGCCGGCGGTGGTCGCGACCAGCTCGCTGGAGCTCGGCATCGACATGGGCGCCGTCGACCTGGTCGCCCAGGTGGAAGCGCCCAGCTCGGTCGCGCAGGGCCTGCAGCGCATCGGCAGGGCCGGCCACCAGGTCGGCGCCGTCAGCCGTGGCGTGGTGCTGCCCAAGTTCCGCCACGACCTGGTCGAGTGCGCCGTGGTGGTGGAGCGCATGCGGGCCGGGGCGATCGAGGCGATGCGCTACCCCCGCAACCCGCTCGACGTGCTCGCCCAGCAGGTCGTCGCGATGGTGGCGATGGACGACTGGACGGTCGAGCGGCTCGAGGCGCTGGTCCGCCGCGCCGCGCCCTTCGCCGAGCTGCCCCGCAGCGCGCTCGAGGGCGTGCTCGACATGCTTGCCGGCCGCTACCCCTCGGACGAGTTCGCCGAGCTGCGCCCCCGCCTGACCTGGGACCGCGTGGAGGGCCGGCTGGCCGCCCGCGGCGGCGCCCAGCGGCTGGCGGTCACCTCCGGCGGCACCATCCCCGACCGCGGCCTGTTCGGCGTCTACCTGGTGGGGGAGCGCAAGACCAGGGTCGGCGAGCTGGACGAGGAGATGGTCTACGAGTCGCGCGTCGGCGAGGTCTTCACCCTGGGCGCGTCGAGCTGGCGCATCGAGGAGATCACCCACGACCAGGTGCTGGTCAGCCCCGCCCCCGGCCAGCCGGGCAAGCTGCCGTTCTGGCACGGCGACATGCTGGGCCGGCCCATCGAGCTGGGCCGCGCGCTCGGCGGCTTCGTGCGCGAGCTGACCGGGCTGGACGAGGCGGCCCGCCTGGCCCGCCTCCACCAGGCGGGGCTGGACGACAACGCCGCCACCAACCTGGTCCGCTACCTGGGCGAGCAGGCAGAGGCGACCGGCGTGCTGCCCGACGACCGCACGATCGTGGTCGAGCGCTTCCGCGACGAACTGGGCGACTGGCGCGTCTGCGTGCACACCCCGTTCGGCGCGCAGGTCCACGCGCCCTGGGCGCAGGCGATCGAGGCCCGGGTGCGCGAGCGGCTCGGCCTCGAGGCCCAGACGATGTACACCGACGACGGCATCGTGGTGCGGCTGCCCGAGGCCGACGAGGCGCCCCCGTCCGACTCGGTGCTGTTCGATCCCGAGGAGATCGAGGACCTGGTCACCGGCGAGGTGGGCGGCTCGGCCCTGTTCTCCAGCCGCTTCCGCGAGGCCGCGGCGCGCGCCCTGCTGCTGCCGCGCCGCCGGCCCGGCCAGCGCACCCCCCTGTGGCAGCAGCGCCAGCGCAGCGCCGGGCTGCTGCAGGTCGCCGCCCGCTACGGCTCCTTCCCGATCGTGCTGGAGACCGTGCGCGAGTGCCTGCAGGACGTCTTCGACCTCCCCGCCCTGGTCGAGCTGATGGCCGCGGTGCGCAGCCGCGAGGTCCGCGTGGTGGAGGTCGACACGCCCTACCCGTCGCCGTTCGCCAGCTCGCTGCAGTTCGGCTACGTGGCCGCGTTCATGTATGAGGGCGACGCGCCGCTGGCGGAGCGGCGCGCCCAGGCGCTCTCGCTCGACCGCCGCGTGCTCGCCGAGCTGCTCGGCCGCGAGGAGCTGCGCGACCTGGTCGACCAGGCCGCCCTCGCCGAGCTCGAGCTGGAGCTGCAGCTGCTCGCGCCAGGCCGCAAGGTGCGCGACCCGGACGAGCTGCACGACGCCCTGCGCCTGATCGGTGACCTGTCGGTCGACGAGGCCTGCGCCAGGGCGGTCGACCCCGACGCCGTGCCCGGCTGGCTGGCCGAGCTGGAGGGCACCCGCAGGGCCGTGCGGCTGCGGGTGGCCGGGGTCGAGCGCTGGGTCGCGATCGAGGACGTTGCCCGCCTCCGCGACGGGCTCGGGGCGGCGCCGCCGGTCGGCGTCCCCACCGACTTCCTGCGCCCGGTGGACGACCCCGTCGGCGACCTGGTCGCCCGCTACGCCCGCACCCACGGGCCGTTCACCCCGGCCGACCCCGCCCGCCGCCTCGGCCACGGCGTGGCGGTGGTGCGCGAGACCCTGGCCCGCCTCGCCGCCGCCGGCCGCGTCGCCGAGGGCGAGTTCCGCCCCGGCGGCAGCGGCAGCGAGTGGCTCGACGCCGAGGTGCTGCGGCGGCTGCGCCGCCGCTCCCTCGCCGCCCTGCGCCACGAGGTCGAGGCCGCGCCCCAGCCGGCCCTTGCCCGCTTCCTCAGCGCGTGGCAGGGGATCGGGCCGGCCGGGCCGCGCTTCGTCGACCTCGACGCCACCTACCGGGTGGTGGAGCAGCTCGCCGGCGCGGCCGTGCCCGCCTCCGCCCTGGAACGCCAGGTCCTCGCCGCCCGCCTGCCCGGCTACCAGCCCGTCCTGCTCGACCAGCTGTGCGCCTCCGGCGAGGTCGTCTGGGCCGGCGCCGGCGCGCTCGGCTCCGACGACGGCTGGGTCGCGCTCTACCCGGCCGCCGAGGCGCCGCTGCTGCTGCCGGAGCCACTCGGGGTGGAGCTGACGCCGCTGGCCGCGCGGGTGCGCGACGCCCTGGCCGGGCGCGGGGCGTTGTTCTTCCGGCAGCTCGCCGACGCCACCGGCGCGAGCAACGACACCGAGCTGCTGCTGGCCGTCTGGGAGCTGGTCTGGGCGGGGATGGCGACCAACGACACGCTGGCGCCGCTGCGCGTCCTGGTCGGCGGCGGCACCCGCAGGGCCGGCCGACCCGCCCGCCGCCGCGGCCGCCGGCCGGCGACGCCGAGCCGCCTCGGCCCGCCTGCGGGCGCCGGCCGCTGGAGCCTGCTGCCCGAGCGGACGGGAGAGGCGACCCGCCGCCTGGCCGCCACCGCCACGCGCCTGCTCGACCGGCACGGCGTGGTCACCCGCGGCGCGGTCACCGCCGAGCGCGTCCCCGGCGGCTTCGCCGGCGCCTACGCCGTGCTCAAGGCGATGGAGGAGAGCGGCCGCTGCCGGCGCGGCTACTTCGTGGACGGCCTCGGCGGCGCCCAGTTCGCCGCGCCGGGCGCCGTGGACCGCCTGCGTGGCATGGTCGAGCCGCCGCGCGACCCGCAGACGGTGGTGCTCGCCGCCGCCGACCCGGCCAACCCCTACGGCGCCGCGCTCGCCTGGCCGGACCGCCCCGGCGAGGGCGACGGCCGCCCCGGCCACCGTCCCGGCCGCAAGGCCGGCGCGGTGGTCGCCCTGGTCGACGGCGAGCTCGCCCTCTACGTCGAGAAGGGTGGCCGCAGCCTGCTCACCTTCACCGACGACCGCGACCGGCTCGGCCGCGCCGCCGACGCCCTCGCCTTGGCCGTGCACGACGGCGCGCTCGGCAGGCTCGCGGTCGAGAAGGCCGACGGCGAGGCGGTCCTCGACAGCCCCCTGGCCCAGGCCCTGACCGCCGCCGGCTTCCGCCCCTCCACCCGCGGCCTGCGCCTGCAGGGATGAGCGGTCCTCGGCCGGGCGGTCCGGCGCCCGTCGTGCCCGACGCCCGGCCGCGGCACGGGTAGGGCCGGCGCATGCCCGAAGGCGACACCGTCCACCAGGCGGCCGCCAGGCTGCACCGGGCCCTGGCCGGCCAGCGCCTGGTCGCGACGGACTTCCGCATGCCGGCGATCGCCACCGCCGACCTCGCCGGCCAGGTCGTCCAGGAGGTGGTGGCCCGCGGCAAGCACCTGCTGCTGCGCACCGACGCCGGCCTCACCCTGCACAGCCACCTCAAGATGGAGGGCGCCTGGCACCTCTACCGCCCGGCCGAGCGCTGGCGCGGGCCGGGCTGGCAGGTCCGGGCGGTGCTGCGCACCGACCGCTGGGTCGCGGTCGGCTTCCGCCTGGGCATCTGCGAGCTCGTCCCGACCGCGCGCGAACGGGAGGTCGTCGGCCACCTCGGCCCCGACGTGCTCGGGCCGGACTGGGACCCGGCCGAGGCCGCCAGGCGCCTGCGCGCCGAGCCCGGCAGGGCGGTCGGCAGCGCCCTGCTCGACCAGCGCGCCCTCGCCGGCGTCGGCAACATCTGGCGCTGCGAGCTGTGCTTCCTGCGCGGCGTCGACCCCCGGACGCCTGTGGGCGAGGTCGGCGACCTGGAGGGCATGCTCGACCTGCTCGCGCGGATGATGCGGGCCAGCCTGGCGCAGGGCGGCCCCCAGGTCACCACCGGCGACACCCGCCGCGGCCGCTCCCTGTGGGTCCACGGCCGCGCCGGCAAGCCCTGCCGCCGCTGCGGCACCCTGGTCCGCAAGGCCGGCCAGGAGCGCGACGACGCCGACCGGGTCACCTACTGGTGCCCCACCTGCCAGCCGAGGCCGTGACGGGTCGCCGCTCACGCGGCGAGTCCGGGTGAAGGGGAACGTCGCCGCTCAGATCCGCTTGAAGGAGCGCACCGCCATGCGCGGGCCGCGGCGGGGCGACCAGAGGCCGGAGCGGGACAGCAGGCGAAGCACGCGGCCGCGGTGGCCGGCGAACGGGGCGAGCAGCTCCAGCATGCGCTCGTCGCTGCCGCGTGGCTCGCCGGCAAGGGCGTTGGAGACCAGGTGGGGGAGGTGGAAGTCGCCGACCGGGACGGCGTCCGGGTCGCCGAGGGCGACCAGGGCGACCTCGGCGGCGGTCCAGGGGCCGATGCCGGGCACGGACTGCATCCGGCGGCGCGCCTCGGCGGGGGGCAGCGCGCTCAGCGCGTCCAGGCGGGCGGCGCGGCTGGCGGCCAGGCGGATCGCGGCGGCCCGCTTCCGCTCCACCCCGAGCGGGTGGAACTCCCAGTACGGGGTGCGCGCCAGCAGCTCGGGGCCCGGCGGCACCAGCAGCGGCAGCGGCCCGGGCGCCGGGGTGCCCCAGGCGCGCACCATGGCGCGCCAGGAGGCACGCGCCTCCTTGCCGGTCACCTTCTGCTCCAGGATCGTCGGCACCAGCGCCTCGAACACCGCCAGCGAGCGGGCGATGCGCAGCCCCGGCAGGCGGCGGTGCAGCTCGCGCACGAGCCCGTCCGGCTCGAAGCCGTCCAGCCGGTCGCGCCCACCGAGCAGCTCGGGGGCGCTGTCCAGGCACCAGGCCGCGCCCGGCCCCCAGGCCCGCACCGCGACCGCGCCGCCACGTGCCGCGTAGCAGGCGGTGGCCGGTCCGTCCGGGGTGAGGGTGGCCCGCCACCAGGTCCCCGAGCGGTCCACCCGCATGGCGGGGTCGCGGCCTCGCGAGAGCGGCCCGAGGGTCAGGCCCAGGTCGACCGGCAGGGCCGGCCGCACGGTGGTCTCCAAGGGCTCCAGGCCGGATGCGGCGTCCTGGCTGGGCACGGCGGCGGCTCCAGTCGGGTCGGGCGGGTCGCTGCGGCCGAATCGGGCTGCTGCGCTTCAGCCGGTCAATCCCGGCGGCCGGATCGTACCGGCTCGCCGTGACCGCCGCTGTGACTCGATAGATGCGTGGATGAGCCCGGTCCCGGCCCGCCGCCCGAGTAGAATTCGGGTGGCCGCCGGCAGGGTCGGCCCCGCTGGCGGCGGCCGACCGCTAGAAGGACGGACGCGCTTCGCGCCCGGACACCGTTCCGGGCGGGGCGGGAGGGCGCGCGACCGCACCGAGTGCGAGGAGACGATCCCATGCCTGGTCGCTTCGGCCGCGTTGTCACGGCCTCGGCCACCCCGTTCACCCCCGGCGGGGACCTCGACCTGGACGGCGTCCAGCGCCTGGTCCGCCACCTGCTCGACCACGGCACCGACACGGTGCTGGTGGCCGGGACCACCGGCGAGTCACCGACCCTGACAACCGAGGAGAAGGCGCGGCTGTTCGCCGCGGCGGTGGAGGCCGCCGGCGACGGCTCCAAGGTGATGGCGGGCACCTCCACCTACTCGACGGCCGAGTCGATCGAGCTGACCCACCTGGCCGAGAAGGCCGGGGTCGGCTCGCTGCTGCTGGTCACCCCGTACTACAGCCGGCCGCCACAGACCGGGCTGGTCGCCCACTTCTCGGCCATCGCCGAGGCCACCGGCCTGCCCTGCATGCTCTACAACATCCCCTCCCGCACCGCCTGCCTGATCGAGGTGCCCACCATGGTCAGGCTGTTCGAGCAGCACGACAACATCGTGGCGGTGAAGGACGCGGTCGGGGACATGGCCGCCGCCAGCCGCCTGCACCGCGACACCGGCGGCGCCATGCAGCAGTACTCGGGCGACGACAAGAACCTGCTGCCGCTGCTCGCGGTCGGCGGCGTCGGCGTGGTCAGCGTGCTGGCGCACCTGGTCGGCCCCGCGCTGCAGGAGCTGGTGCGGGCGTTCGAGGCCGGCGACACCCGCCGCGCCCTGGAGCTGCACCTGCGCCACCTGGCCCTGTTCGAGGGGGCGTTCGCCACCTCCAGCCCGATCCTGCTCAAGTCGGCCATGAACCAGCTCGGCCTGCCCGCCGGCCCGCTGCGCCCGCCGCTGGTCGACGCCACGGCGGCCGAGGCCGAGCGGATGCGCGGCCTGCTCGCCGAGGTCGGCCTGCTGCCGGGCGGTGCCGGTGGCTGACGGCGACGCGGGCGCCCGCTCCGGACCCACCCGGATCTCGTTCCTCGGAGGCCTCGGCGAGATCGGGCGCAACTGCGCCGTGGTCGAGCTGGAGGGCGCCCGCCTGCTGATCGACTGCGGGCTGGCCTTCCCCGACGCCGACCAGCCGGGCGTCGACATCATCCTGCCCGACTTCACCTGGCTGGCCGACGAGCCCGAGCGGGTGGTCGGGGTGGTGCTCACCCACGCCCACGAGGACCACATGGGCGCCCTGCCGTACTTCCTGCGCGACTTCGACGTGCCCGTGTACGGCACGCGGCTGTCGCTCGGCATGCTCTCGGCCAAGCTCGAGGAGCACGGGCTCGAGCCGTCGCTGGTGGAGGTCTCCGCCGGCGACCGCGCCAGCCTGGGCCCGTTCGACCTGGAGTTCTTCGCCGTGTCGCACTCGATCCCCGACGGGGTGGCGCTCGCGCTGCGCACCCCCGACGGCACCATCGTGCACACCGGCGACTTCAAGATGGACCTGACCCCGATCGACGGCCGCCCGACCGACCTGGGCGGCCTGGCGCGGCTCGCCGGCGAGGGCATCGACCTGCTGCTGGCCGACTCGACCAACGCCGACGTGCCCGGCTTCATCCCCTCGGAGGTGGAGGTCGGCAGGGCGCTCGCGGACATCCTCGAGCAGGCCCAGCGGCGCGTGGTGGTGGCCTGCTTCGCCAGCCACGTGCACCGCATGCAGCAGATCATGGACGCCGCCTCGCTGCTGGGCCGCAAGGTCGCCCTGGTCGGCCGCAGCATGCTGCGCAACGTCCGGGTGGCCAGGGAGCTCGGCTACCTGCGCGTCCCCGACGACCTGCTGATCCTGGTCGAGGACCTGAACGACTGGCCGCCGGAGCGCACGGTGGTGCTGTGCACCGGCTCGCAGGGCGAGCCGTACTCCGCGCTCACCCTGATGGCCGGGCGCGACCACAAGTTCGTGCGCATCGAGCCGGGCGACACGGTGGTGCTGTCCTCGTCGCTCATCCCCGGCAACGAGGCGGCCGTGTACCGCACCATCAACGACCTCGCCAGGGCCGGCGCGGACGTCTACCACAAGGGCAACGCCAAGGTGCACGTCTCCGGTCACGCCGCCCAGGGCGAGCTGACCCTGCTGCTGTCCACCCTGCGGCCCCGCTGGTTCGTGCCCGTGCACGGTGAGTACCGCCACCTGGCCCAGGCCGCGCGCCTGGCCGAGGCCGCCGGCGTCGCCCGCGACCACGTGGTGATCTGCGAGGACGGCAACGTGGTGGAGCTGGAAGGCGGCAAGCTGGAGCGGGCCGACGACATCCCCGCCGGGGTGGTGTTCGTCGACGGGCTCGGCGTCGGCGACGTCGGCGACGCCGTCCTGCGCGACCGGCGCAAGCTCGGCGGCGAGGGCTTCGTCCACGTCGTGGTCACCATCGAGGCGCAGAGCGGCAGGGTGCTCGCCGGCCCCGACATCGTCACCCGCGGCTTCGTCTACGAGCCGGAGTCCGGCGACCTCATCGAGGAGGCCCGCGTCCGGGTGCTCGCGTCGCTGGACCGGGTGGCCGCCGACGGCGTGACCGACCCGATGATCCTCAAGCAGCACATGCGCCAGGCCGCCGCCAACCTGTTCAAGGAGCGCACCCAGCGGCGGCCGGTCATCATCCCGACGGTCATGGAGGTCTAGGCGATGGCCAAGGCCAAGGCCCGCAGCCGCGGCCGCTCGACGAGCGGCAAGCGGCGCGCCCCGGCCAAGCGCCGTCCCGCCCCGCCGTCGCGGACCCAGCGCATCGGCCAGGGCTCCCGCCAGGCGCTCTCGCCCCACAAGGGCGACATCCAGGGCGTCACCCTGATCCTGCTGGGCGTGCTGTTCGCCCTCAGCGTCTGGGCGCACGACGGCGGCAGCGCCGGTCACTTCATCGAGCTGCTGCTGCGGGGCCTGTTCGGCTGGGGCGCGTACGCGATACCGCTGCTGGTCGCCGGGATCGGGCTGGCCCTGTTCCGGCGCGCCGCCGGCAGGGCCGGCGAGACCATGGGTGGGCGGGTCGCGATCGGCCTGACCGCCGTGCTGCTCGGCCTGCTCGGCCTGGTCCACCTGGCCAAGGGCGCGCCGCCCAGGACGGCCCAGGCGCTGCTGCTGCAGCACTCCGGCGGGCTGGTCGGCGCGGTGATGGCCGCGCCGCTCGCCCGCTTCCTGTCGTCCGTCGGTGCCGCCGCGGCCTTCGCCTGCGTGTCCTTCCTCGGGGTGCTGATCACCACCAGGACCTCGGTGGCCGCGGTCGGCCGCGGGGTCGCCCGCGGTGGCCGGCTGCTGCGCTCCGCGGTCACGCCCCCGCCGGTCACGGCCACGCCGCAGGTCGAGGCCGCCTCGGCGGCGGCCACCACCAGGCCGGTCGGCCTCGACGACCTGCCGGGCGAGCCCGAGGAGGAGCCGGCGAAGCGCCGTGGCCGCCGCGGCACGCGCACGCCGGAGCCTCCGGAGCCGCAGCCGGATGCCGAGGCCGAGGCCGCGTCCGAGCCGGCCGAGACGGCTCCGCCGGCGAGGCGCTCCACCACGGTGCCGGCCGACGCGCCAGGCGCCGGCGAGGCCACCCAGCTCGCCATGACCCTCAAGGCGGAGGCCGGCGGCGCCTACACCGCGCCGCCGGCGACGCTGCTGCGCCGCGGGCGCTCCCGCCCGGTCGACGAGCGCCGGCTGAGCGAGACCGGGGAGATCCTGCAGAAGACCCTCGTGCAGTTCGAGGTCCCCGCCCGGGTGGCCCGCCACACCCGCGGCCCGACCGTGACCCGCTACGAGGTCGAGCTCGACCCGGGCGTCAAGGTCGCCAGGGTGATCGGCCTGTCGCACGACATCGCCTACGCGCTCGCCTCCCCGGACGTGCGCATCATCGCCCCGATCCCCGGCAAGTCGGCGATCGGCATCGAGGTCCCCAACCGCGACCGCGAGCTGGTGACCGTCGGGGACATCTTCGACAGCCCGGCGATGCCGAGCGGCGGCCATCCCCTGCGGGTCGCGCTCGGCAAGGACATCGGCGGCGAGCCGATCACCGCCAACCTGGCGGAGATGCCGCACGTGCTGATCGCCGGGGCCACCGGCGCCGGCAAGTCGGTCTGCCTCAACGTGCTGGTCACGAGCCTGCTGATGCACAACTCGCCCGACCAGGTGCGGCTCATCCTGATCGACCCCAAGCGGGTCGAGCTGACCCACTACGAGGGTGTGCCGCACCTGATCACCCCGGTCGTCACCCATCCGAAGCGGGCCAGCGAGGCGCTCAACTGGGCGGTCCGGGAGATGGAGCTGCGCCTGGAGACGCTGGCCCAGGCGGGCATGCGCAACCTCGCCGCCTACAACCAGGCGGCCGTCGACGGCAAGCTGCCGCCGCTGCCCTCGGCCGGGCTGGACGACGACGGCCGGCCGGACGGCGAGCGCAAGCGCCCGCCCCTGCCCTACATCGTGCTGGTGATCGACGAGCTCGCCGACCTCATGATGGTGGCCCCGCGCGAGGTGGAGGACTCCATCTGCCGCATCGCCCAGATGGCCCGGGCGGTCGGCATCCACCTGGTGGTCGCCACCCAGCGGCCTTCGGTGGACGTGGTCACCGGCCTGATCAAGGCGAACATCCCCAGCCGGATCGCCTTCATGGTGGCGAGCGCGCAGGACTCGCGCGTGATCCTCGACTCCGGCGGGGCGGACAAGCTGGTCGGTCTGGGCGACATGCTGTACCTGCCGGGCGGCACCTCCAAGCCGCGCCGCATCCAGGGAGCCTTCATCACCGAGAAGGAGGTGGAGGCGGTGGTGGCCTACTGCAAGGCCCAGCAGCAGGCCAGCTACCAGCAAGGGGTGGTCGCCGAGGGGCGCCACGCCGCCGAGGAGGACGACGGCGACGAGGACCCCCTGCTCGACCAGGCGATGGACATCGTGGTTCGCTCCGGGCTCGGCTCCACCTCCATGCTCCAGTCGAAGATGAAGGTTGGCTTCTCCCGCGCGCGCCGCATCATGGACCAGCTCGAGGAGCGTGGCGTGGTCGGGCCGTCCGAGGGCTCCAAGCCACGCGACGTGCTCATGACCGTCGAGGAGCTCGACCAGCTCCGCGGCCGCGAGGCCGACTACGGCGAGATCGTCGGGGACGAATAGGGCGCCTTCGGCACGATTCCCACGTCGTAGCAGGTGGGAGGTCGTTGCTGCCCGGTTCCGACGGTAACTAGAATCGCACCAGACCGCGTTCCGGCTTGCCCGGTTTATCCCCGGCCCGAGCACGTAGAGGGGTGTCGTGAGCTGAGCACCATCGGTGAGGCGCTGACCTCGGCCAGGGAGGCGCAGGGAAAGTCCATCGAGGACGCCGCCACTGCCACCCATATCAGGTCGAGCTACCTCGAAGCGCTCGAAGCGGAGCGCTTCGAGGATCTCGGCGGCCACGTCTACGCCAAGGGGTTCCTGCGCTCCTACGCCGGCTGGCTCGGCATCGACCCCGCCCCGCTGGTCGCCGAGTACCGGGAGCTCGAGCGGGCCGAGGTCAAGGTGGTGGAGCGGGTGCCGACCGGGATCGGCAACCTCGGCTACCGCCAGCGCAGCCCCAACTGGCTGGTGGTCGGGCTGGTGGCCGGCGGCATCCTGGTGCTCGCCGTCCTGTACCAGCTCCTGTCTCCGAGCGGCGGGGACCGCAACGACCCCGGCCTGCTCGCCCGCGCGCCGGCCGCGACGGCGACCACCGCCCCGACGACCAGGTCGACGACGCCGACGAGCACCACCGGCCCGGTCGCGACCAACGGGGTCGAGCTGGTGCTCCGCTACCTCGCCCCGTCGTGGACGGTGGTCGAGGCCGACGGCAAGGTCGTGTTCCGCGGCACCCCGACCGCCAAGGAGCAGCGCCGCTTCAGCGCGGACCGGCTGATCAAGATCACCCTCGGCAACGCCGGCGGCGTCCAGCTCACCGTCAACGGACGCAAGCTCGGCATCGCCGGCAGCTCGGGCAGCATCCTGCGGCGCAGCTTCAAGCCCGGCGAGCCGCCCGCGGGGCAGTAGCGCCGCAAGCCCGCTGCAACTGGGTGCGGCACCATGGTGCGGGGCCTCGCTCCAGGCCGCCCACCTGGACGGCGTGCCCCGCGGCGGAAGGGGGCCGATGATGCCAGGCGGAGCGGGTGGGCCGGCGAGCGTCAGGGCCGACTACGACCGTGCCGCCGAGAGCTGGGGGCAGGGCGCCTCGCTGGTCTACGGGCCGCTGGCCGGCGCCCTCGTCGCCACCAGCCCGGTCGGCCTGGCCGGGCGGCTGGTCCTCGACGTCGGCGCCGGCACCGGGGTGGCCTCCGAGGCGCTGCAGGCGGCCGGCGCCCGGCCGCTGGCCGTCGACCTGTCGCACGGCATGCTCGCCTGGCGCCGCGCGACCCGGCCGCCCGCGGTCGTCGGCGACGTGCTCGCCCTGCCGGTCGCCAGCGCCGCCGCCGGCGGCGTGGTGGCCGCCTTCGTGCTCAACCACCTGGAGGAGCCGGTCGCCGCCCTGGCGGAGCTGGGCCGGGTGGTCGCCCCCGGCGGGCCCGTGCTCGCCTCGGTGTTCTCCAACGCCGAGCAGACCGAGGTCAAGCAGACGGTCGACGCGGTCGTGGCGGCCTGGGGCTGGACGCCGCCCGACTGGTACCTGACCCTGAAGGAGCGCAGCGCGCCCCGGCTCGGCACGCCCGAGGCCATGGCCGCGGCGGCGGCCGCCGCAGGCCTGCGCCACGGCAGGGCCGTCGAGCGCAGTGTCGACGTCGGCCTGCGCACGCCCGACGAGCTGGTCGCCTACCGCCTCGGCCAGGCCCACGTCGCCGGCTTCCTCGAGGGCCTCGCGCCCGCCGAGCGCCGGCGCCTGCGCGCAGCGGCGGTGGACGCGCTGGCCGCCGCCGGCCTGCGCTCCCTCCACCCGGCGGTGATCTTCCTGGCCGCCCGCGCCCCCGGGTAGCCCCCCGGCCGCGCCCGCGCGGTGGCGTGCCGGGCAGCGCCGGCGCCGCGGCCCGCCGGCGGGCTCGAAACGCCGAGCCTGGCCCCGGGAGGCCGGCTGCTATGCTCGGCCATCATGGACGGTGCCCACGACCTGGGAGGCATGCACGGCTTCGGGGCCGTGGTCAGGCCCGGCGGCGACGCGCCGTACCACGAGCGCTGGGAGGCGCGCGTGTTCGCCCTGCACCTGCTCGCCAGCCTGGAGGGCCTCACCGGACGGCCTGGTGGGCGCGCCACCCGGGAGGAGATGCCTCCGGCGGAGTACCTGGCCGCCTCCTACTACGAGCGCTGGCTCTGGAGCGCCCAGCGGGGCCTCGAGCGCAAGGGGACGATCGAGCCCGGCGAGGTGGAGCGCGTGATGGAGCGGCTCGCCGCCGGCGACCCCGAGCCGGCCAGGGACGACCCCGGCCAGGCGCGGCGGGCCCTGGCGGAGCTGCGCCGTCCCGAGCGGGCCGAGCCGCTGGGGGACGCCCGCTTCGGCCCTGGCGACGGCGTGCGCGTGCGCCGCCTGCGCCCAAGCGGCCACACGCGCTGCCCCCGCTACGTGCGCGGCGCCAACGGCGAGGTGGAACGCGTCCACTTCGCCGCCCGCCTGCCCGACCTGGCCGTCTACGGCGAGCGGCCGGCGCCCGAGCCGGTCTACGCCGTCCGCTTCCGCTCCGAGGACCTGTGGGGGCGGGGCGGGGAGCCGCCCTGGACCGTCTCGGTCGACCTGTGGGAGAGCTACCTGGAGCCGGCGGCTCCGCGGCCGGCCGAGGAGGGAGCCAGGTGACCGAGGACCACAACGCCGGGGCGCACCAGCCGCGCCAGGCCTCCGACGTCGAGCTGCGCGCCCGCGCGCTGGAGGCCCTGCTGGTCTCCAAGGGCCTGGTGGCAACCGACGCGGTCGACGCGGTGATCGAGCTGTACGAGCACGAGGTCGGCCCGCACAACGGCGCCAGGGTGGTGGCGCGCGCCTGGGCCGACCCGGCCTACCGGGAGCGGCTGCTGGCCGACGGCACCGAGGCGGTCGCCGAGCTCGGCATCGCCGGCGCGGAGGGCGACAACCTCGTGGCCGTGGCCAATACGCCGGCGGTGCACAACGTGATCGTCTGCACGCTCTGCTCCTGCTACCCCTGGCCGGTGCTGGGCCTGCCGCCGAGCTGGTACAAGAGCCTGGCCTACCGCGCCCGCGTGGTGGCCGAGCCCAGGGCGGTGCTCGGCGAGTTCGGCCTGGAGCTCCCCGGCGACGTCGAGGTGCGCGTCTGGGACTCGAGCGCCGAGGTGCGCTACCTGGTCGTGCCGATGCGGCCGGACGGCACCGACGGCTGGGACGAGCGGCGGCTGGCCGCCCTGGTCACCCGCGACTGCATGGTCGGCACGGCCGTGCCCCGTGTGCCGCGGGGCGCGAGCCCGTGAGCGCCGACGCCGCCCTGGCCGAGGCCCAGGCCGCCCTCGCCGGCCACGCCCCGCTCCCGCGCGACGAGGGCAACCTGGTCTTCGAGGAGCCGTGGCAGGGACGGGCGCTCGGCATGGGCGTGGTCGCCCTGGAGCGCGCCGGCGCCTCCTGGGCGGAGTTCCGCGTCCACCTGGTCGCCGCCATCCGCCGCCGCCCGCAACGGCCCGGCGAGTCGGCCGCGACCGCCTACTACGCCGCCTGGCTCGACGCCCTCGAAGCCCTGCTGGCCGAGCGCGGCCTGTAGCCTGTGGGGGCATGAACGCCGGATCGGACCTTCAACGGACGGTCGAGGTCGACCTCGCCGGCCGCACCGTCCTGGTCACCGGGGCAGCCAGCGGCATCGGCCGTGCCTGCGCCCGCCGCCTCGCCGCCGCGGGCGCGAAGGCGCTGGTGGTCGACAGGGACGCGGACGGGGTCAGGAGCGTCGCCGACGAGGTCGCCGAGCTGGTCGCCTACCTCTGCTCGGCGGCGGCGTCGTTCGTCACCGGCGCCTCGATCGTCATGGACGGCGGCTGGAGCGCGCACTGACCGACGCCGGCGGCTGGCGCCTCAACCGAGGTCGCCGATCGGTCGATCCCAACGGAAGATCGCCCCGACGGGGCTGCCATGAGAGGGATGCCGCTTTGGCTGGTGACCGCGTGGTCGCGCCGCTGAACCAGGCCGCCGAGGAGGCCACGGCGCTGCTGGACACGCTGCTCGGCGCCGCACCCGTCGGCTTCGGCATGCTCGACACCGAGCTGCGCTACGTGCGCGTCAACCCCACGCTGGCGGCGATCAACGGGCTGCCGGCCGAGGCCCACCTCGGCCGCCGGCCCACCGAGGTGCTGCGCCCCGTCGAGCTCGCCGCCCAGGCCGAGGCGATGCTCGGCCAGGTGCTCGCCAGCGGCGAGCCAGCCCTCGACCTGGCACTGAGCGGCGAGACACCCGACCGGCCCGGCGTCGAGCGCCACTGGGCGGGCGCCTTCTACCCGGTCCGCTCCCAGGAGGGGAGGCTGCTCGGCGTCGGCGTGATGCTCACGGAGGTCACCGAGCACGTCCTCATGGCACAGGCGCTGCGCGAGAGCAACAACAGCCTGCAGTCGATCATGGACAACTCCACCGCGGTGATCTACCTCAAGGACCTCGCCGGCCGCTACGTGCTGGTCAACCGGCGCTTCGAGGGGCTGTTCGGCATCACCCGCGAGCAGGCGCGCGCCAGGACCGACCACGACATCTTCCCCGCCGAGGTGGCCGACCGCTTCCGCGCCAACGACCACGAGGTGCTGTCCAGCAGGTCCGTGCTGGAGGTGGAGGAGGTCGCTCCTCACCACGACGGGCCGCACACCTACCTGTCGATCAAGTTCCCCCTGATCGGCGAGGACGGCGTCCCGTACGCGCTCGGCGGGATCTCGGTCGACATCACCGACCACATCCGTACCGAGGACGAGCTGCGAGCCACCCGCGCCGAGCTGGAACGCCGCGCCGCCGAGCTGGAACGCTCCAACGCCGAGCTGGAGCAGTTCGCCTACGCGGCCTCCCATGACCTGCGCGAGCCGCTCCGGGCGATCGTCGGCTACGGCAAGCTGCTGGAGCGGCGCCTCGACCCCACGCTCGACGAGCAGAGCCGCGAGCTCCTGGGCTACGCCCTGGACGGGGCGGCGCGGCTGCAGACGCTCATCGACGACCTGCTCGCCTACGCCAGGGCGAGCAACCGGCCGCTGCAACGCGGCCAGGTCGCCCTGGACGAGCTGCTCGAGCAGTGCCTGCGGCGGCTGGGCCCCGCGATCGCGGACAGCGGCGCCGCGGTCCACGTCGGCGAGCTGCCGACCGTCGAGGGCGACGAGCCCCAGCTCTGCCAGCTGGTGCAGAACCTGCTCTCCAACGCGCTGAAGTTCTGCGAGCAGACCCCCGACGTCACCGTGACCGCCGCCCGTGAGCCGGACGCCTGGCGCATCGACGTCGCCGACAACGGCGTGGGGATCCCTCCCGCCCAGGGCGGGCGGGTCTTCGAGATGTTCAGCCGGCTGCACAGCCACCAATACCCCGGCACCGGCATCGGCCTGGCCTTGTGCCGCCGCATCGTGCAGCGCCACGGCGGGCGCATCTGGCACGAGCCCCTGCCCGCAGGCGGGACGGTCTTCCACTTCACCGTGCCCGACCAGGCACGCGCCTGACGCCGCTGCCGCCGCTCAGCGCCGGGTCGGCAGCGCGTAGCGCCCTGGCGGCGTGCCGACGTGCCGCTTGAACTGGCGGCTGAAATGGGCCTGGTCGTAGAAGCCGACGCCCGCGGCGACGAGCGCGATCGGTTCCCCCTCCAGCAGGCGCTTGCGGGCGGCGTCGATGCGCCGCGCCGTGACGTACTGATGTGGCGCGATCCCGAAGGTCCCCGTGAAACACCTGACCAGGTGGGATGGTGAGACGCCGAGGGTCCGTCCCGCCTCGGCCAGCGTCGTCCTCTCGAACAGGCGCACCTCGAGCAGGTCACGCAGATCGCTTGCCAGCCTGCCGGGGTGCCGGTCCCAGACGTCGTCTGGCCGCCCGCCCAGGTGCGCCCGGAGCCGTTCCCCGACGGTCGCGAGCCGCGCCTCGGCTTCGAGCGCGTCGTCGGGCTCGCCGAGCGCGCGGTGCAGGGCGTGGATGGCGCGGCGCAGCTCGGGCTGGTGGATGTCCGGCTCGTCCACCGCCCGACCGGTCAGCCGCTCGTCGAGGACGTCGGTTCCCAGGTACAGGACGCGCTTGCGGAAGCCGTCGCCGCCCGCGGCCCGGCCGTCGTGGACGACGTGCGGTGGCAGGATCGTGATGCGCTCACCGCCCGCTCCGCGGTGACGGGCCTCCAGGTCGTAGCGGATCCAGCCGTCGTCGACGATGAACACCGTCCAGGCGTCGTGCACGTGCGGCGGGTAGGCGTAGTCGACGAAGCGGGCGTGGAAGACCTCGTGCACGCCCCCGACCAGCGGCTTCCACGCCCGGACCCACTCCCGTTCCGACGGGAGCCGACCAGGCGACGACATGCGATGAAGCTAGCACCACTGTCGAGCGTCGCCGCCGAACCCGCAGCCGCCCTGCCTGCGGGGCATGCGAGGATCGTACAAGACCGCACCCGGCCGGCCGTTGTCCACTACCGGGCATGGTCCACTCCACCAGGCGACCCGCGAGATGAACGAGCTGCTCGGGCTCGCCGGCTTCGCGTTCGTCGGCTCGATCACGCCAGGGCCGAACAACTCGCTGCTGTGGGCCTCCGGCCTCCGGTTCGGGTTCCGCCGCACCGCCCGGCACGTCGCCGGGACGGCCCTGGGCATGGCAGCCCTGCTCCTCGCCGTGGCCTCGGGGATCGGGGCGCTGCTCACGGCCGTGCCCGGCGCGCACCTGGCGCTGAAGCTGATCGGCTCCGCCTACCTCCTCTACCTCGCCTTCCGGATCGCCGGCAGCCGGGGAGGCGACCGGACGGCCGTCTCGCGGCCGCTCGGGGTCCTGGGCGGCGCCGCCTTCCAGTTCGCCAACCCCAAGGCCTGGCTCTTCGCCCTGGCCGCGGTCGGCACCTTCCTCCCGCCGAGCCTGGCGCCCGTGGTCGCGGCCCTGGCGGTCGCGGCGACGAGCGCGGTCGTGATCCTCGGGACCGCGGCGGTGTGGGCCGCCGGTGGCGCGGCCCTGAACCGCATCGCCGACAACGCCCGCGCACAGCGGGCGATCAGCGTCACGCTCGCCCTCCTCCTCGCGGCGTCGGTGGCGTTCATCTGGATCTAGGCCGCGTGAGGGCAGCCCGAAGCGGTGGAAGACGCTGTCGTCGAGGAAGCGGGTGATGGCGCAGATCCGGTCGCCTTCGAGTGTGAGCACGATCAGCCCGGCGGCCCGCACGAAGCCTTTCTGGGAGCAACTCGAGCACCGGCAGCTCGAGCTGGTCATACTGCCGCCATGTGGGTGATCCTCGTCTGCGTCGTGCTGGTGCTCGCCGGGCTGGCCGCGGTGGTCCGCTGGGGCAGTCTCCCGGTCCAGCGGCCGCCCGCGCCGGCCCGGCCCGCGGGTGACCCGGCCGGGCCGCCGCCGGTGAGCCTCGTCGTCCGTCGCTACCTGTGGTACCTGGCGCTGGCGGCGGCATCGGGCGCCGCCGGCGGCATCCTGGCCGCTGGCGCTGGTGGGCGCCTGGTGATGCGGCTGCTGGCGGTCACGGCCGGAGCCGGCGCCCAGGGCCGGATCACCGAGGCCGAGGAGATCGTGGGCCGCATCACCATCGACGGCACGATCGGGTTCGTGCTGTTCACCGGGTTGTTCCTCGGGCTGCCCTCAGCGGTCGGCTACCTGCTGTTGCGCCGCTGGCTGCCGGCCGGGCGGGCAGGTGGCCTCGCCTACGGCGCCCTGCTCCTGGTCGTCGCCGGCACGCGCCTCGAGCCCCTGCGCCGCGGCAACCCCGACTTCGACCTGGTGGGCCCGGGGTGGCTGGCGGTGACCGCCTTCGCCGTGCTCGTCGTGTTCCACGGGATGCTGGTCGCTGCCCTGGCGGGGCGGTTCAGCCGTGCGATCCCACTCGTGGCTGCCCGGCCTGGTGCGCTCGCCGTCTATGTCCCGCTGTTCCTGCTCCTCCTCCCGGGGTGGCCGGTGGCCGTGGTGCTGCTCATCGTCGGCCTGGTGGTGGTGCTCGTGTCGCGGATCCCCTCGATCGTGGCAACCTTGCACTCCCGCCTCGTGGTGCCGGTCGGGCGCATCGCGCTGGCCGTGGCTGCCCTGGTGGCGTTCCCCGGCTTCGCGTCGGCCGTCGTCGACATCCTGGGCCGACCGTAGGCGCATCCGTCTCGCCGCGGCGAGGGTCGCGTCACGGCCCGGAGCCCTCTGCGCTACTGTCTCGGCCATGACATCTCCCTCGCTGCCGCGGAAGGTGGCCATCGTCACCCTCGGCTGCGGCCGCAACGAGGTCGACTCGGCCAACGCCGCCGGCCTGCTGGCCGCATCCGGCTACGAGGTGGTCGACGACCCGGAGCGGGCCGACGCGGTGGTCGTCAACACCTGCGCGTTCATCGAGGCCGCGCGGCGGGAGTCGGTCGAGACCGTGCTCGACGCGTCGGGGCTGAAGGAGCAGGGCCGGGCGAAGGCGGTCGTGGTGATGGGCTGCCTGGCCGAGCGCTACACCGAGGAGCTCAGGGCCGAGCTGCCCGAGGCCGACGCGGTGGTCCCGTTCGCCGACTACCCCCGGCTCTCCGAGGTGCTCCGCGGCACCCTGGGCGGGACGGCCGCCGCGCCCGCGGCCGCCGTGGCGCCGGCACCAGGCCACTCGGCGCTCGCGCCGCCGGCGGGCCGGCGCGCGCTGCCGCTGGTGTTCCCCACGCCGCCTGGCCGCAGCTTCCCGGCCCGCCGCCCGGTCCGCGCCCCGGTCGCGTACGTCAAGCTCGCCGAGGGCTGCGACCGGGACTGCTCGTTCTGCGCCATCCCGTCGTTCCGCGGCCCCTTCCGCTCCCGGCGCCCCACGGAGGTGCTCGACGAGGTCGTCTGGCTCGCCGGGCAGGGCGTCTCCGAGGTCGTCCTGGTGGCCGAGAACTCCACCTCCTACGGCAAGGACCTCGGTGGCCGCTCCGCCCTGGTCCAGCTGCTGCGCGAGCTCGCCGGCGTCGACGGGCTGCGGCGCGTTCGACTGCAGTACCTGCAACCCGACGAGCTGACCCCGGGCCTGCTCGAGGAGATGGCCGCCAACCCGGTGGTCTGCTCCTACTTCGACCTCTCCCTGCAGCACGCCAGCGAGCCGGTGCTGCGCCGCATGCGCCGCGGCGGCTCCCGCGCCGCCTTCCTCGACCTGGTCGCGCACGTCCGCTCGCTGGACCCCGACGCGGCCTTCCGCTCCAACTTCATCCTCGGCTTCCCCGGCGAGCGGGCGGCCGACGTGCGCGAGCTCGAGAGCTTCCTGGAGGACGCCCGCCTCGACTGGGTGGCGTTCTTCCCCTACTCGCCCGAGGAGGGCACGGCCGCCACGGCGCTCGACGGCCGCGTCGCGTCCCGCACCGCCCGCGCCCGGGTCGAGCGCCTGCAGGAGCTGCAGGAGCGCGTGCTCGCCGCGGCCCAGGCGAGCTGGCTCGGGCGCCGCCTCGAGGTCCTGGTCGAGCGCGTCGACGCCAGCGGCGCAGAGGGCCGCAGCTTCCGCGAGGGCCCGGAGAGCGACGGCGCCGTCCGCGTCCCCGGGCTCACCACGGCCGGCGAGGGCGACTACGTCGAGGTGGAGGTCACCGCCGCCGACGGTGCGGAGCTGCTGGCCGTCCCGGTCAGCGCCGCCGGCTAGGCTACCGCCGGGCCCCGCGTGGTGACCGTGGCTGCGCACGGCGCGGCGCGCTGCCGGTAAGCTCGCGGCCGGGCCGCGCCGGCGGGTGACCGTGCGGGCCTCGGAGGCCGAGCGGGCGTGCGCTGCGAGATCGTCGGAGTCGGGACCGAGCTGCTGCTCGGGCAGATCATCAACTCGAACGCGGCATGGATCGGCCAGCGCCTGGCCGAGGTGGGCTGGGACTGCCTGCGCCACACCGTGGTGGGGGACAACGAGGAGCGCATCGCCGAGGTGCTGCGCGAGGCGCAGGAGCGCGCCGACGCGGTGATCGTCACCGGCGGCCTCGGCCCCACCCAGGACGACGTCACCCGCGAGGCGGTCGCGGCCGTGGCCGGTGTCGCGCTGCGCCGCGACCCGGCCATCGAACGCTGGCTCGAGGAGCGCTTCGCCCGCCTCGGCATGGGCCCCATGGCGCGGATGAACCTGCGCCAGGCCGACGTGCCCGAGGGTGCCCGCAGCATCGACAACCCGCGCGGCAGCGCCCCCGGCCTGATGATCGAGATCGGCGGCAAGCCCCTCTACGCCGTGCCCGGGGTGCCGCGCGAGATGGAGGGCATGCTCGAGCGGGTGGTCCTGCCCGACCTCGCCGCCCGGGCCGGCGAGGGGCGCGCGATCGTCTCGCGCACGCTGCGCACCGCCGGGGTGGGCGAGTCGCTGCTGGCGGAGCGGCTCACGCCGCTGTGGGAGTCGACCGGCGCGGCCGGCGAGGGCGTCACCATGGCGTACCTGGCCAGCCCCGGCGAGGTGCGGGTGCGCCTGACCGCGGTGGGAGCGACGCGCGAGGAGGCGCTCGCCCGGATCGCCCCGGTCGAGCGGGCGGTCCGCGAGGAGCTCGGCGCGGTCGTGTACGGCTTCGACGACGAGACGCTGGAGCAGGCCGTGGCGAGGCTCCTCGGTGAGCGGCGGCAGAGCCTGGCGACCGCCGAGTCGCTCACCGGCGGCTTGGTCGGCGGGCGCGTGACCACCGTGCCGGGCGCCTCCGACTACTACCGGGGCGGGGTGGTCGCCTACGCCACGGAGGCCAAGGCGGCGGTGCTCGGCGTCGACCAGAAGCTGCTCGACGAGCACGGCCCGGCCAGCGAGCCGGTCGCCGCCGCCATGGCGGAGGGCGCCAGGCTCGCGTTCGCCGCCGACGTCGGCCTCGCGACCACCGGGGTGGCCGGCCCCACCGAGCAGGACGGTCGCCCGATCGGCAGCGTCTGCCTGGCCGTGGCCGACACCGCCGGCACGGCCACCTCCACCATCCGGGCTCCCGGCGACCGCACCCAGGTGCGGGCCTGGGCCACCGCTCTCGCCCTCGACCTGCTCCGCCGCCGCCTGGAGGGCACCGAGTGACCGGGCCAGGGCGTCCGGGCCGGCCGCCGCGCCAGGGACGCGAGACGACTGGCCGCCGTCCGGGAGGGGCGCCACCGCCGCGGCAGCCGTCCGGCCCGGCCGTCCCGGGTGGGATGCTCTCCGACCCCGACCTGCTCAGCGGGCGGCTGTTCTTCGGCGTCCCGGTCCCGGGCACCAGCCGGGAGCCGCTCGAGGCGGTGCTGCCGGAGCTGGGCCAGGTCCTGCCGGCGGCCCGCTGGACCAGCCCCAGCGGCTGGCATCTCACGCTCGCCTTCCTCGGCCACGTCCGGCCGGAGTTCTCCGCCGAGGTGGTGAACGTGGGGGAGGGCGCCGTGGCCGGTCTCGGCCCGGTCCGGCTGCGGCTGGACGGCGCCGGTGGCTTCCCGAGCCAGCGTCGCGCGCGCGTCGTGTGGGCCGGCCTCAGCGGCGACGTCGAGGTGCTCGTCGCCCTGGCGACCAGGCTCGCCGCCGGCTGCAAGGAGGCCGGCCTGCGCTTCGAGGAGCGCGAGTACCAGCCGCACCTGACCCTCGCCCGCCTGCCGTCCCCCGGCCCGCTCCCGGAGCAGGTGGTCGAGCTGGTCACCGAGGCCGTCGCCGCCAGCCCTCCCTGGGAGGCGCGCGAGCTGTGCTGCTACCGCAGCACCCTCAGCAATCGCGGGGCTCGCTACCAGGTCGTCCGGACCTTCCCACTGACCCGCGCCGGCTGAGACGGTGCCCTCGACGCGCTCTGCCCCGGCCCGGTCGCGCGGTACCGCCGTGGACGGCCCGGCCGGCCAGCACTAGGCTCCTGCGGGTGCCGATCACCGAGGACGCCGCCGCGGGCCCAGCGGGCCGCCTGCTCGTCGACGCGCGCGGCCGGCTGCTGGCACGCTTCCAGGACGAGTCCCACGACGACCGCCGCTGGGCCGACCTGTGCGAGCTCGCCGACGGGGTCACGCCCGAGGAGGCGGTGCCGGCCGTGCTCGCCGACCTCGCCGGGGCGCTGGTGTCGGGCGAGGAGGCGCTGGGGCTCGCGCTGCTGGCCGCCGGGGCGACGCCCCGCAGGCACGCCCACCTGTACTCCAGGGACCTGCGCGCCCAGCCGCCACCGCCCTGGGAGCCGGCGCGCACCCCCCCTGGCGTGCACGTCACCGCCCTCGACCGGCCGGCGGCCGACCTGGTGGGCGCCTGGCGCGCCGCGTTCCCGCCGGGCCATCCCGACCACCTCGGCGGCCCGCCACCGGTGCACGTCGAGCGGGAGCTCGACGACCAGATCGCAGGCCGCGTGCTCGGCCCGCTGCTCCCGTCGAGCGGGCTCGCCGTCGCCGGCGACGGCCGGGTGGTGGCGGCCGCGATCGTCACCGACCGGCCCGGCGTCCCCCCCGTTCGGTGGCCCCTGGGTCTGCGACCTGTTCCGCCAGCCGGCCGCCGAGTGGGCCGGCCTGGGACGGCTGCTGCTGGAGCGGGCACTCCGCCTGACCGCCGAGCTGGGACTGCCAGGCCTCGGTCTGGCTGTCACCGACGGCAACCCAGCCAGGCGGCTGTACGAGTCCCTCGCCTTCCGCCACGTCACCACCAGCCTCAACGTGCTGGTCCCACCCGCTCCAGCCGGCCCGTAAGACGACGAGCCAGCGCGCCGCCGCCCGCCTGGGTGGGCGGTGGCCTGGGTGGGCGGCGGGAGGATTCGCCCTGGCGCCCAGGCAGCCCGTCAGGGGGTGAACACGGCCCGGACCCGGTAGGCGCCCGTGCCGCCGGGCCGGAAGGCCAGGGTCACCGTGCTCGTGCCGCCCACGGCCAGCGGGCGGTTCAACCGCTGCCGGCTCACCGGCGGCGCTCCCGGGCCGCTCACCAGGAGCTGCAGCGTCCCGATGAGCGCGACAGGCCTGGTGGTCAGGTTGCGCATGCGCACGACGGCCAGCGCGCGGTTGGCGGCCGGTGTGACCGTCAGGTCGAGCCTCAGCTGCGCGCCCGTCCCCGGCCCGCTCCGCGCCGGGACCAGCCCCAGCTCGTCGCGGTTCCAGATCATCACCAGGTCGGTGGTGGCCACCGTGCCCACCACCCTGGGCAGGCCGGCGGTGGCCGGGTTGCCGGCCGGGTCGCCCGGCACGGCGGTCCCCTGCCGCGCCGCGCCCGGCGTGCCCACCTGGCCGGATGCGGCCCCGACCGCCGCGGCGCCCGACCCGGCCTCGGCCAGGCGGTCCTCCCGGGTCAGGACGACCACCACGCCGAGGATCGCCACCGCCGCCAGGACGGCGACGAGCGGGAGCAGCAGCCGGCGGGTGGCGATGCGCATGGCGGCCTCGAGACGGGCGAGGGCGGCGAGCGGCGTCGCCGCACCGGTCGGGGAGCCTATCCGGCCGCCTGGCGGGAAGCGCTCCGCAGTCCTGCCGAGCCCGCTCCGGGACGCGGCCGTCCCGCCCTCGTTTTCCCCAGCATGCTCGAGCATCGTTGTGCCGAACACACGTTCGTAGTAGGGTGCTCGCGCTGCAGCGCCGAACCCCTCTCCGGGGTCCGCTGCCGGGTTTCGCCGCTGGGCCTGTCGCCGCCGACCAGGAGAGGAACTGTCATGACCACGACCTATACTTCCCGCAACGGCAGCGTCCGGGGAGGGATCGTGGAGCGCGAAAAGGCACTGGAAGTCGCCCTGCTGCAGATCGAGAAGCAGTTCGGCAAGGGCTCGGTCATGCGCATGAGCGGCGACGGTCCGGTCATGCCGATCGAGTTCATCTCGACCGGCAGTCTCGCGCTCGACCTGGCTCTCGGCATCGGCGGCGTGCCCCGCGGCCGCGTGGTCGAGATCTACGGCCCCGAGGCGTCCGGCAAGACCACCGTGGGTCTGCACATCATCGCGGAGGCGCAGCGCGCCGGCGGGATCGCCGCCTTCATCGACGCCGAGCACGCCCTCGACGTGACCTACGCGCGCAACCTGGGCGTCGACACCGACGCCATGCTGGTCTCGCAGCCCGACACCGGCGAGCAGGCCCTGGAGATCGCGGACATGCTGGTCCGCTCCGGCGCCATCGACGTCATCGTGGTCGACTCGGTCGCCGCCCTGGTCCCCCGGGCCGAGATCGAGGGCGAGATGGGCGACTCCCACGTCGGCCTGCAGGCCCGCCTGATGAGCCAGGCCCTGCGCAAGCTCTCCGGCTCGATCTCCAAGTCGCGCACCACCGCCGTATTCATCAACCAACTTCGTGAAAAAATCGGCGTGCTGTTCGGCTCTCCCGAGACGACCCCTGGCGGCAAGGCGCTCAAGTACTACTCCTCGGTCCGGCTCGACATCCGCCGCATCGAGGCGCTGAAGGACGGCCCCGACGTGGTCGGCAGCCGCACCCGCGCCAAGGTCGTGAAGAACAAGGTGGCGCCGCCCTTCCGTTCCGCGGAGTTCGACATCATCTACGGTCAGGGCATCTCCAAGGAGGGCAGCCTGCTCGACGTCGGGGTGGACGTCGGGCTGATCCGCAAGTCGGGCGCCTGGTTCACCTACGAGGGCGACCAGCTCGGGCAGGGTCGCGAGAACGCCCGCAACTTCCTGCGCGACAACCCGGAGCTGGCCCACGAGATCGAGGAGAAGATCAAGGCCCAGCTCGGGATCACGGCGCCGGTACCCGTCGAGCAGCCGGACGGTGCCGAGGCGTCGGCGCCGGCGGCCAAGGCCGACAAGGCCGACGGCAAGCGCTGAGCGCCGGTGGCCGATCGGCTCCCAAAGCGTCCTGCCGGGCTCCGGGAGGAGTCCGGCAGGACGGCCACCAGGGTCGCGCGCGACCCGCGGCCCACGCCGCCGCGCGGACACGAGCCTGCCGGCGAGGGCGGTCCGGAAGGATCGGGGCGCGGAGGTGACCCGGTGGCGAAGGCCAAGGACGCCGCGTTGCGGCTGCTGGCGGCGCGGGCACGGAGCCGAGGGGAGCTCGAGCGGCGGTTGGGCCGGAGCGGCTTCGATGAGGACGTCGTGGCCGCGGCGCTCGACCGGCTGGCCGAGGCCGGCCTGGTGGACGACGCCGCGTTCGCGGTGGCCTATGCGGAGAGCCGAGCCGCTCGTGGGGCCGACGCCCGGGTGATCGCCACCGAGCTGCACGACCGCGGCGTCGCGCCGGACGTCGCTGGCCGGGCGACCGAGGCCGCGGTGCCGGCCGAGGAGCAGGCGGAGCGCTGCCGTCAGGTCGCCGTGGCGAGGCTCGCCCGTCTGGAGGGCCTTGCACCGGAGGTCCAGTTCCGCCGGCTAGCAGGCTATCTGGAGCGCCGGGGGTATCCTGCCGCGGTGATCAGCGCGGTTCTGAGCGACCTCATCCCTCGACGAGATTGAGCTGGGAGTCCGTTCCGACCGTCTCTGACCCTTCCATACCTGTACTGACCTGCCGTTCCTTGACCGAGCAGGCTAGCCGGGCCTACCCTTGGAACTGCCCGGCTTTGCCGAGCTTGATCTGCGATTTTCGTAACCTTGCCAAGCGACCGGCCGTCGGACCTCCATACCCGAGGGGCAAAGGAAGTTCCTTCTGCCTTGAGATCGATCGTTTCGCTACGTGCGACCTCCGGGTCGTAAATCGCAGGCTCTCTGCAGCGCCGGGCGCCGCTCGGCGCTGTCGGCGTTCTGGGCCGCGTAGCTGCGGGCTTCGCGCGTCGGCCGTGCAGGCGGCTTGAACCGGTCGGGTCCCGCCGACCGGGTGACGCGTAAAGGAGGCCGTCGTGGACGCCGGCACCATCGTCGTTGCAGCCGCCGCCCTCGTCGCCGGGATTGGCTCTGGTTTTTTCCTCGGGAGCACGCATCAGCGCAAACAGTCGAGCACGCTGCTCGGGTCGGCGAGACAACAAGCCGAAGCGCTGGTGGAGGACGCCCGTCGCCAGGCCGAGACCGCACGCAGGGAGGCCGCGGTCGAGGGACGAGACGAAGCCCTGAAACTACGGCAAGGAGCCGAGGAGGAGGTCCTCAAGCTTCGACAAGAAGTGGAGGGTGAGATCCGCAGCCGCATGGTCGAGGTCCAGCGGCGCGAGGACCGCCTGCTGGCCCGCGAGGAGGGGCTGGAGAGCAAGTCGACGACCCTGGACCAGCGCGAGCGCGGCCTGCACGAGCGCGAGGAGGGGCTCGAGCAGGGCCGCCACGACCTCGAGACGCAGGTGGAGGAGCAGCGCCGCCGGCTCGAGCAGGTCGCCGCCATGACCACCGCCGAGGCCAAGGCGGTGCTGGTCAAGCAGGTCGAGGAGGACGCCAAGCGGGACGCCATGGGGCTCGTCCGCGATCTCGAGCAGCAGGCTCGGGAGGAGGCCGACCGCCGCGCGCGCAAGATCGTCACCCTCGCCATCCAGCGCGTCGCCTCCGAGCAGACCTCGGAGTCGACCGTGTCCGTGCTGCCCCTGCCGTCCGACGACATGAAGGGCCGCATCATCGGCCGTGAGGGCCGCAACATCCGTGCCTACGAGGCCGTCACCGGGGTCAACCTGATCATCGACGACACGCCCGAGGCGGTGCTGCTGTCCTGCTTCGACCCGGTCCGCCGGGAGATCGGCCGCCTCACCCTCGAGAAGCTCGTCTCCGACGGGCGCATCCACCCGGCCCGGATCGAGGAGACCTACGAGCGCGCCAAGGTCGAGGTCGAGAGCGAGGTGCGGCGCGCCGGCGAGGACGCCTGCCTGGAGGTGGGCATCACCGATCTCCACCCCGAGCTGGTCCGGGTCCTCGGCCGTCTCAAGTACCGCACCTCCTACGGCCAGAACGTCCTCCTGCACCTGATCGAGACCGCTCACCTCGCCGGCGTGATGGCGTCCGAGCTGGGACTGGACGTGCGCCTGGCCAAGCGTTGCGGCTTCCTGCACGACATCGGCAAGGCGCTCACCCACGAGGTCGAGGGCTCGCACGCGATCATCGGGGCGGAGCTGGCCCGGCGCCTCAAGGAGGCGCCCGAGGTCGTCCACGCCATCGAGGCCCACCACGGCGAGGTCGAGGCCCGCACGGTCGAGGCCGTCCTCTGCATGGCCGCCGACGCCATCTCCGGCGGCCGGCCCGGCGCCCGCCGCGAGACCCTCGAGTCGTACATCAAGCGGCTGGAGCGGCTCGAGGAGATCGCCAACAGCTACCCAGGGGTCGACAAGGTCTTCGCCATGCAGGCCGGCCGCGAGGTCCGCATCATGGTCAAGCCCGAGGACGTCGACGACGTCGCCGCGCAGGTGCTGGCGCGGGACCTGGCCAAGCGGGTGGAGCAGGAGCTGCAGTACCCCGGCCAGATCAAGATCACGGTGGTGCGCGAGATCCGCAGCATCGAGTACGCCAAGTAGCGCTGGGGATGACCGGTCGGCGGCGGGCGCCCGTCGGGTAGCATGGGCGCCTGCGCCGCCGGCCAGCGCGGCCGCCGGGCGGCCCGCCGCGAAGATCCGACGAGCTGGGCAGATGAGCGAGCAGCGATACCTGATCCGCACCTTCGGGTGCCAGATGAACGAGCACGACACCGAGCGCATCGCCGGGCTGCTGGAGGCCGAGGGCATGCGCCGGACGGTGGCGCTCGACGACGCCGACCTGGTCGTGCTCAACACCTGCGCGGTGCGGGAGAACGCCGACAACCGGCTCTACGGCACCCTCGGCCACCTCGCCACCGAGAAGGCCAGGCGCGGGCTGACCATCGCGGTCGGCGGCTGCCTGGCGCAGAAGGACCGCGGCACGGTGCTGCGGCGTGCCCCCTGGGTGGACGTCGTCTTCGGCACGCACAACCTCGGCAGCCTGCCCGTCCTGCTGCGCCGCGCCCGTGAGCAGGGCGTCGCCCAGGCCGAGTTCTTCGACGAGATGCAGGCCTTCCCCTCGTCCCTGCCCGCCCGCCGCGACAGCGACTGGTCGGCCTGGGTCGCGATCAGCGTGGGCTGCAACAACACCTGCACCTTCTGCATCGTGCCGATGCTGCGCGGCAAGGAGCGCAGCCGCCGCATCGGCGACCTCGTGGCCGAGGTGGAGGCGCTGGTCGCCGACGGCGTGGTCGAGATCACCCTGCTGGGCCAGAACGTCAACTCCTACGGCACCGACCTGCCAGGGCACCGCCAGCTCTTCGGCGACCTGCTGCGCGCCCTCGACGGCGTCCAAGGTCTCCAGCGGCTGCGCTTCACCAGCCCGAACCCCAAGGACTTCCGCGACGACGTGGTCGAGGCGATGGCGAGCTGCCGCCCGCTGGCCGAGCACGTGCACTTCCCGCTGCAGTCCGGGTCCGACCGGGTCCTGCGGCTGATGCGCCGCGGCTACCGGCGCCGGCGCTACCTGGAGATCCTCGAGCGCATCCGGTCCGCGATCCCCGGGGTGGCCTTCTCCACCGACGTGATCGTCGGGTTCCCTGGGGAGACCGAGGCCGACTTCGCCGACACCCTGGACATGGTCGAGCGGGCCGCGTTCGACTCCGCCTTCATGTTCCAGTACTCGCCCCGCCCCGGCACCGAGGCCGCCGGCATGCCCGACCAGGTCCCGGCCGAGGTCGTCCGGGAGCGTTTCCAGCGCCTCGCCGGGCTGCAGGAGAGCATCAGCCTGAAGCGCAACCAGGCCCTGGTCGGCACCCGGGTCGAGCTGCTGGTCGAGCAGGCTGCCTCCAAGACCGACCCGACCCGCTCCTCCGGCCGGACCCGGACCAACAAGCTCTGCCACTTCCCGGCAGCGGCGGCCGTCGCCCCCGGCGACCTGGTGACCGTCACGGTCGAGCGGGCGGCGCCCCACCACCTGCTCGGCGGGCCCGTGCTCGACCACCGCCCGCGCCGGATCCCTGGAGCCGCCTGCGCGACCCCGCCACCCTCCCGGGTCCTGCCCGCCGGCGCGATCCCCCTTCCGCTCGTCGGCTAGGGAGCCGGTCATGTATCGGTGCCGCGCCTCCCTCACCTGCAGGGACCGGATGCGGCGAGGGCGCGCACCGCGGCTACGTGACCGGCTCCCGAACGCGCCGGGCATGCACCGCCCGCGCGCCACGCCGCCGCCGGTCTCCCCGGTGCCACGGCAACGCGCCGTCGGCGTGGCGCGGCGGTGACCGCCGTGCGGGCGGCGCTGCTGCCGCATCCGCCCCTGCTCGTGCCCGAGCTCGGCGGCCGGGCGGCGGGCGAGCTGGATCCGCTGCGGGCGGCGTGCCGCAAGGCGGTCGAGGGCGTCCTGAGCGCCAGCGGCGCCCTGGTGGTGATCGGCGACGGCCCGGTCTGGGGGATCGCGGCTCGGTCCGCGGTCGGCTCGTTCCTCCCCTACGGCGCCGACGTGGAGGTGCGCCTGCCCGAGGACCGCCTGTGGGCCGACCTCTCCGCGCTTCCCGAGCCGCACCGCCTCGACGACCTGCCCCTCTCCCTGGCGGTCGCCGCCTGGCTGCTGGACCGGTCCGCCGAGGCCCGCCCCAAGCGGCCACGCCTGCACCTGGCGGGGGAGCGCGCCGACGCCGTGCCCAAGCGCGACCCGGTGCCGTCGGGCAGCAAGGTCCCGTCGCTGATCGCCTGCACGGTCCCGGCCACGCTGGGACCAGGGGCTGCCACCGCGGTCGGCGAGGCGCTGGCCGAGGTGGCCGCCGACCACGGACCGGTCGGGGTCCTCGCCATGGGCGACCTGTCGGCCCGCCGCACCGCGGCGGCCCCGGGCGCCTACCACCCCGCCGCCGCCGCGTTCGACGCCGGGATCGCCGACGCGCTGGTCCGGGGAGACCTCGACGCGCTGACCCGGCTCGACCCGGCAGAGGCGGCCGAGCTTCAGGTCGGCGGCCGGGCGGTCCTGCAGGCCCTGGCCGGAGCGATGCGAGCCGGGATGCGGCCGACCGGCGAGGTCCTCTACGACGAGGCGCCCTTCGGCGTCGGGTACCTGGTCGCGCTGCTCACCAGCGCGGCCGAGTCGGCACCGTCGGCGGCCGCCGACACCCGATGAGCCTCCCCGGCGACCACGACGGCCGCCCCGCGAGCGGCCACCACGCGCGGGACGACGGCGGAACCGGGCGGGTCGAGCGGCCAGGCCCGGTGCTCGCGCTGGTCGGGCCGACCGCGTCCGGCAAGACCACGCTCGCGCTGGAGCTCGCCCCCCGGCTCGGCGCGGAGGTCGTCAGCGCCGACGCCATGCTCGTCTACCGCGGGATGGACATCGGCACGGCCAAGCCGACCCCGGCCGAGCGCGCGCGCGTCCGGCACCACCTGGTCGACGTGGTCGACCCTGCCGAGGAGTTCTCGGTCGCGCGCTTCCAGCCGATGGCCCGCGCCGCCATCGCCGAGGTGCTCGACCGGGGCAGGGTTCCGCTGCTGGTCGGCGGGTCGGGCCTGTACTTCCACGCCGTGGTCGACGAGTTCACCTTCCCGCCGACCGACCCGGCGGTGCGCCGCAGGCTCGAGGACGAGGCGCGCGCCCGTGGGCTGCCCGCGCTCTACGAGCTGCTGGCCGACCGCGACCCGTCCGCCGCCGCCCGCATCCAACCAGGCAACCTGCGGCGCATCGTCCGCGCGCTGGAGGTGATCGAGCTGACCGGCCGGGCCTTCTCCTCGTTCCGCGGCGCGATGGACGCGCCGGTGTCGCGCTACCGGCTGACCGTGCTCGGCCTCGACCCCGGGCCCGAGCGGCTCCGCGCCCGCGTCGCCGAGCGGGTCGAGGCCATGGCCGAGGCCGGCCTGGTCGACGAGGTGCGCCGCCTGGCGGCCGGGCCGCTGTCCCGCACCGCCCGTCAGGCCCTCGGCTACAAGGAGCTGCTCGACGCGCTCGAGCGGGGCGGCTCGGTCGCCGACGCCCTGGCCGAGGTGGTCGCCCGTACGCGCGCGTATGCGCGGCGGCAGCTCGCCTGGTTCCGCCGGGACCCGCGGGTGCGATGGAGTACCCTTCCGCCAGGCCCACAGCTCGCCGCCTGGGCGCTGGCGGCGTTCACCCAGGATCCGCCGGGCGCACCGCCCGAGCACGGTGCCTCCCGGACAGGTCAGGAGGAGTAGCCAGCGTGGAGTTCGTCAAGGCGCACGGTACCGGCAACGACTTCGTCGTCGTCGAGGACCTGACCGACCGCTACCGGCTGACACCCGGGTTCGTGCGGGCGGTCTGCGACCGCCACTTCGGCATCGGCGGCGACGGCCTGATCCGCATCGCCCCGGGCCGCCGGGCGCCCTTCTTCATGGACTACCGCAACGCCGACGGCTCGTTCGCGAAGATGTGCGGCAACGGCGTCCGGGTGGTCGGCAAGTACCTGGCCGACCGCGGCCACGTGAGCGGCGGCTTCGACCTGGAGACGGGAGCGGGGGTCAAGCGGCTCGAGCTGCACGCCGCCGACGACGGCGGGATCGACCAGGTGACGGTCGACATGGGCGCGCCCAGCTTCGACCGGGCGGACCTGCCCATGGCCGGCAGCGGCGAGGCGCTCAAGGAGCCCCTGGAGGTGGACGGCGGGACGGTCGTGGCCACCTGCCTGTCCATGGGCAACCCGCACGCGGTGGTCTTCGTCGACGACGTCGACGCCGCGCCGGTGACCACGCTCGGGCCCAAGCTGGAAGTGCATCCGGCCTTCCCCAACCGGACCAACGTGGAGTTCGTCCAGGTGCTCGACCAGCGGTCGGTACGGCAGCGCACCTGGGAGCGCGGCGTCGGCGAGACGCTGGCCTGCGGCACCGGCGCCTGCGCGGTCGCCGTGGCCAGCCAGGTCCTCGGCCTCACCGGGCGGGAGATCGTGGTGGAGCTGCGCGGCGGGCCGCTCACGCTGGCCTGGTCGCACGGTGGGACCGTACGCATGACCGGTCCCGCTCGCGAGGTCGCCCACGGGACCATGGTCGGCGAGCTGCTCGCCATGCTCGAGCCCGCGCCCCGATGAAGCCGCCCCCCGCCCAGGACGGACCTGCCTGACCCGAGGAGTGACAGCCAGCAATGCAGACCGCCCGACGCATCGCTGCCATCCCGCCGTACCTGTTCGCCGAGATCGACCGCAGGATCGCCGAGAAGCGGGCGGCCGGCGTCGACGTGATCAGCTTCGGGATCGGTGACCCGGACCTTCCCACCCCCGACTTCATCGTCGAGGAGCTCGCCCGGGCCGCCGGCGACCCGTCCACCCACCAGTACCCGAGCTACTTCGGCCTGCCCGCCTTCAGGGAGGCCGTCGCCGACTTCTACCAGCGCCGCTTCGGCGTCGCGCTCGACCCTTCCACGCAGGTCCTGCCGCTGATCGGCTCCAAGGAAGGCCTCGCCCACCTGCCCTGGGCGTTCGTCGACCCAGGCGACCCGACGCTGGTGCCCGAGCCCGGCTACCCGGTCTACGAGGTCGCCACCATCCTGGCCGGCGGCGAGCCCGTGCACCTGCCGCTCAGCGCCGAGCGGGGCTGGTTCCCGGACTTCGGCGCGGTCGACGGCGCGGTCGCCGACCGCGCCAAGATCCTCTGGCTCAACTACCCGTCCAACCCGACCGCGGCCGTGGCCACGCTGGACCAGTTCGAGGACGCGGTCCGCTTCGCGGCCGACCACGACCTGCTGCTGGCCCACGACAACGCCTACTCGGAGATCACCTACGACGGATTCGTCGCCCCCTCCGTCCTCGAGGTCCCCGGCGCCATGGACGTGGCGGTGGAGTTCGGCTCGCTGTCGAAGATCTTCAACATGACCGGCTGGCGCATCGGCTGGGTGGTCGGCAACCCGGTCGCGATCGAGGCGCTCGGGCGGGTCAAGACCAATATCGACTCCGGCATCTTCAACGCCGTGCAGCGGGCCGGGCTCGCCGCGCTCCGCAGCGACCTGCCCCACCTGCCCGGCCTGCTCGCCACCTACCAGCGCCGCCGGGACCGCATCATGGACGTCTTCTGGGAGGCCGGCTGGAAGGTCGAGGCGCCCAAGGGCGCCCTGTACGTGTGGCTGCCGACGCCGCCGGGGGAGTCGAGCGTGCGCTTCACGCAACGGCTGCTCGACGACGCCGGGGTGGTGGTCGCTCCTGGCTCCGGCTATGGGCCGAGCGGCGAGGGCTACGTGCGGCTCTCGCTCACCATCCCGGACGCCCGGCTCGACGAAGGCTGCGAGCGCGTGCGCAAGGCGCTGGTGGGCCGCTGAGCGGCAGGCCGCTCGTGCGGCGGGACCCTTGCCGGCTCACCGACGTGATCCCGACCCGCGAGCCCGGCGAGAATGGGCGAGACGGATGGGGAGCAACCCGCTACCGTGGAGGGGATGACGAACCGGACTTCCACCACGCTGCGGCGCGACGACACCGACATCCGGCTCGTCGAGCTGCGTCAGCTCCGGCTCGAACGGGTGGTCCTGGTCGGCGTTGCCGTCGACGGGTCGCTCGAAGCGGCCGAGCGCTCCCTCGATGAGCTCCGGCGCCTGGCCGAGACGGCCGGCGCCGAGGTGCTGGAGACCATGCTGCAACGCCGGGCCAGGCCCGACGCCGGGACCTTCGTGGGCAAGGGCAAGGCCAGGGAGCTGGCCGCCACGGTCAAGGCGCTGGGCGCCGACACCGTGGTAATGGACGAGGAGCTCACCCCGGGCCAGCTCCGTAAGCTCGAGGAGCTGGTCGACGCGAAGGTGATCGACCGCACCGCGGTCATCCTCGACATCTTCGCCCAGCACGCCACCAGCCGCGAGGGCAAGGCCCAGGTCGAGCTCGCCCAGCTCAACTACCTGCTGCCGAGGCTGCGCGGCTGGGGTGAGAGCCTCACCCGGCAGGCCGGCGGCATCGGCGCACGCCGTGGCCCGGGCGAGACCAAGATGGAGGTCGACCGGCGCCGCATCCGCCGGCGCATCACCAAGCTCCGCCGCGACCTGGTCGACCTCGCCCGCACCCGCGACGTCAAGCGGCAGGGCCGCGAGCGTGCCGGCGTGCTCGCCGTGGCCCTGGCCGGCTACACCAACGCGGGCAAGTCGACGCTGCTGAACCGCCTCTCCGGCGCGGGCGTGCTGGTGGAGGACAAGCTGTTCTCGACCCTCGACCCGACCACCCGCCGCCTGCGCCTGCCCGACGGGCGTCCGGCCACGCTCACCGACACGGTCGGGTTCATCGCCAAGCTCCCGCACGACCTGGTCGAGGCGTTCAAGTCCACCCTCGAAGAGGTGGCAAGGGCCGACCTGGTCGTCCACCTGGTGGACGCGTCCCAGCCCGACCCGGCCGGCCAGGTGGCCGCCGTCCGCGCGGTGCTCGCCGAGGTCGGCGCGGCCGGCGTGCCCGAGCTGCTGGTGCTCAACAAGACCGACGTGCTCGACGAGGTGAGCCGGGCGCGGCTCGGGCGGCAGTTCCCCGGCGTCCTGCAGCTCTCCGCCGCCACCGGCGAAGGTGTCGACGAACTGCTGGCGGCGATGGCGGCGCGCCTGCCCCATCCCGAGACGACCGTCGCCGTGCTGCTGCCGTTCGAGCGCGGCGACCTGGTCGACCGCGCCCACCGAGAGGGCGAGGTGCTCGCGGTCGAGCACCTCGCCGAGGGAACCGGCATGACCTTGCGCGCCCCTGCCGCCCTCGCCAGCGCGCTCGCCCCCTACGCCAGCGCCTCCGCCCAGCCCTCCCCCAGGAAGGCCGGCAGGCGCACCGCGCGGTCCTGACCGACCGCCGTGCCCGCGGGCGCGAGTGGCTCGGGCGACACGACGCCGGCCCGGGCGCCTCCGCGCCTCCGTGCCTCAGGTGCGCGAGCTGTGCAGGCGGCGGAGGACGGTGACGACCAGGCCGAGGATGGTGACCTCGTCCCCCTCGATGGGCTCGTAGGCCGGGTTGGCGGGCAGCAGCCGGACCCGTCCCCCCTTGCGGGAGAAGTGCTTCACCGTGGCCTCCGCCTCCGTCCCCTGGAGCATGGCGGCGACCATCTCGCCCTCCTGGGCGTCGGGCTGGCTGCGGACCACGACGTAGTCGCCGTCGAACACGCCCGCCTCGATCATCGAGTCACCGGTGACCTTCAGCATGAACAGCTCGCCCTGGCCGACCAGGTCGCGGGGGAGCGGGACCAGCTCCTCGACCTGCTCCTCGGCGGTGATCGGGACACCGGCGGCGATGCGACCCAGGAGCGGGACGTAGGCGGGCAGCGGCTTGGGCGTGTTGGGCATGCCCTCCATGTGCACCGCGATCGTGCGTGGCTTGGTCGGGTCGCGCCGGATGAAGCCCTTGCGCTGCAAGGCCTCGAGCTGGGAGTGGACGCTGGAGGGTGAGGTCAGCCCGACGGCCTCGCC
>Ga0307278_10000092_pt1 | contig 42658 bp, 44 predicted proteins | sample ER_DNA_117_FD_194482 | JGI IMG/M metagenome (GOLD analysis project Ga0307278, IMG submission 194482) | Bulk soil microbial communities from the East River watershed near Crested Butte, Colorado, United States - ER_DNA_117 | ecosystem: Environmental > Terrestrial > Soil > Floodplain | place... | reverse complement strand
GCGCCACGCCCGACGGCGGGCGCGCCCCCCGGTCGAGGAGGAGTGCATGTCCAACGAGCAGCCGTCACACGACCACGGCACCGCGTCCGAATGCCAGGTGTGTCCCATCTGCATGGGCCTGGCCACGCTCAGGCAGGCTCGTCCGGAGGTGCTGGAGCATCTGATGAAGGCCGGTGCCGAGCTGATGCTGGCGGCCCGCGCCCTGCTGGAGGCGGGCGAGGCCGCCGGCCCGTCGCGCCAGCCCGCCGGGGTGCAGCGCATCCGTGTCGGCTGAGCGGCCGCTTGGGCCGACCGACGGCCGGCTGGCCGTCGGGCTGGACATCGGCGGGACCAAGATCGCCGCCGGGGTGGTCCGTGCCGACGGCTACATCGTCGAGCGGACCCGCATCCCCACCCCGCAGGAGACCGACGAGAAGGTCACCGTCGCCGCCCTGGTCGAGGTGATCGACGAGCTGCGGGCCGCCCAGCCGGAGGTCGAGGCGATCGGCGTCGGCGCCGCCGGGCTGGTGCAGTGGCCCGCCGGCCGGGTCATCTGGGCGCCCCACAACCCCTACCGCGACCTGCCCCTCCGCCGCCTGCTGCACGAGCGGACCGGCCTGCCGACGGTGGTCGACAACGACGCCAACGCGGCCGCCTGGGCGGAGGCGCGCTTCGGCGCCGGCACCGGCAGCGACGACATGATCCTGCTCACCGTCGGCACCGGGGTCGGCGGGGGGATGGTGCTGGGTGGTCGCCCCTACCGGGGCGTGAGCGGCCTGGGGGCGGAGTTCGGCCACATGATCGTCGCGCCCGACGGGGCGCCGTGCAGCTGCGGCAGCAACGGCTGCCTGGAGGCGATGGTCTCCGGCACGGCGCTGGCGCGTCTGGGGCGCGAGGCGGTCCTGGCCAACCCGGAAGGCGGGCTCGCCCGGCACGCCGGGGACGCCGGGGAGATCACCGGGCCGCTGGTGTTCGACGCGGCCAGGGCCGGCGACCCGACCGCCCGCGCGCTGTTCGATCGCATGGGCTTCTGGCTCGGCGTCGGCATCGCCTCGCTGGTGACCGCGTTCGACCCCGAGCTGGTGGTGGTCGGCGGCGGCCTGGTGACCACCGGCGACCTGCTGCTGGGGCCGGCCCGGACGAGCTTCAAGCGCTACGTGTTCGCGCCCGCCTACCGCACGCTGCCGCCGGTGGTGCCCGCCCGTCTCGGCCCGGAGGCCGGGCTGGTCGGAGCGGCCACGCTGGCGCTGCGGGCAGGCGGCTGAGGGCGGATCGGCCCGGACGTCCGGGATCGGCCGCCAGGTCTAGGGAAAATCGTCTCCTGATCGTTATCAAGCGTGTCGGGCGTCACCCTAGGAGAGCAATTGCCACGCTGCGCGCTCGCAATTCCGGGCACTTCCGAGCCGCAATGCCGTGAGCAGCAGCGTCCAGTAGGAACGCCTGATCGTGCTGGTGCGTCCGTGACCGCGCCGCCGGGTGATTGAGACTATGGGGACTAGGGCTTGTGTGCTACGCATGGCCCAAAATAGCTGCGCCATTTTCTCGGGGCGCAGGATTGCGTTTTTCGCGAGACGGCACGCAAAATCGTGGCAGCAACTCGACCTGTCCGCCGCTGCGCCCACCCGCACGGGTGAGCGCGAGGGAGAGAATATGGACGCGCGCTTCGGATGGTCTGGGACGGTCCTGCGTGATGGCCGCGCCGAGACTGTTCAACCGCTGGACATTTCCGCGTCACCGACGGAATTTTCGCGGTCCAGGGGCAGCGCGTTCGAACACGCTCCTGAGAGCGCTTCCACGCCCCGTCCCGCCGTGGCGGCGTCGACCACGTGGTCGCGCAGCCGCCGCGGGGAGAGCGCTCCCACCAGCGCGCGTTCGCGGTCCACCACCTGGTCGCGGACCAGGCCGTCGACCACCTGGTCGCGCTCGACCCACTCGACGACCTGGTCGCGTCTGCGGCCCTCGACTACCCGGGGGCGGTCGAGCCGCTCCACCACCTGGTCGCGCACGCGGCGTTCGACCACCTGGTCGCGGACGAGTCCGTCGACCACCTGGTCGCACGCCGGCCGCCCGACCACCTGGTCGCACGCCAGGCGGTAGCCGGCATGGCGGGGGGTCTCCACGTCGACCGGGTGCTCATGACAGAATGCCGGCACGGCGTGACCCGGCCCTCCAGGCTGGCCACCGGGTCGCGCGGCCCCCGATCGTCGACGCGCTCGTCCCCCATTCCTCGGACCCGAGATCGACCGAGAGCGCTCCGACCATCGTGCCGCGCCCTACGAGCGCCGACGACGTAGCCGAGAACGGCAGGGGGAGCGGGATGGCCACCATCGGCGAGCCGACGGCACCCCGACGCGGGGTCCGCAACTCGCTGCCGCACGGGGCCTGGCTCTTCGTGCTCGCGGTCGCCGCGGGCGCGACCGTCGAGGCCGTGCTGGTGCTGCCGGCGGCCACGAAGCGCCTGTCCGGAGGCTGGCACGAGGCCTGGCTCCCGGTCGCCTACGCCGCCGGCCTGGTGCTCGCCGAGCGCTTCGTCGTCCGGGTGCCGCTGCGCAACCACCGCTTCTCCATCGGCGTCGCGGAGATCGTGATCGTCCTGGGCGTGGTGTTCATCCAGACGCCGCTGCTGGTGCTCGCCACCGGCCTCGGCATCGCGGCGAGCCAGTGGCTGTTCGAGCCGCAGCGGGTCAAGCGGCTGTTCAACGTGCCGCAGTACATGCTCTCGGTGGGCGCCGCCGCGGTGGTCTCCGCCCAGCTCATCCAGCGGCTGAGCGAGGGCGACCCGACCGTCGCGGCCGCCTCCGGCGGGCCCGTCGGCGGCTTCGACCCCGCCCTGACGGTCCTCTGGGTCCTCGGCATGGCCGCCTTCTTCGTGGTCAACCACACCCTGGTGAGCATCGTGATCGGCCTGTCGGTGGGGCAGGGCCTGTCCCAGGCGTGGCTGCGTGCCGCCCCGGTGGCCGCCGCCGACTGGGCGGCGAGCACCGCCTACGGCCTGGTGATCGCCGCGCTGGTGGTCGACCACCGGGCGCTGCTGCTGCCGCTGCTGGTGGTGCCGATCGGCCTCACCCTGCTCGGCAACCGGGCCTGGGCGCGCAGCCTCGCCCAGGGCCAGCGGATGCACTCGCTCTACCAGGCCGGCCGCGCCCTCTCCAACCGGCTCGGCGACCTCGGCGCCTGGCAGGCGTTCGTGCGGCAGGTCGCCGAGGTGCTGAACTGCGAGGGGGCGGCGGTGTTCCTCGGCCGTTCCGCCGACGGCGTCCTCGAGGTGATCGCCAGCGACGGTTCCAGCGACCGGCTGACGGTGACCCCGTCGCCGGTCGCCTGGGAGCAGGCGGCCAAGGGCTACGCCACCCGCTCGGCATGGGTGCGGCTGCACCTGGTGCCGATGGAGGCGGAGGGCCGCACGGTCGGCTACATGGCCGCCTCCGGCCCGCGGGTCGACACCGACTTCACCGGCGACGACCGCGAGTCCCTGCTCACCCTCGCCAACCAGGCGGCCGCCGCCCTGCTCAACGAGGACCTCTACCGCGAGGCGGAGAACGAGCGCGCCACCCTGCGCGACATCGTCGGCCACTCCACCGACGGCATCTACACCGTCGGGGGCGACCGCACCGTGCGCTCCTGGAACCCGGCCATGGCCGCGCTGACCGGCTACGCCGAGGAGGAGGCGATCGGGCAGAAGTGCTTCAACCTGCTGCGCGCCCGCGACGCCCGCGGGGTGGACATGTGCGCCAACGACTGCCCGATCCTGGCCGCCGCCCAGTCGGCCCACGAGGAGATCCGCGACGCCTCGGTGCTCAGCAAGGACGGCCGCGCGCGCTGGATCAACTACGCCCACGCGCCGGTCGTCACCGGCGAGGGCGAGATGGAGGCCGACGTCGTGGTCGTCCGCGACGTCACCCGCGAGCGCCAGACCGACGAGCTCAAGAGCGACTTCGTCGCCAGCGTCTCGCACGAGCTGCGCACGCCGCTGACGCCGATCAAGGGGTTCCTGCTGACGCTGATGCGCGAGGACCGCGACTTCGCCAAGGAGCGGCGCCGCGAGTACTACAAGCTGATGCTCACCCAGGCCCAGCGGCTGGAGCGCCTCATCGAGGACCTGCTCGAGGTGACCCGCCTGGAGAGCGGCGCCGGCCTGGTCGACGCCACCCCGATCGATGCGGTCGACCTGGTCAGGCAGGTGGCCGACCGGTTCATGGCCGAGGCCGAGGCCGGCGAGCGGGTGATCCACCCGGTCCTGCCCGACCACTCGGTCTACTGCCGCGGCGACTGGCTCCGGGTCGACCAGGTGCTGGGCAACCTGCTGTCCAACGCGCTGCGCTACTCCCCGCCGCACGAGCCGATCGAGGTCCGCCTGATCCCGCAGGGCCGCGAGGTCGTCTTCGAGGTGCGCGACTGGGGTCCCGGCATCCCGATCGACGAGCAGGCGCGCATCTTCGAGCGCTTCCACCGCCTGGGCCACTACATGACCAGGGAGCCGGGCGGTGCCGGGCTGGGGCTGTACCTGGCCAAGCGGCTGGTCGAGGCGATGGGCGGCCGTATCTGGGTGTCCAGCCGCCTGGGCGCGGGCTCGGTCTTCTCCTTCGCCCTGCCCTCCGAGCCCAGCCTCGGCGCCGTCCGCTCGCCCCGCGACCAGCGGGACATCGGCTAGTTACTCCTCGATCAGCTCGCTGAGCTTCTGCACGGTCTGGTTGGGCGGCTCGGCACGGACGCAGATGTCCTCCATGACGTGCAGGTACTGCTCCACGTCGTCGCGCCGGTCCAGGTACAGGGCGCTGGTCAGGTGCTCGACGTAGACGACGTCGGGCAGCTCCTCGGCGGCGAAGCGCAGCAGGCTGAAGGCGCCGGCCATGGCCGGGTGCGCGCCGGCGGCGAACGGCAGGACCTGCAGGATGACGTTGGGCAGCTCGGTGGCGTCGATCAGCCGCTCGATCTGGGTGCGCATCACCTTGGGGTTGCCGACCCGGCGCCGCAGGGCCGCCTCGTCCACCACCGCCCACAGCCGGGGTCCGTCCGGCCGGGTGAGCACCTCCTGCCGCTTCATCCGCAGCGCGATGCGCCGGTCGGTCTCCTGCGAGGAGACGGCGAGCTGCGCGCCCCGCATCACCGCGTGCACGTAGTCCTCGGTCTGCAGCAGGCCCGGGACGAGCTGGCCCTCGTAGGTCCGGATCAGCCTCGCGGCCGACTCCAGGTCGACGTAGGCGCGGAACCACGGGGGCAGGACGTCGCCGAAGTTGTGCCACCAGCCGGGCACGTTGGCCTCGCGCGCCAGGGTGACGATCGCGGCGGTCTCGTCCGGGTCGGTGACGCCGTAGAGCGCCAGCAGGTCGAGGATGTCGCGCTCCTTGAAGCCGACCTGCCCGTTCTCGAGGCGGTGGATCTTCCATTCGGACGCTCGGATCGCCTCGCCCGCGGCCTCCCGCGTGATGCCCTTGTCCATGCGTAGCCGGCGCAGGCGCGCGCCGATCAGCATGCGGCGGACGGTCGGCCCGGTACCAGGCTGCGAGTCCGTCACGTCCTCCCTCCAGTACAGGCACCCGGCGAGAGTCTGCCACTTCGTCAGGCTTCTGACTATCGATGGTCGTGATGGTAGCCAACGGGTGAACGGGGGAGGAGGTCCAGTAGGGGTCCTCAGGCCTCCGGGGCCAGCTCGCCTGCCAGGGCGCCGAGGAACAGGCCGACGTCGGTGACCACTCCGGTCGTCTGGGTGGAGCCACGGTCGGCCAGCTTGGTCACGGTCGCGGGGTTGATGTCGACGCAGACCAGCGGCACCGAGGCGGGCAGCAGGTTGCCGGTGGCGATCGAGTGGAGCATGGTCGCGACCATGATGCCGCAGCCGACGCCGGGCAGGAGCGAGCGCATCTGCCGCTGGGCATCGATCACGTCGGTGACCGTGTCGGGGAGGGGGCCGTCGTCGCGCACCGACCCGCCGAGCACGTAGTCGATCCCGCGGGTGATGCAGGCGTGCATGATGCCGGAGGTGAGCACGCCCTGCTCGACCGCCTTGGAGACCGAGCCGCAGCGGCGGATGGTGTTGAGGGCGCGGATGTGGTGCTCGTGGCCGTGCTCGACGCCGATCCCTTCGGCCAGGTTGACGCCGAGGCTGGTGCCGTACAGCGCGCCCTCGATGTCGTGGGCGGCCAGGGCGTTGCCCGCGAACAGCAGGTCCACGTAGCCGGCCTCGATCAGGCGGACCATCGCCGGCCCCGCCCCGGTGTGGACCACCGCCGGCCCGGCCACCCAGAGGATCTTCTCGCCGCGCGCCTTGGTGGCGCGCATGGCGCTGGCCACCCGGCGCACGATCAGCCCGTGTGGCTTCTCGCTGGACACCTGGGAGGACATGAACTCGAAGACCTCGCCGGCGCGTCCCCGGTCACGTGGCCGCACGCGGATGCCGCGGCTGCCGACCACCACCGGCGCGCCCTTCGGCACGTCGCTCATCGGCGCCGTGCGGGCGCGGCCCTCCCGGACCACGATGGCGCAGTCCATCTCGGGGTTCTCCACCCGCAGCCAGCGGCCGTCGACCCGCACCTCGGTCTCCAGGTTGGTCGAGGAGTAGAAGCCCTCGGGCAGCACCCCGTCGATCTCGGCCGGCGCCAGGCTGGCCTCGCCGGTCTCGACCCTGGTCATGCCCAGGCCCATGAGCGACTGGATCAGGCCCTCGAGCTGCTCGGGGTCCTCGGCGGTGACCTTGAGCCGGGCGTAGGACGGGTCGACCGGGGTGCGGCCGACGTCGAACTGCTCGATCTCGTAGTCGGCGAGGGCCTCCCGCACCTGGTCGAGGATGCGGGTGAACAGCATCGAGTCGATCACGTGGCCGGTGATCTCGAGGGTCTCTGATGTGGCGGGCATGGCTCCTCGTCGGCGTCAGGGTGGGCGACGCTCGATTCTACGACCGCCGGCGCCGTCAGGGGCTGCTCGTCACCCGGCGGAAGAACTCCACGCTGTCGTCGAAGATGGTGCTGCGCTCCAGGTCGAGCGTTGCCACGTGGTAGGAGCGTTCCAGCCACACCACCCGCACGTCGCTGGAGCCGGCGCGCGTGGCGACCAGCTCGGTGTTGCCCGGCACGACCACGTGGTCCTGGCGCGACACGAAGCACAGCAGCGGCTGGGTGACCCGCGGCAGCGCCGCGCGCACGCCCCGCTGGAAGGTTCGCAGCGAGGCGAGCGTCCGCAGCGGCACGTGCTCGTAGGCCAGCTCCTTGGCCTCGGAGTCCGCCAGGTCGCTGCCGACCCCCGGGGCGCTGGCGACCAGCAGCTTGAGCAGCGGCAGCAGCAGGAGCCGGCGGTCCTTCGAGAACAGCCAGGGGTTGACCGTCACCAGCCCGCGCACCTTCCCCGGCCTGGTCGCCGCCAGGTGCAGCGCGAGCGCCCCGCCGAACGACAGCGCCCCGACCACCACCCGCCCGCAGCGCTCGGCCAGCTCGTCGAGGGCCTGCTCGCTGGCCGCGACCATCTCCGGGGCGCGCCGCGCCGCCAGGTCGTGCCAGTGGGTGCCGTGTCCCGGCAGGCGCGGGCAGCGCACCGTGAAGCCGGCGTCGCGCAGCGCCTCGCCCCACGGGCGCAGCCCCTGCGGCGAGCCGGTGAAGCCGTGCAGCAGCAGCACGCCGACGTCGCCGCCGTCGAACGCGAACGGCTCGGCGCCGGCCAGAACGGAATACGCCATGCCCATCTCCTGTAGACCGCGGGGACGCTCGGCTGGACGGTGCGATCCTCGCAGACCGGCGGCTGGCGCGCCGCCGGTAGACTGCGACGGGTCTCGCGGCGGCCCTCGGCTCCGTGCCACGGCCGCCCGTGCCCACGCCGTCGAGTAGCTGACCCGGGACCTGCCATGCCGATCGACCTGCGCTCCGACACCCTGACCCGGCCGACCCCCTCGATGCGTCGCGCCATGGCGGCGGCCGAGGTCGGCGACGACATCTGGCGCGAGGACCCGACCACGCGGCGCCTGGAGGCGGCCGTGGCCGAGCGCTTCGGCCGCGAGGCGGCCCTGTTCGTCCCCTCCGGGACCATGGGCAACCAGGTGTGCCTGCGCCTGGCCGCCCGGCCGGGCAGCGAGGTCATCGCCAACGAGGACAACCACATCTTCTGGTACGAGTCGGGCGCCGCCCCGGCGCTGAGCGGCATCCAGCTCCACGCCGTCGCCGGCGAGCGCGGCCGGCTCGACCCGGCGGCGGTCGCCGCCCGCATCCGCGCGGCCGCCTACGGCGTGCCGACCGCGGCGGTCGCGGTCGAGCAGACCCACAACCGCGGCGGCGGCGCCGTCCACCCCGTCGCCGAGCTGGAGGAGCTGCGCGCGCTGACCCGTGCGGCAGGGCTCCACCTGCACTGCGACGGGGCGCGCATCTGGAACGCGGCGGTGGCCACCGGCGTGCCGCTGGAGCGCTACGGTGCCCTGTTCGACTCGCTGTCGGTGTGCTTCTCCAAGGGCCTGGCCGCGCCGGTCGGCTCGGCCGTGGTCGGCGACCGGGAGCTGGTCGAGCGGGCGCGCAAGGTGCGCCAGCTCCTCGGCGGCGGGATGCGCCAGTCGGGCGTGCTCGCCGCCGCCGCACTGGTCGCCCTCGACGAGATGGTCGACCGCCTGGCCGACGACCACGCCAACGCCCACGCCACCGCGAAGGCGGTCGCCGCCGGCGTGCCGGGCAGCACCGACCCGGCCCTGGTCGAGACGAACATCGTGCTGCTGGCGACGGGCCCGTTCGCGACCGACGGGCCGGGCCTGGTCGCCCGCCTGGCCGAGGGCGGCGTGCTGGCCGCCGCGGTCGGGCCGGAGCAGGTCCGGCTGGTGTTCCACTACGAGGTTCGCGGCGACGACGCCGAGCGGGCGGCGCGGGCGATCGTGGCCGCCGCGGCATGACCGCCGAGCTGGGCCTGTCCGACGTGGAGGCGGCCGCGGTCCGTGTGGCCGGCCGCGTGCACCGCACCCCGGTGCTGCGCTCGCGCCTGCTCGACGCCGAGCTGGGCTGCCGGGTCCTCGCCAAGGCCGAGCACCTGCAGCGGACCGGCTCGTTCAAGGCCCGCGGGGCGACCAGCGCGGTGCGGGCGCTCGAGGAGGAGGTGCGGGCGCGCGGGGTGATCGCGGTCAGCTCCGGCAACCACGCCCAGGCGGTCGCGATGGCCGCCGCCGAGGCGGGCGTGCCGGCGCTGATCGTGATGCCGGCCGGGTCGAACCCCGCCAAGCTCGCCGCCACCCGCGCCTACGGCGCCGAGGTGGTCAGCGAGGGCGTCACCCACGAGCGCCGCGACGCGGTGGTGCTCGCCCTCGCGGCCGAGCGCGGCCTGCACCTGATCCACCCCTACGACGACCCCGACGTCATCGCCGGGCAGGGCACCGCCGCGCTGGAGCTGGTCGAGCAGGTGGGGGAGGAACTGGACGCGGTGGTCGTCCCGGTCGGCGGCGGCGGGCTGATCGCCGGCACGGCCACGGCGGTGAAGGGCCGCTGGCCGGGCACCCGCGTGATCGGGGTCGAGCCGGCGGTCGCCGCCGACGCCCAGCGCTCGCTCGCCGAGGGCCGCCGCGTCAGCCTGCCGTCGGCGCCGGTCACGCTCGCCGACGGCGTGCGCGCCCTCACCCCGGGGGAGCGGCCCTTCGCGGTGATGCGGCGGCTGGTCGACGAGATCGTCACCGTGACCGAGGAGGAGCTGGTGGCCGCCGTGGCGCTGCTCTGGTCGCGCACCAAGCAGCTGGTGGAGCCGTCGGGGGCGCTGCCGGTGGCGGCCCTGCTGACCGGGGCGGTCCGCGCCCGGCGTGCCGGCGTGATCCTGTCGGGCGGCAACGTGGACGCGACCGCGCTGGCCCGGTGCCTGGTCCCGGTCGGTGGCTGACCTGCGGCCCGGCGAGCCCACCGTGGGCTCGCCGGGGCGTACCCTACCGCCGGCCGGGGAGACCGGTCCGCCTCCGACCGGCGTGCCTGGAGAGGTGATCTCGCTGCGACTTGCCCTGACCTTCGACGACGTCCTGCTGGTGCCGCGACGCTCGCGCGTGCGCTCGCGCCGGCACGTCGCCACCCGTTCGAGCTTCACGCGCGGCATCGAGCTGGCCATCCCGATCGTCTCCGCCAACATGGACACGGTGACCACCGCGCCGATGGCGATCGCCATGGCCGAGCTCGGGGGGCTCGGCGTGATCCACCGCTTCCTGCCGGTGGAGGCGCAGGCCGACGAGGTCCGGCGGGTCAAGCGCTACCTCGGCCACGTGGTCACCGAGCCGTACACCATCGGCCCGGAGCGCACCGTCGCCGAGGCCGCCGCCGAGGCGGCCCGGCTCGGGGTCACCGGCCTGGTGGTGGTCGACGCCGAGCGCCGGCCGCTCGGCATCCTCACCGCCCGCGACATGCGCGCCGCCGCCGAGGCCGGCGTCGCCGCGGCCATGACCCCGGCCGAGCGGCTGGTCACCGCGCCGGCCGGCACCGGCCTCGACGAGGCACGCAAGCTGCTCGACCGCCACCGTATCGAGAAGCTGCCGCTGGTCGGCGACGACGGCCGCCTCGCCGGGCTGATCACCCTGCGCGACCTCGCCCTGCGCGACCAGTACCCGCAGGCCACCCGCGACGAGCAGGGACGCCTGCGGGTGGCGGCGGCCGTCGGGGTGCGCGGCGGCTACCTGTCCCGGGCCGAGGCGCTGCTGCAGGCGGGGGTGGACGCGCTGGTGGTCGACGTGGCCCACGGCCACGCCGACCACACCCTCGACGTCATCCGCGAGCTCAAGTCCGCCTGGCCGGACTGCGAGCTGGTGGCCGGCAACGTCGCCACCGCCGACGGCTTCGGCGACCTGGCCGCCGCCGGCGTGGACGCGGTCAAGGTCGGCATCGGCCCCGGCTTCGCCTGCACCACCCGGCTGGTCGCCGGCGTCGGCGTGCCCCAGCTCACCGCCATCCTCGACTGCGCCGCCGCCGCCCGCGAGAACGGCACGCCGCTGATCGCCGACGGCGGCATCCGCCACCCTGGCGACGTGGCCAAGGCGATCGCGGCGGGCGCGAGCACGGTGATGGTCGGCTCGCTGTTCGCCGGCCGCCAGGAGAGCCCCGGCGAGGTGGTGCGCCGCGGCGGCCGCCACTACAAGGTGTTCCGCGGCATGGCCTCGTACGCGGCGGCCGCCGCGCGGCTGGAGATCGAGGGCCGCGGCGACGCGCTCGACCAGTACGTGCCCGAGGGCGAGGAGATGGAGTTCCCGCTGCGCGGCCCCGTCGCCGAGATCGTCGGCGAGCTGGTCGGCGGCCTGCGCAGCGGCATGAGCTACATCGACGCGGCCACCGTGCCGGAGTGCTGGGAGCGGGCCGTGTTCGTGCGCCAGACGCAGGCCGGCCAGCTGGAGTCGAGCCCTGGAGCGCCCGCCGGCTGAGCGATTGCCGCGGGCGGCCGAGGGTACCCAGTGGTGCTGCGCCGCCGGTTTCCGCAGCAGGCCGGGCCCTGGTCATCCCGGCGCCTGCGCGGGCCGGCGGCCAGCACAGTGGTGCTAGCTTCTCTGCCATGCAGAACGTGCAGCGCCTGGCCGTGCCGGCATGGACCCGCTGGTTCGTCGGCGCCTTCCTGACCGTGTTCGTGGTGTGCGGCGTGGCCGGCGTCGAGGCGTGGCCGCTGACCGGCTGGCGGCTGTTCGCCGACGCGCGCCGGCCGGTCCAGGTCGCCTGGCAGGCCGTGACCGTCGACGGGGCCGGGCACGAGACGCCGGTGCCGTTCCGCGACCTGCCGGTCGGCTTCCACGGCAACGTGCAGGTGCTCAAGGGCTTCGCCCGGCTCCCCGCCGCGGAGCAGGCGGCCGTCTGCCGGGCCTGGGCGGACGCGGTGCGGGCGCGCGGCGGCCAGGTCGAGGCCGTGCGCATCTACCGGACGGGCGCCGACGTCTCCAGGCGGGTCGGCGAGCGGGGCGCGCCACCCGCCCGCGAGCTGCGCTGGACTTGCCAAGGCGGTGGCGTTGCGGCGGCCTGAGGCGGCTGTGGCGTCGGCCGAGGCGTGGCTGTTCGCCCCGGGCGATCCGCGCCGGGTCGCCGCGCTGCGCATCGGCCTCGGCGCGGTGCTGGCGCTGCGCCTGGCCACCGGGCCGTACCTGGAGCTGGCCAGGCAGCCGGCCGCGCTGTTCCGGCCGATCTCCTTCCTGCACCTGCTCGACGCGATGCCGTCGCCCGGGATCGTGGCCGTGCTCCAGGTCGTCGCCACCGCCGCCGCGGTGCTCGCCTGCGCCGGGGTCGCCGCCAGGGTCACGCTGCCGCTCGCCTGGGCCGGCGCGCTGCCGCTGATCGCCATGACGTCGAGCCTCGGCAAGGTGGTCCACAACGACGTCCTGCTGCTGCTGGCCCTGGTGCCGCTGCTGCCGGCCCGCAGCGCCGACGCCTGGTCGCCCGGGGCGCGCCGCCGGCGGGCCGGGCGGGCGCCGGGCGTGGCCTACGGCTGGCCGGTGCGCACCGCCCTGCTGGTGGTGGCGGGCGCGTACTTCTTCACCGGCCTCGCCAAGCTGCTGCACGCCGGCCCGGCGTGGGTGACCAGCGGCAACCTGCGCTGGGTGCTGTACGCCAGCAGCGATTCGGCGGCCGCGCCCAACCCGGCGGCGCTGTTCGTCGCCGACCGGCCCTGGCTCGCCCACCTGGTCGCCTTCGCCACCCTGGCGCTGGAGCTGGGCTTCCCGCTGGTGCTGCTGCGCCCGCGCGCCGCCCTGGTGCTGGTCCCCTGCGTGCTCGCCATGCACGCGGGCATCTGGGTCGCGATGGGGCTGAACTACTGGCCGATGGCCGTCACGGTGGTGCTGGTGCTGGTCGACTGGGCCGCGGTGGCGGACCGGCTGCGCCCCTACAACCACTTCTTGCGCTTGAAGAAGAGCCACAGGCCCGCACCGGACAGCACCATGAGCCCGAGCGCCCAGGCGTAGCCGTAGCGCCAGCGCAGCTCCGGCATGTGGGTGAAGTTCATGCCGTACACGCCGCCGATCACGGTCAGCACCGCGAAGATCGCCGCGTATGCGCCGAGCGTCCTGGCCACCTCGGCGACCTTGTTGGAGACCACCGAGAGGTTGGCGTCGAGCGCGCCCGAGGCCAGGTCCTGGTAGTCCTCGACGCTCTCCACCACGCGGATCAGGTGGTCGTAGATGTCCTGCAGGTAGCGCCGCGTCTCCTCGCCGAACAGGCCGAGGTCGCGGCGCAGCAGCACCTGCATGGCGTCGCGCATCGGACCGGCGACGCGGCGCACCGCCACCATGTCCCGGCGCAGGCGGAAGAGGTCGGACTGCACCTGGCCGCTGCCCGCGAAGACGGCCTCCTCGAGGTCCTCGACACGCTCCCCGATCGCGTCCAGCGCGGGGAAGAAGGCGTCCACCAGCTCGTCGAGCACGACGTAGAGCAGGAAGCCGCCGCCCTGGTCGGCCAGCTCGGGGTGGGCTCGGATGCGGGCGGCGACCGCCTCGGCGTCGACCGGCCGGCCGTGGTGGAAGCTGACCAGGAAGTTGCGGCCCGAGACGAGGTCGACCTCGAGCAGCTCGGCCGGCGGCTCGGCCCTGGCCCGCTCGACCGTGTAGCAGACCAGCATCACGTAGTCCTTGAACTGCTCGACCTTGGGGCGCCGGTTGGGGGTGCCGCAGGTCTCCAGCACCAGCGGGTGGAGCTCGAACTCCTCGCCCATGGCATCGAGCTCGTCCTTGCTCGGCGAGACGACGTCGACCCAGATCAGCACGCCGGGCTCCTGGCGCACCTCGGACAGGTCGGCCACCGGCACGGTGGTCAGCTCCTCGCCTTCGCGGTAGACCCGGACCTTGATCACGCCGTCCTCCGGTGCCCGAGGCCGCGGCGTCCCGCCACGGACCGGCATGAGGGTAGTCGATTCACCGTCACGAGGCGGGGCGGAGCGGGTACTCACCCGGCGTCGCCACCGGCTCCTCGGCCGGGCGGCCCAGCGCGGCGACCAGCATGCCGGCGACGATGCAGGCGGCGCCGAGCCAGCCGCGGGCGGCCAGGCGCTCGCCGGCGAGCCAGAAGGCGAACAGGGCGGCGAACACCGGCTCCATGGTGAAGATGATGGCCGTGCGGGTGGGGGAGACGTCCCGCTGCGCCCTGGTCTGGACCAGGAAGCCGCCGGCGGAGGCGAGCACGGCGGTGACGGCGAGGGCGCACCAGACCTGCGGGGAGCCCGGCAGGCGCAGGTCGCCGGCCGCGCCCGCCCAGGCGAGGGCGAGCACGCCGGTGGTGGCGAGCTGCACCACCGCGAGCTGGTAGCTGGCGTGGCGCGGCGAGTAGCGGCCGAGCAGCAGGATGTGGGTGGCGAACGCGAAGGCGCAGCCGAGCACGAGCAGGTCGCCGCGGCGCACCTCCAAGCGCTCCAGCGTCAGCAGGGCCAGCCCCGCGGCGGCGAGCAGCGCGCCCGTCGCCGGCCAGCGGCCTGGCCGCTGGCGCAGCACCAGGGCGCCGAGCAGCGGGGTGAGCACGACCGCGAGCCCGGTGATGAAGCCGGCGCTGGATGCGCTGGTGTACTGCAGGCCGACGGTCTGCAGGGTGTAGCCGGCGAACAGCGCCAGCCCGGCGACCACGCCGGCGGCGGCCAGCCCACGGTCCGGCCGCAGCGCCTGGCGCGGCCGCAGCGCGGCGAGCAGCGCCGCCGCCGCGAGGAAGCGCACGGCGATGAAGGCCGACGGCGGCACGCGGGCGACCGCCTCGCGGACCACCACGAACGTCGCCCCCCAGACCGCGGTGACCGCGACCAGCGCCAGCTCCCAGCGCCAGACGGCCAGGCCGGGTGCCCTCCGGTCGGCGATCACCGCCGCCCGGCGTGGCTGAGCCCGGCCTCACGGAGCTTCTTCAGGCGCGCGACGTCGCGTGCCTGGGCGGCCGTCCCGCCGGGGGTCTCGGTGACCATGGCGGCAGCGGCGAGGCCGGGATGGGCGAGGACCGCGGCGAAGCCGTCGTCGCCGATGGTGCCGTCGCCGATGCTGGCGTGCCGGTCACGGCGGGACCCGGCCGGCTCGGCCGAGTCGTTCGCGTGCACCAGGCTCACCCGGTCGCCGACGGCGGCGAGCAGCCCGGTCAGCGCCGCCGTGGCGCCGGCGATGGTCGACAGGTCGTAGCCGGCGGCATGCGCGTGGCAGGTGTCGAAGCAGACCTTCAGCCTCGGGTGCCAGCCGAGGACGTCGAGCAGCTCGGCCATCTCCTCGAAGCGGGACGCGACCGCGTTGCGCGTGCCCGCGGTGAGCTCGAGCAGCAGGTCGGGCCCGTCGCCGTCGTCGAGCAGGGGCAGGATCGCCTCGCGGCTGCGCCGCAGCCCCTCGGCACGGCCGGCGCCCAGGTCGGAGCCGGCGTGCGCGACCACGCCGTCCGCCCCGATCGCCGCCGCCTTGGCGAGGGTCGCCCGGACCACCGCCACCGACCTGTCGCCGGTCTGGCCGGCCGAGCTGGCGAAGTTCACCAGGTAGGGAGCGTGCACGAAGACCGGTCCGAGCCCGTCCTCGACGACCAGGCGCCGGAACAGCAGCTCGGCCGCCGCATCGGGCACGGGAGGCGCCCAGCCGCGCGCGTTCGAGACGAAGACCTGGAACGCCTCGCAGCCGGCCTCCCTGGCATTGGCCACGGCGTTGAGCAGCCCACCGGCGACCGAGACGTGCGCACCGATCCTCATGGCCGCACAGCCTACGACTGCCCCGCAGGCAGGGCGACTGCGGCCGTGGCGGGCGGCTCGCTCCCCGCAGTGCCAGCCTGCCGAATCAGACAGGACTCCTGAACAGCACCACCACCGAGCCGCGGCGGACCCTGCTGCCCGGACCGGGGCTCTGGTCGAGGATGCGGTCGCCGAGCAGGAGCAGCCTCGGCACCAGGCCCTGGTTGCGCAGGGCCGTGGTGGCCTCGGCGACGGTCAGGCCTCGGACGCTCGGCACGGTGACCTCGTCGCTGCCCTTGCTGACCTCCACCTGGACGGTGCTGCCCTGCTCCACGCTGGTGCCGGAGCCGGGGCTGGTGCGCACCACGAAGCCGGGCCGCACGCCGCCGGCGAACACGTTGACCCGCTCGGCGCCGAGCCCGCGGGCCGCCAGCCGCCGCTTGGCCTGCGCGAAGCTGATGCCGTCGACGTCGGGCACGTCGACCCTCGGCCGCCCGGTCGAGACGACCAGCTGCACCTCCTGGCCGGCGATCGCGGTGCCGGCAGCCGGGTTGGTGCCGATCACGCGGCCGTTGGGGACGCGCTGGCTCGGCTGCTGGTCGACGCGGTAGCGCAGGCGGAGCTGGTCGAGCTGGGCCCGGGCAGCGCCCAGCTCGGCGTTGGCCAGGTTGGGCAGGGTGATGCCGGACGAGGGGACCAGCTCGACCACGGTGAAGCGGCGCACGGCGCGCTCCGGCGGCACCGACTGCGCCGCGATGCGGCCGGCGGGCACGCTCGCCGACGGGCGTGGCTGTTGCACGTGGACGCGCAGCAGGTGGCGGCGCAGCTCGAGCTTTGCGAAGCCCTCCGACCTGCCGACCACCCTGGGCATGGCGACCGACTGGGTGCTGAGCTGCTGCAGGCCGAGGCCGGTCCCGACCAGCAGGACGCCGAGCACCACCAGCAGGGCGACCAGGCGGTTGCCGCGGCGGTCGGAGCGGGAGCGCTCGCGCTGGACCTTGGGGACGCGGCCGATGGTGGGGCGGGGGCCACGGCTGGCACGGCTCGGCAGCCGCATGTCCACGCTGGTCTCCCAGGGGACGGCGGGGCCGCCGGCCGGGCGCAGCATGTCGCTCATGCGGCGGCGGCGCGGCGCGCCCATGGCGGTGGCGAACTCGCCGGCGCGGGCGTAGCGGCGGGCCGGGTCGGGCTCGGTGGCGTTCCAGATGGCGGCGTCGACGCCCTGCGAGATGCCGGGGACCACCAGCGACGGCGGCGGCACCCGGCTCGACAGGTGCTGGGCGATGACGGCGTCCTGGTCCCCGGTGAACGGCGGCCGGCCGGTGAGGCACTCGTAGGCGACCACGCCGAGGGCGTAGATGTCGGCGCGGCCGTCGACCGCGCCGCCGGCGAGGACCTCGGGGGCGAGGTACTGGGCGGTGCCGGCCAGCGGGGTGTCGCTGGTCACGTGGGCCGCCCGCACCAGGCCGAAGTCGGCCACCTTGACGGCCTCGTCGGTGAGCAGCACGTTCTCCGGCTTCATGTCCAGGTGGGCGATGCCGGCGTGGTGGGCGTGCTCCAGCGCCTCGGCGACGCTGCCGACCAGCTCGGCGGTGGTCTCGACGTCCAGCCGGCCGACCCGGTTCAGCAGGTCCCGGAGGGTCTGCCCGGGGACGTACTCCATCACGATCCAGAGCAGCCCGCGCTCCTCCCCGGAGTCGTGGACCGCCACGATGTTGGAGTGGGAGAGGCGGGCAGCGGCCAGCGCCTCGCGCCGGAACTGCGCGGAGAACGCGGGGTCGCTGGCGAACTCGGGCCTTGGGACCTTGACCGCGACGACGCGGTCGAGCTGGCGGTCGTGGGCGCGGTAGACGATCGCCATGCCACCACGGGCGATCTGGGCGACGAGCTGGTAGCGCCGGCCCAGGCTGCGGCCGACAAGGTGGTCGACGTCGATTACATGCTTTGCCACGCGAGTCCCCGTGCCGCTCGGCGATCGTGTGGGTATACGGGCGCAGCCGAGATTGTAGGGCAAACCTGTAACCATCCTGGTGTCGCCCGGGTGACAGGTGTGTCTCGCGCTGGCGCACGAGCGCCGCGCCAGCAAGAATGCGCCCATGGCCTTCGACGAGGACATCCGCGTGCTCGGGTTCCGTCTCGCGCAGGACCGGCGCGACGGCACCCGGACCTACTCCCTGGCCCGCAACGGCTTCCTCACCTACTGGGTGCACCTTCCCCCCGACGACGGGGTCGCCCTGTTCACCTGGGAGTTCGCCATCGGCGAGTACATGGATGAGTATGAGCTGCAGATCGGCACCAACGAGCCGCTCAACCAGTTCCTCTTCCCGCAGGCCGACACCGAGATCGCTCCTGAGCTGTCGGAGCTGGTCAAGGTGATGGAGCGGACCGAGGCGATGTTCGCGGGGATGGACTTCGGGCACCGTGGCTGAGCGGTGGATTGGTTGCCCAGGTGGGAGTCCGGGTAACGCCAACCGGTACGGTGGGCGCCCGCTCGCGTACGTCGCGCCCTCGTTCCGAGGCACTGAGGAGGCCTCATGCGCCGCGGTGGTTCCCTGCTCATCGTCATCCTTGCCCTGTACGGGGCCTTCTACATCGGGATGATGTACGAGCGCAACAACTGTCGCATCGACCTGCCCCGCTCGATCTCGGCGGTGGACGAGTCGGTGCGCTGCTCCTGACGGGAGGGGTGGGTGCTGGGGCGGGCCACCTACCTGATCCTGCTGACCGGCTGCGTGCTGGTCACGCTCCCCCTCGAGCTGGTGCTGCGGGCGCGCGTCTACGCGCGCCCGCGGCGCTGGCTGGCCGCGTGCCTCCCGGTGCTGGTGGTCTTCACCCTCTGGGACTACCTGGCCATCCGGCGCGGCCACTGGTCGTATGACCCTGGCCACGTCAGCGGCGTGCGTCTGCTCGGCGGCGTGCTGCCGCTCGAGGAGCTGCTGTTCTTCCTGGTCGTGCCGACCTGCGCGCTCCTCACCTACGAGGCGGTCGGCCGCGTGCTCGGTCGCGGGCGGCCCGACCGGTGAGGGAGTACACCCTGGCCGCGGCCGGCGCGGTGGTCGCGGTGGTGGTGCTGGAGCTGGCCGTGCTGCGCACCGGCATGTTCCGGGCGCGGCGCTACTGGGCCACGATCGCCGTGGTGATGGCCTTCCAGCTCCTGGTGAACGGCGTGCTGGCGTGCACGCCGATCGTCACCTACGACCCTGGGCGTATCCTCGGCCCGCGCATCGCCTGCGCGCCGGTGGAGGACCTCGGCTTCGGCTTCGCCATGGTCACCGCCACCATCGGCCTGTGGCGCCGAGCCGGGTCGCGCGGCTGAGCGGCGCGGCGGCGCGGCTTGTCGACCGGGCTACCGCTCGGCGTTGCGTGGGGCCGCCCGTTGCCCGGGCTCGGACTCCCTACGGCTCGAGGCGGTGGAGCGACTTGCGCACCCGGTCGGCGATGCCCGGCGCGTCCAGCCCCAGCTCCGCCAGCAGCGTCTCGCGCTTGCCGTGGGGCAGGAACTGGTCGGGGATGCCGAGGCGGACCAGGGGGGTCTCGACCTCCTCGTCGCTGAGGACCTCGGCGACGGCCGCGCCGAACCCGCCGGCCAGCACGTTGTCCTCCACGGTCGCGACCAGGCGGTGGGCGGCGGCGACCGGGCCGAGGCGCGAGTCGAGCGGCTTCACCCAGCGGGGGTCGACCAGGGTCACGCCGATGCCGTCCTGGCGCAGCAGCCGGGCCGCCTCCTCGCAGGTCACGGCGAGCTTGCCGAGGCCGAGCAGCAGCACGTCCTTGCCACGGGAGCGGACCTCCCAGGTGCCGAGCTTGAGCTTGCGCGCCGGGCCCTTGACGGTCAGGCGCGGCGTCGACGACCTCGGGAAGCGGATCGCGAACGGCCCGCCGGTGTGGGCGACCGCGGTCGCCAGGGCGCGACGCAGCTCGTGCCCGTCGCGCGGCGAGGCGATCACCATGTTGGGGATCTGGCGCAGGTAGGTGACGTCGTAGACGCCGTGGTGGGAGGGGCCGTCCTCGCCGGTGATGCCGGAGCGGTCGATGGCGAAGATCACCGGCAGCCGGTGCAGGGCGACGTCCATCATCACCTGGTCGAAGGCGCGCTGCAGGAAGGTCGAGTAGATGGCGCAGACCGGGCGCAGGCCCGCCATCGCCATGCCGGCCGCCATGGTGACGCCGACCTGCTCGGCGATGCCGACGTCGTAGACGCGCTCGGGGAACTCGGCGGCCATCAGCGACAGCTTGGTGGGCCCGAGCATGGCGGCCGAGATGGCCACCAGCTCGGGATGGCGCCTTGCCTCCTCCAGCAGCGCCTGGCCGAACACCTGGGTGAACTGGACGGTGTCGCCCGCCCTGGGCAGGGGCTGGCCGGTCTCGGGGTCGAAGGCGCCGAGCGAGTGCAGCTTGTCCTCGTCGTGCTCCTCGGCGGGCCTGTAGCCGTGGCCCTTCTTGGTGATCACGTGGAGCAGGACCGGCCCGGGGACCCGCATGGCGTGGTCGAGGGCGCGCTCCAGGGCGGCGAGGTCGTGGCCGTCCACCGGCCCGGCGTACTGCCAGCCGAGGTCCTCGAAGACCACCGTCGGCGTGACCAGCGCCTTGGCGCCCTCCTTGACGCGCTTGGCCGCCTCCACCATGCCCTCGCCGACCAGCGGCACCCGGCCGAGGGTCTCCTCGACGCCGCGTTTGAGCGTCTCGTAGCCCGGGTGCAGCCGCAGCGGCGCCAGGTGCCCGGCGATGCCGCCGACGGTCGGCTGGTAGGAGCGCCCGTTGTCGTTCAGGATCACCAGCATGTCCGGCTTGCGGTGGCCGGCGAGGTTGAGCGCCTCCAGGGCGACCCCGCCGGTCAGCGAGCCGTCGCCGACGACCGCGACCACCCGGCCCTCGCCGTGGCCGGCCCGGCGGGCCTCGGCGAGGCCCAGGGCGTAGCCGAGCGCGGTCGAGGCGTGCGAGTTCTCGATCACGTCGTGCTGGCTCTCCTCGCGCGACGGGTAGCCGGACAGCCCGCCCATGCTGCGCAGGGTGGCGAACTCCGCCTGGCGGCCGGTGAGGATCTTGTGCACGTAGGCCTGGTGGCCGGTGTCCCACACGATGCGGTCGGTGGGGGAGTCGAGCGCCCGGTGGAGCGCGATGGTGAGCTCCACCACGCCCAGGTTCGGCCCCAGGTGGCCGCCCCGGGCCGAGACCGCACGGACCAGGAAGTCGCGGATCTCGGCGGCGAGCGCGACCTGCTCGGCGTGGGAGAGCCGGCGCAGGTCGGCCGGCGAGCGGATGGCTTCGAGCATGGCACCCGGGAGGATAGACGTTTCTGCGATTGTGCCGCAGTCGCCCGGCGTGGGCCTGCCGGCGACGTGGCCCGTTGCCAAGATGTTGCTCGGGGGACTCTGGGCCCTCAGCGGCTGGCTCCCGCGTGGGCCGCGAGCCGCAGCAGGCTGGCGCAGCCGGCCGCCTGCAGGGCGGCGAGCAGGGCCAGGGCGGCGGGGTAGACGGCCAGCAGCGCCGCCCGTGGCAGCGGCGCCGGGGCGAGCTGCGCCGCCCCGACCAGCAGGCCGGCCACGCCGAGCAGGATCACCCGCACCGGCCGCTCCCCAGGGGTCACCAGCGTCCAGGCGGCCTCGATCCCGCCCGCCTGGGCACGGGCGCGGACGTACTCGAGCAGCAGGGCGAGCAGCCCGGCACCGGTCCCGGAGGCGACCGCGAGCGCCGGCCACGGGCCCGTTCCCTCCCGCGCCACCAGCAGCACCGGCCCGGCGACGACGGCGAGGTCGGCGAGGCGGTCGGCGGTCGAGTCCCAGACGAAGCCGAACGGCGAGGTGCGACACGCCAGCACGGCGACCGCGCCGTCGACCCCGTCGGCCAGCCCGGCGGCCAGCGTCAGCGTGCCTGCGGCGGCGGCCCAGCCCGCGCCGAGGGTGGCCGTCCAGCCGGCCAGCAGCGCCAGCCACAGTGCCGCGAGCGTGACCCGGTTGGGGTCGACCCCGGCCGCCGCCAGGCGCTGCCCCAGCCACCAGGGCAGGCGCAGCCACGCGAGGGTGACCCGGCCGCCGGGGTCGCTCCCGTCCGGCAGGCGGTGGGAGCGGCGCCAGCCCGCGACGAAGGCGTCGAAGCCGCGCTCGACCTCCCGGGGCGTGCGGCCGGCGGCCGCCCAGGCGAGGATGAGCCCCCCGGCCACCGCGAGGCCGGCACCGCCCAGGCCCGTCCAGCTCACCGTGAGGCCCTCCTTGCCCGTCCAGCCGTCCCGCGTCGCCGCGGCCCGCGTCCCGCCGCCGTGGGCGCGGCTGTCGCTCGCCGGGGCCAGCCTGGCGGCCGCGGGGCACAGCCTCGCACGGCTGGGACGGGCGGGGCGACGCCGGCACCGGCTCGGTCCGGGAGACCGGCCGGAGGCCGTCACGGTCAGCGTGGTCGTCCCCGCCAGGGACGAGGCGGCGCGCATCGAGGGCTGCCTCGCCGCCCTCGCCGCCCAGGACCTGGCGCCGCTGGAGGTGCTGGTGGTGGACGACGGCTCCCGCGACGCCACCGCCGCGCTGGCGTGGCGGGCCGGGGCGCGGGTGGTGGCCGCGCCGGCGCCGCCCGCCGGGGTGGCGGGCAAGGCGGCGGCGTGCGCGCTCGGCGCGGCCGAGGCCCGCGCGGGCGCCTGGCTCGCGTTCGTCGACGCCGACGTCCGGCTCGCCCCCGGGGCGCTGTCGCGGCTGGCCGGCGCCGCCGTCGGGGCCGGTGCCGCCGCGGCCAGCCCGCTGGCGCGCATGCTGACCGGCGCCTGGTGGGAGGAGCTGCTCCTGCCCGAGCTCGGCCTGCAGGTGGCCGAGCGGCTGGACCTGGACGCGCTGGCCGACCGGGCCAGGCCCGACGCCTTCCTCTCCGGGCAGTGCCTGCTCGTCCGGCGCGACGCCTACGAGGCCGTCGGCGGCTTCGAGGCCGTGGCCGGCTCGCTGGTCGAGGACGTGGCCCTGGCCCGCCGCCTCAAGGCGGCCGGCTACGGGCTGTGCCTGCGGCTGGCTCCCGAGCTGGCGGCGGTGCGCATGTACGAGCGGCCCGGCGAGCTGTGGCGGGGGCTGGCCAGGAACCTGGCGGAGGCGTGGGGCGACGACGCCGGCGCGGTCGCCCGCCAGGCCGCCCGGGCGCTGCTCGCGGCGGCGCCGTGGGCGGCGCTCGCGGCGGCCGCGCGCCGCGGGGGCGAGCGGCGCGGGAGCGCCGCCCTGCTCGCCGCCGGGCTCGCCCACCTGGCCGTGCGGGCCGGAGGGCGCCGGCGCTCAGGGGCCGACCCGCGCTACGCGCTCGCCTACCCGCTGGCCGACGCGGTCCTGCTGGCCGTCTACGGCGACAGCGTGCTGCGCCGCCGCCTCGGCCGCCCCGTCGCCTGGAAGGGCCGCCGCTACCAGCCGGGAAAGAATCCTCTGCGAGCTTGAACCGTCCGCCAGGGCGGCTCCGTATCAGCGGCCGAGAACCGCTTGCAACGAAATCCTGAAAGGAGCCACCCCAATGCGCAGGACGCGTGACCTCGCCCGCGGCGCCGCACTTGCCGGTCTGCTCGCGATCGCCCTGGCCGCCTGTAGCGGCTACCAGGCCCCCGGCGGCGACAACGGCCAGCCCCAGCAGCAGCCCCAGCAAGCCCAGCAGCCCCAGCAGCAGCCGAGCGCGCCGGCCCAGGCCGACGCCGCGGTCGTCAAGGTCGTCAACTCCCGCTTCGGACAGATCCTGGCCGACGCCGGCGGCCGCACCCTCTACGCCTTCACCAAGGACGTCAAGGGCTCCGGGCGCAGCAACTGCACCGGCCAGTGCATCGCCACCTGGCCGGCCCTCACCGCCGCCGGCACCCCGCTCGCCGGCGCCGGCGTGCAGGCGGCCATGCTCGGCACCATCCAGCGCGACGACGGCACCGCCCAGGTGACCTACGGCGACTGGCCGCTCTACTTCTTCGGCGGCGACACCCAGGCCGGGCAGACCACCGGGCAGAACGTCAACGGCATCTGGTTCGTGGTCTCGTCCCAGGGCAAGCTGGTCAAGGCCGCCTCGAGCGGGGCTGGCTCGTCCGGCGCCTCCTCGAACGGTTCCTCGAACGGCTCGTCCGGTGGCGGCTACGGCTCCTCGGGCGGCTACGGCGACTCGTACGGAGGGTAGCCGTGGCGCCGGGTCGACAGGCGGCTGCCGGCACCCAGCCGCCCTCGACCCTGGCCGGCGCCGGTGCGGTCCGACCGCACCGGCGCCCTTCGCGTACGGGCGCACCCGCGTCGAAGGTGCGTCGCCCGCCTGTTACCTGCCGGCAACCGGCCCGCGGCTACCATGGGTGGTATGCCTGGTCTGTCGATCCGACTGCGTTCCGCCTCGCGGGGCTTGCTGGCGCTGCCCTGGAACGAGCCGCTGGGGTCCTGGCCGCCCGACGAGGTGGCGTTCCGCGCCCTGCCGGTGGGGCCGAGCCGCCACCTGGTGCGCTTCGTCGAGGCAGACGGGGAGCTCTACGCCCTCAAGGAACTGCCGCTGCGGGTGGCCGCCAAGGAGTACCGGGTGCTGCGCGAGCTGGAGGCCCATGAGCTGTCCGCCGTGCGCCCCCTCGGCCTGGTCGAGCAGCACGACAGCGGCAACGCCATCCTGGTGACCCGCTACCTGGAGCACTCCTGGCAGTATCGGCGGCTGTTCCAGCGGCTCGGCACCGGCCCCTCCAAGCACCGCGACCGCCTGCTCGACGCCATGGCGATGCTGATCGTGGACCTGCACCGCAGCGGCGTGTTCTGGGGTGACTGCTCGTTGGCCAACACCTTGTTCGCCCGTGACGGGCAGCTGCTGCAGGCGTTCCTGGTCGACGCGGAGACCAGCGAGATCCACCCCGTCCTCAGCGACGGCCAGCGCGCCCTCGACCTCGGCATCCTGGTCGAGAACGTCGCCGGCGACCTGGCGGACCTGAGCCTGCGGCTCGGCGGTGCCCCGGACGGGCTCGAGGACGACCTCGCCGCCGCGGAGAGCGTCGCCGCCCGCTACGAGCAGCTCTGGGAGGAGCTGTCGCGGGAGGAGACCTTCGGCGTCGACGAGCGCTTCCGGGTCGAGAAGCGGGTGCGCCGCCTCAACGACCTCGGCTTCGCCATCGACGAGCTGGCCTTCGAGCCGGCCGCGGCCGACCGGCGCACGCTGCGGCTCAAGGTCGCCGTGGCCAACCGCCGCTTCCACGCCACCGAGCTGCGCAAGCTCACCGGCCTGGAGGTCGGCGAGGGGCAGGCCACCGTCCTGCTCAACGACCTGCGCGCCTTCCAGGGCCGGCTGGAGGACGAGAAGCCCGGCTCGGCACCCGACGAGGTCGCCGGCTACCGCTGGCTCGCCGAGGTCTTCCGGCCGGGGGTCGCCAAGGCGGCCGCCGCGGTCGGGCCCGGCGCCGACCCGGTGCAGTCCTACTGCGACCTGCTCGAGGTCCGCTGGCTCTTGTCCGAGAAGGCCGGGCAGGACGTGGGCGACGAGGTGGCGCTGGCGGCGCTCGCCTCCCGGGAGACGCCCTCGGAGTCGGTCGCCAAGATGGCCGTGGCTGAGTCCGCCACCGGCAGCTTCCCCACGCTCGACAACTGACCGCCGAGCGGCTGCCAGCCCAACGGTGATTCACGGCCGCGGGGCGTTCCGGTCCACTCCGAGGTCGCCGGTGAGGTAGCGCTGCACGGTCGGGCCGATGGCGGCCGTCACCTCGGCCGGCGACATCGAGGCGAGCGGCTCCACCTTGACGATGTAGCGGGCGAACGCCAGCCCGAAGAGCTGCGAGACGACCAGGTTGGCGCGCAGCGGCGCGTCGGGCTTGCCGAGGCGCTGCGCCACCTGGGAGAAGATCTCCCGGGTGGCGAACTCGCGCAACATGGCGGCGGCCTGCTCGCTGGAGACGGCCGAGCGGATCAGGGCCATCAGCGGCTGGCGGCTGGCGCCGTGGTCCCAGACCGAGACGAACAGGCCGACGATCCGCTCACCGGCCACCTCGGGGTCCTCGGCGAGCATCGAGGCGGCCATCTCGGCGGGGTTGACCGGCAGGTCCAGGGAGGCGACGAACAGGTCGGGCTTGCGGCCGAAGTAGTGGTGCACCAGGGCGGCGTCGACCCCGGCGCGGCGCGCCACGCCGCGGATGGTCGCCTGGTCGTAGCCGCGCTCGCCGAACTCCTCGGTGGCCGCGCGCAGGATCGCCTCGCGGGTGCCGCTGCTCCCCGGCCGCCGCCCGGTGCGCGCCATCAGGCCGCGCCCGCCTGGGCGAGGGTCACGAAGGTCTCGTCCAGGGTGGCAGGGACCAGCCCCACCGCGGCCTCGACCCCGCTGGAGCGCAGCGCCGCCTCGACCTGCTCGCGCCCTGCCCCCGGGACCCGCAGGGTGCGGCCGACCAGCGCGGTCGCCAGGCCGGCGCCTTCCAGGGCGGCGAAGGCGTCCTCCCAGCGTCCGGCGGCGACCTCGACCGTGCTGCGGCCGCCGACGATCTCGGCCATGGTGCCGTCGGCCACCACCCGGCCGTCGGCGAGCACCACCAGGCGGTCGCACTGCTCGGCCTCGCTCATGCGGTGGGTGGTGACCAGCACCCCGGCGCCCGCCTCGGCCGCCGCCCTGATGGTGTCCCACAGCAGGGCGCGCCCGAGGGCGTCGACGCCGGAGGTGGGCTCGTCGAGCACCAGCAGGTCGGGCCGGTGCGCCAGAGCCGCCGCGAAGGCGACCCGCCGGCGCAACCCCAGCGGCAGGTCCGCGACCGTGCGGTCACGCGCCGCCGCCAGCTCCTCGTCGCCAGCGAGCGGCATCCCCGGGCCCGCGCCGTGGCCCCGCACGGCGAAGGCGCGCGCGCTGAAGGCGAGGTTCTCGGCCACGGTCAGGTCCTCGTAGAGGCCGAGGCCCTGGGGCACGTAGCCGAGCCGCGCCCGGGTCGCCCGGGACGGCGGGCTCCCGAACAGCTCGACCGTGCCGTCTGAGACCCGGAGCAGCCCGAGGAGGCAGCGGATCAGGGTGGTCTTGCCGGCCCCGTTCGCCCCGAGCAGGCCGACCACCTCGCCGGGGAGGACCGTGAGCTGGACGCCGTCGACCGCGGTGAAGGCGCCGAAGCGCCTGGTCGCCCCGCGCGCCTCGGCCAGCGGCATGGTGGCGGTCATGCGGCCCTCCCTTCCCGACCGCCCGAGGCGGCGCGGTCGCGCCGCTCCACGGCGGCGACGATCACGGCGTCCTCGAGGTCCGGGGTCGCCAGGGCGGCGGCGTGCGGGGTCGTGCCGGGGTCCCGCAGCCAGGTCCGCCAGCGCGCCCCGCGGCGCCAGGAGAAGCCGCCGGCCGGCCGCTCGGCCGCGTCCAGCAGCACCCCGGGCATGCCGGCGACCAGCTCGTCGGGCGCGCCCACCAGCAGCGGGACGCCCTGGTCGAGCACCAGCACCGAGAGGGCGCGCTCGGCCTCGTCCAGGTAGCTGGTGGCCGCGACCACGCACGAGCCCGCCGCCGCGGCGCCGGCGACCAGCCGCCACAGCTCCGCCCGGCTGACCGGGTCGACGCCGGTGGTCGGCTCGTCGAGCACCAGCAGCTCCGGCTCGTGCAGCAGGGCCATGGCGAGGGCCAGCTTCTGCCGCATGCCGCCGGAGAGCTGGCCCCCGAGGCGGTCACGGGCAGCGCCGAGGCCGGTGCGGTCGAGCAGCCGGTCGGCCCGCTCGCGCAGGACGCGGCCGGCGAGGCCGTAGGCCGAGCCGCTGAAGGCGAGGTTCTCGGCCACGGTGAGGTCACGCCACACGCCCGGGCCGGCCGAGACGTAGCCGATGCGCGCGCCGTCGGGCCGCCGCACCCGGCCCCCGTCCGGGCGCACCACCCCGGCCAGCGCCCGCAGCACGGTCGTCTTGCCGGCGCCGTCGCCGCCGACCACCGCGGTCACCGAGCCGGCAGGCACCTCCAGGTCGACCCCGGTCACCGCCACGCGCCCGCGATAGCGCACGGTCAGGTCCTCGACCCCGTAGCTCGCCGGGGGGCCCGCGCTCATGCCCCACCACCGGCGGCCGGGGCCGGCTCGGCCCGGCGCGCCCGCCGGCCCTGGCCGCCGGGGGCCAGGTCGCGCCGGAAGCGCACCACCGCCAGGGCGGACACGGCCAGGCCGAGGCCGGCGAGGGCGGCGAGCGGCACGGCCAGCGCCTCCAGCGAGGTGCCGCGCACCATCACGCCGCGGCTGATCTGGATGAAGTAGGTGAGCGGCAGGACGTAGCCGAGCCAGCGGACCCCCGCCGCCATCGCGGACAGCGGGAAGATCAGGCCGGAGAGCAGCACCTGCGGCAGCAGCGTCATGAGGGCGAGCTGGATGGCCTGGCCCTGGTTCTCGGACACCGAGGAGATCAGCACGCCGAGACCGAGGGTGACGAACAGGAACAGCAGCGCGCCGAGCGCGAACACCGCCGGCGAGCCACGGAACGGCACGTCGAACAGGAGGATGCCGGCCGCGACGACCACCACCAGGTCGACCGTCGCCACCACGAAGTAGGGCAGCACCTTGCCGAGGAAGACGTCGCGGGGCCGCAGCGGCATCACCGCGAGCTGCTCCATGGTGCCGGCCTGGCGCTCGCGCACCACCCCGAGGCTGGTCGCCAGCGTGCCGACGAACACCAGGATGATGCCGACCAGCCCGGGCACCATGATCACCGGGGTCTCCAGCCCGGGGTTGAACAGCACCTCGGGCCGCGGCGCCTGGGCCGCCGCGCCGGCGGCCGGCCCGGCCGTGCTGAGCGCCTGCACCGCCGCGCGCGCGCCGAACAGGTCGCTCCCGTCCACCAGCACGGCCGGCGTGGCGCCCGTGACCACGGCCACGGTGGCGTGGCCGTCGCGCAGCTCGGCGACCGCCTCGGCGCGGCCGTCGCCGGGCCGCACGTCGACCACCTCGAGCCGGCCGGGGAGGCGCCCGGCGACCTGGTCGGCGCCGGGCCCGACCACCACCGTGCGCACCTCGGGCACGTCGAAGCTGGCCGCGTAGCCGAACACGACCAGCAGCACCAGCGGCATCACGATCAGCATCGCCAGCGTGCGGTGGTCCCTGCGGAGCTGCCTGAACTCCTTGATCACCATCGCGAGCACGGCGCCACCCCCTTCCAAGATCCAGCTTCCAAGATCCAGTCCCCAGCAGAACTCAACAATGTATGAATTCTACGCTGAGTGAAATCTCTGTCAAGGAGCGGCCGGCGCCAATTGCGTCGTGCCACGGCCGCCGCCGGCGTACGGTCAAGCCTGCGGGCGGGGCCGCTGGCGGCCCCGGCGGAGCGGGAGGGCACGTGATCGTGAACGGCGAGCTCGGCCGCGCCTACGAGTTCCTCGTCGAGGGCGACATGCGCGGCGAGCGCACCGAGGCCGCGCGCTTCGGCCTGGCGGTCTTCAGCGACAGCCTGCCGCTGCGCTACGACTCGAACTACCTGCTGGTCGACCGCCTACCCGAGGAGGTCGCGGCCGGCGACCTGGCCGAGGAGGCGCGACGGCTCGGGCGGCCGGCGGTCATGGTGCGCGACGAGGGCACGGGCGAACGGCTCGCCCCCGGCTTCGAGCGGCTGGACTGGAACGTGAGCCGCGGGCTGGTGATGGCCCACCGCGGGCGGCCGGCACGGACCGCGGACACCAGCCTGGTGCGCGAGGTCGACCAGGCGGTGCTGCGCCCGGCGCACCGCCGTGAGCTCGCCGGCTACCCCTGGGCGACGCCCGAGGTGGTGGAGCAGCTCCTCGACGCCAAGCTGCGCATCGCCGAGGCGGTCGAGGTGCGCTTCCTCGCGGTGATGGTCGACGGCGAGGTTGCCGCCTACGCCGACCTCTACCACGACGGCCGTACGGCGCAGATCGAGGACGTCGCCACCCTCGCCGAGCACCGCGGCCGCGGCTACGCCAGCGCCCTGGTCCTCTACGCGCTCGGCGAGGCCCGCCGTGCCGGCTGCGACTTCACCTTCCTCGTGGCCGACGCCGAGGACTGGCCCAAGGAGCTCTACCGCCGCCTCGGCTTCGAGGACCTCGGCCGCTACGTGAAGTTCCACCACCCCGACTGAGCGGTTACGGCCGCACGGGGGTGCGCGACACCAGCTCGAAGGTGGCCTGCTCGTCGTAGGTGGTGTGGCCGACGAAGGTGGTGGCGACCACCAGATGGACCAGGCGCCGCTCGCGCAGGACCAGCCCGTCGCCGTCGAGCCACAGGTCGCGGATCGCGCCGCCGGTCGAGGTCCCCGCCAGCGCGGTGGTGAGGCGCAGGTGGCGCGCCCGGACGGTGGCCGAGCCGACGGCGACCGCCTCCGTGCCGACGAAGGTGGTGGTGTTGTCCGAGCTGGAGCGGCCCTCCGTGCAGCGCCAGCGCAGCAGCGCGCCCGGCCGTGCCCCGGTGAGCAGGCGCCGGCCAGGCGGGTCGCAGGCGAAGCGCTGCACGCCGGGCACGAAGAAGTAGGTCAGGCTGGTGGCGTAGGCGAGGTCGCGCGCGTCGCCGCCGCCGCTGCAGAAGTCGTAGGTCTCGGTGTGCTGGTCGAAGACGGGCACGGTCTCGCGCCAGTGGCAGCCGCCCAGGTCGGTGATCACCCGCACGGTCTCGCCGGGGTAGGCCCGGTCGACCGAGAAGCGGTCGACCGTCTCGTGCCCGCCGCTGCGGTAGCGGTACACGCCGGCGGCGGGCCGCGGCCCGGGCCCCGCCGGATCGGCCGGCGACTGCGGGAAGCGCGCCCTTGCGGCGGCCACGTCGACCGGGGCGAGCACCGTCCTCCCCCACAGAAGGAAGCCGTCCGCCGCGGCGACCAGCAGCCCGACGGCCAGCAGCGCCCGCAGGCCCGCGGCGCTCACCCGCCCGGCGCGGGAACGGACACGCGGCGCTCGCCAAGGGCGGCGCGGCGGGCGGCCACCAGGTTGCGCCCGGCCACCCCGAGGCGGCGCCGGCGCGGCACCCGCACCCGGCGGCCGAGCACCTGGTAGCCGGCCCGCTCGACCTCGTCGAGGATGCCGCCGTAGAGCGCGGACGCGGTCCGCACGCAGGGCCGGGAGGAGGGCGCCAGCAGCTCGATGCCCGGCTCGGCGGCGCGGTAGTGGGCGCGGGCGCGCTCGACCTCGAAGGCGAGCAGCTCCCGCACGGCGGGCGCGGCCGTCGCGGCGGCCAGGTCCTCCCGGCGCACGCCGAAGCGCGCCAGGTCCGCCACGGGAAGGTAGACGCGGCCGCGGGCGAGGTCCTCGCCGACGTCCCTGATGAAGTTGGTCATCTGGAAGGCGAAGCCGAGCTGGCGGGCGTGCTCGCGCCCGCGGGCCTCCTCGGCCGGCTCCAGGATGGAGGTCAGCATGATCCCCACGGCCGCGGCCGAGCCCTCCATGTAGCCGAGCAGGTCGTCGTAGGTCTGGTAGCGGTCGACCACCAGGTCCGTCGCCATCGCGTCGAGGAAGCGGCGGGCGTCGGCAGGGTCGAGGTCGAAGGCGCGCACGGTGTGGAGCACCGCCGGCAGCACCGGGTCGTCGCAGGGCTCGCCGCGCAGGCCGGCGAAGAAGCGCTCACCGAAGGCGCGCAGCGCGGCCGCCCGCCCCTCGACGCCCAGCCGCGGGTCGGGGTCGTCGACCAGCTCGTCGGCGTAGCGGCTGAAGGCGTACAGGGCGTGCACGTGGCGCCGCTTCCAGGCGGGCAGCAGCAGGGTGGCGAGGTAGTAGCTGCGGCCGTGGCGGCGGTGGAGCCGCCGGCAGCGCTCGTAGGCGGCGGTCAGCGTCCGCGGCTCCTGCCCGCCTGCCAGTGCCGCGGTCCGGCCGGCGGCCGCCCCGGAGCTCACCGGGCGAGCACCCGCTCGGCCGCCAGGCGGCCCGAGATCAGCACCATCGGCACGCCCACGCCGGGGACGGTGCCCGCGCCGGCGAAGAACAGGCCCGGCACGGTGGGGCAGGCGCCGGACGGGCGGAACCAGGCGGTCTGGCTGAGGCGGTGGTCGAGCGAGAAGGGGGTGCCACCGGACAGGCCCATCGCCGCCCAGGCGGGCGGGTCCGTCACCCGCTCGACCTCGCTGTCGGCGCCCAGGTCGCCGTAGCCGAGCCGGGCCAGGCGGGCGAGCAGGCGCTCGCGCAGCAGCGGGCGCAGCGCCGCCCAGTCGTGCCCGTGGGTGGTGTTGGCGGTCGGCTCCAGCACCGAGAGCGTCGCGTGGCCGGGCGGGGCGGAATCCGGGTCCTCCGGCGTCGGGTAGGTGACCAGCAGGCTCGGGTCGGGCTGGACCTGGCCGCGGCGGGTCAGCGCCTCGAAGTCGCCCTTGTAGTCGCGGCCGAGGTGCAGGGTGTGGTGCGCCTGCCCGTCGAGCCGCCGGGGCAGCCCGAACTGCACGAGGTAGCAGGACGGCGCGAAGCGCAGGCGCCGCCGCAGGCGCCAGTCGTGCGCGGCCGGCGGCAGCAGCTCGGCGTAGGCGCGCGGCAGGTCGGCGGTGACGATCACCTCGCGCGCCGCGAGCCGCTCGCCGGAGGCGAGGCGGACGCCGCTCACGCCGGCGGCGCCGGCCTCGACCCCCTCCACCCGGGCGCCGAAGCGCAGCTCCGCCCCGGCCTTCTCGGCCACCCCGGCGAGCGCCTGGGGCAGGGCGTGCATGCCGCCGCGGCGCGGGAACACCACCCCGGCGACCGTGTCCATGTACGACACCACCGCGTAGATGCCGAGCGCGTCGAACGGCGACAGCCCCACGTACAGGGCCTGGAAGGTGTGCGCGCGCCGCAGCCGCCAGTCGCTCAGGTGGGTGGCGACCAGGCTGTGCAGGCGGCGGAAGCCGCCCAGCGCGGCCAGCCTCGCCAGCGCGAGCGGCTGCACCAGGTCGCCGAGGCGGCGCTGGTCGCGGTCCACGAACGCGGGCCACCCGGCCTCGTACATGCGCCGCAGGTGGGCGCGGAAGGCCAGGTAGCGCGCCGCCTCGCCGGGGCCGGCGAGCCGCTCCACCGAGGCGGCCATGCGCTCGGCGCCGGGCACCACGTCCAGGTGCGAGCCGTCGTGGAAGCCGATCCGGTAGTAGGGATTGAGCGGCGCCAGCTCCAGCCAGTCGTCCAGCTCCTCGCCGGCGGCGCCGACCGTGGCCGCGACCACCTCCGGCATGGTCAGCACCGTCGGGCCGGTGTCGAAGCGGTAGCCGCCCGCCGTGACGCTGCCGCAGAGGCCGCCCGGTGCCTCGGTGGCCTCCAGCACGACCACGTCGCGGCCGGCCGCGGCCAGGTGGATGGCGCTGGAGAGGCCGGCAAGGCCGGCGCCGACCACCACCGCCGGCGGGCTCACCAGCTACGAGCTCCGGTCGGTGACGTGGTCGGCGAGGGCGGCGAGGGCCGCGCGGGCCTGCTCGTCGATGCCGTCGGTGGCCGCGAGGGCCGCCTTCGCCTCGGCCAGCAGTTCGGCGACGCGGTCCTCGGTCCGGGCCAGCGCCCCGGAGGTGGCGATCACCTCCCGGACCGCCTCCACGTCGTCGTCGGTCAGCTTGGCGTCGCCGAGGGCGCTCTCCAGCAGCCGCCGCCCCGCCGGGTCGCTGCGCTCCCTGGCCTGCAGCACCAGGTAGGTCTCCTTGCCCTCGCGCAGGTCGTCGCCTGCCGGCTTGCCGGTCACCTCCGGGCTGCCGAACACGCCGAGCACGTCGTCGCGGAGCTGGAACGCCTCGCCGAGCGGCACGCCGTAGGCGGAGTAGCGCCGCGCCAGCGCCGGCGACCCGCCGGCCAGCGCCAGGCCCAGGTGCAGCGGCCGCTCGATGGTGTACTTGCCGGACTTGTAGTTCAGCACGCGCCGCACGGCCGCCTCGCCCGGCGCGCCCCGCCTGGCCTCGAGCAGGTCGAGGTACTGCCCGCCCATCAGCTCCGAGCGCAGCCGGTTGAACACCTTGAGCGCCGCCACCAGCCGGTCGTCCGGCAGCCCGGCCTCGGCCAGCGCCGCGTCCGCCCAGGTGAATGCGAGGTCGCCCATCAGCACCGCCGCGCCCGTGCCGAACGCCGCCGGGTCGCCGCGCCAGGTCCAGCCGCGGTGCAGGCCGGCGAACTCGACGTGCATCGCCGGCCGGCCCCGGCGCACCTCGGAGCCGTCCATGATGTCGTCGTGGATCAGGGCGCAGACGTGCAGCAGCTCCACCGAGCAGGCCGCCCGCACGACCGCCTCGGCGCGCGGCCCGTCCGGCCGCCCGCCGCCGCCGCGGTAGCCCCACCAGACGAACGCGGGCCGCAGCCGCTTGCCGCCCTCGAGCACGAACCGGCGCAGCACCCCGGCGGGCACGTCCAGGTCGGCGTCCATGAAGTCGAGCGCGCCCAGCTCGCGGTCGAGCAGCGCGACCAGTGCCCGGTCGACGCGGGCGCGGAGGTCCTCGGCGTCGACCGGGTCGTGCGGGAGGGCGGTCTCGCTCACGAGGTCGGTGGCATCCTTTCCGGCAGGTGGCCGGGAACGCGGCGCTGCCCGGCCCAGGCATGGTAAACGGATGTGGCCGATACCGTCCCTGGAGCGTCCAGTTTGGCCGTCGCCTCCCGCCTGACCGAGCTCACCCCTACGGTACGCGTCACCACCAGCGTCCTCTACCGCACCGCGGTCTGGCTCCTTGACCTGTTCGGAGCCTGTTGCCGAAAGGCGGCCTGGGTTGGTCGCCGGTGGCCTGGCGAAGCTCGGGGAACCCTCGCTGGGAGGCCGCGCGGGGTGGTCCGCCCTGGCCAGTTCGAGGCTCAGGTGGTGGCCGGCGTTGCGAGCGGTCCGGCGGCCTGGTGCCGCCAGAGCTTGAGCAGGTTGTGCGTGCCGCACAGCAGCTTCCACTCTGCCTGACAGGCGGGCAGGCCGCGGCGCAAGAACCGCCGCGCGCTGCGGACGTCCTTGACTTGGCCGAAGACCGGCTCGACGGTCTGCTTGCGCTTCGCGTAGAGCGCCTTGCCGTCCTCACTGGCCAGCTTGGCGGTCATCGCCGCGCGCAGCCCGTCGCTGCGGGACTCCGACGGCCTGCCGTCCTTGCGGGGCTTGCCCTGCCGGCCGTGCTTCGCGGGCGGGAACAGCAGCACAGGGCGGCGTGTTCACCTTTGTTCCCTTCACAGCGTTCGTGCTCACGTTTTCGACCGTGGGCGTGCTCATCGTCGCTCGGCAGCCCGGTAACCCGATCGGCTGGCTACTGGTGGGGTGCGCCGTCGGCGATTCACTTGCGGGGCTGACCAACGGGTACTCAAGCTATGGGCTGGTTGCCAGGCCGGGCGAGTTTCCCGGTGTCACCCTGGCGGCTTGGGCGTCCAGTTGGATGTTCCTGACCGGCGCGGGGCCGGCAACGACCTTCCTGCTACTGCTCTTTCCCACCGGTAGTGTTTCCCTCGCGGCGCTGGCGGCTGGTGGGATGGCTCGCCGGGGCCGGCATGGCGTTGATCGTGGCTGGGTCCGCGTTGGCGCCCGGCCCGATCGGCGGTAATCGCGACGCGCCCATCAACCCGGTCGGGATTCCGGACGGCGGGCAGGTTCTGAGTGTCGTCGGGGCGATCGGCTTCGTGGCTTTCTTCGTCGCGATCTTCGGCTCGGTCGTGTCGTTGATCGTCCGCTTTCGGCGCGCGCGACACGTGGAGCGCCAGCAGCTCAAGTGGCTCAGCTACGCGGCGGTGCTGGTGGGCATGACGGTGATCTTCGGGCTGCTCGTGGACGCCGTCTGGGGCGAGACCAGGTGGGCGACAAACTTGTCGAACGGCACCTTGACCGGGTCGCTGGTTTGCGTTCCTGTCGCTGTCGGCATCGCCGTCCTGCGCTACCGGCTGTACGAGATCGACCGTCTCATCAGCCGCACGTTGGTCTATGCCGTGCTCACCGTGGTCCTTGGTCTCGGCTACGGCGGCGTGGTCCTGGTGCTGGGGCAGTCGTTCGGCGGCGTGACGGGCAATCCGCCGAGTTGGGCCGTTGCCGGCGCCACGCTGGCCGTGGCTGCGCTGTTCCAGCCCGTCCGGCGCCGCCTCCAAGCGATCGTCGACCGGCGCTTCAACCGGCGCCGCTACAACGCAGCCAAGACGATTCAGGGGTTCAGCGCGCGGCTACGGGATGAGGTGGACCTGGACACCCTGGCCGCCGAGCTGCTTGGCGTGGTGGAGCAGACGATGCAGCCGACCAGGGTGTCGCTGTGGCTGCGGCCGTCCGTCAGCGCGTCCCCGACTGGCGCAGCATAGGCGCATCCCGCGAGGCATCCCAGCCAACGATAGCTTCGCGGTCCGCTCCCACAACTACGTGAAACAGGCTCGTTCGGCGTCAACCACCTGGCGGGCATCGAGGGCGCCGAGGAGCGCACAGTCACGCTGTCGGACAAGTCAACCGTGGTCTGTCCGGCACATGGCCAGGTGCTCAAGCCGGACGCCCGCCGTTCCTGTGCGTTCCTGGCGGGCGACATCACGACCGAACCCCATAGGTAGAGCGCCGGTTTCTGAGTCGGGGAAGTCTCAGAAGACGGTCAAAGGAGGGAGCGGGTCTTAGGGAAGGACTCGCTCCCTCCTCGCTTGGAGGCACGGACGATGCAAGCGCCGCACTTGCCGTTGGCGTTCCTTGAACACCTGCACGACCTGCAAACCTGCCAGCGCTGCCGTGTCCGAGCCATGACGTACCACATGCTGTTGGAGCTGATCGAGGAAGCCTACGGGCTGCAATCCGTGCCGGCGGGACGGTTGGAGGCCTCCTGACGACATCACCTCGGGGTCGGCATGGAGTCGGGCTGCACGCGGAACATGTGCCCATGCCCCGGCACGATGAAGTCTGCTAGGTCCAGCACGCTGCGTCTGCTTGCCTCCTGCTGTTCTGGAAACTCGCTAGTTGAACGCCAAAGGCTCTCATCGTCCCGGTCGCCTTCGCTCTCAAAAAGGTCGCCCACGACAGCATGGATTCCGCTGTCGGTTCTGACGATGACGCTGATGTCCTGCCCGGCATGACCCGGAGTCGGGATTACATCGATCTCGTCATCGATCTCGAATGGCTGGCCGCCAGCGAAGTCATGGACGGTATAGAGGTCTCCCTGGCAAATATCATGCGAGAGGATCAGGGTGGCGCTGGGGAACAGGTTGATGTTGCCCACATGATCAGAGTGTCCGTGGGTGCAGACAACAAAATCAATGTGGCGCGGCGTCAGGCCCTCCCCAGTCAGCCAGACCGGAATCTTCTCCTTGTTCCAAGGGCCTCCGGTATCAATGATGACGTTCTTGGGACCCTTGACTAGCGTGATACTGCCGTCGGCACGCTGCTGCATTGGGCTAGTCCAGCGCGTGTAGCCGATCTTCAGAATGATTACTTCATACCTAGACATTTCCCGTTCTCACCATTGGGCCACTGTCGCGGCGAGGGAGCCCGCCCGATGCATTGGCGGCGCACCAGATCAGTCTATCGCTGCGACTGATGGTCAGCGTCGAGCCTGCTTCCGGTACTTAACGGTGGCGGGCTCAGACGGTCAACGCACCACGTATGCGCTCGAGGTCTACCAGGCGGAGCTGACGAGCGGGACCCGGTATCAGCGCGACCAGCGGCATGACAGGACAGTGCGCAAGACCCAGTGGGGCGCGAGCGAGCCTCAGCGAGGCGAATGGAGCACGAGCGCGCATAGAGGCACGCCCGAACTGCTTCCGGTCCCCAAGAGCGCCGGAGGCAGCCGGGCGCGCGTCGGTGCGCTCGGTGTGCCGGTCCGATTCGCCCTCAGTGGCGGTCAGGCAAGCATCTTGTCGGGTCAGCGGTTGGTCAGTCGCTCCAGGTGCTCGGGGTAGCGGGCGCCCTGCACCGCGATCTGCGAGGCGGCGGTCTCGATCTCGCGGAGGTCGTCGGGCGTCAGCTCGACGTCGACTGCGCCGATGTTCTCGTCGAGGCGCTCCAGTCTTCGGGTGCCGGGGATCGGGACGATCCAGGGCTTCTGGGCGAGCAGCCAGGCCAGCGCGATCTGCGCGGGTGTGGCGTTCTTGCGTGCGGCGATCGTGCCGAGCAGGTCGACCAGGGCCTGGTTCGCCTTCCGGGCCTCGGGGGTGAAGCGGGGGATGGTGGTGCGGATGTCGGAGCTGTCGAACGACGTGGTCTCGTTGATCTTCCCGGTGAGGAAGCCCTTGCCGAGCGGGCTGAACGGGACGAAGCCGATGCCGAGCTCCTCGAGGGTCGGGAGCACCTCGGCCTCCGGGTTCCTGGTCCACAGGGAGTACTCGCTCTGCACGGCCGTGACGGGCTGGACGGCGTGGGCGCGGCGGATCGTGCCCGCGGCCGCCTCGGACATGCCGAAGTGCTTGACCTTCCCCTCCTGGATGAGCCCCTTCACGGCGCCGGCCACGTCCTCGATCGGCACGTCGGGGTCGACGCGGTGCTGGTAGAACAGGTCGATCGCGTCGACCTGAAGCCGCCGGAGCGAGGCGTCGGCGACCTGCTTGATGTGCTCCGGCCGGCTGGAGAGGCCGACCTGGCGGCCCTCGTCGTCGAACTGGAATCCGAACTTGGTGGCGATCACGATCTCCCCGCGGCAGGGGGCGAGGGCCTCGCCGACGAGCTCCTCGTTGACGAACGGGCCGTAGACCTCGGCGGTGTCGAAGAACGTGACACCACGCTCGACGGCCGTCCGGATCAGGGAGATCATCTCCGGCCGGTCCGGGGACGGGCCGTAGCTCTGGCTCATGCCCATGCAGCCGAGCCCGATGGCCGAGACCTCCAGGTCACATCCGAGTGTGCGCTTCTGCATCGCAGCATCTCCTGTTCCGAGTGGCTTCGTGGCCATGGATGCGATGTCTGCTCGCCTGTCCACCGACGACCACGTTACGCACGGGCTCCCGGCGGTGGGAGTGCCTGTCAGTCCCCCCACCCCGCCCGCGCTTCGGCAGGAGGGTGCGGGTGGTCAGGTGGTCTGCGCGTCGACGCCGGCGGCGGTGACGGCTTCGGCGAACACCTCTGCTGGGGTTCGCCAGCCGAGCACGCGGCGCGGGCGGTCGTTGAGACGGGCGGCGAGCTCGTCGAGGGCGAGCTGGTCACGGCGGCGGAGGTCCTCGCTGCGGGCGAGGTACTGGCGAAGCAGCCGGTTGGTGTTCTCGTTGGTGCCGCGCTGCCACGGGCTCTTCGGGTCGCAGAAGTAGACCGGGCACCCCGTCTCGGCGGTGAGCTGGGCGTGGGCGGCCAGCTCCCGTCCGCGGTCCCACGCGAGGGACCGCCGCAGCTCGGCGGGGACGCGCTGCAGCGCGTCGCGGAGGGCAGGCTGCACCGCCTTGGCCTTGAGCCCGTCCGGCAGGGCGACGAGCAGCAGGTAGCGGCTCGAGCGCTCGACGAGACTCGCGACCGCCGACGGACGCCGGCCTATGACGAGGTCGCCTTCCCAGTGCCCGGACACGCGCCGGTCGTCGGCCTCGGCCGGGCGCGCGTGCAGCGGGACCATGCCGCGCAGCCGCCCCGGCCTGAGGGCTGGCGGGCGACCTTCGGGTACCGCATGGCCCGGCCGGTGCGCAGGCGCTGGGTCAGCCGTGGCGGCAGCGGCGACCGGGCGGGGACAAACAGGCTCAGGTAGATCGTCTCGTGGGATACCCACATGCTCGGGTCGTCCGGGTACTCCAGGCGCAGCCGCTGGCTAACCTGCTCCGGAGACCACTCGAGCTCGAGCCCCCGCTGCACCGCCGCCAGCAGCTCGGGCTGGCACCGCAGCTTGCCCGCCTTCGGCCGCCGCGCCCGCTCGTATGCGGCGGCGTCCGCATCGTGCGCTCGGTACGCCTCGCGGCCCCCGTTCCTCGCCACCTCCCGGGAGAGCGTCGAGTGCGGGCGGCCGAGCTTGGCAGCAATCCGACGCAGGCTCCACCCCGCGGCAAGGCCGCGCGAGACCTCCTCCCGCTCCGCCAGCAACAGGTGACGAGCCGAACGGGCGGCCGGCCGAGGCCGGACCCCGCCAGTCTGGGCCACGTAGCGGCGCACGTGCTGTACCGGAGCACCTAACTCGCGGGCGACGCTGCGCAGCGCCTCCCCCGAGCGCCACCGCTGCCACACCTCGTCCTGCTGCTCGACAGAGAGCCCGTACGCGCGCACGCCAACCTCCACCACGAGATGACCATGGTGGTGCGTTCACCGCCTGAGCCCGCCACCGTTTAAGTGCAGCCGGGAGCCGGAGCCGATCCTGCAGTGAGCTAATGACTGGCGATGCGGTCGACCATGGCGTCGGCGGCCGCGAGACCCGCCGCGATCTGGTTGTGGCCGGGCTGTCCCAACACGACCCCGGTGATCGTCGTCCGCTTGCCGTCGATCCAGCGGATGGCCCGGAAGGCGAAGCAGCCGCCGGCCGCGTCGTCCGAGCCGGTCTTGACGCCGACAAACCCTTTGTGCCCGAGCAATGTGTTGGTGTTGTGTACGGTGCCGGCGACCGGCAGCGTCGCGCTCGGTGTGGCGACGATGCTCGCGAACACCGGCAGGCGCATGGCCCGATCGACAATGCGCACCTGGTCGGCGGCAGTCGACACGGTTGCGTCGTCGTAGCCGCTCGGGTCGGTGTAGCGGGTGTGGGTCATGCCCAGTGACCGTGCGGTGGCATTCATCCGGGCAACAAACCGGTCCGCCGAGCCGGCGTCCCATCGCGCCAGAACCGCGGCGATGTTGTTCGCCGACGGCAGCAGCAGTGCCTGCAGCGCCTGCCGTTCGGTCAGTTGCTCTCCGGCGGCGATGGACACGACCGACTCCTGCTGTCGGCGCCGGCGCTCGGTGTCGGCGACATCGGCGTCGGTGAGCGTGATCGTCGGGCCGTCCTGGCCGAGCCGTAGCGGGTGGTCACGGAGCACGAGATAGGCCGTCATCACCTTCGCGACGCTGGCGATTGCAGCCGCGTGCTGGTTCGGGCCGGCTTGGATCTGCGACTGTCCTGTTTGGACGAACGCGGCTTGGCCATGTGCCGGCCACACCGTGCTGGGCAGCGCTTCGCCACGCGCACCACGGTGCTCTGTGCGAAGGACGTCGATGGGTGATGCGGCCGTCGAGGACGAGGACGCCAGCAACTGGTAGCCGAGGGCTGCGGCGATCGCCGCGATGACGACGAGCAGGCCGGCGACAAGGATCCTGGGAATCCGACGGGTCGTTGTTCGTGCTGGTTCGCTGTAGGTCATGCCTCCAGTCAAGGCAGCGTGGTGTTGCCAGCACGTATGTGGTTTTCGATATGCCGACGATATGCGCCAGCTCGTAGCATCGGAGCATGCGTGTGTTGCTCGTTGAGGACGAGCCCTATCTGGCGGAAGCCATCCGCGATGGCCTACGCCTGGAAGCGATCGCGGCAGACATCGCAGGTGACGGCGACACCGCTCTGGAGCTGCTGAGCGTCAACGCCTACGACATCGCCGTCCTCGACCGCGACATCCCCGGACCTACCGGTGACGAGATCGCCAAACGCATCGTCGCCTCCGGCAGCGGCATGCCGATCCTCATGCTCACCGCTGCCGACCGGCTCGACGACAAGGCCACCGGGTTCGAGCTCGGCGCCGACGACTACCTCACGAAGCCGTTCGAATTCCAAGAACTCGTGCTCCGGCTCAGGGCGCTCGACCGCAGGCGCGCCCACAACAGGCCACCCGTGCGAGAGATCGCAGGTCTGCGGCTGGATCCGTTCCGCCGCGAGGTCTACCGCGACGGCCGCTACGTCGCGCTGACCAGGAAGCAGTTCGCAGTGCTCGAAGTCCTCGTCGCTGCCGAAGGCGGTGTCGTCAGCGCCGAAGAGCTCCTGGAACGGGCGTGGGATGGGAACGCAGACCCGTTCACCAACGCCGTGCGCATCACCGTCTCGGCACTGCGCAAACGGCTCGGCGAACCCTGGATCATCGCCACCGTGGCCGGCGCCGGGTACCGCATCGACACTCAACCAGACACCGGACGTGAGGGAGGAGACCGTGGATAGAGCGCCTGGGTTGAGCGTTCGCCTCAAACTTACCCTCAGCTACGCCGGGTTCCTCATGCTCGCAGCTGCCTTGCTGCTCGCCGCCGTGTGGGTGTTCCTCCTGCGAGACGTGCCCGACGGTGCTTTCGTTCCCAACCTCTCCGACCTCCTGCGCGCCTTCGACCCACACAACTTCGGCCCACGCGTCTTCGGCCCAGCGGCAGCCGCAGTGCTGGCGTTCCTGCTGGTGTTCGGTCTGCTGGGAGGGTGGCTTCTCGCCGGCCGGATGCTTGCGCCCCTGGCCCGCATCACCGACGCCACACGCACGGCCGCGACCGGATCGCTCGCCCACCGAATCCGGCTACAGGGCCGCAGAGATGAGTTCCGCGAACTCGCCGACGCCTTCGACGCCATGCTCGCGCGGCTCGAGGCACACGTCGCCGAACAGCAGAGATTCGCAGCCAACGCCTCCCACGAACTGCGCACCCCACTGGCGATCTCGCAGACACTTCTCGACGTGGTCCGCAACGATCCGAGACGGGACACCAGCGAACTCGTCGACCGCCTCCACGCCGTCAACGCCCGAGCGATCGACCTCACGGAGGCACTGCTGCTGCTCAGCCGCGCCGATCAGCGGTCCTTCACCCGAGAACACGTCGACTTGTCCCTCATAGCGGAAGAAGCCACCGAAACGCTCCTCCCCCTCGCAGAAAAGCGCGGCGTCACCATCGAGACCTCCGGCGACATGACCCCCACCATCGGCTCACCCGCCCTCCTGCTGCAGATGACCACGAACCTCGTCTACAACGCGATCGTCCACAATCTGCCTGAGCAGGGCACCGTGTGGGTCACGACCAGGGTTCACCCCAAGAGCGTGGTGGTCACCGTCGAGAACACCGGCGAGAAGCTCACCCCGCAGTTGGTTGCCACGCTTGTCGAGCCGTTTCTTCGCGGCACCGAACGCGTACGCACCGACCACGCAGGTGTCGGCCTCGGCCTGGCAATCGTCAAAAGCATCACCCAAGCACACGACGGAACCCTCACCCTCACCCCCCGGGCCGCTGGCGGGCTCCGCGTCACGGTGCAACTACCCGCCGCACCGCCGCACACTGGCAGAACGGATCGCCAATCGCCACCGGCTGATCTAGCTCCACGACGCGCCGAAGCAGACAAGGGCTGCCAGAAGTGCTGACGCGTCCGATCTCCGAGCCGCTGGTCGAACTGATCGCTGCTCGGCTACGTGTGCTCGGACTGCCGGTGGTCGAGTAGGTGATTGTGGTGTAGCAGGGCTGGCGGGCCGGATGTGACCTCGACCACCGCGAGCCTCATGATCGTCGGTCTGTCCAAGGATCGACGAAGGAGACACCACGATGGCCGAGAGCCACAGGATGACC